>ENA-OWYJ01000004-OWYJ01000004.1-human-gut-metagenome-genome-assembly--contig:-NODE-4-length-166929-cov-14.252_pt1 | contig 166929 bp, 176 predicted proteins | sample MGYA00249749_ERZ652084 | MGnify/ENA primary metagenome ERZ652084 (study PRJEB26925, sample SAMN05827239) | human gut metagenome | biome: ENVO:2100002; feature: ENVO:00000062; material: ENVO:00002003...
ATGTGTATAAGAGACAGACCCTGTGGGGCGGCAATCTGGCGATGGTCACGTCGCTCATCGGCACGCCGTGGCTACCGCAGATTGACGGCGGTATTCTGGTGCTTGAGGATATCAACGAACACCCGTTCCGCGTAGAGCGTATGCTGCTGCAGTTGCTCAACAGCGGGATCCTTGCCCGCCAGCGGGCCATTGTGCTCGGCAGCTTTACCGGGGCGCAACCCAACGACTACGACGACGGTTACGATCTACCCACCGTCTACGCCTGGCTACGTCAGCAACTCGCCATCCCGCTGCTCACCGGACTCGAATTCGGTCATGAACAGCGCACCGTGACTTTGCCTCTCGGCGCACGGGCACGGCTGGTCAACAACGCCTCTGTCGCAACGTTAACGATAAGCGGCCATCCGGTGCTGGCGGAATAAAAATTCCTCTGCGCGAGTATCCTGAAAACGCGCGGATTGTTAAAATGGTGTAATTTTCACCCCTTCACGCTGACAAGGAGTACGTGAACATTGGACGCCGCTGCGGTCATTAGTCTGTTTATCCTGGGTTCTGTTTTAGTAACCTGCAGTATTTTATTGAGTTCTTTCTCCTCACGCCTCGGCATCCCGATTCTGGTTATCTTCCTCGCTATCGGTATGCTGGCAGGCGTTGACGGTATCGGCGGCATTCCTTTCGATAACTATCCCTTCGCCTATATGGTGAGTAACCTCGCGCTGGCGGTGATCCTGCTGGACGGTGGTATGCGCACCCAGGCCAGTTCGTTTCGCGTGGCGCTCTGGCCAGCGCTATCGCTGGCGACGGTCGGCGTGCTGATAACCTCCGCCCTTACCGGGATGATGGCGGCATGGCTGTTCAAGCTCGATTTAATCGAAGGGCTGCTGATCGGCGCCATTGTCGGCTCCACCGACGCGGCAGCGGTCTTCTCGCTGCTCGGCGGTAAAGGGCTTAACGAGCGCGTCGGCTCGACCCTTGAAATTGAATCCGGTAGTAACGACCCGATGGCGGTATTCCTCACCATTACCCTGATTGAAATGATCCAGCAGCATGAAGCCGGTCTGAGCTGGATGTTTGTGGTGCATATCATTCAACAGTTTGGTCTGGGCATCGCTATTGGTCTTGGCGGCGGCTATTTGCTGCTGCAGATGATTAACCGTATTGTCCTGCCCACCGGGCTCTACCCGCTACTGGCGCTAAGCGGCGGGATCATGATTTTCGCCGTCACCACCTCTCTTAACGGTAGCGGTATCCTCGCGGTCTATCTCTGCGGTTTCCTGCTCGGTAATAAACCCATTCGCAACCGCCACGGCATTTTGCAAAACTTTGACGGCCTGGCGTGGCTGGCGCAAATCGCCATGTTCCTCGTCCTGGGTCTGCTGGTGACGCCGTCCGACCTGTGGCCGATCGCGATTCCGGCGCTACTGCTGTCAATGTGGATGATCTTCATCGCGCGTCCGCTGTCGGTATTCGCCGGCCTGCTGCCGTTCCGCGGTTTTAATCTGCGCGAGCGAGTGTTTATCAGTTGGGTCGGATTGCGCGGCGCGGTGCCGATTATCCTCGCTGTTTTCCCGATGATGGCCGGGCTTGAGAACGCGCGGCTGTTCTTTAACGTCGCCTTTTTCGTGGTGTTGATTTCACTGCTACTTCAGGGCACCTCACTCTCCTGGGCGGCGAAAAAAGCGAAAGTCGTAGTACCACCGGTCGGCTGGCCTATCTCACGCGTCGGGCTGGATATCCATCCGGAAAATCCGTGGGAACAGTTTGTCTACCAGTTGGGTGATGATAAATGGTGCGTTGGCGCAGCGTTGCGCGACCTGCACATGCCGCCGGAGACGCGCATCGCGGCACTCTTCCGCGACAACGTACTGCTGCATCCTACCGGCAGCACGCGGCTGATGGATGGCGATATTCTTTGTGTTATCGGCCGCGAGCGCGACCTGCCGGCGCTGGGTAAAATGTTTAGCCAGTCGCCGCCGGTTTCTCTCGATCAGCGATTCTTTGGCGACTTCATCCTCGATGCGGAAGCTAAATTCGCCGACGTGGCGCAGATCTACGGCCTCGACGGCGGCGAGGAGTTTCGCGAGCATCAGCAGTCGCTGGGTGATGTGATACAGCAACTGTTAGGCGCCGCGCCGGTCGTTGGCGATCAGGTGGAGTTTGCCGGTATGGTGTGGACGGTCGCGGAAAAAGAGGACGATCACGTACTGAAGGTGGGTGTGCGGGTCGCGGAAGATGAGGCGGAGTGATCCGCCTCACACAAAGTTACACTGTCACTACCGGCACGCGTGGCGCCAGGGCGCACATTAATTCATAACCGACGGTGCCGCTGGCCGCAGCGACATCGTCAATCTTAATCTCCTGTCCCCATAACTCGACCGGCGCGCCAATACCCGCGTGCGGGCAAGGCGTCAGATCTACCGCCAACATATCCATCGAAACACGCCCGACGGTGGTGGTGCGTACGCCATCGACCAGCACCGGCGTGCCGCTTGGGGCGACGCGCGGATAGCCGTCGGCATAACCGCAGGCGACAATGCCGATGCGCTGTTCACCTGCGGCCTGATACAACCCACCGTAACCCACCCGTTCGCCGCTTTTCAGCGTCTGTACGGCAATCACTTCACTGCTGAGGGTCATCGCCGGTTTCAGGCCGCTATTGGCAATATCCCGCCACTGGCCCGACGGCGATGCGCCATACAGCACAATTCCCGGACGCACCCAATCAAAGTGCGCTTCCGGATGCCACAGCGTGGCCGCTGAGTTCGACAACGAACGCGGGCAGTCCAGCCCCTCCGCCGCCTGTTCGATACGGCGCATGGGCTCCGCGATGCCCTCCGGGTTTTCCGCATCAGCGAAATGCGACATCAGCGTCATTTCACCGACGTTGGCGAGCGATCGCAGCTGTTGCCAGACGGTATGCACTCGCTCGGGCATAAAGCCCAGCCTATTCATACCGCTATTCACTTTAAGATAGATATCCAGCGGCGCATGCAGTTTAGCCTGCTGCAGGGCTTTAATTTGCCAGTTGCTGTGTACGCTGGTGGTCAGACGATACTTATCAAGCAGCGCCAGTTCATCGGCGTGAAAGAACCCTTCCAGCAGTAGAATCGGTCCTTTCCAGCCCTTTTCCCGCAGCAGGATCGCCTCTTCGAGATTGAGCAATGCGTATCCATCTGCGGCGTTCAGCGCCTGCCACATCCGCGCCAGGCCGTGGCCATAGGCATTCGCCTTGACCACCGCCCAAACGCGCGCCCCAGGGGCGGCGCGGCGAACAATCTGTAAATTCTGACGTAAAGCCGACAGATCAATGCTGGCTTTTACCGGACGAGACATGGAGGCTCCTTAGTTATGCACGCCGTGCAGATGCTGAGCGCGAGCCGGCGTAAAGCCCGGGCTGTAACGCGCCACGGCCAGATCATCATAAGGGATCGCCGGCGTACGCCCGGAGATCAGGTCGCTCAGAAGCTGCCCGGACCCGCAGGCCATGGTCCAGCCCAGCGTACCGTGCCCGGTGTTCAGCCACAGGTTTTTGTACGGCGTACGGCCAACCACCGGCGTACCATCCGGCGTCATCGGCCGCAGGCCGGTCCAGAAGGTAGCCTGCTCAACGTAGCCGCCGCGCGGGAACAGATCGCGAACCACCATCTCCAGCGTCTCGCGGCGCGGCTTCAGCAACTCTTTATTGAAGCCGACAATTTCCGCCATCCCGCCAACGCGAATACGCTTATCGAAACGGGTAATCGCGATTTTGTAAGTCTCATCAAGGATAGTCGATACCGGCGCGCCGCTCTCTTCGGCAATCGGAATAGTCAACGAGTAGCCTTTCAGCGGATAGACCGGGATATCCACCAGCCCTTTGAGCATCGCGGTGGAGTAAGAACCAAACGCCATCACGTAGGCGTCGCCCTTAATAATTTCCTCGCCGCATTTCACACCGGCGATTTGATCGCCTTCGTAAAGCAGCGCATCGACGGCGGTATTAAAGCGGAAAGTCACCCCTGCCGCCTCGGCCATCGCCGCCAGACGGGTGGTGAAGAGTTGGCAATCGCCGGTTTCATCGTTTGGCAGGCGCAGGCCGCCGGTCAGTTTATGACTGACTTCCGCCAGCGCCGGTTCGACTTCGCGCAGGCGATTGGCTTCCAGCAGTTGATACGGCACACCGGCCTCTTCCAGCACGGCGATATCGCGAGTGGCGTTTTCATACTGTTTTTCGGTGCGGAAAAGCTGCAGGGTGCCCCCCTGGCGGCCTTCATACTGGATACCGGTGGTTTCACGCAGCGCTTTCAGGCAATCACGGCTATATTCCGCCAGGCGCACCATACGCCCTTTGTTTTCCATATAGTGGCGGGTATCGCAGTTACGCAACATCTGCCACATCCACTTGAGCTGGAACTGCGTGCCGTCAAGGCCAATCGCCAATGGCGCATGGCGCTGGAACATCCATTTAATCGCCTTCAGCGGCACGCCCGGCGCCGCCCACGGCGCCGCGTAGCCGGGAGAGATCTGCCCGGCGTTGGCGGCGCTGGTTTCTTCAGCGGGCCCTGGCTGACGGTCGATAACCGTCACCTCATGTCCCGCCTGGCTTAAATACCAGGCGCTCGCTACCCCAACCACCCCACTTCCCAGTATGACGACTCGCATAGCCACTCCGTAATAGTTAAAGAACAATCATCTAATTACAAATTGATAACCCAGATGAAAATATTATTCAACATACGCTTTATTTATGGTGACTTATCTCACACCAAACCGCACCAGCACTGACACCAGAGATTTACGATCTCCTGCTGCGCTTTATTTTTCCTCAGTATAAAATGCTGCACAAATGTTAAATTAAGGCCTTTAGGATTGTGAAATCGCGAAGAAAAGAAATTACCCGCAGACGCAGTTTGTTATGGCGTGTTCTATGCTTGATAAGAGGTTCTCCACAAAGAGAGAACCACCAACAACGAGGGCGCGCTAATGGCTACGATTGATTCCATGAACAGGGACACCACCCGGTTAAGCGATGGACCCGACTGGACTTTTGAACTGCTAGAAACCTATCTCGCCGAGGTCGATCGGGTGGCGAAGCTGTATCGTCTTGACACCTATCCGCATCAAATCGAGGTGATCACCTCCGAACAGATGATGGACGCCTACTCCAGCGTCGGGATGCCGATCAACTATCCCCACTGGTCGTTCGGCAAAAAATTTATCGAAACCGAGCAGGCGTATAAACACGGTCAGCAAGGTCTGGCCTATGAGATAGTCATTAACTCCAACCCTTGTATCGCTTATTTGATGGAGGAGAACACCATTACCATGCAGGCGCTGGTGATGGCGCACGCCTGTTATGGGCACAACTCCTTCTTTAAAAACAACTATTTGTTCCGCAGCTGGACCGATGCCAGCTCAATCATCGACTACCTTATATTCGCGCGTAAATACATTACCGAATGTGAAGAGCGCTACGGCGTCGATGAAGTCGAAAAATTGCTCGACTCCTGCCATGCGCTAATGAACTACGGTGTCGACCGCTACAAACGCCCGCAGAAAATATCGCTGCAGGAGGAGAAGGCGCGACAGAAAAGCCGCGAAGAGTATCTGCAAAGCCAGGTGAACATGCTGTGGCGTACTCTGCCAAAACGGGAAGAGGAAAAAGCCATCGAGGCGAGCCGCCGTTATCCTTCCGAACCGCAAGAGAACCTGCTGTACTTCATGGAGAAGAACGCGCCGCTGCTTGAGTCCTGGCAGCGCGAGATCCTGCGTATCGTGCGTAAGGTCAGCCAGTATTTTTATCCGCAGAAGCAGACTCAGGTTATGAACGAGGGTTGGGCGACATTCTGGCACTACACCATCCTCAATCATCTGTATGACGAAGGAAAAGTGACAGAGCGCTTTATGCTGGAGTTTCTGCACAGCCACACCAACGTGGTGTTCCAGCCGCCCTACAACAGCCCGTGGTACAGCGGGATCAACCCCTACGCGCTGGGTTTCGCCATGTTCCAGGATATTAAACGTATCTGCCAGTCGCCAACGGAAGAAGATCGCTACTGGTTCCCGGATATCGCCGGTTCCGATTGGCTGGAGACGCTGCATTTCGCCATGCGCGATTTTAAAGATGAGAGTTTTATCAGCCAGTTCCTGTCACCGAAGGTGATGCGCGATTTCCGCTTGTTCACCGTACTCGACGACGACCACAATAATTACCTGGAGATTTCCGCCATTCATAATGAGGAAGGCTATCGGGAAATTCGTTCTAAGCTGTCGGCGCAGTATAACCTCAGCAACCTCGAACCGAATATTCAGGTCTGGAACGTTGACCTGCGCGGCGACCGTTCGTTGACGCTGCGCTATGTGCCGCACAACCGCGTGCCGCTGGATAAGAGCCGCCGCGAGGTACTCAAACACGTTCACCGCCTGTGGGGCTTTGACGTGATCCTTGAGCAGCAGAATGCCGACGGCAGCGTTGAGCTGTTGGATCGCACGCCGCCGCGGCAGAACGCGCTGTAAGGCTGAAAAAAATGCCCGGATTATCCGGGCATTTTTATAGAGTGAGCCGTACTTAGCGCATATTAATGGCTAAATCGCCGGGCAGCGTTTTTTGCATCCGATGCCAGATCTCGCCGCTGTTGTGGCCATAGGCGCGGACGATTTCGTACACTTTATCGTGCTGACTCTTTTCGCACACTTTCGCCAACTGGTGATAGAAACCCAGCGCCAGGCTACGCGCTTCCGGATTAGCAAAATAGTGACGGCCGATGCGGGTATACAGCCCCTTCATGCCGTTGAGGATCAGACCGTAGATGGGGTTGCCGGAGGCAAACGCCAGACCGCGGAAGATGTTGTAATCCAGTTCGGCGAAAGCGTCGGCATGATCTTCAACTTCACGGGCGGTAGACAGTACCTCCAGCGCTTTGTCCGGGTGCTGGCGGAAGGCGGTACGAATAAAAATCGTCGAGATATTGGTGCGCACCGACAGCAAGTTATCAATCAGTTGCGGTACGCTATCATGGTCGAGGCGCGCCAGCGTCTCAAGAATATTCAGTCCGGAGGTTTCCCAGAAGTTGTTCACCTTCGTCGGTTTACCGTGCTGGATAGTCAGCCAGCCATCACGGGCCAGACGTTGCAACACTTCGCGCAGAGTTGTTCGGGTCACACCAATCAGTTCAGAAAGTTCACGTTCAGCAGGGAGAATAGATCCAGGCGGGAAACGGTTATTCCAGATACTTTCAATGATGTACTCTTCCGCGAAACCCGCAGGGCTTTGCGCCTTAATGACCATAGTAAGATTTCCATTACACAGCGTTGCAAATTGCACTCATCATACCAGAGCAGTCATACGCCAGATAGCATCTGAAAGTAATTAAAAGGGGATCGCCGTTTCATTTTCAGCTTTTGCTTAACGCCTTCCATTACCTGTCATGCGCCGCGAAGAAAGTTGCTTCCCTTTTTACTCAACTGGTAATCTTGCAATAGTTACGCATAAAATCATGTTGTTTGACGGAAGGACCTCTGTCGTGGAAATGTCTTATGGCCGCGCCCTGTGGCGCAATTTTCTTGGCCAGTCGCCAGACTGGTACAAGCTTCTCCTGATTATCTTCCTGGTGGTTAACCCGCTGGCGTTTTATCTGCAACCATTTGTTGCCGGTTGGCTGTTAGTGGTGGAGTTTATCTTCACCCTGGCGATGGCGCTCAAATGCTACCCGCTACTGCCTGGCGGCCTGCTGTCGATAGAAGCGGTGCTGATCGGTATGACCAGCCCCGAACATATCCGCGAAGAGATAGCCAATAATCTCGAAGTCCTGCTGTTGCTGATGTTTATGGTGGCCGGGATCTATTTCATGAAGCAGCTATTGCTGTTTATTTTTACCCGTCTGTTGCTGGGGATCCGCAGCAAGATGCTGCTGTCGCTGGCCTTCTGCCTTGCGGCCGCTTTTCTCTCCGCCTTCCTCGACGCGCTCACCGTTGTGGCGGTGGTCATTAGCGTGGCAGTAGGCTTTTACGGCATTTATCATCGCGTCGCCTCCGCGCGGCCTGATGATAACGACATGCTTGATGACAGCCACATCGATCAGCATTACCGCGACGTGCTCGAACAGTTCCGCAGCTTTTTACGCAGCCTGATGATGCACGCCGGCGTCGGTACCGCCCTCGGCGGCGTGATGACCATGGTCGGCGAACCGCAGAACCTGATTATCGCCAAAGCCGCCGGCTGGCACTTCGGTGAGTTCTTTATCCGGATGTCGCCAGTAACCCTGCCGGTTATCCTGTGCGGCCTGATGACCTGCCTGCTGCTGGAAAAATTTCGTCTGTTCGGATACGGCGAGCCGCTGCCAATACCGGTGCGCAAAGTCCTGCAGGATTTCGACGACCGTAGCCGCCAGAGCCGTAGCCGCCAGGATCGGATGCGCCTTATCGCCCAGGGGATCATCGGCGTGTGGCTGATTGCCGCCCTCGCCCTGCATCTGGCGGAAGTTGGCCTGATTGGCCTCTCCGTCATCGTGCTGGCAACCACCTTTTCCGGCGTGACCGACGAGCACGCCATCGGTAAAGCCTTTACCGAAGCGCTGCCGTTTACCGCCCTGCTGACGGTGTTTTTCGCTATCGTGGCGGTGATTATCGATCAGCATCTGTTTGCCCCAGTGATTGAGTTCGTCCTGCAGGCTTCGCCGCACGCTCAGCTATCGCTGTTCTATCTGTTTAACGGCCTGCTGTCGTCCATCTCCGATAACGTCTTTGTCGGTACGGTGTATATCAACGAAGCAAGAGCGGCGCTGGAGCATGGCGTTATCAGCCTGCAGCAGTTTGAAATGCTGGCGGTCGCCATTAATACCGGTACTAACCTGCCCTCCGTCGCCACTCCCAATGGCCAGGCGGCATTTCTGTTCCTGTTGACCTCGGCGCTGGCGCCGCTGATCCGCCTCTCTTATGGCAGAATGGTGTGGATGGCGCTGCCTTATACCATCGTGTTAACGCTGGTCGGCCTGCTGTGCGTCGAAACCCTGTTGATGCCGGCCACCCAGTGGATGCTCAGCCACGGCTGGTTGACCACCCCAATACTGCCGTAATTGCGCAGCCCGTTACCCGGGTTCACCCCGGGTAACGAATATTCATTTACGTAATATTTTCCGACTAGCGGATGGCGTCGCGGTAGTTTTCGTTTACACTGCCATGATTTAGCATGTTCCAGGGAAATGATTATGTTGCAATACTTAAACCAGTGCTCACGGGGACGCGGCGCCTGGCTCTTGATGGCGTTAACCGCTTTTATACTTGAATTAGTGGCGCTGTGGTTCCAGCACGTGATGCTGCTGCAGCCCTGCGTGTTGTGTATTTATGAACGCTGCGCCCTGTTTGGCATTATGGGCGCTGGTCTGGTGGGCGCTATCGCGCCGAAAACTCCGTTGCGCTACGTCGCGCTGCTGATCTGGCTGTACAGCGCCCTGCGCGGTTTGCAGTTAGCCTGGGAGCACACCATGATTCAGCTGCACCCTTCTCCGTTCCAGACCTGCGATTTCGCCGCGCGTTTCCCGACGTGGCTGCCGCTGGATAAATGGCTGCCGCAGGTATTCGTCGCCACCGGCGACTGTTCCGTGCGCCAGTGGGAATTCCTGACGCTGGAGATGCCGCAGTGGCTGGTAGGCATCTTTGCCGCTTATCTGGTCATCGGTCTGCTGGTGCTGATCGCTCAGCCATTTAAGGCTAAAAAACGCGATCTGTTCGGCCGTTAAGTTATCCTGCCAGATAGAAAACGCTCCTTCGGGGGCGTTTTTTATGCCTGTAAGTTGACGACGCCCCTTTAAAGATGCACATTAAATACATCTTATATGCATCCACTGAGGAGCTCACCATGTATCACCTGCGTATCCCAGCTAACTGGAAAGTTAAACGCTCCACTCCGTTCTTCACTAAAGAAAATGTTCCGGCGGCGCTGCTCACCCATCACAATACTGCCGCTAACGTTTTCGGTCAGCTGTGCGTCATGGAAGGAACGGTAACTTACTACGGTTTTCATGACGAGCGGGCTACCGAGCCGGAGGTGAAGGTCGTCATTAACGCCGGACAGTTCGCCACCAGCCCGCCGCAGTATTGGCACCGTATCGAGCTCAGCGATGATGCCCAGTTCAACATTAACTTCTGGGTTGAGGATGAATCCCACGGCGAAGACGGCCTGTTCCACGCCAAGAAAAGCTAATCCCCTGATGCGCAAGCGGTTGATCATCGACGTCCGGATGTTTAAAGTCGTTACCCGAAAGGCTCGTCTTTCTTGAGTCTGAAATGGGATAAGTCACCATGAGCATAGTCTGGTATATGACGCTAATGTGCATTGTCGTCGCGTATTTAATGATGAGTTTCCTGCCCATCTGATCGCCGCAAGCAGTCACCGCGCCGGGGTAACCTGGCAGCTCGTCAACGCCCTTTCAGCCCGGCCACCGCGCCGGGTCTATTTTTTTCTACATCTGCTTTACAAATATTCCTAAAGTTCCCCGCCCCCGCGCCGATGATGAAATGCCAAACGCACCTGGTGATGATGACTTAAATGTGGGGTTTCCGATGAGTAGAAACGGCTGGCGTTCGCTTAGTGTTGTTTTTTTCCCATGCGCTTTATTATGGGCAGGGATTATCTGGCTGGCATTGAGAATGATGGGATATTAATGCGAATAAAGAACCGGGCCGCGCAGGCAGGGAATGCCCGGTTCTAATATTTTGATGAGTTTACTGCGCCCAGCCTGGTTTGTTTAAAACAGGCATCAGTTTAAAAGCAAGGTGCGTTGAAGTAATGCGGATGTAGTGTGTAAGCAATGCATTAGCGCAAGACGAATCGATGCCTTATGAGGTTTTGAGTTGTTTTGCGCTAATTTTTTGCCCCATACATGCCCCATTAAAAACTCTGCGAGCAGCTTTCCAGATTAAAAGCAACGCCGTTTACCTCTCCCCCATCCCATGTCATCCTCTTTCGCGTTAATCATGGATTTTCGGTGCGCACCACTCTTTCGTGATTCCCTTCTTTTTCAAGCTTACAGCTTCGTCCAGAACTCGTTTTTGACGCCTATACTTTCAGTCTGACCACTGGAGGTTGATATGTGCGGACGCTTTTCCCAGTCAATGACCCGTGAAGATTATCTTTCCTATCTTGCCGATGAAGCCGATCGTGACATCGCATATGACCCGGAGCCGATTGGTCGATACAACGTCGCGCCCGGTACCAAAGTTTTGCTTCTGAGCGAACGTGACGAACAACTACATATCGATCCTGTCTTCTGGGGTTATGCGCCAGGATGGTGGGATAAACCGCCTCTGATTAACGCACGCGTTGAAACTGCGGCCACCAGCAGGATGTTTAAGCCGCTATGGCAACATGGCCGGGCGATCTGCTTTGCTGATGGTTGGTTCGAATGGAAGAAAGAAGGCGATAAGAAGCAGCCCTACTTCATCCATCGTGCCGATGGCCAGCCGATATTCATGGCAGCAATCGGAAGCACACCATTTGAACGTGGCGATGAAGCTGAGGGATTTTTGATAGTGACTGCAGTAGCCGATCGGGGCTTGGTCGATATTCATGAGCGCCGGCCGCTGGTGCTTTCACCAGAAGCAGCCAGGGAATGGATGAGACAGGATGTAGGAGGGAAAGAGGCCGAAGAAATAGCTGCGGACGGTACGGTATCCGCAGACAAGTTTATCTGGCATGCTGTGACGCGCGCCGTAGGTAATGTGAAGAATCAGGGTGCAGAATTGATTAAAGCTCTTTAAAAAAGATAACAAATCCCATTTCATGTATAATTTTACATCTTAGTATATGAGGCTATGAAATGGATAAAGCACAGATTAATTCTTGGTTAAAAAAAGAGACTCTAATTGTTGCTCTAGCTACTGCTCTTTGCTACACAGGGGCTTATGTATATGAAAGAGGCTTTGCCGTATACTTTGGCATACCTACAGAGTTAATCTCAGTCACCCCCGGAAGCATTATTACTACAGTTTCTTTATTCGTTGGCTTTCTTTTCCTCGTGTATATCTTATCGACCTTTCCCGTTCTAATATCTCAGAGCAAGAAAATAAGAAATAACTTCATTATAATCACATTGAGCCTATCCCCAGTATGGATATTATTTAATCTGATTTTCTTTTTAATATCAGGATTTAAAACACTGAATTTCTCTATAGTAACCATGGGTTTTTTACTTCTTTGCGGAAGTATATTCCTGAGTAAAAAACAACTAAATAACCGACCCAAACTGTATTCATTAGAAACCTCCAAAGGAATATTTAACAGCATTGATAATGCAGCCGGATTAATATTTTGGTTTTCATTTACATTTTTCTCCATAATAAGTGGAATGGGTACATTTATTGCTAGAACCACAGATAATTTCAGTACCTTTACTTACAAAAACGAAAACTACAAACTAATTAAAAGTTATGGAGATAATATCATTGCCATAAAAGAGACCGCTAAAAAGAATGAGGATGGCGTTTACATTTTCAAGGCTGAAGACCTAAAGGAAACTCTTATAAATAAAGTGAAGGCATGAAACATGATCACTGATTAGTTTAATCATTTAACAACTAATAAATCCTTGTATCGTGTTGTGTATCGAGGTGAAAGCATGTCTCGCTTCATTCGCCAGGTGGCCTGGATCCCCTGTCCAGCAAAATAGAGAGTTCCCCTCCCGTCCTTTGCGTTGAGGTGGTCGAGAACTTTCATCAGTTTCTCGCTGTTCTGCCGTGGCGCATTGTCATCAAACAAGTTCAGTTGTGCGACACCCTGGCTATAGAAATCACCTAGCATGATCCCCGCTTTCTGATACCGGTGCCCGTCGACCCATAACGCATCAAGACACTTTACCGCAGCATTAATGATATCCCGGCTATCCTGCGTGGGCGTCAGTAACTTAATGGATCCGCTGTTACCGTAGTATTTTTCGTTCAGCGCAAAGGGAGATGTCTTCACAAAGGTGGATATATAACGACAATACTGATGTTCACCACGAAGTTTCTCTGCGCCTCTGGCCGCATATGAACAGATAGCCTGGCGCATTTGTTCATAGGTGGTAATGCGCTCCCCGAACGACCGGCTGCAGACAATTTCCTGTTTCACTGGCGCAAACTCTTCCAGTTCAAGACACGGCTCGCCGCGCAGCTCTCTTACGGTTCTCTCAAGCACCACGTTGAAGTGTTTGCGGATAAAGCGGATATCCGTATCAGCTAGCTGCAGGACGGTTTTTATCCCCATAGCTTCAAGCTTTTTGCTGATACGGCGGCCAACACCCCACACCTCATCAACCGGAAGTAAAGCCATCAGTTTGCGCTGCCGCTCCACATTCGAAAGGTCAACTACCCCGCCAGTGGCTTTCCATGCTTTCGCCGCATGATTGGCGAGTTTTGCCAGCGTCTTTGTTTGTGCAATCCCCACCCCGACCGGAAGCCTGGTATTGCGGTAGACCGTATCTTTCAGCTCATGCCCGAACTCTTCCAGCACACGGCAATTGCGTACACCAGTGAGATCGCAAAAGGCCTCATCGATACTGTAGATTTCAACTCTGGGACACATTTCCTCCAGTGTCGTCATGACCCGGTTGCTCATGTCCGCGTAGAGTTCATAGTTTGAACTGAAGCAAACCACGCCATGCCCGCGGAACTGGTCTTTGCATTTGAAGTACGGATCCCCCATCTTGATACCAAGTTTCTTGGCTTCGGCAGAACGCGCTATCACGCACCCATCGTTATTGGACAATACGACAACCGGCTTCCCTCGCAGATCCGGCCTGAAAATGGTTTCGCAGCTCGCATAGAAGCTGTTCACATCAACCAAAGCAAACATCACATCACCGGGCAGTCATCAAAGCCAGCTTTGCTGATGATGTGGGTAACCACGACTATCAGCTCAACACTTGCAAGCGCATCACCTTCTATGGCTTCTCCATCCATAACAATAAAGACACTACGTATATCTGATTGCTTTAGCATGACAACCTCCGCCTTGACACTGTACAAATATACAGTATAACTAAAAGCGAAAACAACCACGGAGAAATTGTTATGGCATCTTTAAATGACGAAAACCTACGAGACGACTTATCCTCTACTGAATCTGGTAAGGGGGCATCATTGGTTGCGCTGGAACAGGGTGGAAATGTTCAGCAAAGCATTAATATTGTCATGCCTGAATGGTATGGAGCTAAGGGAAACGGCCTCGATGACGATAGTAGTGCATTCACTCAGGCTGCTAATACTGGCAAAAATCTGTATTTGACGTCTGGAAAAAAATATCTTTTAACATCTCCTTGCGCATTACCTTTTATTGCAAACTACGAGGATGGAGAGCGAAAGACTGTTTTTGGAAATGGCGCAAAGTTAATAACAAAAGGCGCGTACAGCCCTTTCAACCAATATACAGATGAAACAAAATCATCTTTAAGCGCTATTGTCTATGGATGGAATTTCTTCGATTTGAATATTGAAGGATTTGCCAATAAAGACTCTTCTTACGACTTGGTCAATGGCGCGCATGGAATATCATTCGGATTCGGAAAGGCTTATAATATCAATGGGCTTGGATTATGCAACGTAATCAGAGCATATGGCAAAACCATAGCCAAACACATTTATGGTGATGAATTACGAAATGCCTTATATTCGTGCTACCCCTACCCTAAAAACACATCAATAGGAAATAACAAACTATTTAATGCTTGTGTAAATTGGTGTTCAGGTGATGGTCTTGTTCTTAAGGGTAGTGATATATATGTTGATGGTTTTCATTACAAATATGCGGGATGTATTACGGCAAACAATAATGATGGAGCTAACGCGACTCGTGGGGTAGCTATATCAGCTGGAGCAGATGGTGTGCCTGCTTCTTCTGTAACCATCAATAATATTTCCGGAGAGTTTTATGGGGCTGGCTCACTTAACCTAAACGCATCAGATGTAACGATTTCTGGTGGGATTAATTTAGGTAGTTATTATACTGAAAACTTCAAAGCAGAATTAAGTTCTGCTGCTGTATGGTTGAACGTAACAAATGCCATGATCGGTGATATCAAATGTGAAAACATTTTTACCGGGTTAGGTATCAACCCAGGGTGTTCAGATTTTTACATCAGTTCATTCTCTGCAAAAAGCAAATATAATGTTAGCAAGCATCCGTTTTTTTCGATTGGGGACTCAGTAGATACTAAAATAACCCGTGGCTTTATTGGCAATATAAACCTGTTTGGCGAGAGCGCAATTAACAATGATGTTTATATAAACACTGCAGGCGTAATTATTGACTCTATTCACATATCCCAGATGAATAACCAAGAAGGCGGGGACTCTGTAACCATTGCAAAAGCGGCAACAATCAATAACATCACATTAATCTCAACCACTTCCGCCGCTACAAATAATATTCTTAACTTTTTAGCTGCGGCCAAGGTTCAAAACATTTATATTGAAAGAGTATTTGGCACGGCCATTACTGTTTCAAATGATATAGTTCCAAAACTTGACCGTGTATATCTATTCAATAAACAAGGGACAAAAGCTCCAATCATCATCAACGGCAATGGTTCCGCAAGTCATCAATGGGGTCTAGTAACAATAACTGGTCCATCAGTAGCAAGCCCAAGGATATCCGGTTCACTTATTATGGAGGGTTACTCGGGAAATGAATGGAAACGCGCTGTAGATACAGTATCAGCTTCTGTTTCATATCCGCAAAAGCAAACATTCACGCTGACATAAATATATGAATCAAGACCTAAAAGTTAAATATATTGAATGGTAACTTAAACCTTCCCCGGTAACTCTTGCATACTGTTACCGGGTAGGATGTCCCTCAGTTAATTAAATATCCTGTCCAAACGAAGCAAGATAGCTTTTTGAACGGGCATATGTTCTTTGAAGACCTGAAAGATCCAGTGCTCGGTCGAAAATGAGTACTTCAGCTACATCAATATCCGTTCCTGGTAAGTTAGGCGGCATTGACGGATCACGGAAAGCGATAAGCCTGAACATGCTGCTGATTCCACCTTCAGTGATGTCCCTGGTTGCAAGATTTGCACCTGAAGCAATGGTCGCTGGAATAAGTGAAGCATTCAGTTTCGGCAAGTAAAGATTAGCCTTATTGCTTGCACCATCAACTGTAAAAGCTGCCCAACGGAAATTAACACGATTTGCATATGTTTCTGATGGCCCATCCGCAATGGCTAACAGATTACCGGTTTTTGAAATGCCCCCCGCATTACCGCTGGTGCGAATCAAATTTGAAGAGGCACTACTGTTACTTTTCAAGCCAATACCAATACCCTGTGCTGATGCAGACTGCGCAAGGTTACCTACTGGATACGCATATGCATCTGAAGATGAATGATTTCTCCAGACAGCAATCAGAGTACGTTGCAGTCCGTCAGGAACGGAGGTGATAAATCCATTATCTTTATCGCCGCTAATATAGTATTCGCCGGTCACTGGAGCGCCGATTGGGGTGAGTGTATTTGCGTTGTTACTCAGATCATCCATTCCATCACCAAACCGCCATGCAGCCAGCAGGCCGGGCTCAGCCACGAACGGGGTATAAATCGGTTTAAGTTGAGGGTTAGCGATGATTACGTCTTTATTGCGAATAATGGTTGTCATGATGGTTCCTTAAAAAATTACGCACCAGTTATGGAGTTTTCTCAGCGTCCCGGAAGTATCGGTGTAGCTTTCACCGGGTAAATCGCCTTCACTGTCGCGGAGATTACCGCGTGGCCCAGTGGTTCTTCCTGCAGTAAGAGGATCACCGGCTTTTCCCCAACCATATGTAACCTGCTCATTAACTGTAGGGGCCCGGCTACAGATAATCCTGACTCGGTCCGGTCCCGCTATTTCAACCGCAGAAATAATATCCACAACATCGAAATTCTGAGTCGTCATATCCCGGATGTAGAAACCGTAATTTTCCGTTTCCGTTACCCAGGTTGTATCAATCACAAGTGGAGGATGAGGGACATTGAACTGAAGATTAATAATATTACCCTGACGAGTTTCGCCGATTTTATCCAGCCAGTGCATGCCAGGCTTTTTCCCTGCCTGATTGTCGAGCAGCAGCTTATGGATAGCGCGGCCGTAATACTTCGCAAACATCAAATAGGTCTGGTTAGTCCCGTGAACATTGTCGACATAATCACCGATATATGCTGGATGACTAAGCCGGGAACGCCCTGCAAGGGCCACGTCGCGTAAAGACAAAGCTATAAGAGGGTTGGTTTTTCCATATTGTCTATGCGATGCCAGTTGGTAAGACACAAAAAATGGGTTGTAGTCCTGTTGAGTAATAGCAACAGTATCCTCCGTCATGTCAGAGATGTACTGCAGGAGCATCGTAGAATAATCGTCTCGCGATACATTACCGCCGATATCAGATTCTCCCTGAGTCCAGAGAATAGCTAACTCGGCAAAAGTTCTTCCGGCTGCATTCGCCAGGCGCATGCTGTTAGTCACGTGATCCAGCGCGCGCTGATATGATGCCGTACCTTTTGACAGGTTCGCTATTTGGGTACCTCCACGGCCAGGGCAGGACGAGAAAAACACAGCGCCTTGTTGCTGCCAGTCAAAACCAGTATCTGCCTGAATACGCTCAACCAGCTTATTTGCGGCGCCAGAGCAAGGAGATTCACCAGCCGGATACGTTCCCTCAGATGGCATATAAGCCGATTCAATCAGTGGAACGGCAGTATCCGTTGCTGAAGAATAGCTGTTGTTATTTGAACTGAACCCCAGATTCCCATATGGCTGCGTGGTTGAAAGTGGCGGGTTAGCAGCAGCGGATGCCGGCGGCATTTCACCAATAGACAGAGACTGCCCCTGTGACCTCACGCCGTTCCAGTCCCGAAGATAAATTGGGATTACTGGCGTCTCTGGGGGGCTGCCAGAACCACCAATGACAGGAATATCCTGATCACTTTCAAACCCTGGCGTACAGGCCATCGGGATATAATTTGCATCACAAAAGACGATGCCAGGTGGACCCGGTATTTCAACTATCTCTGTATTTCCAATACACACGCCTCCCATTGGCGTGCCAGCGATATAGGGGACGCGCCGAGTATCAGTGATTGCCCATGGAACCTCATTCCCACCCTGAGATGCAACCTCTGCCCTTCCCATTCCCACTGCGCCAAGTTTATTAGTAGTAATGGGGGCTTTCCCTTCTGCATCAGTAAGCGCGTGAACTATCTCTATACCTTCATCGTCAAAAATCCTGCTTTCTACTGATAGCCCGGCCAACTCTGCTGAATTAGCTGCTTTATCCACCGCCTGCTGCGATGGCATCTTGCGCCCAGTTGGCTCCAAAGTTCCGCCATTATTGATGTACTCGTCCGCAAGAGAACTACCATCAGGACTTCTCACATATGTGGCACCACCTTGTGGGATATTGGCAATGTCCGCTTGCGCCTCTTCCAGGGTAATATACTGACGGCTTAAGGGGACCAGGTTTTGCCTGGTATCCTCAATGACCTTATCACCTTCTGCCTTGATTCCATCAACAGTGTAATGCTGGCCACCAAGTCGATCGGTGTATGTCAGTTCTCGGCTTGTTACGACCTTGTCCAGCATGCCGCCTGCATAAACGTGGTCCCGGATATCATCACTCGGTACCGGCTTTTGCGTCGGGGTTGGTAATTGTGCCATTGTGCATGTCGCCCTTTATAGACGCACGAAATCCTCAGGAATTAACCTGATGATGTGCGTGAAAGTTGATTATTTACTGCTGGTGGTTATGGATATATCGAGTCCGAATATTCAGACAAGGTAAGGGTCTGGGTGTAATCGCCATTCGGTTTTGCTGTTTCTACACGCCAGATAGTCGAGTTTAATTCGCTTTCTGTTGCAATGAAGTAGCGACTGGCCACCTGGCAGTCAGCACCATTGTAGATATTCAGATCGAAAGCATCCGCGGCGGCCTGAAAGGCTTTGGCAGTACCGGATACAGGGTAGGCACGCCAGCGCCCTCGAAAATTACCCAGACTATCAGTCATCACGACCCACATATCGCCAAACGAAAAATCGATGCGTTCAGACGTTGTGAAGATATCGCCATTGCGGCCGGTGAGATAACCGTTCTGCTGCCTGTTATCGTACATGTCAGGACACTGAACAACGGCGCCACGCACCACCTGCTCAGTCTCCAGCACTTTGACCGTCATGCTCATTCGTGAATACAGAAGGCGTTGAGCCTCAAGCCATGCCCGGTCAACCGCCTGGGTGCGATTACGACAACCGTCCAGGCTAATCTGGCTGGCGTTAACCGTTGCGTCTTCGACTTCCCGAATGCCGCTGGCATCTATCTGCAGATAAACATAGGATTTCTTATTGGTGAGCGGGTCAACATAATCGACCGTGACACCGTCATATCCTCCCGGCAGCGACATCTGCCATGAAACCTTATATTCATCAAAGAACATGTTTGAGCGCGCAAACACCGCATCAGGATAGGTGACCTTTTCATCGCGCCAGAACGTCAGCACATCACCGATGTTATTCCCATCCACCCTCGCTGCATTGCAAATAGTCCGGATCCGCTCTCCGAGCGACAGCTTCTCATCTGAAAAGGTGTAATCGAAATAGCCAAGCTCTGGCACAGATATCGAGTCGGCAATCGCGTACAGCGTCGCAACATCGATACTGCTAACATCCTGCTTACCGATAACCACCCATTCATGCAGTGCGGCGTCAGCAAATGAACGGCTTGGACGTAGCGTGTAATCAATCTGGCCGGTCGTCCGGTCATAGCTGATGGTGTGGCGATGCGCGAGCATGTTGTATTTCTGCTCGCGGTTACTGTTGCTGTTGTTACTCCCTTTGATAGTCACTCTGGCAATCGTGTCATCCGGGTAAACAACATTGGCACGGGTGTTGACGGCGTGAATTGCCATTAACGTCACGACATTTCATCATTGCTGTTATCCAGTCGCTCGATCGTCACCGCATATCGACCTGTACCGGCGGCGGGTGAGAATTTATGCGTTGTGCGGAAATAACGCGTGGTAACCTGAAAATCGTTATCAAAGAAATAATCGTACTGTTCAGCTGTGCCCGGGATCTGGTTGTTGTTGTCATCCACTTTCCAGAACCGGATTCGATAACGGGAAGTGCCCGAAGTCGCCCCCAGTTGAACCATGACATGCACCCAAATCTGTGTGGATTCAAGCGGTGATACCGATGGGCCTATAACCAGCGGCGTCTGGTCGTTGAGGGTGAAAAGTGTCAGGTTCAGCGTGGTGTCAGACGGTAGCGTCGTGATCTCCCCGGTCATATCGCCAAGATAGAACGTGGTGTAAGACTGCGTATCCTCCCCGATATAACTTTCTGAGTAGACGATATTTCCGCTGCCGGTAACATCCCTTGTCACCGGGCCGCCGCCGGCGTTCCATGTCGCGTTGATAACGAAAGTCACCGGATGCGGAACGGCAAGCGCCGCGAAGTATGAAAAGTTATCGTCATTCGACAACACTGTGGCTTTCAGCTGGTTGCTTTCGATCAGCATGGCTGTTGGCGCTGTCGTCGTCGCTGTCTGGGCGGGAAAATCCTCGCTTTCATTCAACCCAGGCACTTCTTCGTTATCGACATCATCAAACTGGTAGCCAACATCAATGGTGCCTATCGTCGCGCCAGGGTCGAAAATCTGGTAACTGGCCCCTGCTAGACTCCCCAGATTCGACTCTGAATAGCGCACAGAAGAAATGGTGTATTTCCCGAATCCCACTTCGAACCATTCAGTGATGTATTTGTTGTTGTCGATGTACTCAAACAGCGCCTGCTGAATCAAATCCGGATATACCCGGCACTGGCCATAAATATTCGGCCTTCCCTTGTAAAGCCGCGCGCGGTTAGTCTGCCCGGTGGCGTCGTTATTCGGGGATTCACCAGTAGAAATGGACGGAGATGATGCGGTCTGTTGCCCGGTTAGCCCTGACATTACTTTTTTAGTGAAGCGGATCGGGTTGAGATGCTCCACCGGGTTCAGAAGTGTCTTTATCAGACCGCCGCTTTCAGGCTGATCGAATACTGCTACGACGTCGCCGGCGCGCAGCTTAAACGACAAATCAAAATCATCATTAAGCTCACGTCCATTCAGGCGAACCTTCACATTATTATGCAGCCTGAGTGAGTCCAGTAATGCTATCAACTCAGTACCCGGCGCCGTCGTTCCATACTGTTTCGGCGCGCCAGGCAGACGCTGCAGCTCATATCGAACCATGAACCAGATACTCCACTTTGTTGAATTTCTTCGCCAGGATAACCATGCTGTCAGCGCGTACAAAACCGAACTCACCGCGGGAATGCAGGCATTTAACCGGATCCAGCATTACGCCCACGTGAACAGGACGATCAGCGTAATAAAACACGGCCAGGCAGCCAGACGACGCTACCGGCACCGCTCGCCAGTGAGCTGATTCCGCTGAGTAGCAGGTGATGAAGTCGGCGCCCGATTCGTAGCCGGGGATATGATGCAGCTCCAGACCGAGCACATGCCGGTAATACAGCACCACCAGCCCCCAGCAATCCATCTGCTCAAAACAACAGGCACGGTTAACCCACGGCTTGCCATTCACAAGCCGGATAAATTCGCTCTGCGTCATACGGTAATCAGTCCGGGATAGTCTTTCGTGGTGTAAATAATGGGATTGGCCAGCGTCAGAGGATTCGTCTTACCAGAATTCACCGTGACGTTTGTGCCATCGGCACCGACATCCTTCACGAACAGTGACCAGGTCTTCATCGGCGAAGCATCACCGATTGCATTCCACTGTTGGTACTTACACGTGATAGCCGTCATCCGGGCGGCACCAGTCCACGTTTTTAGCGTGTTTCTGACCTCTTCAGCACCCTGCAGGAAGGTGATCCCCATCGTGATGATGGCTGACCCGTTCTGTGTCGGTTCGGTGATATCAAACGCCGCGGGTTGATAGAGGTTTCCACCGAACGTCGCCTCCTGAAAAAGTTTGTTAACCACACGGTAATAACCAAATGCCGGGTGATAAAACTCAATGGTCTGTTTGATATCACTCGCCGGCCGCCGCTCTTTCCATTCTCGTAATGTTGGCATCAGTCAGTCCTCGGCATCACATCAGTGACGAGATAATCAAGCCATGACCCGTAGTTCTCCGGTGCCTGAACAATCCAGTCATCGAAGTCTTCAGTCAGGTCATCAATACCATTACAGATAACCGTGGCGGTCCAGGTCACCACCCCGCCATTCTTACTGGTTTGCACCGGCATATTGACGAAGTGAAGCGTCTGCAACTGCGGTCCGTATGTGTCGCCAAGGTCAATTGGCATCGTGAACCAGTTACGCCCGCGGTCACAGTACGTTGGCGACCGCAGCCATGACTTAAACCGTTCGGCCTGCTGCAGCGTAAATATCCACTGCAGCGTCCAGGTAGCTTTGAGGTCAGTGGTGAACGGGGTAAATATGACAGGGCCGACTGCCGGCTGCGTTGTCTGCCAGCCGGTATCCTGCGTCATATTTTGGCTGGGACGCTGCGGAAGGGGTAGGAATTCCGGGTATGAAACTGTTGCCACGTTTCCTCCGGGCATTAAAAAACCCGCCGGAGCGGGTTGGTTTTAGTAATCGCCATTGGCCTGCCGGCGAAGGCCAAATGTGTCCTGCATCTGAGAGGACATCGGGCCGCCGTTCTGCATATCGGTGATAAAGGTCTCGATAACCAGTTGGCCGCCGTTCTGGCTGCTACGGGTATCGACATTGACGCCATTTGCATAGTTGTAAACGTTGTTCACGACCTGCAGCGCGCCGCCGCCACTGCCATGCAAATCCTTATTGCTGATGACAGAGCCGTTATCACCCGGGATCATGTACTGACTGCCATTACTGGCGCGGTAGATTTCAGGCATACCGCCCTCACCTACCTGGTACATTGAGCCCGCCGATACCGGACCACCATTCTTCCTTCCGCCAGCGAGGGTTTTTGACAGAGCAAAAGCACCAACCAGCGCAGCTCCACCAATGATAGCTGCAGCACCAAACGAACCTACCGAGGCAACCAATGCAGCCGGAAGCCATGCCGCTAATGTAGTCCCTGCAGATGCTGTACTTGCTGCTGTCGTTGTGGCAATGGCGCCCACTTGGGTTGCCGTTGTAGCCGCGATGGTAGCTTGCTGTACACTTGCACCCATTATTGCTGACTTTGCTTGCTGGATGCCCATTTGCACGAACGTATTAATTACGTCGTTGAGAATGGTGTTACCGATAGACTGCAATGCATCTGAGGCTGACATGCTGCCAGTGATGATACCGGTTAATGCATTGGAAGCCTGATTGCCGAAAGCGTCCACCGCTGCGCCAAGAGCCTGATACCCTACGCTCTGTTGCGTGAACAATGACCACATAGCATCCGTTCGTTCCTGCTCATACTGAGTATCAGCGGCTTTTTTTAGTGCTAAGGCCTGATTATGGGCGATAACCCCCTGTTGCTCGTATTGCTGGATTAGTGCTAACTGTTGGGCATGCTGGTTTGCCAGGTTCTGCACCGGATCCACATCGCCAGCTGCCTGCTGCTGCGGAGTGACAGCCTGTTGCGCGCGGATTTTCGCAAGGTTGGCCTGGTGAGTTGCCTCCAGTCTCTCGGAGGTCTCGTTGTATTGCTCCTGGCTGATTTTCTTCGCGGCCAGTGCAGTATTTAAATCCTGCACATCCTGCTTGTAACTTGCATTCTCGCGCGCTTCAGGGAGAAGTTTCTCAGCCGCGACTTGCGCCTTGATAGCGTTGGCCGTATCCCACTTTTTAGCAGCATACTGCCCAGCCAGCGCTATTTGTTCCTGCGTAGCGCCTTTGCCAAGCGAAAGCTGAGCATTGAGGATCGCCTGTTCACGGCTTAACTCAGCTGTAGAGTCTGCGGCAAGTGCGGACTCCTGTTTCAAGCTCGCTAATTTCTGCGCAATCGAATCAGCCTGAGTTTCTGACTGCTTACCTGCCTTATTGCTTTCCTTTCTGGCCTCTGTGACTCGGTAGGTTTCAGCATACTCATCCTGAAGGGCTTTAATCCGCTTCTGGTCAGTCACCCCGGCATCGGCGGCATCATATTGAGCTTGCAGACGAGCTCTGGCCTCTCCCTCTAGTTTGGCAAGAGCGAGTCGGCGCTCGGAATTCTGCACAAGCTTTTTCGTTGCAGCATCATCACCTTTTGTCGGTGGAGCATTGAACTGGTTATTGCTAGCGTCATTCTTCGCTTTCGCTCGAATATGCGCAATTTCTCCTTCAATTTGTTTAAGCTGCACAGCTGCTTGAGCACGACGAGCCTGGAAGACAGAATCAGACTCATACCAGCGCTGACTGTCCTTTAATTCGCCATTCAGTTCTTGCTGTAACTTAATCAACTTTGGCATTCTGGAAGAATCACCAACGTTGTTATTGTAGTAATTAAGGTTGTCTGCAACTGTCTGCATCAAGCCGGCCAGTGTTGACGTCAATCCAATAGCTTGGTTCAGGTCATTTATGGCATTTTTAAACGCTACATCAAGACTGTTTTTTGCACGGTCAATACTGACCGGCATCTTGTCAAACTCTTCATTTACCGATTGAGACTGCTTCTGAATGGCATTCAAAGCATCCTGTGCTGTGAGCTTGCCCTCCAGCATTCTCTTGCGAAGATCCCCTATGGAAATGCCAAGTCCGGTAGCAATCTGCCTTGCAAGTTCAGGCATTTGTTCAAGAATAGAGTTGAACTCTTCCGCGCGAACGATACCGCCAGAGATTGACTGTCCAAATTGCCTTAAAGCATTCGCCATTTCCTCTGTCGAAGACGCACCTATGGTTCCGATCTTCTGCAAAGTTGAGGTTAGCCCCAAAATCTGGGAATTTGTTGCGCCTGTTTCTTTTAATGCTGTAGTTAACGACTCCCAAAGGCGCTCCGTCTCTGACAGGCTATTACCCGTTTGTGACGCTATAGCAGAAAGAGCCGCTAATGTTTCTTTTGCTACATCAATGCTTGGGCTCAATCGTGTAATGCGCGCTTGGAGAGTGACCATTTCGTCGCCAATGGCAATCAGTCTTTTCGCGGCATCAATCGTAAAAGCGGCAGCTATTGCAACACCGACTTTGTTGAGCGCGCCTTCGAATCTCCCAACAGATCTCGATGATTGCTCGAATTTGGCATCCATCTGATCGAGGCGTTTATTAACTTGCTGCTGCGCCTGAATCAGACCAGAAACATCAGCCTCTATGTCATAATAAATTTCACCTGCTTTCTCTGACATCATTTACTCCGGACGTAAAAAAACCCGCCGGAGCGGGTTATGTTAATTGCAGGCTCTTCGCCCGACATAATAAGCTATTGTCTCATCACCAATCGGTGACATCCCTTTATCCGCCTCTGAGGAGTTCATTTGCTCTAACGACTCTCCAGTCCCTAAATATTTAACCGTCCATGATGAACAATCATAGAGGCGCTTAGAGTAAGTAGTTCCCGCAGGCCCCTCTCTTTTGGTGACGATAGTGGCCATGTTGCCATTCATATCTTTTTCAAGAATGGTATATGTACCTTTTGGATCTGAGGGAATTTTCATTACTTCAGATGCAAAAGCACCAAAAGAAACAATTGCAATTAATGCCAGCGCTACTTTTTTCATATCCCTATTCCCATTGATTAGTTTGGACAAATCCTAGCAGGGATAGAAGCGAACGACAAAACACCTGATCGTTTATCAGGTTGTTCGGCGCTGCGCTTTCAGGGTAGGTTGAATAATAAATCAGAAACAAGGAATCAATATGGATAAGTTTGACCGCAACATCCAGCGGGAGCTACTCCAGCACCTCTGCGACATCTACCCAGACTCTGCCGATAGCAGTTTCTCAGGGAAGTTTACCGAAAAATTTGGAAGCATTAATATCTTTACTGCTAACTTACTCTATCTTGCTGGTCACGGACTCATTGAAGTAAGACTTAGCAATGAAATAGGCCGACGACTGCCATCTGTAATGGACTCTTTCACGAAAATCACCAGCAAAGGCATAGATTTCATTCGCGATGACGGCGGTTTGGGCGCAATTCTGAACGTACAAACCATTAAGTTTCACCGGGATGCGGTGATCGTCATCGAAGACCTGATCGCCATTTCAAACATGAACGACGAACAGAAGGAAAAAGCCAAGTCGACTCTCGGCGAAATGTCGACGGAAGCCCTTAAAACTGTGGTACAAGCTGCGACTACCGCCGGGTTATCCGTGCTATTTGGAAAATGAGCGGGACTAGAAAGCGAAAACCCGCCGGATGGCGGGTTTTCTTATGAATGCTTATGCCTTGCAACTTTAGTCCGTAATCTCCGTGGATTGTTCTGCTCTTTCTCTTCCTGCGCCTTAAAGTTGTTGTAAGTCTCGAAATCAAAAAAGGAAAGGTTTTCTATTTCTGAAACTGGGCATACGACCCTGAAGTCATCAAAGGTTAGATTGCTCTTAACCCTTGGAGGGCCATCCACACCCAAGACATCACCATATAAGCCGATACTTTCATAATGAGTTATATAGTTTGTCGTGACGACAATTTTTAGCGTGTCTTTATCCCTATAACCGCTGAGCAGTGGGATGAAAGCCATGTGCTCAATCTTCCCATGCTCCAAGGGGGGGCGAATAACCCAACCGACATAAAATTTCTTCGATTTCAAAGTAAAAATTACTGGAGCTAAAGTAGCAGAAGCCTCGATTGCCAATGTTTCAAGAGGATGGTTCCTTGCAGCCTTTGCAAGAGCTTTAAATCTGTTATTACCCCAGCCGTGCCAGGCCTTGTTTAGCAGTCCACAAATTGTGGAAAGTGCAACAGTTCCAACTAGCCATAGAGCTATCTTTAAGCTCTTTCCTGTAGCTACAGCATCTGCAGATAGCGGGATAAGTAATTTGACATTTTCCTTGTTCATTCCCACTACTTTGGCAGAGAAATCAATGAAGCCCACAAATCCCATTATCGAGCATAACATCCAGCTCAGGATACAAAACCCGGTCCCCCACGTCGCCACATAAAAATAAGCGCCCCAACCATCGGAGCGCTTAAATTTGTATCTCGTAGATACTGATGTAATAGTAAAAATGTAACCACTAACGAGGATAGCGGATAGTAACAGTGTCCCCATCCGTCACCTTGCCTTAGAGGGTTCAACTCTCGCAAGAAACTGAAACTGGCGCTTCATCTCTTTGCGAACCTTATCGTTTTCGAGGTTTAAGCTGATTACGCCATCGCGATCAATCGTGAGTCGGTCCTGGTTGTCGACAAGGATGTTTGTTAAGCGCTCTACGGGGCTTTCAGCTCCAGTAGTTGCCTTCCGTTTGTTCGAGAAACTAAACATAGCTCCTCCTCAATCTACCTTTTTGGGTGTAAAAAGAGCTTAGCGAACCTTGCGCCGCCAAGCCCTTAACCGATTTTTTTTCAACAATAATTGTTGTTGTGATTGAAGATTAAGTTATGTTGATCTGGTGGTCAAGCGCGGCGCTCACAAACTTTGTGTTGTGACATGTCACGATTCCGATTTTATTGTCGATGTATTCCCCATTGCTAAGACTCTTTCTCCATCATCACTTTCCTACGCTTGCGCCGCGCAAAGTAGTCATCTGCTGCGTGATCGTACTCTTCGCGGGTGTACCCTTTCTGTTCAGGGTATTTAGCGATGAGCATTAGCTGAAACTCGGTCATAGTGAGTTGCCATGCTTCCTCCTTGCTTATGCCGAAGTGATTGCGCGCTGCGACGATATACTCAGATGCTCTGAATTCATTGGTTGTATCGCTAGTCTCATGGCGCTGGAGTTTTCTCACCTTTGCCTTGCCAATGATTCCATGCATCATCAGATTTTGAGCAACGATGATCATTTCGGGCGCCGGCATCGTCCCAGAACGCCACATAAATCCCCGCTTGCGTGATTTACCCGGCTTCATCCATCCGACCAGTTCCCCGATATCGTCATCGCAGCACGCAGTCAGAACGGCATGGGCGGCCATAACTGCTTTACGGCTCAGAAGCCCGCTCTGGATATATCTCAGAACGCAATCAGGCAGGCGGCTGTACTCATCGCGGATATACACCTGAGCAGCCTGTTGAATTAACGGTGTCGCCTCATCGTTACATAGGTCATAAAACGTCTGAACAATCTCTGCCGGCTCTCCGATTCTCGTCATGGCCAGCAGTGACGGGCGAAAGAAATATTCCTTATCCCCGGAAGTAATCAGGCACTCGCCAAACTCTTTAACAGGCGTCATTTTTCCCCCATAAACAAAATCAAGGGCAGGAACACCTACCCTTTGTTTTGCTTACACCGTAACGGTTACCGTATGCGTTGCGGTAAACCCGCCATCATCCGTCTTCACAGTGATTACTGCGGTGCCAGCAGTAGCACCAGATGGCGCGGATACGGTGACCGTATTGCCAGCAAATGCTACTGTCGCGCGCGCTGGAACAGATGAAGTAACCGTGAAGACCTTGTCGTCAGCATCTGCTGGCGCAATCGTTACTTCGAAGGTGGTGCTTTCTCCGGCGGCAATAGAGCTGGTCGTTGGCGCAACCGTCACGCCAGTTACCGGAATGCCTTCGTCCGCTTCGGTGATCTGGAACGTGTTGCCGTCAGCCAGTTTGAACTCAAAGCTGTAGGTAACAATCTCCTTCACGCCACCACCATCACTGGCGCCAGTCGGGACCATGTAGCCAATATGGAAGTAATCCCCCCAGTGAAAACGCATCCAGACCGCAGGTTGACGACGGGCGCGAACTTCATCAGCGATATATTTCACGAATTGCTGAATGCCAAATTCATCGGTACGATCTTTGACACGGACCTCGCCTTCGATTGAGTACGTTGGATCAAGACTGGCGATCAGGTTTGAACTGAAACCGCCATTATCTGCATCCGAGGTTAATGCCTCCGGGCTCATATCCCACGTCGCCGAAGTCGGAAGACCAAGTAATTTCCAGTCGCCCTCCGCCGGCACCTGGTCAGCACATCCATACGCCAATTCAAGCGTCTTCGCGCGACCGATTAGTTGTTCGTTATTGGAGCAGCCTTGCATCGTTGCTTACCTCACTTCTGATAATAAAAAAGGCCGCTCCAGGCGACCTTATGAGATTTGATTTGGTTTTATCCGCCAAAGAGACAGGCGAACTGTAAGCGCCACACCATTCGCCCTTCTGCAGTCATTACCGGTGATGGGGTTCCGCCAAGGTTAGATATCTGCCCGATGCAGGCATTTGTCATAGGGTTCTGCTTGACGTAGTCGATGATGGCTTGCACATCGGTCTCTGATTTCGCGTAGTCGCCGGCAGACTTACCAGTTATGACATCCACCAGGACGTAATAATCAGCAGCCATATCGCGGTCTACTGCCGTACCACCGTTGGGCCGGAATACGATGAATCGCTCCGCCAGTTTTCCGGTATCTGTCCATGTCAGTGACTGAACGGTGTACCCGGAGGTTAAGCCGGCATCAACGAGGAAGTTACGAACGCGCTTATGCATCGGGGGGTTCACAGGGATAACTCCTTCTTGATAACAGCATCAATCGCATCACGCTCTTCATCGAATCCCTTCTTAAGGAATTGAGGCTCGCCATGCGGATCCCAATAGTTTCCCTTTCCAGTACCACCACCAAATTCACTACCGGCTCTCGTCTTACCGAAATGGGCTCTCGGCTGGCCTTTTAGCTTGCCTGGCATATCATGCACAAATGCAGCGTAATTTGCAGAGTACCCAACCCTTCCAGTAACTCTTGTGCCGTTAACGTTAATTTCCCGGAACTGACTATTCAGGAGTGTAGATGAGTCAATTGGCGTGTAATACGCCGCCCTGCTGCTGCCTAAAATCAGCGCAGACTGAATAGCACGTACAACCTTTCGCCCCTGAATATTGTCAATGATGCGGTTGAGATTGGCCTTAGCTTCCCTTACACCACGAACCTTTACACCCATAATTACACTCCCGTCAGAATGGCGTAATCATCCGCCAGTCGTTCGAATGTGTCGGCGTAACGGATAACCTGCCGTACCTCGTCTGCCCCGGCGACAATCGGATCGGCTTCGGTCGATGCGCCAATCAGAAGGTAATCACCTGCCGCTGCCAGTGCATACTCAGACCAGACGGTATTCTTCACGACGATTTCAGCACCAAGACTACCGATGCTCTTAGAAAGACCACCTTCGTAATCACAGAGAATCGCCTCAGGAGGCGAGAACCCGAGCGAATCACCGTACTCATCATTGCCGAGCTTGCGCCAGATGGTAGCCGTAGCGGTATAGCTCCAGTTCGCGGTTGCCGACATCAGTCATCCCTCCATCGCAGCACAACAGCGCCTGTGGCGCGTATGCGGTCGCAGTTGATGTACCACTCGCCATTGCTTTTCACGTACGCCGTCGTTTGCTTCCCGGTATCGGTCATCACCCAGACACGGACGAATGGCCTCGGATGGCGCTCTTTGACGGATATCCATTTCATCAGCAACCACCAACGACCATAAACAGGCCGACGCTATTAACGGCACTGATGGGGAGTTCATCAGTGCAGCCACTGGTATCAAGCTGGGCCAGTGAGTCGCGCAACCAGGTGATGCTGTCAGCACCGTAATCGAACGAACGCGATGCCCCGGACGGCGCCCCCTGCGATTTTATTCGCCGGGCACCGGAAGACGTCGCCATGAGCGCAGTGGCATACATCAGGATGAGCTTTGCCGTGCAGTCGTCATATCCCGCACCATCGAGGCACGGGATAATCTTGTTCACCACGCAGAGAATCGGATTCAGCAGCGCGCCGGGAATGGAATAACCCAATTCACCGAGGAACGCCTGCACGTCTGCCGCTGTGATTGGGTCAGCCATGGTTATTTCGCCTTCTTGGTTGCTTCCGCCAGTGCGGCTTCTGCCTCTTCAGCGCGTTTGTTCGCCGATTCCAGCTCAGCCGCATGCACCTGCTTCAGCTGCTCAATGGCGTCAGCATGCTCTTTGTCTTTTGCATCAGCGTCTGACTTCGCCTGCTTCAACTGCTCAAGGGTGTCATTGAGTTTTGACTGCAAATCAGATGCACCGGATGCCACAGGCGCAGACGGTGTCGCCACTTCAAAGACGAGCTTCTCCCCCTTCTTGTCAGTTGATTTTTCCGCCTTACCCTGCTCGATCCACTTTTCAGCTATCGAGTCATCGACGTCATAAACCTGTCCAGCCTCCAGCTTTTGAAGGCTGGCACCGGCAAAGAGGTTTGCTACCAATACCTTTACGAATGCCATGTTGTTTCCTTAGCTCGAAGCGTGAATAACAGAGTAGTGGCCGTTGATGTCCTGCTTGACCATCAGGCCGGCAGCTCCCCAGGTACGCCAAACGTAATCTGAGTTGTAGAACTGACGCGGATCGGCGACGGTGCCGAACGCCTGACCGACGATAGGAGCAATCACGCCAGCCTGCAGCGGTACGATTACGATTTCGTTTCCGGTCAGCTCAGCATCTTCTTTGATTGCCGCGATGCCTGACAGTTTGGAGATCTCTTCCAGCACAGTGCGGAGCGAGTTCACATCGAAATACTGTTCCCAGTTGGACATGATTTCGCTGGAGACGTACCACGTCTGCTGGCCGTACTGCATGTTTTGCAGCTTGAGGACGTCACGCAGGGCGATCGCCGCGGCACGCATGGCTTTCGGGTCGGTGCTGGTTGCGAAGTTAACAGTCAGTGTCACCTGGGCCACACGCTCATCGTGACGTAAACCCTTCCAGGTCTTGTCATCGAATTTGATGTAGTTACCGTCTGCGTCACGGAAGCCTTCCCAGATGTAGTCGACATACTGGCGGCGTACGTCATCGACAGAACCTGCCTGAGCATCGGCCAGGGATGAGAGCGCAGAGCCTTTATTAAATACCGGATCACGCCAGTTGAACTTAAAGCCGCTGTCGTGGATTGGTACCATGGTGCCATCGAAGGTGTAGGACTTCGCATCCAGCGCAGCACCAATCTGACCGGACATGGAAGTGTGCGCCCAGCCACGGCCGCCGGTGCGAGCGTATTCGTACACAGACTCTTCCAGGCGAACAGAGCGAGAAAGCGGCATCAAGTCGTTCAGCAGTGTGAATTCGGTGTTCGGTTCGAATTGCTTCAGCACGGTCTGGTCGTAGGCTTTGTACAGACGGCGGATATCGTCGACTGCGTTTACCGCATTCAGCTCTGGTGTATCTTCTGCATCGCCACGCCATTTAGTGCGCGCAATAAAGTCTGCCGCAGCCTGAGCACTGGCATTGCGCGCGGCTGAGAGTTTTTTGAATTGAGAGGAGTTAACCTCGAGGTTCCCGGTTTCGGTGGCCTGTTTAGTGGAGAATACAAACATTCAGGTGCTCCTTATTTAATGACCACGCGCAGGAGGTCACCTGCCGTTGCAATGGTATACGGACGGTCTTCTTCTACGTAGCAGCGGACTGACTCATCAGTGCCGACAGCTTTAACGCGACCATTGGCCACAGAGAGTGGCTGCCCTTTTGTGTAAGTGCCTGCGGCAGCGGGAACGTTGAAGAAAACGCCTGGAGTTGGGTGGAAAGCAACAACCCAGTCGCCAGCCTTGATAACGTCATCTACGGTTTTGCAACGCAGATAGTCATAGTTGGCTACGTAGAGAATCGCAGCTTCATTGCCATCCACGGAGGCGGTGAATTTCTTCGTGGTGTTGTCGAAGAAACCAATCGTACCGGGAGGCGTATCAGCGGCTGCAGCACCTTCACGGTGAAGCTGTGGGTTCGCGAAGATACCGCCCGCGTGAATTACGTGTTTTCCGTCTTTAGCCATTTTTTACTCCGGCATTTCGCTGACTGATTGAGTGTTGGTTGCCTGGCGGAATGCACCGTTCAGGCCGAAAGATGTCTGGCACTTGGCATACATAGCGTCGAGCGCCTTGCCGTCCAGATCTGCGACTTCTTCATCGCTCATGTTCATCGCCAGCTTCACAGCTGCGCGCTTTTCGCCTTTCTCTTTGTCGGCGTTCGCGTTCAGGCTGTTGAAAACGACGTCCACGCGATCGGCGAGTTTCTGCGCCCAGGCTGGCATCTCTTCGTTATTAGTGGCCTGTTCTTTAGCCTTCTTGTCATCCGCCTCTTTCTTTTCACGGGCGGCCTTCTCTTCTGGCGTTTCTTCTTTGCTGTCGGCGTTTTCTGCCAGCATCTGGTTGTATGCGTCCATCAGTTCGGCATCGGTTTTATCGTCAACCGATTTACCTTTGGCCTTCAGCGCATTAACGATGAGCTCTTTCATCGGGTCTGTTTCCTTCTGGGTTGAATCGCTGTTGGCGCCGAAAAACGCCTTTAGCTGGTTGAAAAATGTTTTGAATGCGGGGTCTTGCTGGTCTGGGGTAGTGGACTCTTCGAGGTTTACGACCTCGATTTCGACTTCGTCACCCTCGGCGTTAACGAAGATCCCCACGCCCTCCTCCGGCGTTCCGGCACCCGGCTCGTCGAGCAATACCGCCACATGGTCAAACATCATGTTGGTGGCGATCTCGTTGTACTTCTTGCCCTTAGATTCGCCGTTGGCGGCGATGCCTGAATACAGCAGGCCAGTGGAGATGTGGATCGGCTCGGAATTGGTGCCCGCTAGCATCTCGTCCAAGCGGTTAATCAGGCGCTTGCCCTTCTCGCTGGATTCGGCGTACTGGCGGTTAACGTACATGTCGCCAGTCACCTTTCCGTCTTTGTGGCTGACGTTCTGCAGCCATGCGCCAACGTGGTATTCGTTCACCGCCCGGACATCGCGCGCCGACACGTGCTTACCGTCCACTTTGGGGTGGCCCAGCGGCATCGGGTTGCGCTCAAGCGTGTTGTAGGCCTTTTCGATTTCTGCTGCCGGGTACAACTTCCGGTTCATCACGATATCGTCCACGACAGGCGTAATGCCGCGAACCACGATATGTGGCTTGCCGTCGATGGTTTCAGTGGTAATGTTTGAAGCGGAGTTGACGACGGTCAGCACGTTAACGCGGTTGCGTTTCATGCTGGGTCCTCATTTGTGGATTTCAGGCAATAAAAAAGGCCGCCGTGGCGACCTTGTCAATTTAAATGGTTTTTGGCTTACCAGGAGAAAAGCCGTCAACCTTACTAATGGCAACCCTAAGGATTGCGTCATTGATAGTTAACCAATTACCATCACCTTTCAGGTACGCAGGATTCTTAATGTGCAGATAATTTAGCGGGATTTTATTGCCATCCTCTGCGCTATAATCAAGCGCTAGATCATCGAAGAACTTTGCAAGCAACTCTTTATATTCTTCTGCAGCGTTAGCATTGCGATAGTTAGCTGCAGTTTTCTCAGCATAAACTTTTCCCGACACCAACTCTCCAGCTATGACTTGCCCACCAGTCACGATTGTAACTTCAACACTCACTCCGAAATTAGCGCAGAGAACTAAGTGCATGATTGATGCATCAACAATACCGTGTGAGACAACTTCTGACAGTTCTTTTTCTACTTGGTTTTCCATGAGGTTACTCCGTTGCGTGTAATCATCATCAAGATTGCCACTGCTCACGCTCTTTCGCCAGCTTCTCAGCCAACCCTTTGTTGAATATGCTACCGTCGTCATTGAGCAGCACCGGAATCTGGCTGCAGTAGCAGTTGTACCGGTTACCATTCTCGGCGTAGAAGTCTCGCACCTGCTCGGTGGTGTAGACCTTTCCGTGGCGGCTTGCGTGCCAGGTTCGCGTCGTTGGCTTGAGCGCCGATAGCCAGAGCAGGCCAGTATTCAGACCTAAACGGTCAGCAGCCCAGTCCGTCTCGTTCCATTGCGCCTGCCGCAGCGCACCGACCTGCTCAGTCTGAGCGATGGTTTTTGCCTTCGACATCGACACATCGAGGCGCTTGCTGATAACGCTGGCCGTCTCGCGTGGGTTTACTCCGCGGGCCACCGCATCGGTAATGATGTTGGCTAGGTCGCCGCGGGCGGTATCGCTGATGACCTTCCAGTCACTGAACGTTGTCAGTCTTGCCGCCGCTATCTGGTTCAGATAACCGGGGCTGTTTAAAAGCTGCTGTAGCGTCGTCTGGCTGGCGTAGACCTGCGACTGCTGCGAGAGGTTATTGAAAGCCTCCAGTGTGCCGCGCTGCGCCTCTGCAACGACGTAATCCATCGCCCAGAGATTTTGCTCGCCACCATCCAGCAGGTAATCGTCGAGAATGACCTGCACCGCTTCCAGCAGGTCCGCCAGTTCCTGCGCCGACATGTCGTAGATGAACTTGCCGGCGTTGACCTGGTAGAGTCGCATGTCCTCGCCGTGGTCATGGCAAAGGAAGTGCCAGTCATGGCGGTTTACCTCACGCTCTCGCCCGGTCAGGCGCTGGTCGAACAATGCTTTCAGCGCTCGCTTGATGCCGAGATACCTACTCTCGATATCCCGGAACATCGCGGTAACCTGCTTTGCGGAGCGTGTCGGGTCAACCTTGCTACGCGGCACTACTGGCGTACCGACTTTCGCCTTTTGCTCCGGATTCATCGGAAAGAGGATCATCGGTAGTTACCTTTTGGTTTGGGTCAGGAGTTATCACTTCTTCGCGCGGCTCTAACTCTCCCGCTTCCCTGACCTCATTCTCATCGACAGCCGGTGTTCCGTAGGCTTGCTGCGTATCCCTAGCGACAACCGCCATTTCCTTCATGTTGGCAATCTTTTCTTTCTCACTTGGTGCAAGTAAGTCAGACCAGGTTAAAGTTATTTCGCCAGATTTTGGAGGCTCGATGACTTCTACTGTCCACAGCCGCTCAATTACCGCGGTCGCACGGTCAGTCTGGAAGCCTGCGCGACGACCGTTGCAGCGCTTAGCAAAGTCGTTTTTGTCCTGATCTGACGCAAGCCTCCCTGTCTGTTGACCAAAGAGAATGGTGAATGGCATCTGGACTGAAGAGGAAAACTGATTTGCTAACACAGTCCATGTCGGACTCGGATCCGCTGCCGCCACCGACAACACTTTGGCTTCACCATCCTGAGTCACCAGTGCTGAATCTGTACCAGAGTTCAGCTTCTGTATGGCAGCATTTAGCGCTTCTGCCAGTCCTGAGTAACCGGCTTTCTTTGCTTCATCAATGATGGTCTTGAGGTTTGTTTCCTTCGACATGTTAATGCCGAGCTGTCTGCTGGCGTTCTTCAGGAAACCTTCCGCACTCCCGCCGGAAGTTTTCGCCATATCAAGCAGGTCGTTGTAACCAGCTCGCAGGAAAGGAATGCCAGCCAGCGATGACTCGTCTTCTGACCCTTCGCAAAAGATGATGATCCTTTCCGGGTGGATCTTAATCGACCGCATCGGACCGGAAATGTTGCCATTGTCCCCGACTTGTTGCTCCTGGAAGTAATAGAACTTCGGCATGCCGTAGTCTGGCGATTTCTGGTCCTGTTCAAGTTCCCCGGGCTTAACTTGTGCCTCCCATGCAGGAATCATTTTGACCAGGCCACGCTCGCGAGAATTACGCATCACGCTGCGACCGACGGGCTCCCACCACTCCTTACTGTCTGCAAACTGAAGAATCAGGGCGGAGTAATGACCTACCAGATTTCGCCGGTCTGCATCCTTCACCTTAGCCCAGTGTTTCTTCATTAGCTTGGTGACTTTTTTCTCCCAAGGCGTCGACTTTTTCGATTTCTTGGTCTCATCGCCGTCTACGATCACCGGCGTGTCAGTCCAGCATGCATCGAGCAGTTTATGTACCGCGCCAAACGCAGCGCCATTACGCTCATACATGTTGTAGAAGTGGTCAAAATCGAGACGCTCCGGGTAACCAAATTCGCACCATAGATGATGTCGTTTCGTGTTCCCTGACTTTCCTAGCCCTGAAGCATACAACTGGCGCGCACGGCCCACCTCGTTAAGGCTATTCACTATGAGCCCAGCGAGGATTTGCATTTCGTTATCGTTACTCACTGAGATTTCCTTAGGTGAAGAAAATTGCACCGACTTGTTTGTGGTTGTTTTTCGCTACTGCGAAGTAGCGGAACCCGTCGGCGCCGTGTGATGTGAAGTCGTGAAGAGGTTTATCTTTCCAGCATCCTCGCTTGTCATCCCACTCCTTGCGATAACCCTCAAGGTGAGATATGCCCTCAGCGCATTTCTCTTCATCGAAAACACAGGATGGGAGGATTTCACGCACCGACTCAATGCCGGTATCGACACCGACTTTTGGTACCACCTGAAATGTCATGCTGTAAACCTGACCGTCGATCTCATACCCTTCCTGGGCGAGTTCCCTCCGCGATTTTGCGTCTGCACCAAATTCACGATTATCGATGTCGTGCGGGCCCCAGTGCTCACCGTATTCATAGCCGCGGTCTTTCAGCACCTTCATGTAGTGCCGAAGACCTTCACCAGAGTTTTCGTAGTAGTCGATGATGTGAAACTCCTCACCAACTTCGCGAACAAACCAGATAGCCGTGGAGTCGCCCACACCAATATCCCAGAACGTGTGAACCGGTAGATGTGAGTTATCGGGGATTTTGCCGATCCGCTTGTTGGTGTAGAGCCAGCGGAACTGTTTGGCGTAGTACGCGCCCTCGACCGACTGCTGGAAAGCCTCCGCCGGTATGGTCGGGTATTCGCGCTTCATGTCGTCGCCGAGCGTCTTTTCTTTGGCGTAATACCACGCCTTCTGCCGTTCGTTAACGACTACGCCGTGTTTCGCCTCCATCTCGGCGAAGTATTCAACTAAGCGCTGAGGTAGCGGCTCTACCGGATCAATTGCGTACTGCGGATTCTTCCACCATGAGAAGAAGAAAAACTTCCAGTCGAGCGCGGACAATGGCTTGCCCTGCAGTAAGGCTTTCTCTGCCGTCTGGCAGTAATCGAAGAAGTAACCCGCCCGGCCTTCCGCCGTGCTCTCGATAGTAGCAAAGCAGCCTGTCGACACCGCCTCAAACGCACCTGTGACGATTTCACGGGCTTTGTCAGGATACTTGGCGCATATCTTCCCGAACTCGGAAACGTGCAGGTAGCGCAGTGTACCGCCACGAAACGACGTGCTGACGTATAGCGAGCCGCCTTTCTTAAAAACGAGTTCGCCAGACGAATCGTTGCTGGCCGGGTTAGCCGCCTTTATCTCCGCCGGCAACTTGTCGTATGCATACTTCACCTTTTCCCGAAACAGACGCTTTGCATCATTCAGTGTGTGGGCAATCAATGCACACTTTGCCGACTCAAACAGAGCCGCGTCGAGCTGGATGATGCACACCTCGGTGGTGAAGCCGAGCTGACGAGCTTTCAGAATAATGTTGCGGGTGTGGATCCCCTCGAAATATTCCCGCTGCTCAGGCGTCATCCTGAAGCGAGTAGGCTTACCCTCTTTGTCGGTGATCCAGTAAAGATTGTTCAGCCGCCAGTCTTTGTCGGACAGCAGCTTGAGGTGCTCAGGTTTCATTACGCCCCCTGAGACAATGAATCCATCAGGTCAGAAATTGACTCAACAACGTGCTCTGTTTTCACTTGCTCGCGGAATGCTTGAACGTCTATATGCTTACCAATCAGCTCGAGGTTCTTCACCTTATCAGGCCACTTAATCTTTTTAAGTAGCGCGGCGGTGTTTCCTTCTGCAGCCATCTCGACGACATCCAGCCCGGATAGCGTCGTCCTCCATACCTTCGGCCACTGAGAAACTGGCTTTAGCTCTCCGGTCGAGGTCAGGATGTCGAGCACGTCCATCTGGTCTATCTCAACGAGACGATTCAGGACGTATGTCGCATTTATACCAACCAGATCATTGCGTTGCGCTTTAAGTTCAGCAATCCTTGACTGGATGACAGGTTTTGACAGGTTTTCGGACGCGGTGCGGTTAGCTGTCTTTGCGCTGTACCCCGCCCGAATAGCCGCTTGCGTGGCGTTTAAATCGATGAGGTACTCGCGACAGAACATTTCTTGCTTGTCGGTGAGTGCCATATTAGACCCTTTATATTTAAGGACGAATAATGTTCGAATGGATACTAGAAAAACATGTAATTTCTTTGGGCTGTGGTTTTTTGTCTGTTGTCTTTTGGTTGATTTCTGTTTTTGTGAAGGCCAAGGAAAACCCTAGCGTTGTTAAATTAACAATGGGCAAAGGAGAAAAAGCAGTAGATCTGCATAATTTGGTTTTAACTTTGCAGCTTCAAACCAAATTCAATGGGTTGGCCGCGTTTTTCGCTGCCCTCGCTATTCTTGGTCAGATTGGCGGCGTGTAATTGCTTCAGGCACGTACTCATTCTTAAACAGGCATCCGGCGCGAAGCATTACCTGTTCGGCCTGACCGAGAACGTATCGCCCTTTCTTCGCGAAAGAGTCTGACGCCCACATGAAGCAGAGATCAGCATCGAGAAGGTGCCCATGGTCTGGGTTATAGATGCTTACGGTGTCGATGAGTATTTGCCTGTTAACCCACTCATGCACTTCGTTGGCGGGAATGAGTCGGGTGTATGGCTGCCAGTTATCGGAGCCGATGAAGTTAACCGGAGGGTATGGCCTACAATCGTTAATATTCTTCATCAAAAGTTCTGTCGTTATAAATAAAAACCCCGCAGTTGCGAGGTTTTTTGAGAAGATTTGGTTTGAAGTATGATTTACTTTTTGATGTTCTCGAAAGTGGCCTCAACCATTTGTTTACCAAAATCCCCCATATCTTTGTACATTAATCGCAAAAACTCGATTGTATTTGACGCTGGTCCTTCTAATGTCCATCTGCATGAGTCAAACCTGCACCCTACCAATCCAAATGGCGCTGTCCCACCAAAGCGGATATCGCAATTTTTGAAAATACAGTTTTCATAATGCGCGCCATCCAACTTGATAATACCACCTTCAAAGGTGTTCGATATGAATCGCATCATGATAAATCAAACCCCTGCGCCGGAACTTGCCCCACTACCGCGTTGTTATTCATTTTTCCATTTGCCCTCATGAATCCCTGATCATCTTTATAGTCACTCGGGGCATAAAGAACCACATGGTTAAAATTAAGCGTGATAAAGAAAAGGATAACCAATGCAGCAGGGAACAGCATCAGAAACCATATGTATGTTGATTGCTGGCTTTCCTCCAGGAACGGAAGGACAAGGTTTGCAGAAACCTCAACTATTCCTGCAAAAATCCCAATAATAGTTAGTGGGTTTTTTATATGATTTATGGCCGACACTTTTTCATACCCCTCATTTTACAGAGAGCAGAGTATATCAATAACAATCTATCATGGCATTATCACAGGCACTCAATGAATGCCTGCTGTAATGCCTTAACTGGACTGCTCAGTAGCGGTATCAAACAGCGCCAGCGCTTCGGTCGCTTCCTGAATCGCCTTACGGGTTTTAGAGACAATCTCACTTTCCGTGTAAACACGATCGAAAGAGTCTGCGAACAGCTCAGCTTTGAGATTGCTATCGCCAACCCAGTCAATGGCCAGCTTCGCCGCGGCGGTGTCGTAATTAACTTTCTTGATGATAGTCAGGCGGATTTGTTCTGCAGGTGTAATTTCTGACATGTCTTACCTCTATGCGATGGGGGAGCATTATCGAAGCCACTCGATGGAATGGCCTCTGTAATGAGGTGTTGGCGTAATTTTCTTTAAAAATCAGCGGGCGCAATTTTGCGCTGGCTACCCGGCCTTTGCTTCCATCAGCGTGACCATGTCAGGATCCATCTGACTTACAATTCTCTCACGCGCGCAGTTGAGAAGCTTCTTGCGGCCGCCTACTCCCCACCTATTCATTGCCCGGGCGCATTCGCTTACTTCTTTGGTCTCATTGGTAATCAGCATGTCGAGGCGGTTTAGTCGGTTCATATTGCTAAGCCCGTTAAGCACAGCCTCTCGGAAGGTTTCATAAACGCGGATTTCAAACTCTGGTTTTATCCATGCGGCATATCGAATCGCCAGCAATTCATTAGCCCAAACTCCTTGACCAACACCACCATTGACGATATTAAGTGCTTGATTTCCTTCCAGACGACATTTTTGTCCTCTGGCGTCAAGCGCGGAAACAAAACGCTTTACAGATGCATTTCGAATAAATTTGTTAGGCCTTTGCGACTCTGTAGCTTCACCATTAGCAACGGCTGCTGCATGCAGATCGTTAAGGTTGTATCTACCGGCTGAGTCTACCCGGACGGATACACCGTAAACATTGACAGTTTGATTTGTCATAGCGTTTTACCTTTTAGAAAGTGAGCCTGTCTCACAGAAAAGCCGCCCGAGAGAGGTCGCCACCTATAACGGCATTTCTCAGGCTCGCTTACTGAAAGGCTCTCGTTGATGTGCGCGTGAGATGCGCGGTGAACTCCAAGACAAAAAGCCCTGCAGTAAGCAAGGCTCGATTAAATCATTGAAATTCAGTTATATATAGTCACGCAATGAATAGATATTCGCTGCATTGAATAGTTATAAATAGATATGAACATCTGAAATTTTTTTCACTTTTGCTTATTTTAAGCACTGCTCTTTGATGTAGTCCTGCAGATAATCAACCTGCTTCGTCACTGTGACGATTCGCTCTCTGAGGGTGAAATAATCCCGTTCAGCGGCGTCAGCAAGTCGGGGGCTGGAAGCATCGCCCATGCCGCCGGCGCCGGCCGCTCCGTATGCGGGACATTTTGCGTTGAGCTGCAACCGACGCTTGCCAGAAGCAACATCACGCTCAAGCTGATCGATAGTAGCTTTGGCATCAGCCAGTTCTCCGGTGTATTTGGCATCCAGTGCAGCGACATCTCGCTGGCGGGTCTGCATGTCTTTGATGGTGGTGTTCGCCAACTCCAGCGCCTGCGTCTTTTCGTCACGCTGCCTTTTGAATTCTGTCGAGGTGGTGTGGTAGTGGTTTGCCAGAAAGCCCAGTGATACCAGCAAACAGATCACGACGGCACAGATTATTGCAGTAACGCGACTCATCTACTTCCTACTGAAATATAAAGCATTTTTAAATTTAATCCCTTACTCATATTTGATAACCTAATCGACTGATTAAGGAGAACGATCATGCGTTTTTTAAAAAGGACCGCCTGGCCTTGCATAACCGTAATAATCGCCTGCACATCATGGGTTCTCGTCAATGGCGACAAAGTGGTCGATAACGTGCATGCCTTTCAGGAATGGTACGGAACCTCTAAAGCGTTAGAGGGTAGATGGAACAACTCTACTGAGTTCGATATTGATCCTCCGGAATGGCTAACAAAACAAGAGGACCTTGTTGAAGTTCGTATTACGCTGAAAAACTCAGTTATTGACGGGACAATTACTTCAGGAAAGCTAAAGAGCGTATTCCCATACGACTATGTCCTCCTGACTGGCAAGAAAAGGGGCTTCCGCGACACCTTAGACGCTTACGCGTTTGACTATATACTTGGAAAAAAAATCCACTTCGGCTCTTTTGTACTCAGTCGTGAAGGGGAGCGTTTACATGTGGAGGCAGATAAAATCGCACAAAGGTTTTTTCCAAAGGAATCCATCCTTTTGAAGGTATCTGACAACGCTTTTCCCAACCTAAAAATAGATAAATCAGATGATGTGGAAAGAGAGACAAACGAGAACCCACCAATAAGGGGAGTTTCTCGAAATCATATAGATAGCAATCAGTAAAAGTGGAAGATTCATAAACCATCCAGACAGAGGGCTTCTTCTTTGCCTGCGCGGGTTACCAGACCAGGCAGGACGATCCCGCCGCCATAAACCCAGCGCGGGAACTGGTAGCATGCCGCCGTGATGTCCCCACTTCGGAGAAGAGAGAACATCGTGGAAGTGCGCATGTTTCCGCAGCCGGCACGAAATGTTACCGATACAGCTGCCGAGAAAGTATTGTCAGACAGCTTGCGTCCATTCCCGTAGCGGTTAACGCAGGACTCAGCATCAAGGATGTTGCGCTCCCACTCGGCTGCGATCTGCTGGTCTGACTTAACGGTGCCGAGTTTTACGCCATGCGTATTACCCATACCGTCAGTCAGCACACCTGCCGGGCACACATACGGATCACGTCGGCAAGATTCAGCGTTGCCGATTAACTCTAGCCCGCGCTCGTTAGTCCTGACATGGCCCGCATTAATAACAATAGCGATGACCGTTCCTACGGAGCAGACAATACCCGCCGCGCCGCTTTTCTTACTCAGTTTCAACTGTGCCACCGGAAATTCTCCGCATTGCCTCCGTAACCACCTCGGCGGCAGCCGGACGATCGGAGTGAGGTTTTTTACCTACATCAGATAAGTAGTTTTCCAGCAGTTGGGTTCGTTTCCTTTCCTCAGCCATACGCTCACGCTCTTCTTTCCGTTTTGCGTAATAGGTTTTTATCGTGAAGAACGCCGATACCAGCGCGCCGATAATAAACACGTAATCCTGCAGGCTAAGCAAAGAGAACAGACCCAAGGCCGCCGACCACCAGTACGGCAGATCGTGTCCATTTGTTGGGTTCATACGTTGCATTCCACACCTCCGGTTCCGGGGTGCTGTGTGTGTTTGAAAGGATCAGGACCGTCGGGCTGATTTATCAACAAAGCTCGTCGTAGATGATTCCCGCGGTCCTGAAATAAAAAGGCCGCGCAAAAGCGCAGCCTTGAAATGAGTTTTATCGAATGTCGATTTGCCCTTTTGCGGCAAAAAAAAGCCTGCTATGGAGCAGGCCAAGAAGTAGGTTCATGTCAGACCAAACCGACAGCATCATTCCAAGTATCCCGAGCTACTGTTTTACCTGGAGGGCAATCGATGCTTCGCTTTGTCTTTCGTATATATAGCATGCGTTACAGAAGTGGGAAACATAGCAAGAACATAAAATTACAGAGTAGTTTTAACGCTCTGTAGACATTAAGATCCGATGTGTGCTTAATGACAAGGAGTCAATATGAAACAGGTAATTTTAACAACAGTCTTGCTAGTATCCTCAGCGAGCGGCTTCGCTTCAGACGCAGTCGGAAAATACAAACAAGGCGACTGCATAATAGGTACCGACCCACATTATAGCTGGAATGGCCAGATCGCCGCCGTTGAAGCATATTCTGAAATCTCGGGCTTTATCGGGCCTAAATACATCCTTAATTTTCCAAAATACAAATCTAGTGCTGTAGTCTTCGACAAGGACATCGAAGCGCACTCAACCAAAATTGGAGATAATTTCTGTAGAAATCTTTAAGACAAAAAACCCGCTCAGAGGCGGGTTAACGTAAAATTGGCACACTATCAAATTTACATGAAATATATGCTTTTCAGTTCGGTTTTGCAAGACTTGCATCTAAATTTGTCGCCTTTTGTTGTGAACGTGATCGCGTAGTCGATATGAGCGCGTCGTTATCAAGCCTAACTAAGTTGCTGCGCATAGCCAGCCAATGAGGTAGATAGGTTTCCGTCCATGTGGATTTTGCTACGCCAACCAGTTCCGCCAGTTCCTGATATTCGTATGTGTCACGCCCCGCCAGTTCGGCTTTGACATCCTGCGCTGCCAGCCAGATAAGCTGCCGCAGGCGATCAACTGTTTTCTTTGCAATGCGAATGCCGGCCAGCTTCTCGCTGAATTGTTCCCACGCCCACCGGGTGATTGTCTCCTGGTGCTCCCAGCGGATATTGTCGCTGTAGTTCCAGAGCAGCCAGGCCTTCTGATGTTCTTCCAGCGACAGGAGAGCGCGGCGCCAGCTGGCAGTAGAAAACTCAACGGGCTGCACCAGGGCTATGGCTGAGCCTTTGGCGCGGGACTGCTTGCCGGGAACCGGAGGATTACTCGGCTTGACCATTCTCCCTGTCGCCGGGTCGACTACCTTCATCCGCTTATTGCTGCGAGCCGTCGCTTCAAACATTGCGTTCTCAGCGAAAGCTACCAGTTGCCCTTTCGTCGCCCCGCTCAGATCTGCGGTCGCCACAATGAGCTGCTGACGTACGTATTCCAGTTGCTGACTGTTCATGCGGCTTCCTTCTGTGGCTGGTTGGTTTTGGTCTGGCTGTGCTTTGCTACTGGCGGCAGGTTGGCGCGCTTAACGCTTTCGGCCTGGTATCGCAGGAAGTCGGCGTGGTTCATGCGGCCTCCAGTTCGGTGATGGTCAGTTCAAGCCTGCCGCCTTTGACAATTGGCATCCTCTTCACGCTGTAGTAGTCAACCTGCTGATCATCGAGCCAGAAACCAGATTTCGTCAGGGCGTCGAATGCTGCCTTTTGCAGGTTGTCCAGGTCACGGCGACGCCGGTCAGGCATGTGGCACTCGATACGGATTTTCACCGGTGTCGATAGGCCGATATCCAGCATTGCGTCTTTGATGATTCTTGCGACGCTGTCTTGGTACGCCTGCCCTTCTGCGCTGATATGCGTGCGCCCGCGGTTATGCCGGTAGTAGCGATTGTTGCTCGGTGGCCAGGGTAATGAGATCCGGTATTGGTTAGCCATGCTGCTCACCCCACTCTTTTGCCCATTCAATTTCGAGACGGGATTTCTCGCTGAACTTGACGCCCTGCTGTGTGCCGAACCAGTAGATAGCCTCAATGACCTCTACCATCTGTCGAACGGTCATCTTGCTGGTACGCTGACCAAACATCACAACGCCGCCATCAAGTCCGGGCGCCATTCGTTGTTCTTGTTTTTTGGCCTTAGCTACCATCGCCGTTATGAGGTCTTTCCAGTCGTCTGAATCGTATTTGTTCCCGAACCAGGTAACCTGGTCAGACAGATCTTTAAGGAGAGGCCACATCTTGCGGTTCTGATCCAGTGTGCGAGTCATCTCTTTGATATCGAGAATCAGCGGCCGCTTCAGGTCAACCGGTAACGTGCGGATGAAGTTGATAGCGTTCTGTTTAACGTTTTCGTTGATGAGGTGGAATTGTTGCTTCACGCTTCACCTCCTGAGAGATAAAACGCAGAATGCAGAAAATCGCAGGTGCATTTCTGCATCTGTGACTGGTTGAAAGGTGTTCTGATTGTCGTTTGCACTTTGAGTCCCCTCAAAGCGCAGAAGTCACCGGAGTTGTTCAGGCTCCGATGACATGATTATGGCTTGTTGATAATGATTTATCAATGATGCTTGCCGCTTATGCTTCGCCAATCCCCAAATCAGATGCGCCTCCCCTGTGGCGCTTCAATTCACATAATGCGCTTAGTATCTGTTCAGACTCTTCAGCTTCCTGTGCTGAACCTAATTCAGACATCACTTCTGAGTGTGCCTGCGCTTTTTCGATGAGAGCATTTAACTCTTCATCAGTGAGAATCTTTGACATGCTAGTTTTCTCTTAAAAGACGGCTTGCGGAACACACAGTATCAAAAAAACCCGCCATGGCGGGTTTATATTGTTTTGAAGCGGCTCAGGAGATTAGCTATCCTTGAATCCTGGCTTGCCATTTTTTGCACGCCATTCTTTTACTTCCTTTACAACCCCCTCTGGACTATCCTCTCGGTCCTTTGGAGGATAGAAGATAACATCAGAACCATCAGGGTGCTCAGTAAGCCGTTCAAACTCCAATACGTTTTGTACGTCTTCGTCTTCCGTTGTAGTATTTGGGTTAAATATCTTTTTTACGAAAGCTAAAAATTCAGCTTCGGTAAAATCAGAAATACTTTTTTTATCGTCCATCATTTACCACCATTACTTTTGTGTACTTCAATATGTCTTTTTGGAGTCATAACCCGCAAGTTATCAACATCAAATACATCACCACCATCTTTAATAGCTTTTACGTGATGTAACTCATGTTTTAGCCTCCCTCCAACACGCTCACTTTTGCGAACGAAGGACGACTTTCCTAACTTAATACTACCTAAGCTAGCTTGATCAAACTGCTCACTTAGCTCTGGGGTATCAGAAACAGTCTTCCAGAAAGCTCTGCGGAACGAATTAAAGTTCGAGAACTCACGACCACGTAATTTGTCAGCAATCTGGCTTGGAATTGGAGAGCCTAATTCCTGACCTGCTTTGTCTAACCAACCATCGCCAACCTGCTCCCCTTTACCGGTGACTTTGCCTGGCAAGTCTCGAGGGCTAGCCAACATAACATAAATGGGCTCAACTCCACTTACAAGCGCGTCAGGCTGCCAATAGATAAAGTCCTGTATCGCCAAATCTTCCGCAGCTGGATAGGTCGTTGTTACGATGCTATCTGCTTGTCGGATATCTGTGCCCGTATGTACAGGAGTCTTTGGCACTGGCCCCGTATTACCGGTATTGGCAGGTACTGTTGGCCCGCTTGGAACAGGGTTAATCAGAATGGTACGAGATGGAGCGCCTTCCACTGCCGGAACCGTAATGCGATCAAGGCCAGTAGCTTCATCCCGGACTGCATTAAGTACCGGAACAGCTGCAGACACCCCGCCGACACCAGTTTTAACCATGTGTACGGACTGACGACCATCATCGTCAGTAGTAATGAAGCTACGTACTGGTAAGTTGACACTGGTCATCCCTGGCTCAATACTAACCTTACCTGCCGCCATCAATCGGGCCTGCACTGCCAGCATTTCAATATCTCGTCCCGGTACTCGATCGCTACCTGTCCCCACTGGAATTGGTGTAAATCCAGCTACAAATGCACCTACCATAGCCCCAACTGGACTAACCACTGCAATGTCGGAAACGGCAACAGCTCCTCGCCATAAGGCACTGGCTACCCAACCGGCCAGCTCACTAGCAGTAGTCATAACGCCACCAGCTACCGATGTAAGCTGTAATGCAGCAGGCGCACGGTTAAGGGCCATAACTCCGGCTTTCGCAAGTGCAGCACTGCCTGCCGCGGCCTTTTCTGGGGAGTAAGATGGAGTCGGTAAAATACCGGCTTTCTTGTAAAGAGCCTGTCGTGCCTCCTCAGCTTTTCGTGCTTCTTCAGCCTTCCTTGCCTCTTCAGCTTTACGTGCTTCCTCCGCTTTTCTTGCCTCCTCAGCTTTACGCGCTTCTTCAGCCTTCCTTGCCTCCTCGGCTTTCCTGGCAGCTTCAGCCTGACGTGCAGCCTCCTCAATATCCGCCTTAATCTGCTTGCTAGTATTCCAGGCATCAGTAAGTGAAGGAACTTCCACATCCTTGTCCCGATAACCAGTACGGTCGTCACCCTTACCCCCACCATTTATGATGTAAGCAACACGTACCCGGGTCATTACTTTATCGTTGCTGAGCCAAAATCCATTTGGAATTGTCCCTTGCAGTACTGAAAGATAAATATCTGGCGAGACCTTGTTTTGTGCTGCGATAGTTCCACTATCGTTGCTACCACCGGTTCCGCCAATCCCGGGCGGAGTTTTACCCAGCACATGCCCGGTTTCAATACTTCCGCCAGTATACATAAACCCATTATTAGCATGTACGGTGATAATATTACCCAGCCCAAGAGCCGAGGCCTGATCTGCCGAAATATCGGTGATGCCGAGTTTTAAAGTACCAGTCTCAGTTAACTCTGTAATAGACAGGTGTGCATTGGGATTGATCGCTTTGGCACCTTTAATAATCGCCGATAATTTACTCTTAACTGCTGGGTCGTTTACTACTGCATCAATTTGTCGGCGAGCAGCTGTATAGCCAGAAGATGAGCCGCCACTGTCATTACCACCAGTACCGTTAGAACCGCCTCCAGGAGTAGAATTATCAGGTCGTTCATTTAAGTTTGCACCGGAGCCCCCCAAGTTCTCACCCGCAATTTCTCCAGGCCCTTTGAGTTCAGTTGACATTTTATAAATCCTTTTTTTACATCAGCAGGGTATTAACTCCTGCTAATGTGTTAATAATGACAAATCTAATTTATTAATTTCTGAAAGGCTTAGCTCTCGGTTAATTCCGCAGCTCAGAGATTACTTTTTCCAAATATGTCACTTTTTCCTCTAATCGAATTCTCAACTTTTGCTCTTCTTTCAATGCTTCAATCAAAAGCGCCACGACTCCATTGATATTGATGCTACGAGCATCCTTCAACACACTGCCGTCATTGAGTGTAAGTTCCGTCTTTGAAACCGCCTGTGGTAGCACTGCTTCCAATTCCTGAGCGATTACACCAGCTTCGGTAACGCCCTGCTTCAGATAGGTGTAACCACTAATACAATCGAGCTTTTCTAACGCATTATCGATTTTCTCGACCTGAGTTTTCATACGTGCATCAGAGCTGCTATTCCAGGCACCATTAGTGTAGGCATGACCATCATTACGGAATTCATACCACCCCTGCGCGCCGCCATTAGCAACATGCAGGCCGAGGAAATGATGCTGACCAATACGCTCATAGTGATATAAGTCTGCGGATAAATCCCCCGCGCCCTGAACCCATAACGCATTGGTTTTACGGTCTTTATCATTGTTGACGTTACGGTTACCTGCAGCTTTAATCCATCCCTCTGAATTGCGTTTGGTAAACTGCCCGGCATCCAGTTCGGCATTTGACCGAACGCGCAGTTCGTTCCAGTTACCCTGCCAGTCGCGATAGGACAGCAGACCGTAATCTTGCTTGCCTGCATCTACCCGGGAGCCCATCATCATCTGGGTCGTGATATTACCGCTGGTAAAATCGGTATGAATGGAGGGGGCTGAATAGGTCTGTCCATTTATGATCGGCGACGGGCCGGTCGTACGCGCCGAAATGCCTGCATCATGCGAAACTACTGCCCCACCAGAAATGTCCACGCCATTACGGAGAGAAACTCGACCAGTTTTGAGATTGAAAGATAATGGGCGAAGGGTGTTCCATTGTCCGTCTTGCGCCTGACCTTCTGGAGTTACAAGAGCATAAAAGTCATTACCGTCATTGCGCAGGATGACACCCGTTTTACCACCCGCCAGACGAAAAGCGTTCTGTGATTTAGAAACCACCTCACCATCGGTAACCACACGCTTGCGCAACGTGGTCAGTGATTTCATTTCTGAAATATCGTCGTTAACACCGTTTAAAACTTGTGCATTGCTTTTTTGGTCAACCATTTCCATTTTTCCTTGTCGATTACGAAAACCTATACTGTATAAATACACATGTGTATTTATACAGTACTTATAATCCTGATTTTTACGTTAGTCAACTTCACTATCGATTAAAGAAATGGTGACACTCTTTAGGCTGACATATGCTTAACTCACTGAGATTAAAAGCAATAAATAGCGCTAGTGTTAACGTTGATTTGGTCACGTCTACGATGTCCTTAGAGGTGCTCTGTCGACGCAGTTCAAAGATGTTTCAACGCACTGATCGCTAAGATTGCATCTTTTTTCACAAGGTTTACCCAGCAAATTTGAGGATGATGTACTCGGTTCCAGCGCCTCTACCAGCGCATCAATATCTTCTAACTTTACGAACAGCACATCGTGACCAAACTCTTTTGCGTGGGCAGAGCGGCGCTTGAGGCTGGCTAATAGTCGGGTGAGATCAGTCATAGTTGCCTCCCTAAATCTCAAAGGCCAATTGCGGCATAAAGCGGTCGCGTTCGGCGTTATAGTTGAGTGCGCTGGCGCTGTTCATTGACTCAATACGCTCAACGAGTACAGCGGCGCGAGTCTCTTTGCTGGCCGGCGCATAGGCTGATTTCTGCCAGGATTTATCGATGCCGATATTACGGGCTACGTTTGTGCTATCAGCTGATGACAGCGGTACATGGCGGAAAATATCGGCATTGAGCATCCGCAGGCCGTGCAGTTTGCAAATCGGATAACCGTTCTCATCCACAACATGCCGGATTAAGTCACGCAGGCGAGCCACACAGCGGCGCGGCCGCTTTGCGTCGTATTCGCCCATGCTGCCGATTGCCACCCGAGGGAACTCATGGCACAGACGGATAAAGCGCTCATCCGGTTCATTGAAGTGATATACCGGCGCGCCGATTATCTTCCCGTGAGGCCACTCAGCAATCAGTGCGTCGTTCTCCTCACTCGTACCGCCGATGACGTCAGGAATTACAGCAAAGGAAAATCGAGGATGGTTCATCCACTTTGCGACAAAGGCGTAATATTCGTTCCAGTCCACCACGCGTTTTTTCGTCCAGAAGCTGAATGCGCCGTTATCCAGAGCAAAGGATTGAGTAACCTCGCTAGCCAGTGCTAACTGACCAGCGTTTGCAAAGCTGATGAACGCATGGCGCCCCTTCCACGCCTTCAACGCACAGGTATCTGGCGTGATTGGCCCTCCGTGGAAGTGGATCATTTGTCAGCCCCCTCACTAATCACCTCAGCACAATGCAGCACTACGTCTGTAGCTTCACGAACTGTCACCTCATCATCATCAGACAGGCCAGCAAGTTCCTTGTGCTTAACAAAGGAAACGCACATCTGATTTGCGGCATCAGCCTTAATCCCGGCTACGATGCGATCGGTGGCGGGGGTGTCTGGCTTAAGTGCGTCCAGAACGGCGTGGATAACCTCTGTTTCGTTTTCAACCCATGACCACTCGGAGGTTTCATTCCAGTCATGATCCATTACTGCGGTTTCCATGAATGCATCGACTGCTTCGGATGGGATTTCCTTCTGGATAAATACATTCTTCAGCCCCACATTCTCCGCCGCCAGCTGCTTCACCCAGTCCTGCAGGTCTACGTCAGCCGGGCAGCCTGATGCCTCTCGACTCTTCTCAAGAGTCAGCGCCAGTGCGGTCACTTCTCCTTCACGCGCTTTCCAGCCTTCCCACATAGCACCTAACGCCAGAAACCATTGCTCACCGCAATCTGCTTTCTTTTCGTTGAAGAACCAGCGAACAAACTCGATACTCATATCGTTCTGCTGTGCAATCTGTTCGATTTCGTTATTCATGCCTGCGCTCTCCCGTAGACCGCTAAAATTCGTTTCATAACCGGGCTCTGCCGGCACTCGTTGAAAATCTGGTTCGCGCTCTTCTGGCCGGAGATTTCTTCCTCGGTGGCCAGCCGGTAGTGAACCGTTCGCCAGACCTTCGCTACTGCCACCAGTACGCCCTGCTTTGCCAGAATGTTGGCCGCCTGGTTAATGCAGGTGTGAGACATGCCAGAAGCTTCAGCCACATCCGGGGAGCTGCAGGTTTTGTGTGTCTTGAGGTAATTCAGAATTGCGTCTTTTCCGGTCATTGTTTGCGCCCTCTCAGTCCGTGCTTCTCGCGAATTTCAGCCAGCCTGGCCAGCCCCTTCATGCGTGATAGCGGCTTACCACCAAGAACAGGAAGTTGCTTAACGGGCTCCGGAATCGTCTCTCCTGAGTTAATTCGGTTAGCCATGCGCGCCAGTTCTTCCGATGCCTTACGGCGTAACTCAGCGTCACTGAGGCCGTTTGCGCGCATGTTCTGGTACAGGGATGTAACCAGCCAGTAGTGCGCGCTAGACTCCCAGGGGTAGGACTCGGCATCCGGATACTGTCCGCGCGTACGGCAGTACTGGTAAATCATGTCCACCAGTTGATCGGCGTTAGGTAACCCGGCCGCCGCGGCTTCTTCAGCCTTGCACCAGGCGACAAACTGGCCGGGTGACGGAAGGAATGGGCGTTCCTGACGACGGGCTACCCGCATGCCAGCAGAAACTTGTTCCATGGTGGTGATGCCGTTTTCCCTGAATGCCAGAACCCACTGGCGCCGGATTTCGTTCATCTCTGTCTGGTCACGGTTAGCAGTGGTTGCCGGGAAGGCGGCCATTAACTGGCTGAACACGCTGTTGATGACCTGGGCCACCTGCTCAAGCTGCGGTTTCTCGTCGTGCTGCTCCGGCAGGTTGTGCGCAACGCGGCGCATCTGATCGCGGTCAAAGTTATGCATCTGCTCTGCAAGGCTTTTCATAGCTGCACTCCGTAAATCCAGTCAGTGTTGGTTAGGTCGACCTTTGGCTTGTCGGAAGCAGTTCCGTTGCTCTGCTTACCTCGCTTGATATCGAGCTGAATCCACTTTTCGCGAAGGGTTGATGGGCACAGGACATTGCCCTTCCAGAACTTGTCTTCACAGGCCCACTTGAACAGCGAGGCGATTTCCTTGTAGGTGCGCTTGTCACGCTCTCGCATCAGGCGGATATCATTCGCCCAGGTGGCGTAGTTCGGTTTTCTTGCCGATGGGGCGATGCCCTGTACGACGGTGAACAGCCATTCAGCACAGCGGAGGTCTTCAGAGTTGCCCCATTTGGTTCCGCTCTGGATCGCTGCTTCTGGTCTCAAAGCAGGGGTTTTCTTTCCGGGCTTGTCAGAGGATTCGTCAGAATTCTCGGACGAAGAGTTATTTATATTCTTGTTATTACCTTCTTGTTCATGATGTGCGGGGAATTGTGCGGCTTTATGTGCGGCACACCCTTCCGAACCCGCGCCATTACAGGCTTCGTCATGTGCGCTTATATGTGCGGCTTTATGTGCGGGTAAATCGTCCATTTTTTGAGCATATTCGACATAATTTTTAATGGTGATCACCCTGCCTTTTCGCTTCTCTCCTTCGATGGTGATCATCCCTTCGCGAACGAAAACAGACAGCATTCTCTCCACTGCGTCACGGCTTGTCGGATTACCCTGACGGTCACACAACTGAAGCCCAAGATCTGCAGCAGTGACGACCAGTTGACCGGGTTGCAGAGGCCATTGCTTGCCCTTGAAGAAGGCCACATATGGCTGTCTGGCCGCGTCAATGAGAAGGTTTTCCCACAATGCACGCAGGAACACGTCTTTAGCCCATGACTTCTTCTTGATGCTCCGGTACAACGGGACGTAACCAGACTTCTGGTTCTCCATCCTGTTGCTCCTAGCGGCTGAGTGCGCCGCGAAATTGGCGTAAGCTACGTTCGACACAGTTAAACCTCCTGCGCCTGGCGTTTTTGATTAGCGTTTGTCATAATGACCTCGCAATTGACTGACGTTATTTGCAATTGAAAGCCGTTGGTGTTGCAGCACCACGGCTTTCGCCATTTCTGAAGTCTTCACATAACCCCCAGCATTGATGTCACCATCGTCATCAGTGGGCCTACCTGCTCCGGCATGAGGCGAAACAGCGAAGCGATACCCTCGCTCACTTCCTTCAGTTTCTGGTGCTCAGGAGCATTAAGAAGCACTGCCTGCTTGGCCTCTGCACACTCTTTCATTGCCGAAGCTATCAGCGACATAGTGTCGTTCTGCGGCGCCAGCTTTGTCCGGAATTCCACCGGCAAAACGGCCATGATTGCCGGCGTCAGCTGGCGAACATTCTCGCGGTACTGATCCGAATCAAACCGGTTATCGAGGAAGCGAAAGAGTTTCTGCCGGGCCCGGCTGATATCGTCAGGAAAGCTGATTGAATCGCCGCCCTGCTCCTGGTACTCGTTGATAATCAGTGCCGATACCACATCCTGATTGTCGATAGCCGACGCCCAGGCTCTTACTGCATCGCGGATCAGCTCATGATCATGATCCTGCTTTGATTGAGCGCGATTTATCATCGCGGCCGGAACGAATCCGGTATTGTGGTGATACGTAAGTGATTGCATCGATTTTCCTTCGTGGTTAGGCCGCTGTATCACGCGGCGATGCGAATACCAGGCTTTCTTTGAGGACCGGAGCCTGGCGATGAAAATGCTTCGTGCCTTTTTCGATAGCAGATGCCATTTCTGGTGATGCCCGGCGATTTCCGTATGCAATCTGGTCCAGATACCCTGGCGTCGTGTTAGCCAACTTTGCGAGCTGTGCCCATTCGTCGGTAGTGGCGGTCTTGCGCCAGCGGTGTAGTTCAGTGCTCATTGGTGTCTCCGGGTGAGTCGTTTGATTTGGAGTTTAGCGTTATGCTAAATACTACGCAAGCAACATTTAGCAATTTGCACATTTATCGATTTGCTAAAAGCAGTAACAATGCAGGGATGGAAAATAAAGAAATCAGAAAAGCCAACCTGGAAGCGCTGTATGAGAAGCGCCAGCACGAGTCTGGAATGACCAAGGCGCAGTTCGCCGAACTCATCGAGACAAGTCCGGCTGCCCTTAGCCAGCTCCTGGGACCGACCCCTCATCGCAATATTGGCGATAAGATGGCTCGTAAAATTGAAACCGCTCTTGATCTGCCTTTTGGCTGGATGGATGTTTTACACTCTAATGAAGAACCTTCGAACGTTGCATTTCGAGGACTGAACGATACAAAAGGAAGTTATCCGGTAATAAGCTGGGTAAGCGCGGGGCAATGGATGGAAGCTGTAGAACCTTATCATCGAAGAGCGATTGATCGCTGGTATGACACGACCGTTATCTGTTCGGAAGATTCATTCTGGCTGGACGTCAAAGGAGACTCCATGACCTCCCCTGCAGGCCTGAGCATTCCTGAGGGAGCGGCTATCCTAGTGGATCCTGAAGTGGAACCTCGCAACGGGAAGCTGGTTGTTGCAAAGCTGGAAGGCGATAACGAAGCAACCTTTAAGAAGCTTGTAATCGATGCAGGCAGGCGCTTCCTTAAGCCTCTTAACCCCGCTTACCCAATGATAGAGGTTAATGGCAACTGTAAAATTATCGGTGTAGTGGTTGATGCCAAGATACTGAACATTCCATAGCCTGACACAATACCTATCAAGCCCGCCATTGTGCGGGCTTTTTTACACCCTAAATTCCTGCCCAGTAAATTTTTAATCGCTTATTAATCAATACGCTAAATCCAACCGATGAATAATTTAGCATTTTGCTATTGATATTAATTTAGCATAACGCTAAATTCACTCCATCGAAACGAAACACCGACAACTGAGCGAAGTTAGCCAGAGGTTAAGTGGAGATTCGGTCAGTCGAACGGCGCGACAGTAAACCATGCGTCGGGCGCCCGGCGGGCTCAGGGAGAGCGGCAATGGTGCGTATTCAAACGACTTTCATACCTCAGTCGCTTCATCGAGGCGGCTTAGTTATGACAACCGGCGGCCATCCACCGCCAGAGATTAAGCGCAGAAGTCTTTCTTGTTCCGCTGGCCGGCGATAAGGCAACGAGGGTGATATGAATCACGATGAATTTGATGATGGTCGTTGCGGTATGTCGCGGCGGTGCTGGCGAAACCTGACCCGCATCTGCATTGGCTTGATAGCCATATACCTGCTGATTGCCTTGTTTGTGATGGAGGTCTTCCATGATTAGTCAGCACTACGGTACCCAGACCGTTAACCGCGGCGCCGTTCAGCCTGGCATGCTGGTTAAGCATCGCGACGGCACCTGGACGGCATCAGCTCACAAACGCGGCAAGTTGTATCTTCACCGCGGCTGCGAACGTACCTACACCAAAGCCCTGCTTATCGAGATCTACCTCGATGGACGCGGAAACGGCTTAAGCAATTAAACATTATCCAATCTAAATCGTACGGGCGGCCTTTAAGGCGCCGGGATATCTACACCCTTTTCTAGGAGTTCATCATGCAAGCATTACCACGTTTAACCGCTGATCGCCTCGCTGTTCTTCCCGAAGGTACTCGGCTGAAAATGGGCGGCCATATCGTTAAATATGTTGGGCGAGGGTCATTTACCAACGCATCGGGTATCACTCAGAACATGGTTGATTACGTCGATTCTTGCGGCATCCCTGGTAGTTTCGAAGAAAAGATCTTCCTCTCAACAGCTACAGAGCACCTTAACGCAGTTCAATGCGAAAACTGCTTTGCGCTGCGTCTTCCGGAAGATTGTGTTGTTCGGACAATCACTAATTACATGACTACACGTCAGGCTCATTTCTGTGACGACAAAGGTTGCGCTCAGAAATATTTCATCAAGCACCCTGGGCGTCAGCCAAGCGGACGGAGAACCAAATGGTAATAAGCCAACAAGACGGAATGCTGGCGCTGGCCATGGTGATTATTGCCTATGGACTCCAGCCAGAAGATCTCGAAAACGCGGCCAGTCAACTGGCCGAGTATGACGCAGTAACCGACGCAAACACGGAGATGAATGATGTTGCGCGTAATTGATACCGAAACAACCAGTCTTGAAGGCAGCGTCCTAGAGATAGCCAGCGTAGATATTGTCGATGGTGTTATTTGCAACCCAATGAGCGACTTTGTAAAGCCTTCTGAAGAGATCAGCTTCGAGGCTATGGCTATCCACCACATCACAGAAGAAATGGTCGCTGACGCTCCACTGATTAGCGAAGTAATTGGCCGGTATCTTGGTGCAGATGCATATGTTGCCCACAACGCGAAATTCGATAAATCCAAACTTCCCCAAATTGACGCACCATGGATATGCACTTTAAAGCTTGCTCGTACCCAATATCCTGAATTTGAAAGCCACGGTAACCAGTACATGCGTTATCGACTTGGTTTGAAGCCATACCTCCCCGAGGGATTGTATGCGCACCGTGCACTTTATGACTGCTATATCACCGCTGAGTTGCTCCTTTATATGGGACGGCTTGCCAAATGGACTATGGGAGAGATGCGAACCATCTCAAACAGCCCGTCACTGATGAAGGCGATCCGCTTTGGTAAGCACAAAGGTCTGGCTTTCGAAGAAATAGCCAAATTGGACCCTGGCTATCTCCGCTGGCTATCCAGCAACAGCGATGACGAAGACATCCTGTTTACCATCAAGCACTGGTTGAAAGGAGCCTGATATGGGAACGCCTGTACTCATCCTGGGCGACAGCGGCGCCGGCAAGTCATACAGCCTGCGCAACTTCACGCCTGACGAAGTGATCCTGCTGCAATGCATCCCGAAGATGCTCCCGTACCGCGCTACCGGATGGAAGCTGAACGGGAAAGAGTTACCGGATGGCTCTGTTCAGCGCGGAAACATCATCCGTTTTGATGCCTGGGATGCGGTGCTGGACTCCATCAACCGCATGGTGCTTTCGAAGACCAGGCGCGTACTTGTTATCGACGATTTCCAGGTCGTCATGCAGCACGAAAACATGATGCGCGCATACCAGACCGGGTATCAGAAGTATACGGAAATGGCCGATCACGTGTGGCAAATCATCATGGCTGCCACCCGGCTTCCGGATGACTTTCGGGTTTACTTCTTGGCCCACACCGAAGAGTCGGACGGGAAAATCCGGATGAAAACCACCGGCAAAATGCTGAATGAAAAGCTTACGCCTGAGGGTTATTTCTCCATCGTTCTGAGGGCCATCAAGAAAGACGGGAAGCACGTTTTTTTGATTAAGGGTGACGACAACGACACCGCAAAAGCGCCGCCGGACCTATTCCCTGGACTAACTGAAATGGATAACGACCTGAAAGCCGTTGACGTCGCTATCACCGAATTTATGACCGAATTATAAGGAATCACCACCATGAACCAACCAATGTCTTTTGTATGGAACACCGAAGCTGCTTCTATGGCTAAGAAAGCAGGCGCTACTGGCGGAATTAGCGAAACTGGCGCTTATGAGGGATTTATCACCTCAGCCATTTATACCTTCGGTAAGGATGGCAGTCAGTCACAGGCGCTTGAGTTGAGCCTCGACAGTGACGGCGCCAAAGCCAACTATCTGCGCATCAACTACATCGGGAAAGATGGTCAGCAAACTTTCGGCATGGGGTTGATCTCTGCCCTTCTCTGGGCCGCCCAGGTAAAAAGCGCTCAGCCAGAACAGGTGCAAAACGAAAATGGTGTTGAGTGGCATTGCCCGGCGCTGGTTGGAAAGAAAGTTGGCCTATTCCTGCAGAAAGTCCTGTACACCAAAGGCGATGGAACTGACGGCTATAAATTCGAAGTCCGCCACGTTTTCCAGCCTGGTTCCCGTCGCACTTATGCCGAATACAGCGAAAACGAAGCGGCAACCGCTATCGCTGCCCTGGAGAAGTCGATGAAAGATAAAGACGATCGCGTCCAGGGTAATCCTCAGTTTTCCGGTGGCGGTCGCCAGCAGGCTGGCGCTAACCCTTATGCGCAAAACCCTAACGCAGTACCTCATTCTCGGTTGCAGCAAGCTGCCAGTCAGCATGCTCAGAACATCCAGAATCCGCCGGACTTCGACGACGACATTCCCTTTTGACGGCGGTCGAGCATGAAGCACGCTCAGGGTGATATCAGGGTTGGCGCGGTGCGCCTCCCCCCTACTGAAACGCAGGGAATGAGAAGAGGCATGCAATGAACAATCCATACTCCCTAATTTATGCAGACCCGCCCTGGTCATATGGCAACACCATTAGCAACGGTGCTGCTGTTGACCACTACTCCACAATGAAACTCATCGATATGAAACGGCTCCCTGTATGGGAGCTCGCAGCGGAAAACGCCGTGCTGGCGATGTGGTACACCGGCACCCATAACCAGGAGGCGATCGAGCTGGCCGAGGCCTGGGGCTTTACGGTACGCACGATGAAAGGCTTCACCTGGGTGAAGTTGAATCAGCTGGCCGAGCTGCGCATTACCAAGGCTCTGGCAGAGGGAGACGTCGCCAATTTTTACGACTTCCTCGACCTGCTGAATGCCGAGACGCGCATGAACGGTGGCAACCACACCCGCGCCAACACGGAAGACGTGCTGATTGCCACCCGCGGCGCCGGGCTGGAACGCAAGCATGCAGGCATTAAGCAGGTAGTCTACAGCCCGCTCGGCGCACACAGTGAAAAGCCGTGGGAAGTGCGCCACCGGCTGGAACTACTTTACGGCGACGTACCACGCATTGAGCTATTTAGCCGCAGCGCGGCGCCAGGCTGGAGTCACTGGGGAAACCAGTGCGCCACCGCTTCCGTTGAGCTGATCCCCGGTTGCGCAATCGACGTTATGAAAACGGAGGTGGCATGAATGAGTTGGCTCTTTTCGCAGGCGCTGGCGGAGGAATACTTGGCGGAAACCTCCTTGGTTGGAGAACAGTTTGCGCAGTTGAACGTGATGCCTACGCCGCACAAGTTCTCGCGCAACGACAAAATGATGGAATTCTCAAGCCTTTCCCGATTTGGTCTAACGTGTGCAGTTTTGACGGGAAACCATGGAGAGGAATTATTGACATCGTTTCTGGCGGGTTTCCGTGCCAAGACATCAGCGCAAATGGTCACGGTGCCGGCATTGATGGCAGACGCTCAGGACTGTGGTCTGAAATGGCGCGAATCGTCAGTGAGGTACGACCTAAATTCGTCTTCGTGGAAAACTCTCCACGACTCAGGGGAAAAGGTCTTGCCGTGGTCATCAGTGACCTTGCCGAAATGGGGTATGGCTGCGAGTGGTTTCGTCTTTCGGCATCGAACTGTGGAGCGCCCCATGAAAGAGACAGGATGTGGATTGTGGCCTACAGCGAAGGCAACGATACGCGGAGACTGTCCAAGCGAGCGGCTGCGCAGAACACCAGACTTGCCGAGTGCGATAAAGATGCGTCCGTTGCCGGATGGGTCGCAGCCACGACAGGATGGACAACTGAACCCGGAATGGGTCGAGTGGTTCATGGGTTGGCCCATCGGGTGGACCGAATTAAAGCCCTTGGCAATGGACAGGTTCCGCGAGTGGCGGCAACAGCATTCTCTTTGCTCTGTGGAAAATGAAAAACAGGAGCGTGCCGCATGACAGCAGAAATCATCGATCAAGCCAACGAGCTTGCGCAGCAGCGAATCGACATGGCGATCGCAGCGCACCGGATAAACCACAACGCCGTATCAGCTGAGCATTGTAGTGAATGCGGAGAGAGTATTCCGGCGCCGCGGCGCGCTGCCGTTCCTGGCTGCCAGACATGCGCGGAATGTCAGGCAGACTTAGAGCTGATTATGAAGCAGAGAGGTAAGTGACATGCATTCCTTGCAAGACGTACACAACAAGTTAGCCGATCTTGTATCAGAGGCGCACAAAGTAGCGTGTGCCCTCGATATTGGTGACGAGCGCACTGAAGCATTCGAGCTATACGAGGCACTTCGCCGACTTCAGCGCCAAGGCGCAGCAGCTGAGCTTCTTTCCGCGACCAACCCTCTTCTGGCCTCTCCTTATTACGACGAGGACTGGGAAGAAGATGAAGATGAAGATGACTAACGCAACTTATAGCCAGTTATGAGCTGGCTATTGGGTGCGAAAACACCGCCTCCATTATCCCTTTTACCCGGCCACGTGCCGGGTTCTTTTTGCCTGGAGAACACCATGCGCGAAGTTATTCAGCTGACTCCTAACAAGTGGGTTTCGGAAGAAGTGCTGATGACGATCACCGGACTCACCAAAAACGCTATCAAATCGGCCCGCGAAAAATCCTGGATGGAAGGTCGCGAGTATCGGCACTATTCCGGAGACTGCCAGCCTAAGGACAACTCCCCTATCCTCTACAATCGCTTAGAGATAGACAACTGGGTTGAACGTCAGCGCCCGGCGATCCCGCGCCAGAAATCTGTTTAAATACCCCAGTGATTCACAACAAGGAGAACACATGAAATATCCTACCGGGGTAGAAAATCACGGGGGTAGTTTGCGCCTGTGGTTTATATATAAAGGTGTAAGGGTTCGGGAAAATCTCGGTATACCTGACACCCCAAAAAACAGGAGAATGGCAGGAGAACTGAGAACGACCATTTGCTATGCCATCAAGATCGGCACGTTCAATTATGTCGAGCAGTTTCCGCAGTCTTCAAACCTTGGGCGATTTGGCCTGACGCGCCCAGGGATTACTGTTGGCGAACTCGCCAAAAGATGGTTGGAGCTTAAGAGGATGGAAATTACGCTTAACGCCTTCAACCGTTACCGGTCTTACATCAAAATTTGCTGCGAATTACTGGGCCCAGACAAATTGCTTTCCAGTATTAACACGGAACAGATCCTGGTAGTGAGAAAGGAGTTGCTTACAGGGTTCCAGATTTGTGGGAAACACCAGAAGAATCGCTCCGCCAAAAAAGGCCGGACAGTGAGAACAGTAAATGTTTACCTTAACTGCCTTGGAGGTATGTTTTCTTTCGCTAAACAAAATGGGTATATCGACAGAAACCCATTCGAAGGCATTGATCCTCTCAGGAAGAGTAGATCGGAACCAGATCCACTTACCCACGAAGAATATTTCCGACTTCTTAACGCTTGCCCATCAGAGCAAATAAAAAATCTGTGGATACTGGCCGTTAACACTGGACTACGTCACGGAGAAATCAGTGCGCTGGCTTGGGAAGATATAGACCTGAAAAAATGGACAATCACTGTAAGCCGCAACATTGCCATTAAAGGACATTTCACCCCGCCTAAAACAGAATGCGGAAACCGGGAAATAGTGCTCACCGACGCAGCAATACAGGCTCTGAAAAGCCAGATGGCTTATACCCGGATGGGCAAACAGCATCAAATAGAAGTGCATTTGAGAGAGTTCGGCAGAACCAGAACAGATGCATGTACTTTCGTATTTGTTCCGCGGCTGACTGCAAGGAATGGAAAAGGTGGAGACTGGTATGCACCTGGTTCATTCGGCGCGACGTGGAATGATGTGCTCAAGAGAACCGGCATTCGCCATCGCCGTGCATATGAATCAAGACACACTTTCGCATGTTGGGCATTAAGTGCAGGAGCAAATCCAAACTTCATTGCCTCACAGATGGGCCACACGTCAGCGCAAATGGTTTACAACGTTTACGGAAAATGGATGACTGACAACAACAGTAATCAGATGGCGATACTCAACGCAAATTTTGGAGGTTTTGCCCCATCCATGCCCCAGGCACTAAATCAGTAACCACTTTTCCCTTTCATTTCAACGTGTCATTGCGCCCAGTCTGGTTTGTTTAAAATATGGTCCTGCCAGTCGACGACGGTGGACTCTTTTACCGCAATATGGCGCACGGAAATACGTTCGCCGTGCATCGCCACTTTTGAGCCGGTCAGCAGCGGGTGCCAGTGCGGCAGCGCTTTACCTTCCGCCAGCAGGCGATAGGCGCAGGTGTGCGGCAGCCATTCGAAGGTCGGCAGATTATCGCGTGTGAGTTTGATGCAGTCCGGTTCGTACTCGAAGCGACGCTCGTAGTTACGGCACTGGCAGGTTTTAATGTTGAGCTGACGGCAGGCGACGTTGGTAAAGTAAATCTCGTCGGTATCTTCATCCATTAGCTTATGCAGGCAGCACTGTCCGCAGCCGTCGCACAGTGATTCCCACTCCGCGTCGGTCATTTCATCCAGTGTTTTTTGTTGCCAGAAAGGTTGTTCGCTCATTGGGATGTCCGTCATTACAATTCAGGGTGCACCTTATAACCAGTCTGGCACGCCGATGCAAGTTTTGCCGCCCCAAAAGGCGGCAAGCGGACGTTACAGCACGCGGGTGGATAACGTCAAACCATTGAAGCCGACTTCCAGCTCATCGCCGCTGGCGAGCGGCCCGACCCCCTCCGGGGTCCCGGTCAGAATGATATCGCCCGCTTTCAGCGTAAAGAAGCGCGACATATAGGCAATTAGCGGTACGATCTTATGAATCATATCCGCAGTCGTCCCCTGCTGGCGAACTTCACCATTAATCTTCAGGCTTAGCGGCATATTTTGCGGATCGCCGTTGAACTCGGCGGCAGGAATAAAACCGGAGATTGGACAGGCGTTATCGAACCCCTTAGCTTTCTCCCACGGTTGCCCGGCCTTTTTCATCTTGCCCTGAATATCACGCAGGGTGAGATCCAGCGCCACGCCATAACCAGCAATCGCCTTACGCACGTGGTCTTCGCTGGCCTGGCGCAAGGTGCTGCCGATCAGCACCGCCAGTTCAACCTCATGGTGCACCGATCCCAATCCTTCAGGAAGTACCAACGGCTGGCGGATATCGCATAGCGCCGTTTCAGGTTTAATAAACAGCACCGGTTCTTCCGGCATCGCGCTGCCCATCTCCTTAATATGTTTTGCGTAATTACTGCCAACGCAAACCACTTTGCTCACTGGATAATCCAGTAACTCACCCTGCCAGTTATGATGTTGGTACATTATTTTCCCTCAATGGGTTAATCGGATTTATTCCCCTGTTCCGCGAGGTGTTTCTTAAGTAGATTCTCAGGAGGGGGAGGAAGTTGGAGGTAATAGCCCTGATCGACGAGCGCTTGTTTTACTTTTTCGAGGTCAGCGTTAGCCAGCGTCTTGCGCCCGTCGAGCGGCAGCAGCATGGTCATCTGCGGGGTGCCGAAGCTTGCCATCAGTTCCGGCGGGACGCGCGAGAAATCGTCCTTTTTTTCGACATATAAATAGGTTTGTTCACGTTTAGTACTTCGATAGATCACACAAAACATAGTTTTACTCGGAATTAGACCCGTGGTCACTTGCCTCAATATATGAGTGACTATAACATGCCTTTTAGTCTTCGGAATATCACCGCACTTCGGCGGATGATAAACAGCAAATTGAGTAAGGCCAGGATGTCAAATACGCCAATCGAACTTAAGGGCAGTAGCTTCACCTTATCTGTCGTTCATTTGCACGATGCAAATCCCGAGGTTATTCGTCAGGCGTTAGAAGACAAAATCGCCCAGGCTCCCGCTTTTTTACGTCATGCACCGGTCGTGGTCAACATCAGCAGTATTGAAGAGAGCGTCGACTGGCGCCCGATGCATGAAGCTATCGTCGCCACCGGTTTACGCATCATGGGGGTGAGCGGTTGTAAAATTTCCCGCCTGAAAACGGAAATCGACCGCGCCGGGATCCCGCTACTGACGGAAGGAAAAGAGAAAATCGTTCGTCAGGCGCCGCCGCCGGAACCCGTTGAACCGCCACCAGTTGCTACGCCGATCACAAAAACGCGTTTGATTGATCTGCCGGTACGTTCCGGTCAGCGCATTTATGCGCCACACTGTGATCTAATTGTTACAAACCATGTGAGTGCCGGAGCGGAACTTATCGCTGATGGTAACATCCATGTGTATGGCATGATGCGGGGACGTGCGCTGGCTGGCGCAAGCGGCGACAGAGATGCCCAAATATTTTGTACTAACCTCTCGGCGGAACTGGTGTCCATCGCAGGGGAATATTGGCTGAGCGATAACATCCCAGCTGAATTTTATGGCAAAGCGGCGCGCCTGCGTTTAGGCGACGGCGCTTTGACAATTCAACCGTTCAATTAATCCCTTTTTAACAAGGAATTTCTATGGCACGCATTATTGTTGTGACTTCGGGTAAAGGGGGCGTTGGTAAGACCACCTCCAGCGCGGCCATCGCTACTGGTTTGGCCCAGAAGGGAAAGAAAACTGTCGTTATCGACTTCGATATCGGCCTGCGTAACCTCGACCTGATTATGGGATGCGAGCGTCGGGTGGTTTATGACTTCGTCAACGTTATCCAGGGCGATGCCACTCTCAATCAGGCGCTAATCAAAGATAAGCGTACTGAAAATCTCTATATCCTTCCGGCTTCTCAGACCCGTGATAAAGACGCGCTGACCCGCGAAGGTGTAGATAAAGTTCTGGAAGAACTGAAAAAGATGGACTTCGATTTTATTGTCTGCGACTCCCCGGCAGGCATCGAAACCGGCGCGCTAATGGCGCTGTACTTCGCTGACGAAGCCATCATCACCACTAACCCGGAAGTCTCCTCCGTACGCGACTCCGACCGTATCCTTGGCATTCTGGCCTCCAAATCCCGTCGCGCGGAAAATGGCGACGAGCCGATTAAAGAGCACCTGCTGCTGACGCGCTACAACCCAGGCCGCGTGAACAAAGGCGACATGCTGAGCATGGAAGACGTGCTGGAAATTCTGCGCATCAACCTGGTGGGCGTGATTCCGGAAGATCAGTCTGTACTGCGCGCATCGAACCAGGGCGAGCCGGTGATTCTGGATACCGTTTCAGATGCGGGTAAAGCCTATGCGGATACTGTGGATCGTCTGCTCGGAGAAGAACGTCCTTTCCGCTTCATCGAAGAAGAGAAGAAAGGTTTCCTCAAACGCCTGTTCGGAGGATAAATTATGGCATTACTCGACTTTTTTCTCTCGCGAAAAAAGAACACGGCTAACATTGCGAAAGAACGCCTGCAAATCATCGTCGCGGAGCGCCGCCGCGGCGACGCGGAACCGCATTACCTGCCGCAGCTGCGCAAAGATATCCTGGAGGTCATCTGTAAATACGTGCAGATAGACCCTGAGATGGTCAGCGTTCAGCTGGAACAGCGTGATGGTGATATTTCGATTCTCGAGCTGAACGTGACCCTGCCAGAAGCTGAAGAGTCGAAACCCTGACCTTGTTGTCGCATTAACGGCATCTCGCCGTAGCATTAAAAAAAACCGGCCACGCAACGCGCGGCCGGTTTTTTATGGCCTGAATGACACCAGGCGCTAGCGAGGATAGTCGTTGAGCAGCGCGTTCAGACGCTCGGCCATCAATTCACCGCGCCAGCCGGAAACCAGCTCCGGCTCGCCGTTTTTGGTTTTCAGCTGCCAGTGCCAGTTCAGCAGTTGGTTGATCTGGCGGCGAGACGCCAGTAGTTCGGCGCTCACGCCCTTCTCGGCGCTCACTTCCTGTACCAGCGCTTTAATATCTTTAAAGGCTTTGCGGTATCCCGGCATATCGATCAGGTTTTGCAATGGCTCAGGCAGCGCAGATTCCGGCAAGGCCTGCGCTTTCTCAACCAGGCTAATCAACGTTTTGCCGTGGAAGCGAATTTCGCTACCGGATAAACCCAGACTATCAAGCTCACCGAGGCTGGTCGGCATATAGCGCGCCACGCTCCACAGATGCTCTTCGCGTACCACAAAGTTCACCGCCAGGTTACGCTCGCGCGCTTTGCGCAGACGCCACTCCGCCAGCAACTGCAGGCAGCCCAGCTGACGTGTACGCAGTTGCCAGGCATTGCCGATTTCCCGCCACGCCTCCGCCGGGTCAAGGACTTCCTGACGGCGCTGCTGCATCAGGTGGCACTCGTTCAACGCTGCCGGCAGCCAGCCCGCATGGTCGGTTTCCGCCATTAATTTGCTGGCGATCGGCAACAGATACCAGACATCGGCGGCCGCGTATTCGCACTGACGCTCGGTCAACGGTCGGGCCAGCCAATCGGTACGTGATTCGCTTTTGTCCAGCGCGACGCCGGAATACTCTTCAACCATTGAAGCAAAGCCCCACGACATCGGGCGCCCGCAGAAAGCGGCCAGAATCTGGGTGTCGATCAGCGGCTGCGGCATCAGGTTGAACGCGTTGAGGAAGACTTCTAAATCTTCGCTGCCCGCATGCAGATATTTGGTGACATTTTGGTTAAGCAGCAGCTCGCGCATCGGCGCCCAGTCGTTGATGGTCAACGGATCGATCAGAGAAACCTGTTTGCCGTCGAACAGCTGCAGCAAACCAAGCTGCGGATAGTAGGTGCGGGTGCGAACAAACTCGGTATCCAGCGCAACCGCGGGCGCCGAACTTGCCGCTTCACAGATAGCGCGCAGGCCATCGTCGGTGGTGATCATCTGATAGTTCAAATCATACTCTCTTAACTTGCGCCCATAAAAAACGCCGGCTTAGCCGGCGCAGGGCGACTCACTCGTTGCTTAGCCTTTATTGTCTACTTTAGCACGGGCTTCGTCACGCAGTTCTCGTCGTAAAATTTTGCCGACGTTGGATTTCGGCAGTTCATCACGAAACTCCACCAGCTTCGGCACTTTGTAGCCGGTCAAATGGCGACGACAGAAAGTAATCAGCGCTTCTTCGGTTAACGCGGCATCTTTCTTCACCACAAAGATCTTCACCGCTTCACCGCTGCTGCCGGAGGGTACGCCGACGGCTGCCACTTCCTGTACGCCGGAGTGCTGCATCACAACATCTTCGATTTCATTCGGATAGACGTTAAAACCGGAAACCAGAATCATATCTTTTTTACGATCGACGATCCGCAGGAAGCCTTCATCATCCATCACCGCGATATCGCCGGTATGCAGCCAGCCATCTTTAATGATTTCATCGGTGGCATCCGGACGCTGCCAGTAGCCCAGCATCACCTGCGGCCCTTTGATGCAAAGCTCGCCCGGCTCACCCGGCGCGACTTCATTATCGTCATCATCGACCAGCTTGGCTTCGGTCGATGGCACCGGCAGGCCGATGCTGCCGCTGTGATAGTCGATATCATGCGGGTTGACGCTCACCAGCGGCGAGCACTCCGTCAGGCCGTAGCCCTCCAGCAGATACTGGCCGGTCAGTTTCACCCAGCGCTCCGCTACCACCTGCTGCACCGGCATGCCGCCGCCGGCGGAAAGATGCAGCGAAGAGAAATCAAGCTGCTGGAATTCTTTATTGTTCAATAGCGCGTTAAACAAGGTATTCACCCCGGTCATCGCGGTGAAAGGATATTTTGCCAGCTCTTTTACCAGACCCGGAATATCGCGCGGATTGGTAATCAGCAGGTTCTGCCCGCCAAGTTCGATAAACAGCAGGCAGTTCATGGTCAAAGCGAAGATGTGATAGAGCGGCAGCGCGGTCACCACCAGCTCTTTACCGCGGTGCAGTAGCGGACCGTAGGTCGCATTCACCTGTTCAAGGTTAGCCAGCATATTGCGGTGGGTCAGCATCGCCCCTTTCGCCACGCCGGTGGTACCGCCGGTGTACTGCAGGAAAGCCAGATCGTCCGCGACGATTTCCGGCTTCACGTACTGCATACGGTAGCCATGCTGCAGGGCGCTACGAAATGAGATGGCGTCCGGTAGATGATATTTCGGCACCAGCCGCTTAATGTACTTCACCACAAAGTTGACCAACGTCCCTTTGGCGGTGGAGAGCTGGTCGCCCATCCGCGTCAGGATGACGTGTTTTACCTGGGTTTTATCAACGACTTTCTCCAGGGTATGTGCGAAGTTGGAAACGATCACAATCGCCGCCGCGCCGCTGTCATTGAGCTGGTGCTCCAGTTCGCGCGGGGTATACAGCGGGTTAACGTTGACGGCAATCATTCCGGCACGCAGGATCCCAAACAGCGCCACCGGGTATTGCAGCAGGTTAGGCATCATCAGCGCGACGCGATCGCCCTTCTGTAGCCCTAAACCTTGCTGGAGATAAGCGGCGAAAGCGCGGCTGCGCTCTTCCAGCTTACGGTAGGTCATCACCTCGCCCATGTTGATAAATGCCGGCTGATCGGCATAACGGGTGGTGGCGTGTTCAAACAATTCAACCAGGGATTGATAGCGGTCAGGATTTATCTCCGCCGGAACATCGGCGGGATAACGGTTTAGCCAAACCTTTTTCACTGCTTCACCTCTGAAATAGTTATTCGTCGTCATCACAGCCCCTGATCAACAAACATTTTGTTAACATTATATTAACTCAGCGTACCAGTTTATTAATTAGGCGTTTTTCAGGTTGCGAAGCGCGTCACTATTTATTTTTCTTATGAGACTTAAAAACACGAAACAGCGGGCTAGCCGCTGTTTCCATTCCATTATAAAAACAACAAAATCATTCCGTTACGACATTTCTGACCTCAGCCGGGCCCGGATTATACCAACCCCAGCCACCGTATCCGTAGCCCCAGGGGCGCGGACCGAGCATCCACGGGTCAATGGGCTGCGGCGGCATCACCACCTGCTGCACCACGTTCCAGCGCTTATAGCCGGTGGCGTTCATCAACATGAATTTATACGGCGTTGCGCCAACTTTACCGTCGACAACGCCGCTAATCGGCCCAACCACGGTGACCAACTGGCCACGGAAATCGACCGGATCGAGGAAACCGTTCACGTCGGCGAGGATACGGCCGCGCGAAGGTTCGCCCAGTTCCGGTCGCGCGCCGCTATCCAGCGGTACGGTGGCAATCTCTAAGCGGGTTTTCCCCTGCTGGTTCTGCACGTTGACAACCTTACCGCCAAAACGCGCTTCCTGGCCGATATACAGCTGCGGCGCGTTCATCACCCGCACTAAATCCTGCTGCGGCGTAGGGCTGGTGCCTTTAATAGCATCCGGCACCGATACGCAGCCGCTTAGCGCAACGGCAACCGCCGCGGCTAACAGCCAACGAACGCCCTGTTTTTGACCCGCCATAATGCGACTCCTTCTCTCAGTCTTCTCTCTACTGAGATTCACTCGCGGCCAGGAAGTTTCTTCCACGCCACTTCGTTTCGCAAATAAACGGGTTCCGCATGCTCAACGGCCACGGTTTTTCCCGCCGCCAGCAGCTGAATGGCCAGCGGCAGCATATCTTCTGCCGCCGGCAGTTCGACCTCGCCGCTGCTCAAGGTCAGCCCGCTCTCTTTCGCCAGATCCGGCCACGCCTGCCAGCCGGTGCCGACGGTAGCCCATTCGCCGGAAAGCCGCGCCAGGCGGTCGGCAACCGCAGCCGGTTTGAGGACCGCTTCTGTTTCTTCACCGTGCCAGACGCCATCTTCGTCGCGCTGATACTCGGCCCAGTAGACCTCGCCCATACGCGCGTCAATGGCCGCCAGCACACGAGTAGCGCCGGTTTTGCGCCACGCGCCCTGGGCCATCGTCGCCAGCGTAGAGACGCCGATCATTGGCAACTCAGCGCCCAGCGCCAGTCCTTGCGCAATACCGATACCAATACGTACGCCGGTAAAGCTGCCCGGACCGCGGCCAAAGGCCAGCGCGTCCAGTTCATTCAGCGTAGTGCCGCTTTCAGTGAGGACCTCCTGCACCAGAGGCAGGATACGTTGGGTGTGTTCGCGAGGACAAATTTCAAAATGGGCGCTCTGGGCGCCATCATTCCACAGCGCCGCGGAGCACGCCTCCGTGGCGGTATCGATAGCCAAAATTCGCATGGGTGGTCACGCTCTCGTTACATATTCCAGGCTTTAGGGCGGTAAATTCATTGACTGACGGACTCACCGCCGCCGCACCGCCCGAAATCCATTGGGGATAGCTGATTTACAAAATGGCGCGCAGCTTACCACATTTTGCGACGGATTACCTTGCCGGCGGTACAGCGAGAAAGCGCACTGCCCGGCGGATATCGCGGGTACGCGGCGCGGGTGGCAGGCTGGCCAGGAACACGGCGCCGTAAGGACGCATCACCAGCCGGTTGTCACAGATAACCAGAACGCCGCGATCGTCAATATCGCGGATCAGGCGCCCGACGCCCTGTTTGAGGGTAATGACGGCATCCGGCAACTGCACTTCATCGAACGGGTCGCCGCCGCGCAGTCGACAGTCTTCCATTCGCGCTTTGAGCAGCGGATCGTCCGGTGAGGTAAAGGGCAGCTTATCGATAATCACCAGCGACAGCGCGTCGCCGCGCACGTCGACCCCTTCCCAGAAGCTACTGGTCGCCACTAATAGGGCATTGCCGGCACTAACAAACTGCTGCAGCAGTTGACCTTTACTGGTCTCCCCTTGCAGCAGTACCGGCAGCGTCATGGTAGCGCGGAACTGCTCCGCCAGGTCGCGCATCATGGCGTGCGAAGTACACAGCATAAAGCAGCGGCCGTCGTTAGCTTCGATCAGCGGTTTCAGCATTGCCGCCAGATGGCGCGCCGCGCCGGGCTGGTTTGGCAGCGGTAAATTGCGCGGTACGCAGAGCAGCGCCTGATGTTGATAATCAAACGGGCTTGGCAGCAACAGCGTCTGCGCGTCATCGATGCCGAGGCGGGCGGTAAAGTGGTGAAGATCGTCATTAACCGACAGCGTCGCCGAGGTAAAGATCCAGCTTCCTGACTTTTGCGCCATCACCTCTTTAAACTTCTCCGCGACGGTCAACGGCGTCAGGGCGAGGGTAAAATGCCGCGAGGTGCATTCATACCAGTAGCTATAGCCCGGCTGATTAATCTCTTTAAGCCGCTTCAGGCGGCCACGGTAGAGCGTCGCGCGCTCAAAGGCGGCGTCGAGCAGCGCCGAGCGGCCAAGCGAGAGTTTGGCGACGTCATAACACAGTTCAAGCGCGTCATCGAGCAGCAGCAGCGCGCGCTGAATGTGGCTATCCGCCAGCAGTTCGCGCAGGTTGCCGCGATAGCCCGGATCGCCCAACTGCAGACGGAAATCCTGCGCGCTTTGCGCCAGACGATCGGCGCATTTTTGCAGCTGTTGGGTATCTTTCAGTTCGGTACGGTAGGCAATGGTGATGTCTTTGGCCAAATCCAGTAGCTGGCGGCTGGAGAGCGACTGGCCAAAATACTGGCTGGCGATATCCGGCAGCTGATGGGCTTCATCGAAGATCATCACTTCCGCTTCGGGGATCAGTTCGGCAAAGCCGCTCTCTTTCACCACCATATCGGCCAGGAACAGGTGATGGTTGACCACCACCACGTCAGCATCCATCGCCTTCTTACGCGCTTTCACCACAAAGCAATCTTTATATAACGGGCAGTCGCTGCCGAGACAGTTATCGTTGGTGCTGGTGACCAGCGGCCAGGCCTGAGAATCTTCGGCGACGCTGGCGCAGGTGCTGATATCGCCATCCTGCGTCTGATTAGACCAGGAGCGCAGAAGAATTACGTCACTTAACGTTTGTACCGGCAGATCGCCGCCCGCCAGCGCCTGCTGTTCAAGGCGTTCAAGGCACAGGTAGTTTGAGCGCCCCTTTAACAGCGCCAGTTTGCCGGTGAATTTAAGTGCTTTAGCGACGGTCGGCAGGTCGCGGCTGTAGAGCTGATCCTGCAGCGCTTTCGAACCCGTGGAGATGATCACCTTTTTCTTCGCGCGCAGCGCGGGCGCCAGATAGGCGTAGGTTTTACCGGTGCCAGTCCCTGCTTCCACCACCAGCGGCCGGGAGGCGTCAATGGCTTCACTCACCGCTATCGCCATCTGGCGCTGCGGTTCGCGCGGCTTAAATCCCGGTATCGCCATGGCCAGCTGGCCGTCTGCTGCAAAATCGTCGATCACGTTGCCCCCTGGTTATTTGGACAGTGATTATGTCAGGGAGGACGGCGTTTCGCCAGCCCGGGTAGTGACGCGGGCGGAACATTGTGGCAGTCTTGCCGCAGCCAAATGGATAGAACAAAGAGGAAAGATAAATGACAATTACGCGTATTGATGCCGAAGCCCGCTGGTCTGATGTGGTGATTCACAACCAGACCATTTACTACACCGGGGTGCCGGAAAATCTCGACGCCGACGCGTTTGAGCAGACTGCCAACACCCTGGCGCAAATTGACGCGGTGCTGGAAAAACAGGGCAGCAATAAGTCACGTATTCTTGATGCCACCATTTTCCTCGCCAATAAAGATGATTTTGCGGCGATGAATAAAGCCTGGGACGCCTGGGTAGTCGCCGGTCACGCGCCGGTGCGCTGCACCGTACAGGCGACCCTGATGAAGCCGCAGTATAAAGTTGAGATTAAAATCATCGCCGCGGCGTAATTACTCGTCTTCGTCGTCATCTTCGAAGCGCGCTACGATCCGGTCGCCGGTGTGCGTGGCGCGCAGTTCATCGGCCACCAGGGCGATTGCCTGGCCGCTGCTCATTCCCTGCGCCATCAATTCCTGAATACGTTCGACCGCTTTTTGCTGTTGCTCATGGCTCAGCGAAGGTAAACCTGCAAACATCACTCACTCCTGCTACATTGTGGGGCGTAATTATTTCACGCCGTCCGCCATTTCGCCAGTGGGCGGCACATTAGGATCGAGGTTAATGTTGTCCCCCGCTATTATCACCCTGCCCTGGCGCCCGGATGCCGCCGAACGCTATTTCGCGCCGTTAAGCGCCACGCCGTGGGCGATGCTGCTGCACTCCGGCTTCGCCGACCATCCGTATAGCCGTTTCGATATTATCGTCGCCGACCCGCGCGCGACGTTGGTTACCCGCGGCGAGCAAACCTGGGTCAACGACGGTGAAGGCGAATTTGTCTCGCAGGACGATCCGCTGCAGCTGCTGCAACAGCAGTTGGTTCGCTGTCAGTTAACGCCGCAGGCCGATGATAACCTGCCGTTTCTCGGCGGCGCGCTGGGGCTATTCGGCTACGATCTTGGCCGCCGCTTTGAACGTCTTCCGACGCAAGCGCAGGCTGATATTGCCCTGCCGGAGATGGCGGTAGGCATTTATGACTGGGCGCTGATCGTCGATCATCAACGCCAGCAGGTGTCGCTGCTGAGCTATGACGATCCGCAACGGCGCCTGCAGTGGCTGGAATCGCAAACACGCCAGCCGGCTGAACCTTTCTCCCTGACCTCCTGCTGGCAATCGAATATGAGCCGCCAGCAGTACGGCGAAAAATTCCGCCAGGTACAGGCGTACCTGCGCAGCGGCGACTGTTATCAGGTCAACCTGGCGCAGCGTTTTAAGGCCCGCTACCGCGGCGATGAATGGCAGGCATTTCGTAAGCTTAATGCCGCCAACCGCGCGCCGTTCAGCGCCTTCATTCGCCTGCCGGAAGGGGCGATTTTAAGCCTGTCTCCGGAGCGTTTTATTCAACTGCACCAGGGTGACATCCAGACGCGCCCCATCAAAGGCACGCTGCCGCGACTCGATTCTCCGCAGGAAGACGCACGCCAGGCGGCAACGCTTGCCCACTCGCCGAAAGACCGCGCCGAAAATTTAATGATTGTCGATCTGATGCGCAATGATATCGGCCGCGTCGCCGTGCCGGGCAGCGTTCGCGTACCGGAACTGTTTGTGGTCGAACCGTTCCCGGCGGTACATCACCTGGTGAGCACCATCACCGCACGATTGCCTGCTACGCTTGATGCCAGCGATCTGCTGCGCGCGGCCTTCCCTGGCGGCTCCATTACCGGAGCGCCGAAAGTTCGCGCCATGGAGATTATCGATGAACTGGAACCGCAGCGACGCAACGCATGGTGCGGCAGCATTGGTTATCTCAGCCTGTGCGGCAATATGGATACCAGCATTACTATTCGTACGATCACCGCCTGGCAGGGCCAACTGTACTGCTCAGCGGGCGGCGGTATCGTGGCGGACAGCGAAGAAGCCGCGGAATATCAGGAAACTTTTGATAAAGTTAACCGTATCCTGCATCAACTGGAGAGCTAGAACATGGCGGCTAACGCCCTCGATCTGGACGACTTTCTATCCCGTTTTCAACTGCTGCGCCCGCAGCCCTCGCCGCAGTCGCTAAACCAGCGCCAGGCGGCGGTACTGGTGCCGATTGTCCGTCGGCCGCAGCCGGGACTGTTGCTGACCCAGCGTTCGCCGCTGCTGCGCAAGCACGCGGGCCAGGTCGCCTTCCCCGGCGGCGCAGTAGATAACACCGACGCTACATTGATTGCCGCCGCGCTGCGCGAGGCGCAGGAAGAAGTGGCGATCCCGCCGGAAGCCGTTGAAGTGATCGGCGTGCTGCCGCCTGTCGACAGCGTCACCGGCTTTCAGGTGACGCCGGTTGTTGGCATAATCCCCCCGGACCTGCACTATCATGCCAGTCAGGACGAGGTGTCTGCGGTGTTTGAAATGCCGCTGGAAGAGGCGTTGCGCCTGGGTCGTTACCACCCGCTGGACATCCATCGGCGCGGTAATTCACATCGCGTCTGGCTATCGTGGTACCAACATTATTTTGTCTGGGGAATGACCGCCGGCATTATTCGCGAGCTGGCGCTGCAAATCGGCACTCGCCCTTAGCTATAATAAGTAATGAGAAGCCGCTCTCACTATTAGTAAAACCAAGGTTATCCATTAGTTTAATTCATGTGAATAGTTAAGCTGACAACCCGGTTCCCTCTTACACTATGCGCAGTTATTACATCGTTACCGCAACCGCGGTAACCCTGTCAGGAGTGTTATCGTGATTAGTATATTCGACATGTTCAAGGTGGGGATTGGTCCCTCATCTTCCCATACTGTAGGGCCGATGAAGGCCGGTAAACAGTTCGTCGATGACCTGGTCGAAAAGGGATTGCTTAATGAAGTGACGCGCGTCGCCGTTGACGTCTATGGGTCGCTTTCATTAACCGGCAAAGGCCACCACACGGACATCGCCATTATCATGGGACTGGCGGGCAATCTGCCTGCGACGGTCGATATTGACGCGATCCCGGCATTTATCCGCGACGTAGAAACCCGCGGCCGTCTGCTGCTGGCAAACGGGCAACACGAAGTCGACTTCCCGGCGGATGACGGCATGCGTTTTCGTAGCGACAACCTGCCGCTGCACGAAAACGGCATGACTATCCATGCGTGGGCCGGCGAGAAAGAAATCTACAGCAAGACTTACTATTCAATCGGCGGCGGTTTTATCGTCGACGAAGAGCATTTCGGCAAAGAAGACGCGAGCGAACTGCAGGTTCCGTATCCGTTTAAATCGGCACAGGAAATGCTGGGCTACTGCAAAGAAACCGGTCTGTCGCTCTCCGGCATGGTGATGCAAAACGAACTGGCGCTGCACAGCAAGCAAGAGATCGAGGCCTATTTTGAAAACGTCTGGCAAACCATGCGCGCCTGTATCGATCGCGGCATGAACACCGAAGGTGTGCTGCCGGGGCCGCTGCGCGTGCCGCGTCGCGCTTCGGCGCTGCGTCGTCTGCTGGTCGCCAGCGATAAGCTGTCTAATGACCCGATGAATGTTGTCGACTGGGTGAACATGTTCGCGCTGGCGGTCAACGAAGAGAACGCCGCAGGTGGCCGCGTTGTTACCGCGCCGACCAACGGCGCCTGTGGTATCGTTCCGGCAGTGCTCGCCTACTACGATCACTTTATCGAGTCCGTCAGCCCGGATATCTATATTCGCTACTTTATGGCGTCCGGCGCGATTGGCGCGCTGTACAAGATGAACGCGTCCATTTCCGGCGCGGAAGTCGGCTGTCAGGGCGAAGTCGGCGTCGCCTGTTCAATGGCAGCGGCGGGCCTGGCTGAACTGCTTGGCGCCAGCCCGGAGCAGGTTTGCGTGGCGGCGGAAATCGGCATGGAACATAACCTCGGCCTGACCTGCGACCCGGTCGCCGGCCAGGTTCAGGTGCCGTGCATCGAGCGAAACGCTATCGCCTCCGTGAAGGCGATTAACGCCGCGCGTATGGCGATGCGCCGCACCAGCGAACCGCGCGTCTCTCTCGATAAAGTTATCGAGACCATGTACGAAACGGGTAAAGACATGAACGCCAAATATCGCGAAACTTCTCGCGGCGGCCTGGCGATCAAAGTCCAGTGTGACTAAACCACGTCTGTGAAATGCGCCCTTTCCGGGCGCATTTTTCTTTTTCTCCCACCAACTTATCTTACCCACTACACTTGCTTTAAGCCGGCTGTTACTCTTATTCCTCTATTTAGCCGACAGGGCGCCGCGCATGCAAAATGCACAGAAGGTCATTTCGACATACCGCCGCAAGCGCATTCTTGTGTGCCTGGCCGTTGCATTTCTGACGCTTGCCGTCACCCTGACAATCCGATTTATTTCACAGCGTAGCCAAAATCAACAGCGCATCCAGACGGTGACCCGCAATATGGTGATCGCGATGGACAATATCCTGCAACCGCTGGCGGCAAAACACGCTACCCTGCTGAGTATGGTGGGCAAACCCTGTCAGGATGTGCATCTTGAGTTGCGTAAAACCGCAGCCACTCTACAGACCGTACGCTCAATCATCCTTGTTCAAGCCGGGATGGCCTACTGCTCCAGTATTTTTGGCCCACGCCATGTGGCCATTCATCAGCTGCAGCCAACGTTGCCGGCAGTCAACCCGCTGCTGGCCTTTTCAACAGATAACTCGCTGCTCAAAGGCACACCGGTACTGATTCAGTGGTATCCCTCCTCCGTAAGCGGTGCCGACGGCGCGTTGTTAATTATCAATATTGAGCTGCTTGGCGAATTGATTCTAAAAGAAAAATCATCGTTGATAAACGACATCAGCCTCACGGTAGGCAACAAGAGTTTTCTCAGCGATGTTGGCGTCGTTGCAAGCGATCGGTTGCCGGGTCTGCCGATAATTTACCGGCAAAGCTCCAGCCAGTTTCCCTTTACCATCAACATCAGCGGCCCGGGAGCCTCCGCGGTAGCCTTAGAAGAGCTGCCCGCCGAATTACCGCTGGCGCTGATGTTCAGCCTGTTGATGACCGGTATCGCCTGGTTGACGACCGCAGGACGAATGACTTTCTCGCGCGAAATAACCCTGGGTATCGCCGCCCACGAGTTCGAGGTATGGTGCCAGCCGCTGCAGGATTTACGTACTCAGGAGTGTTGTGGCGTAGAAATTTTGCTGCGCTGGAACAATCCGCGCCGCGGAAATATCTCGCCGGATGTATTTATCCCGATTGCTGAAGGCTACAACCTGATAGTCCCCCTGACCCGCTACGTCATCGCTGAAACCGCCCGCCGGCTGCATTATTTCCCGCAGGATGCCAATTTTCATATTGGTATTAACGTGGCGGCGCGTCATTTCAGCAACGGCGAGCTGCTGCGCGATCTGCACACCTATTGGTTCAGCGCTAATCCGGTACAGCAGCTGGTGGTCGAGCTGACCGAACGCGATGTCCTGCGTGAAGGCGATCATCACATGGCAGAGCACCTGCATTTTAAAGGCGTCCAGCTGGCTATTGATGACTTTGGCACCGGTAACAGTTCGCTATCCTGGCTGGAAAAACTTCGCCCGGATGTACTGAAAATTGATAAATCTTATACCGGCGCCATTGGCATTGATGGGGTCAACGCGACGGTGACCGATATGATTATCGCCCTGGCGCACCGGCTCAAAATCGTCACCATTGCCGAAGGCGTCGAAACTCAGGAACAGAAGATTTACATGCGTAGCCACGGCGTGGATTTACTACAGGGATATTATTATGCCCGCCCGTTGCCGGTGGAGGATTTTCCGCGCTGGCTGGCGGAAGAGAAGCACCGTCTGGCGGCGACTGGGGGTAAAAAACAACCCGCCGGGCAAGTTTAGCCCGGCGGGTTCGGCATTACTCTTCTTCGTCGTTATCGTGGACGGTTTTAATGACCCGTACCAGATCGACGCGATAATCATTGGCTTCAACGATGGTGAACTGCAGCGGCGGCAGTTCGACAACATCGCCTATCCGCGGGATATGACCGTTCGCGGAGATAACCAGCCCGGCAACGGTCGCGATATCATCGTCTTCGTTGACCAGGTCGTCCAGCCCCAGCGCCTGCTGCAGCGCGTGGAGGTCGGTTGACCCTTTGATTAGCCAACCCTCGCCATCCAGCACAATTTCCGGCGTTTCGTCGGCGTCCGGGAACTCACCAGCGATGGCTTCCAGGACGTCCAGCGGCGTCACCAGACCCTGCACCACGCCAAATTCGTTGGTGACGATGACAAAACTGCCGCGCGCCCGGCGCAGCACGCCCAGCAGATTGATCGGATCCAGCGTTTCCGGCACCACAATCGCCGGGGAAGCGGATGCCATCGCGGCAACGTTCTCGCCCGCCTCCAGCGCCACCAGCATCTCTTTGGCGCGTACAATACCGATGATTTCATCAAGTTCACCGCGGCAAACCGGGAACATGCTGTGCGGGGAAGAAAGCAGCTGGCGACGAATTTCGTCTTCGCTCTGCTCAGCATCCACCCAGCTAATTTCGCCTCGCGGAGTCATGATACTGCGCAATGAGCGTTGCGCCAGGGTCAGTACGCCGTTAATCATATAGCGTTCTTCTTCAGCAAACGCCCCTTCCGGCACCGGCACTGCCGCCGGGCTATCGCTATCGTGCGCCACGGTCGCCTGTTTGCGACCGCCCATCAAGCGCAGAATCGCATCAGCGGTACGCGCGCGCAGCGGCAACGTCGACTGGTGGCGGATAAAGTTACGCCGCGCCACCTGGTTAAAGAACTCAATGGTAATCGAGAAGCCAATCGCCGCGTACAGGTAGCCCTTCGGAATATGGAAGCCAAAGCCTTCTGCCACCAGACTCAGACCGATCATCAGCAGGAAGCTCAGACACAGCACGACAACCGTCGGATGTTGGTTCACGAAGCGGGTTAACGGCTTCGAGGCCAGCAGCATCAGGATCATCGCGATCACGACCGCAGCCATCATCACCGGCAAATGGTTCACCATGCCGACGGCGGTAATCACCGCATCAAGCGAGAAGACGGCATCCAGCACCACAATTTGTAGCACGACGACCCAGAAGCTGGCATAGCCTTTGCCGTGACCGGCATCATGCTGGCGGTTTTCCAGTCGTTCATGAAGCTCTGTCGTCGCCTTGAATAGCAGGAAGATACCGCCGACCAGCATGATCAGATCGCGTCCGGAGAACGAAAAATCGCCTATGCTTATCAAAGGCTTGGTCAACGTGACCATCCACGAGATAACCGAGAGCAGCCCCAGGCGCATAAGCAGCGCCAGCGACAGGCCGATGATACGTGCTTTATCACGCTGTTTTGGCGGCAGTTTATCGGCAAGGATGGCGATAAAGACCAGGTTATCGATACCCAGAACAATTTCGAGGACTACCAGCGTCAGCAGGCCAGCCCAGATGGTGGGATCCATTAAGAATTCCATGAGCGGCTCCTGTTAACGACAGCGGTAGTCATCGCGATGTCATGCACCGGCGAAACAATGGTTGCTGGTAAAAAAGCGTGTGTGGTTGAGGCGGCAGACGAGTGCCTGAGGGTGAAAAGACGTCGATGACGGTCCATACGGCGGGCTATGCCCTATACTCCTGAGTAATTAAACGGAAGCTAAACATAGCAAAATATAGCGCAGAATTGGCAAAAATTTACCTGTCTTTGCAATAGCTAAGGCTATTTTTTGCGCTGCGAAATTATTGATTATTGAAGCGTAATTTACGGAGCTCCATCACATTAATTATTTTTTCACTATCTAAAATAATTCCCGGTAGTAATTAATTTAGATCTTACACCCTTACTGAATCGATTTTTCCACAAGAGTGATTCAGGATGTATCAGACCAGATGATGCATTCACCATAATAACGGAGGTAGCAAGTGACGATTGCTATTGTAATAGGCACACATGGTTGGGCTGCAGAACAACTGCTGAAAACCGCAGAAATGCTGTTGGGCGAGCAGGAAAACGTTGGCTGGATCGATTTCGTTCCTGGCGAAAATGCCGAAACGCTGATCGAAAAGTACAATGCACAGCTGGCAAAACTGGATACCACAAAAGGCGTGCTGTTCCTCGTTGATACGTGGGGCGGTAGTCCATTTAACGCGGCAAGCCGCATTGTTGTTGATAAAGAAAACTATGAAGTGATCGCTGGCGTCAACGTCCCGATGCTGGTTGAAACCTTCATGGCTCGCGATGACGATCCGTCGTTTGATGAGCTGGTGGCGCTGGCGGTGGAAACCGGTAGCGAAGGCGTGAAAGCGCTGAAAGCCAAACCGGTTGAAAAAGCGGCGCCGGTTCAGGCTGCCGCGCCGAAAGCGGCAACGCCCGCTAAACCGATGGGTCCAAATGATTACATGGTGATTGGCCTGGCGCGTATCGATGACCGTCTTATCCACGGCCAGGTTGCGACCCGCTGGACCAAAGAGACTAACGTCACCCGCATTATCGTGGTCAGCGATGAAGTTGCCGCCGACACGGTGCGCAAAACGCTGCTGACCCAGGTGGCTCCTCCGGGCGTGACCGCTCACGTTGTTGATGTCGCGAAGATGATTCGCGTCTACAACAACCCGAAATACGCCGGCGAGCGTGTCATGCTGCTGTTCACTAACCCAACGGACGTTGAACGTATTGTTGAAGGCGGCGTGAAAATTACCAGCGTCAACATCGGCGGTATGGCTTTCCGCCAGGGTAAAACGCAGGTCAATAACGCGATTTCGGTCGATGCGACAGATATCGAAGCATTCAAGAAGTTGAATGCCCGCGGTATTGAACTGGAAGCGCGTAAAGTTTCCACCGACCAGAAACTGAAAATGATGGATTTGATCGCCAAGGTGGGTAATTAACCCGGCGCTCGCGAGCCAACCTTCACTTTAAGACTTAATCAACAGGAGAAGTACAATGGAGATTACCCTTCTTCAGATTGTGCTGGTGTTCATCGTCGCGTGTATTGCGGGTATGGAGTCGGTACTTGATGAATTTCAGTTCCACCGTCCTCTGGTCGCCTGTACGTTAATTGGCGCCGTTCTCGGTGACATGAAAACCGGTATCATCATCGGCGGTACGCTGGAAATGATCGCTCTGGGCTGGATGAACATCGGTGCGGCAGTTGCGCCTGATGCCGCGCTGGCATCCATTATTTCTACCGTACTGGTTATCGCCGGTCACCAAAGCATTGGCGCCGGTATCGCTCTGGCTATCCCGCTGGCGGCGGCAGGCCAGGTTCTGACCATTATCGTTCGTACCATCACCGTTGCCTTCCAGCACGCGGCGGATAAAGCCGCTGAAAACGGTAACCTGACGGCCATCTCCTGGCTGCACGTTTCCTCGCTGTTCCTGCAGGCAATGCGTATCGCCATCCCGGCGGTTATCGTAGCCATCTCTGTCGGTACCAGCGAAGTTCAGGGTCTACTGAATGCCATTCCGGAAGTCGTGACTGGCGGTCTGAATATCGCGGGCGGCATGATCGTCGTCGTCGGTTACGCGATGGTCATCAACATGATGCGCGCGGGCTACCTGATGCCGTTCTTCTATCTCGGTTTCGTCACCGCGGCCTTCACCAATTTCAACCTGGTTGCGCTGGGTGTGATTGGTGCCGTTATGGCCATTCTCTACATTCAGCTGAGCCCGAAATATAACCGCGTAGCGGGTGCCCCGGCTCAGGCGGCTGGTAACAACGATCTCGATAACGAACTGGACTAACAGGTGAGCGAAATGGTTGATATGACTAAAAATACCACCGAGAAAAAACTCACTCAGAGTGATATTCGTGGCGTGTTCATTCGTTCTAACCTGTTCCAGGGTTCATGGAACTTCGAACGTATGCAGGCGCTGGGCTTCTGCTTCTCTATGGTTCCGGCAATCCGTCGCCTGTACCCGGAGAACAACGATGCGCGTAAGCAGGCTATTAAGCGTCACCTTGAGTTCTTCAACACCCATCCGTACGTCGCGGCGCCGGTACTCGGCGTAACGCTGGCGATGGAAGAGCAGCGTGCTAACGGCGCGGAAATCGACGATGGCGCAATCAACGGTATCAAAGTCGGTTTGATGGGGCCGCTGGCAGGCGTCGGCGACCCGATCTTCTGGGGTACCGTGCGTCCGGTATTCGCCGCGCTCGGCGCCGGTATCGCGATGAGCGGTAGCCTGCTTGGTCCGCTACTGTTCTTCATCCTGTTCAATGCCGTGCGTCTGCTGACCCGCTACTACGGCGTAGCATACGGCTATCGTAAAGGCGTGGACATCGTTAAGGATATGGGCGGCGGCTTCCTGCAGAAACTGACCGAGGGGGCGTCAATCCTCGGCCTGTTTGTCATGGGGGCCCTGGTTAACAAATGGACGCACGTTAATATCCCGCTGGTGGTTTCCACGATCACCGGTCAGGATGGTCAGACTCGCGTGACCACCGTGCAGACCATCCTTGACCAGCTGATGCCGGGACTGGTACCGCTGCTGCTGACCTTCGCCTGTATGTGGCTGCTGCGTAAGAAAGTCAACCCGCTGTGGATCATCGTTGGCTTCTTCGTCATCGGTATCGCCGGCTACGCGGTCGGCCTGCTGGGTCAATAATCATCACGTTGTAGGCCGGGGACGGCTTTGTCCCCGGCTTTTTTTTAGCGTTAAAACGTGTACCTGTATGCAGGTCCACGCTGGCTGGAGGATCAATGGCAATCACGGAGCTGGTGCTCATTCTGTTTATCGTCGCCCTGGTGGCTTTCGCTATCTACGACCAATTTATCATGCCGCGCCGCAATGGCCCCACCCTGCTGTCAATCCCCCTGCTGCGTCGTGGACGCGTCGACGGGATGATTTTCGTCGGCCTGACGGCGATTCTCATTTACAACAATATTGCCAGCCATGGCGAAATAATCACCACGTGGTTATTATCTGCGCTGGCATTAATGGGGTTATATCTGTTCTGGATCCGTACGCCGCGAATTCTGTTTAAAAAGAGCGGTTTTTTCTTTGCCAACGTGTGGATTGAATATCCGCGGATTAAAGCGATGAATTTGTCAGAAGATGGCGTACTGGTGATGCAATTAGAGCAGCGGCGCCTGCTTATTCGCGTACGAAATATCGACGATCTGGAAAAAATATACAAACTACTCGTTACCAGTCAATAAGTTACAGATATAGCCTGCGCTATATTCCCGCCTTTCATTACTGTGGGAATATATAGCCATGGCTATATTTACCCGCCTCACCTCGTTATATTATTTAACCAATCCTTCACTTAAGATTTTAAATGAAAATCGTTATCATTTATTGTGGCTAATATTATTTTTCTGTGATTGTTTTACCTTCTCAAAATATGTTAAGGTTGCGCCCGTCGTTGGGGAGTAGCCGATTTTCCGCAGGTGGAAAATGTACGTGTCAACATACTCGTTGCAAAACGTGGCACGTACGGGTTGAGCGGTCGTTCAATCAGGCGAGACCATAGATACATCACTGCTGTACGTTATGCTCAGGCTCCGCGTATGTTTACTGGGGGCAGCGATGTGTCATATGGATATTCCCCGGTCAGGACACGCTCATGAATATTTCTGCCACTATCCTTCTTGCCTTTGGTATGTCGATGGACGCGTTCGCCGCTTCTATCGGTAAAGGCGCCACCCTGCATAAACCTAAATTCTCCGAAGCGCTGCGCACCGGTCTTATTTTCGGCGCGATCGAAACCCTGACGCCGCTGGTCGGCTGGGGGCTGGGCATGTTGGCCAGCCAGTTTGTACTGGAATGGAACCACTGGATCGCTTTCGTGCTGCTGGTGTTTCTCGGCGGGCGTATGGTGATTGAAGGTTTTCGCGGCGGCGATGACGATGAATGTGAAGCGCCGCGTCGCCACGGCTTCTGGTTGCTGGTGACTACCGCATTCGCTACCAGTCTTGACGCGATGGCCGTTGGCGTGGGGCTTGCTTTCCTGCAGGTCAATATTATCGCCACCGCGCTGGCTATCGGCTGCGCCACCTTTACCATGTCAACGCTGGGAATTATGGTTGGCCGCTTTATCGGCCCGCTGCTCGGCAAACGGGCCGAAATTCTCGGCGGTATCGTGCTAATCGGTATCGGCGCGCAGATTCTGTGGGGCCATTTCGCGCCGTAGCCCTTACGCCTCGCGCTGCCAGCAGTGAATCATGAAATCGGTCTGGCAGCCAAAGGTCTCCTGCTGGCGCAGTAATTCTCGTACCTCCGGTTTCGCTCGCCAGGCAAACGGCGTCATCTGCAGTAACGCTTCCGCCTGCGTGCCGCTCAACTGCATCGGATAGGCTAACTGCTGCTCATGACGCAGCGTAAAGCCCGGCATCGCTTCCCGGTTCAGTTCATGCAAACGAACTTCATCGTAGATCAGCCCTTTCAGCTCCATCAGATGGCGCGGTCCCGGCGTAGCGGTAATCACCCAACCGCCGCCTTTCACTACACGCGCTAATTCGTCCGCGTTACAGGGCGCATAAATACGCACTACCGCATCCAGAGACCGATCGGCAAAAGGCAACCGTTGGCTGGAAGCAACGCAGAATTCGACCTGCGGGTAACGTTTAGCGGCGGCGCGGATCGCCGATTTTGAGACATCGAGGCCGAAACTGCGTGCGGCAATGGCGGCGAAAGCATGCGTGTAGTATCCCTCTCCGCAGCCAATATCCAGCAACTCGCCCGGCGCGAAAGCCCGCAGATAGCTGCAAATCGCCTCACGCAACGGCTGATAATATCCGCCATCGAGGAAGGCGCGGCGCGCCTGCATCATCTCAGCGCTATCGCCCGGGTCGCGCGAACGTTTGAACTGCACCGGCAGTAAATTGACATACCCTTCCTTTGCCAGATCGAACTGGTGCCGCTGCGGGCAAATATAGCTATTTTCGCTGCGGCTAAGCGGCGCGTGGCATAGTGGACAGGTATAAGACATGATAACTCCGGTGGCGCTGAAAGGGCGAAAGTGTAGCGCTATTCGCCCTCGCAGACCACTGTTACAGCGCGGGAACCGAACCCTCGCGGTTATGCATGACGATAAGATTCTCAGAGCCCTGCGGCATACCGTCGGGCATTACGTTTTCCAGACGCAACACATCGCCCATGATCTGGCTGAACACCGGCGCGGATACCGCCCCGCCATAGTATTTACCGTTGCTGGGGTCGTTTATCACCACCACCAGCGCAAACTTCGGCTGACTGGCCGGCGCCACGCCGGCGGTGTAGGCGACGTATTTATCGATGTATTTCCCGTCGGGGCCAATTTTCTTCGCTGTGCCGGTTTTCACCGCGATACGATAATCGCGTACCGCCGCTTTCGTCCCGCCCCCACCCGGCAGCGCCACGCTCTCCATCATATGTTCCACTTCATGCACGATCTCCTGCGGCATAACTCGCGTACCGATAACCGGCGGATCGATACGGGTTATCGACAGTGGGCGTTCAATGCCGTAGCCGCCGATCGTCGCATAGACATGCGCCAGCTGCAGCGGGGTTACCATCAGTCCATAGCCAAAGGCGAAGGTGGCGCGATCCAGCTCACCCCAATAACGGCGATGCGGCATTAACCCGGAGCTTTCGCCGGTCAAGCCAAGCCCGGTCGGGTCGCCAAAGCCAAAGGCCTTATAAGTGTCGATCAAGTGTTGCACCGGCATTGCCAGTGAGAGGTGCGAAACCCCGGTATCGCTCGATTTTTGCAAAATACCGGTGAGCGTCAACTCAGGATAATAACCCACATCGCGAATGCGATGACCATCAAGGGTAAAGGGATGGGTATCAACCACGCTATCCGGCTGCACAATCCCCTGCTGCAGCGCGGTCATAATCACCAGCGGTTTGACCGTTGAACCCGGCTCAAAGGTATCGCTGATAGCGCGATTTCGAAAATCATCGAGCTGGGCGCTGTCGCGGTTATTAGGGTTGAAGTCCGGGTAACTGGCCATCGACAGGATTTCGCCGGTATCAATCTTGATTAATACCGCCGCGCCGGATTCCGCCTTATTCCACCGTACGGCATTATCCAACGCATCTTCCGTCACCGTCTGCAGGCGCTCGTCAATACTGAGCTGCAGGTTATGCGCCGGCACAGCGGCCTGCTCGGTAATATTCTCAATCACGTGGCCATGGCGGTCCTTACGCACCAGCCGACGCCCCGGCGTTCCCATGAGCTGTTTGTTAAAGCTTTTTTCAACCCCCTCGATCCCCTGATTATCCACGTTGGTAAAACCCAGCAGGTTCGCCGCGACGTGCCCGGCGGGATAGAAGCGGCGTGATTCATCGCGCAGATAAACGCCCGGCAGGTGTAATTTATCGATCCACTCCGCCTGTTCCGGATTAACCTGACGCGCGAGATAGAGGAATCGGGCATGCGGATGTGACTGCACCCGATGAGAGAGGTCAATAAGATCAATATGCAACGCTTCCGCCATTGCCTGCCAGCGCGGGCCATAGCCGACGCCGCCCTTCTCCAGCATGGTCTGTGGATCTATCCAGATTGCGCTTACCGGCACGCTCACCGCCAGCGGGCGTCCTTCACGATCGCTGATAGTTCCGCGCATTACGGCAATGGGTTCTTCGCGCAGCGAACGCATATCCTCTTGTTTAACCAGATTATCCGGAGAGACGATTTGCAGCCAACCTACCCTCGCCAGCAGAAATCCAAGACATCCCAAAATCGCCACACACAGCAACCCAAAACGGATAGGGAGAAAATTTGTGGCGGACTTACTTTTATTCTTTTGCACCGTAGCTCCAGCATTATTTTGCAACCACCTGATTTAACAGAAAATTGGCAAAACAGACTGCTAAACAGTGCTAATAAGGGTGATGTTTTGCAACAAAGCGCGTCGGAGGGGAAATATTGGAAATACTTTGCAACAGATGCTAAAAAGCCTCGCTATAGCGAGGCTTTCTTACAAGATGAGTGGTCTTGAATCAGATAGCAGTTACGTTAACTGCAGCCGGACCTTTCTGGCCGTCCTGAATTTCGAACTCAACGTTCTGGCCTTCAGCCAGAGTTTTGAAGCCGTTACCCTGGATTGCAGAGAAGTGTACGAACACGTCTTTGCTGCCATCAGCCGGAGTAATGAAGCCAAAACCTTTAGACTCGTTGAACCACTTAACTTGACCTTTAATCTTTGCCATTTGCAAAATTCCTTAAACTGTTTTCTTCACCCGCAGGTGCTTACATAGATAAAACTGACACATAACTGCATGAGGCACTAATATAAGGTTCGGCAGAGAAGCGGTATTCAACGACAACGTGTTTACTCAGGACTTCTTTACTGAAAATGCCACACATAAACAGAACTGTACCTCGTTTAACCCGAAACGTGTTATCACACACAACGTAAATAATGGCAAGCCATTTTTAAACGTGTCACGATCGTTCGCACAAATTATCAGGAAATCATTTGATCGCCTGCACATTTATGCGTCTTTGCCGCGCCTGGCTTATCTTTGCATCGTTACCAAACACACAATAACGTATGCCTGATAAATGCAACTTTTTTACCATAGCTCAACAACTTCTGTTCGTCCAGGTACGTACGTATACGAACTGCCATATTTGAGGGGGCGTTGCGGCATCATGTGCATAATGATGCGCAAATAACTTTAAAGAACAAGAGGAAATCGCCTTAACTCGCCGCGTAGTAGTGTTAATTAAACCCCTAACTCGTTACAGCCCAAATATCCGCTAAAATAGCCCTTAATAATGAAATATTAATGACAAAGTATTGCCGTCAGGCAATAGAAACGTTTCGTTATTACTTTTTTTGATTAGCTCAAAAGATTATTCAATATGTGAAATAGAGCGTGGATGTTTAATTCATTAAACGGTAACGACCGGCCGCGAAATGGGGAATTACATAAGAATAAGTTATAGCAAAATTTTGTAGCACTCACAGGCGCGCACGCGATGTGCACACCTGTTCTTCAAACTTAACGTTCGGCAACGAGACGAATGAAATCGTCGTCGTTTTTCTCCTTCTCATCCGCTGAAGGTTCAGCAACCTCTTCTTTGTGCGGCGCATTGGCTTCACAGAGACGGCGCAGCAGCGCATTTTGCCGCTTTTGTTGATCCAGCAGCGACTGCAGCAGTTCGATTTGCTCATTGCTACGTGAACTGGCGCGATTCACAAAGAACCATAACAGCAGCCCCACCAACAGCAGTACAACGGAAAGCGCCAGAGACGCCAGACTTACAATCCCAGGATTCAATAACTCACTCATTTCACCACCTCAAAGAGAAGGCGTTCATTCTACCACCCGCGCGGCAGAAGAAAATCCGTCGGCACAAAAATGTCTTACCAGGGAATGAACTTGTTAATAGCGCAAATACCGCTGAAAAATTGCACATCCTGATCGCACATTACGTTAAGCATCTGAGTCCACAGCAGCAAACAACCCGCTATGACAACGATCAGCAAAACCCAGCGTAATTTTTTCACTCCACTCTCCGCACCATAATCAGATGTTGCCAGGATAACATGGCCTTCTTAAACCGCGGCTAACTGTAATACGAAAGGCAAGTTTAGGAATCATAGACTTGTATCAAATAGTGTTCGTGCCAGAATACACGGCAGGATCATACAAATAACGAGGCAAAAATGCGATTGATCATTCGCTCTATTGTCATACTGGCGATTGTCTGGATTGGCGTATTATTAAGCGGTTATGGCGTGTTAATTGGCAGCAATCAGAATGCTGGCGGGCTGGGACTGCAATGCAAATACCTGACAGCGCAGGGTATCACCACCGCACAATATGTTCATTCTGATAGCGGTATTATCGGTATTACCAACTGCCCTATTCTGCGCAAAAGCGTGAAGGTTATCGACCAGGGTTAAAATGACAGGAGCTACAGGGTAAGGTATTACGCTGTAGCTCATCATTCACTGTCAAAACGGGTAACGGTTATAACCCATCTGCTCGGAAATCTTACGCGCCGCAGCGTGCAACATCGCCACATATTCGTGCAAACGTTCTTCAGAGAAACGCAGCGTCGGGAAGGAGATACTCAGTCCGGCAATCACCACGCCGAAGCGATCGAAGACCGGCACCGCAATACAGCGTAATCCTTCTTCCTGCTCCTCATTGTCTTCGCCATAGCCCTGCTCGCGCACCTGGTCCAGCACTTTCAATAGCGCGCTGGTATCAGTAATGGTTCGCTCGGTGCTACGTTTGTACTCGACGCCGTCCATGATTTGCTCGACTTCCGCCCGGTCGCGCCACGCCAGCAGCACTTTGCCAATGGCGGTGCTGTACAGCGGATTACGTCGGCCGATACGCGAATACATCCGCAGGTTGTACATGGAATCAATTTTGTGGATGTAAACGATGCTGTCTTCATCCAGCGCGCCGAGGTGAATCGTCTCTTTGGTCAGGCGAGAAATTTCACGCATCTGGATATCCGCGCTGCGGATCAGGTCAACGTTCTGCAACGCCCGCGCGCCAAGCTCGAACAACTTCAACGTTAAAGAATATTTCTCAGACTCGCCTTCCTGTGCGACATAGCCCAGTGACTTCATAGTCTGTAAAAAACGATACACCGTGCTTTTAGACATCATCACACGCTGTGACAATTCGGTGATACCAATCTCACGCTCTTCGCCCAAAGCCTGCAGGATGCCAAAAACTTTTAATACTGAAGAGACAGAATCTGGCTGTTTATCCATATCAGCAGCTGCCATTGTTCACCTCATCGTAACTGTTTTATAAAATTCAGAACTGTTTTTTATTATAAATTCACATTATGACCGTCGCAATCGTTGTTCTGCGAGTTGGTTACAAATCTGCGACTTATGGTTGAATAATCAATGCTAAAATCATTAATCAGAAAATAGTTTCCTCTAAGACTTAAACTTCACATGGAAAAAAAACTTTTGGATGGCCTGCCGGTTCCGCAGCGTTACGGCGCCATTCTGACGATTGTATTAGGCCTGACGATGGCCGTACTCGACGGCGCTATCGCCAACGTCGCCCTGCCGACTATCGCCACCGACCTGAATGCCTCGCCGGCATCTTCAATCTGGATAGTCAACGCCTATCAAATCGCTATCGTCATCGCCCTGCTGCCACTCTCGTTTCTTGGCGATATGGTTGGCTATCGACGAATCTATAAAATTGGTCTGGTAGTGTTTACCATCACCTCGCTGATTTGCGCCCTCTCCCGAAGTCTCGAGATGTTAACGCTGGCGCGTGTGGCCCAGGGGCTGGGCGGCGCGGCGCTGATGAGCGTCAACACGGCGCTGATTCGCCTTATCTATCCTAAGAGGCAGCTAGGTCGCGGAATGGGCATCAACTCTTTCGTCGTTGCCGTCTCCTCCGCCGCGGGGCCTACCATTGCCGCCGCTATCCTCTCGCTTGCTTCCTGGCAATGGCTGTTTTTAATCAACGTACCGCTGGGGATTATTTCCATCTTCCTCGCCATGCGCTTTTTACCGCCCAACAGCAGCGCCAGCAAGATTACCCGTTTCGATCTGCCGAGCGCGATGATGAACGCCCTTACCTTCGGGTTGCTCATCACGGCGCTGGGCGGCTTTGCCCAGGGACAATCTGGTTACCTGGTATTGGCCGAGGTCATTGCTATGCTGATTATCGGCTTCTTCTTTGTTCGTCGGCAGTTGCGCATGCCGGTCCCACTGCTGCCGGTTGATTTACTGCGCATTCCAATCTTTTCGCTCTCTATCTGCACCTCGATCTGCTCTTTTTGCGCGCAGATGCTGGCGATGGTTTCCCTGCCCTTTTTCCTGCAAACCGTTATCGGACGCAGCGAAGTAGAGACCGGGTTACTGTTAACGCCGTGGCCGTTGGCGACCATGGTGATGGCCCCTCTGGCGGGTTATTTGATCGAGAAGGTTCATGCCGGGCTGTTGGGGGCAATGGGACTGCTGATCATGGCCTGCGGCCTGTTTGGCCTTGCGCTATTACCCTCTTCACCTTCCGATCTCGATATTATCTGGCGGATGGCGTTGTGCGGCGCAGGTTTCGGACTGTTTCAGTCGCCAAATAACCATACCATTGTCTCCTCTGCGCCAGGCCATCGCAGCGGCGGCGCCAGCGGTATGCTGGGTACCGCACGCTTACTGGGGCAAAGTAGCGGCGCCGCGCTGGTCGCCCTGCTGTTTAACCTGGCAGGCAATAGCGGCACCCACACCGCGCTTCTGCTGGCCGGCTCCCTGGCGGTCATTGCCGCCGCCATCAGCGGGCTACGCGTAACTCAGCCGCGCGCCGCCTGATAACGAGCGGCCAAAAAAAATCCGCAGCCGGAAAGCTGCGGATTTTTATTTTCAGCGTCTGCACGGCAGATTATTTCAGGTATTCTCCGCTACGCAGCGCTTCAATACGTTTGTCCAACGGCGGGTGGGTCATGAACAATTCGCTCATCGATTTCGCTTTACCGTTGATACAGAACGCCATCATGCTGCTGGCTTCCTGCGGTTCATAGCTGGTTTTCAAACGCTGCAATGCAGCAATCATTTTCTCACGACCGACCAGTTTGGCGGAACCTGCATCGGCATGGAATTCACGATAGCGCGAGAACCACATGGTGATGATGCTGGCGAGAATACCGAATACCAGTTCCAGTACGGTAGCGACCGCAAAGTAGATAAGCGGGTTACCGTTGCTGCTTTCACCTTCATCTTCACGGTTGCCGCCAAGGAAACCGGCCGCAATCTGCGCGATAACGCGGGAAATAAAGATAACGAAGGTGTTCACCACCCCCTGAATCAGCGTCATGGTGACCATGTCGCCATTAGCAATATGGCTGATTTCGTGAGCGATAACGGCTTCCGCTTCGTCACGGCTCATATTCTGCAGCAGACCGGTACTCACGGCGACCAGAGAAGCGTCGCGGCGCGCGCCGGTGGCGAAGGCGTTGATGTCAGGGGCGTGATAAATCGCCACCTGCGGCATGGCGATGCCTGCCTGCTGCGCCTGCTGTGCGACGGTGTTCATCAACCAACGCTCAGTTTCGTTACGCGGCTGTTCGATAACTTCCCCACCAACCGACTTCAGCGCCATCCATTTCGACATCAACAGCGAAACGATCGAGCCGCCAAAACCAAACAGCAGCGCCATGATCAGCAGGCCGGTCATGCTGCTCGACTGGATCCCCGTCAGGCTAAGCACCAGGCCAAACACCACCATGACTGCCAGGTTAGTCAGCAGGAAAAGCGCGATTCGCATCATAATATTCTTTTTACCTCGATTTAACAAAACGCACTATGCGATACCCCATATCGTATGGGTCAGATGCTAATTTTCAACGATCAGACCCCGCTAAGTCACGAGAAAGACACAACTTTACATTTTGTAGCATATCGCTGACACCCCAGGCGAGTGTTGACAATTTTGTTGAATAAAGTCGACAGCCGGATGAGGACAGAAAAAGAAACGGGCACAATCACTTGTGCCCGTTGAGGAGTTATTTGCTAACCGGTGGTTCTACCGGAGGCTGCGCTTTTTCCTGTTGCGCCAGGTCAATCGCGATATGCACGGTTTCATCAAGATACGGATCCGGCTCCTGATAATCCTTCGGCAGATCGTCTATCTTTTTGAGAAGCGGCTTGCCTTCGCGCTTAAGGCGATCGTTTACCCGCGCCAGACGAATCGCATCATCTTCTTCATTCTCTTTCTCACGCTGCGTGTAGTTCAGAGAAACGATATTGCGCTTATCTTTCATGGCGTTAAAGCGCGCAATATCCTTCATGATGTACTGGAATTCCGGATCTTTTGCGATACGGTCTTCATGGCGCTTAAGCAGTTCAGGTTCGAACGGTTTCATATCGCCGGACTTCACGTAGGTCGCCGGATCGATGCTATCCCACGGCAGCGCGTTATCTTCATACTGCTCGCCGGTATCGCGATCTTCTTTACCGGTTGGCATCATGATGTCCGGAGTAACCCCTTTACGCTGAGTGCTGCCGCCGTTAATGCGGTAGAACTTCTGGATGGTGTACTGCACGGAACCTAATGCCGGCCATTCCGGGCGCAGCATCTGATCGTAGATACGGTTCAGCGAACGATACTGCTGAACGGTGCCTTTACCGAAGGTCTGCTCGCCGACGATCAGCGCACGGCCATAGTCCTGCATCGCGGCAGCAAAAATTTCCGATGCGGAAGCGCTGAAGCGATCGACTAAGACCACCAGCGGGCCTTTATAGTAAACCACACCGTCGGTATCGCTATCTTCGCGGACCTTACCGTTGTTATCACGCACCTGTACTACCGGGCCGGATGGGATAAACAGACCAGAAAGCGAAACCGCCTCCGTCAGCGCCCCACCGCCGTTACTGCGCAAATCGATGACGATACTGCTGACGTTCTGTTTTTCCAGCTTCTGCAGTTGTACTTTGACATCATCAGTCAGGCCAACGTAGAAACCCGGGATATCCAGCACGCCGACTTTTTCTTTACCGACGGTTTTGACCGACATCTTAACCGCGCGATCTTCAAGACGAATACGCTCGCGGGTCAGAGTAACAATACGGGTTTTCGCCCCTTTGCCAGCCGGCAGAACCTCCAGGCGAACTTTACTGCCCTTCGGCCCTTTGATAAGCGCGACAACATCGTCCAGCCGCCAGCCGATAACATCAACCATGCTCTTACCCGGCTGACCAACGCCGACGATACGGTCGCCAACGCTAATCGCTTTGCTCTTCGCCGCCGGGCCGCCGGCAACCAGTGAATTGATCACCGTGTAGTCGTCGTCCATCTGCAGCACCGCGCCAATACCTTCCAGAGACAAGCTCATTTCAGTATTAAACTGTTCGGTGTTACGCGGGGAGAGATAGTTGGTATGCGGGTCGATTTCGCGGGCGAAAGCGGTCATCGCCAGCGAGAAGACGTCTTCGCTGTTGGTTTGGGCCAGGCGACGAATCGCAAACTTATAACGCCGGGTCAGGGTTTCACGAATTTCTTTATCGTCTTTACCCGCCAGCTTCAGGCTCAGTTCATCGAACTTCACCTTGGCGTCCCACAACGCGTTAAGCTCGGCTTCATCCTTCGGCCACGGCGCCTTGCTGCGATCGAGGTTGAAGTTGTCGTTGCCGGTAAAATTCATCGGACGATCCAGTACCTTCAGGGCGTACTGGTAACGCTCAAAGCGACGCTTCTGCGCGAGGTTGTACAGGTCGTAGAAAACGTCCAGTTTGCCGCTGCGCAGTTCATCACCGATTTTATTTTTTTGCGCCGCAAACTGAGAAACATCGCTGGCCAACAGCACGTTATGGCTGTAATCCAGCAGATTCAGATAGCGGTCGAAAATCTTTGCCGAAAAGGCGTTGTCGAGATCAAACTGCCGATAATGGGAGCGGGTAAAGCGCGAGGTAACGCGCTCGCTCACCGTCGCGTGCTGCGGCTCTTCTTTCAGCACGGGAATTTGATCGACTCGGGTGATATCGTCCACGGCGAAGGCATGGCCTGCTATTGCTAGCAGGCCCGCAAGCGCGGTGAGCTTAAAAAGTTTGTTCATGCCTGGCCCGGCCTCCGTTTCAGAACACCAGGTGTTCTGCGCGTACAATCATTGACATACCAGAAGTCAGCTGTACACGAACGCCATCTTTGGTGATTTCCACAACGGTGGCGTCCATTGCGTTGTTGCCTGCTTTCACCTTCAGAGCCTGACCGACGCTCAATACAGAGACGTCAGACACCGGGGTAAGACGTTGCTCTTCACGCGGTGCTTTGGCAGCTGCAGGACGCGGCTTACGCTGTTCACTACCTTCTTTACGGCGAGCCTGCGGCTGAGGACGCGGTTTACGCTCGCGGCGTGCACCTTCTTCCTGCTGGCCTGCCGCGGCAGCGGCTTCGCGCTTTTTAGCCTGCTGGCTGGCGCGCTGCGCCTGAACGCGAGCTTTGGCTTCTTCGAGCTGCTGACGGGCGTGAGCAACGTGTTGCTCTTCCAGTTCACCGCACGGGTTGCCGTCGAGATCGACGCGAATCGCTCCCGCTTTCACGCCGTACAGATAACGCCAGCTCGAAGTATAAAGACGTAAGGCAGCGCGCAGTTGGGTTTTGCTGAGATTCATCTCGCCGCCAACTCGCTCTACAAGATCCTGAAAAATACCGATTTTCAGGGGGCGCGCTTCGCCTTCAGCGCTGAAACACTGAGGAAAACGTTCGGCCAGAAACGCGATTACTTCTTTACTGCTATTCAACTTAGGTTGATTTTCCATGAAATTTCCTGATTACAACGGACGTAGCCAACAAGCCGCAGGCATGAACAGGCGTCATTATAATGACGTCATCGCTAAATGCTACGTTATCCGTTGATTATCCTGCGACGTGGGCAAAGATTTTTTGATAATCGGTCGCCGCAATCAGCGTTTCGAGGCGCGAGACCAGCTCTGCAAGCCCCTGTTCGTCTTCTGCGGTGAAGCGGGAATACGCCGTGCTATCGATATCCAGTACGCCGATAATCTGATTATTCACCTGCAACGGAAAGACGATTTCCGAATTGCTGGCGGCGTCACAGGCGATATGGCCATCAAACGCATGGACATCTTCCACGCGCTGGACGCGGTTCTGCGCCACGGCGGAACCGCACACGCCGCGGCCGACCGGAATACGTACACAGGCCAGCTTACCCTGGAACGGCCCCAGCACCAGCGTATCGCCTTCCAGGAGATAAAAACCGGCCCAGTTGACCTCTTCCAGGCGTTCAAACAGTAACGCGCTGGTATTTGAGATCATTGCCAAAAAACTGGTTTCGCCTGCCATAAGCGCCTGAAAATCGCGGTTCAGATCCGCGTAGAATTCTGTTTTGTTCATTTTTTAATCACTTAGTTGTCTTACTATCTCATTGCAGATGCCTACTAAAATAAGCATTAAATGCCTTCGGGCTCAAGATGAATTCATTCCTGGGTTAATATAGTGGGATACATTCATTCCCGAACGTAATAAATGCTGATAAAAACACCCTCAATCACGCCGACGAAGAAGATTACCGTTCATTCGGTCAGTTCGCCAACGCCGCATGCGCACTATCAGCGCTGTACGCAGTGCGACATGCTGTTCCGCATACCGGTTGTGAAACGAAATCAATGCGCCTGGTGTCCGCGGTGCAACGCGAAGGTACGCGACGGCCGCGATTGGTCCCTTTCCCGGCTCGCCAGTATGGCGTTTACAATGATGTTGCTGATGCCGTTCGCCTGGAGCGAGCCGCTACTGCGTTTGCATCTGCTCGGCGTGCGTATTGACGCCAACGTCCTGCAGGGGATCTGGCAGATGACCAACCAGGGCGATCCCATTACCGCTGCGATGGTGCTCTTCTGCGCGGTGGTTGCGCCCGTCCTGCTGGTGGTCTCCATCGCCTACCTTTGGCTTGGCAACGTGCTGGGGATGAACCTACGTCCGGTGCTGCTGATGCTCGGCAAACTGAAAGAGTGGGTGATGCTGGACATTTATCTGGTCGGTATCGGCGTCGCCTCCATTAAGGTCCAGGACTATGCTTTCCTGCAGCCCGGCATCGGCCTGATCGCCTTTATCGCGCTGACCCTACTCAGCATCCTGACGCTCATCCACATGAACGTTGAGGAGTTGTGGGAGCGTTTTTATCCCGAACGACCGGCCATGCGCTACGACACCAATCTTCAGGTTTGCACCGGCTGTCACTATACTGGTTATCGGGACTCCCGCGGCCGCTGCCGCCGGTGCCATACCTCGCTGCATCATCGCCGGCCGCAAAGCCTGCAGCGCAGTTGGGCGGCTTTGATTGCGTCGCTGGTTTTCCTGCTGCCGGCCAACCTGCTGCCGATTTCGATAATCTACGTCAATGGCGCGCGCCAGGAAGATACGATTCTTTCGGGGATCATTTCACTCGCCAACAGCAACATCGCAATCGCCGGCGTAGTGTTCATCGCCAGTATTTTGGTACCATTCACCAAAGTTATAGTGTTATTTACCCTGCTGGTCAGCATACAATTCAAGTGCGAACAGGGGCTACGTACGCGTATCCTGCTGCTGCGGCTGATTACCTGGATCGGCCGCTGGTCGATGTTGGATCTGTTTGTTATCTCATTAACCATGTCGTTGATAAACCGCGATCAGCTCCTGGCCTTTACCATGGGGCCGGCGGCGGTCTATTTCGGCGGCGCGGTGATTTTAACTATCCTTGCAGTTGAATGGCTGGACAGCCGCTTACTTTGGGACGCTCATGAGTCAGGAAACGCCCGCTTCGCCGACTGAAGCCAAAATAAAAACCAAACGCCGTATCTCGCCATTCTGGCTGTTGCCGGTCATCGCGCTGATGATTGCCGGATGGCTCATCTGGACCAGCTTTGAAGGTCGGGGAACGACGATTACCATCGATTTCCAGTCCGCAAACGGGATTGTTCCGGGACGTACCCCTATCCGCTATCAAGGGGTAGAGGTTGGTACGGTACAGGATATCTCTTTGAGTAAGGACCTCAGCAAGATTGAAGTTTCCGCCAGCGTGAAGAGCGATATGAAAGACGCGCTGCGCAAAGATACCCAGTTCTGGCTGGTGACGCCAAAAGCCTCTCTGGCCGGCGTTTCCGGGCTGGATGCGCTGGTCGGCGGTAACTATATCGGTATGATGCCGGGCAAAGGCGAACCGGAAGATCATTTCGTCGCCCTGGATACTCAGCCGAAATACCGCATCAACAACGGCGAACTGATGATTCATCTGCAGGCGCCGGATCTTGGTTCGCTGAACAGCGGATCGCTGGTCTATTTCCGTAAAATCCCGGTTGGCCGGGTGTATGACTACACGCTCAACGCCAACAATCAGGGGGTGACGATTGATGTATTAATCGAACGTCGCTTCACTAATCTGGTTAAAAAAGGCAGTCGATTCTGGAACGTCTCCGGGATTAAAGCCGACGTCAGCCTGAGCGGCGCCAAAGTCCAGTTGGAAAACCTCTCCGCGTTAGTTAACGGCGCCATCGCCTTTGACTCGCCTGACGACTCCAAAGCGGCGGTGCAAAACGACGAGTACAATCTGTACGAAGATCTGGCGCACAGCCAGCGCGGGGTGCTGGTGACGTTGGAGCTACCCGACGGCGATGGGTTGAAAGCAGGTTCTACGCCGCTGATGTACCAGGGGCTGGAAGTGGGACAGTTAACCAAACTCAATCTCAATCCCGGCGGTAAAGTTACCGGTGAGATGACCGTCGACCCGAGTGTGGTCACCCTGCTTCGGGATAAGACGCTGATTCAAATGAAGAAGCCGAAAATCTCACTGGATAACCCAAGCGTTAGCGCCCTACTCACCGGCAATACTTTTGAACTGGTCCCTGGTGACGGCGAGCCGCGCAATCACTTTATGGTGATGCCAGCCGATAAAGCGCTACTGGAAGAGCCGAACGTCGCCACCGTTACTTTATCGGCGCCGGAAAGCTATGGCGTTTCCGCCGGCCAGCCGCTGATGCTGCACGGCGTTAAAGTCGGCCAGGTACTGGAACGCAAGCTAACCGCAGAGGGTGTCACTTTCCAGGTCGCCATTGCGCCGGAGTATCGCAATCTGGTACGCGGCGATAGCAAATTTGTCGTCAACAGCCGCCTTGATGTGAAAGTTGGGCTGGATGGCGTGCAGGTGCTTGGCGCCAGCGCCAGCGAATGGGTCGATGGCGGGATCCGCATCATCCCCGGCGAAAAAGGGGAAATGCAGAGTCGCTATCCGCTGTATGCCAACCTGGAAAAAGCGCAGGAAAATAGCCTCAGTGAAATCCCGACCACCACGCTGAGCCTTTCCGCGGAAACGCTGCCCGATGTGCAGGCAGGCTCCGTGGTGTTGTATCGCAAATTCGCCGTCGGCGAGATCATCTCGGTGAAACCTCGTAGCAATGCTTTCGATATCGATCTGCATATCAAACCGGAATATCGCCACCTGCTGACCAATAACAGCGTCTTCTGGGCCGAAGGCGGCGCGAAGGTAAAACTCGACGGTAATGGGCTAACCGTGCAGGCGTCGCCACTGGCGCGCGCGCTGAAAGGCGCGATCAGCTTTGATAACCTCAACGGCAGCAGCGCCAACGCGCGCTTGAACAATAAGCGTGTCCTGTACGCCTCCGAAACCGCCGCCCGCGCGGTGGGTGGCCAGATCACGCTGCACGCTTTCGATGCCGGTAAAATGGCGGCGGGCATGCCGATTCGCTACCTCGGTATCGACATCGGCCAGATCCAGTCGCTGGAGTTGATTACGGCAAAAAATGAAGTTCAGGCGAAAGCGGTGCTTTATCCGGAATATGTCGGCACCTTTGCCCGTGCCGGTACCCGCTTCTCGGTGATTACGCCGCAGATCTCTGCCGCCGGCGTTGAACATCTGGACACGATCTTCCAGTCATATATCAACGTTGAACCTGGACGTGGTTCGCCGCGCCGCGACTTCGAGATTCAGGACACCACCATCACCGATTCGCGCTACATCGACGGCCTGAGTATTATCGTCGAAGTGCCGGAAGCCGGTTCGCTTGATATTGGTACGCCGGTGCTGTTCCGCGGCCTGGAAGTGGGTACCGTGACCGGGCTGACGCTGGGCTCGATGTCCGACCGCGTAATGGTTAAGCTGCGTATCAGTAAGCGCTACCAGTACTTAGTGCGCAATAACTCGGTGTTCTGGCTGGCTTCCGGCTATAGCCTCGACTTCGGCCTGATTGGCGGAGTGGTGAAGACGGGTACCTTTAACCAGTTTATCCGCGGCGGTATCGCCTTTGCCACCCCGCCGGGAACGCCACTGGCGCCAAAAGCGCAGGATGGCAAACACTTCCTGCTGCTGGAAAGCGAGCCGAAAGAGTGGCGCGATTGGGGAACGGCACTGCCTAATTAATTCCCAATGCCTCATAAACGCCCCGGTGTCCCGCGCCGGGGCGTTTATGATAAACTGCGCACCCTTTTTTCTTGTGGTGCGCTGCTCGTGGCTCAAAACGCTGTCTATCTTCCGGAACCCTTCCTCGCTCAAATGCGTGCGGCTATGCCAACGCATCTCTCTTTCGATGACTTTATCGCCGCCTGCCAGCGTCCGCTGCGCCGCAGCATTCGCGTCAATACGTTGAAGATAACGGTCGCGGATTTTCTGCAACTGGTCGCCCCTTACGGCTGGCAGTTAACGCCGGTTCCGTGGTGTGCCGAGGGTTTCTGGATCGAGCGTGATGATGACGATGTACTACCGCTGGGCAGCACCGCCGAGCATCTGAGCGGACTATTTTATATTCAGGAAGCGAGCTCGATGCTGCCGGTGGCGGCGCTGTTCGCCGATGGTGAAATGCCCGAGCGAGTGATGGACGTCGCCGCTGCGCCGGGTTCCAAGACCACACAGATAGCCGCCCGGATGGGCAACCACGGAGCGATCCTGGCCAACGAATTTTCTGCCAGCCGGGTGAAAGTGCTGCACGCCAATATCAGCCGCTGCGGCATTAATAACGTTGCCCTCACCCACTTCGACGGGCGCGTCTTCGGCGCCGCGCTGCCCGAATGCTTTGATGCCATTTTGCTCGACGCCCCCTGCTCGGGCGAAGGAGTAGTGCGTAAAGATCCCGACGCGCTGAAAAACTGGTCGCCGGAAAGTAATCAGGAGATTGCCGCCACCCAACGTGAGCTCATTGACAGCGCCTTTCATGCTCTGCGTCCTGGCGGCACCCTCGTCTACTCCACCTGTACGCTGAACCGTGAAGAAAACGAGGAAGTGGTTAACTGGCTGCTGCAAACCTACCCGCAGGCGGTTGAAGTCCTGACGCTGGATTCACTCTTCCCGCAGGCTCGCGAAGCGCTCACCGACGAAGGTTTCCTGCACGTATTCCCGCAGATTTTTGATTGTGAAGGTTTTTTCGTTGCCCGCCTGCGTAAAACCGCCTCTATCGATCCGCTGCCTGCGCCTGGCTATAAAGTAGGCAAGTTCCCCTTCGCACCGATGAAGGGCCGGGAAGGCGCCGCTGTCGCCGCCGCCGCTAATGCTGTTGGCCTGCAATGGCCAGAGCATCTTCGTTTATGGCAACGCGATAAAGAAATCTGGCTGTTCCCGCAAGAACTGGAAGCGTTAATCGGCAGGGTTCGTTTTTCTCGCATTGGGATTCGTCTCGCTGAAACACATAACAAAGGCTACCGCTGGCAACATGAAGCGGTGATCTCACTGGCCACGCCAGAGGCTCCTTTTGAGCTCACCTTAACGGAAGCGGAGGAGTGGTACCGTGGACGCGATGTCTATCCCGAAGCGCCGCCGCAGCAGGACGATGTCATCGTCACTTTCCAGGGAATGCCATTAGGGCTCGCTAAACGCATAGGGTCACGTCTGAAAAATAGTTATCCCCGCGAACTGGTGCGCGACGGCAAACTCTTCGCCGGAAAGTCGTGACCGCGCGCTAAAAAGCGCACTTTTTGACTGGCGATTTACTCCCCGTTGTCTACGCTGAAAAATGACGGCCTAACTGGTCGTACCACAACTCAGCAGACAAACGGGGTGAATGATGAGTAAAACTAACGTACGAATCGGCGCGTTTGAAATCGACGACGCCGAGCTGCACGGCGAATCACAGGGTGAGCGAACGTTAAGCATTCCTTGTAAATCCGATCCTGACTTATGCATGCAACTGGACGCCTGGGATGCCGAGACCAGCGTTCCCGCCATTCTCAATGGCGAACATTCTGTACTCTACCGTAAACATTACGATCGCCAATCCGATGCCTGGGTCATGCGCCTTGCCTGACTCAAATAAACCCGTCGTCTGAGACGGGTTATTTATATCCCTCCCCCGCTGCGCTAACTTCCCCTACACTTACCTTATGTTTATTCGCTTATGAGGGCTGGATGTTCGCCTTAGTATTATTCATTTGCTATCTGGACGGCGGGTGCGAAGACATCGTGGTTGATGTTTACAATAGCGAGCGACAATGCCTCGTCGCGATGGACGATCAGCGAATTCGCCAGGGCGGCTGTTTCCCGGTAGAAGATTTTATCGACGGCTTCTGGCGTCCAGCGACGGAATATAGCGACTTTTAAACAGCCGACTGCAGTTGCACCAGCGTTAACTCGCCGCCAAATACCGCGCCGGTATCAATGTAGTGTTGGTTATCGCTATCGTAACGATGTTTAAGCGGCGTATGGCCAAACCAAAAGTGATCGGCCCCGGCGATCTCACCGTGCCGCCCCGCCAGATGATCGGTCAAACGCTGGCGGCTCCAGAGTACCTGTTGCTCCGCCACGGGCAACTGCCAACGGTAGACGCTGGCTGGATAGTCGGCATGGGCAATCACGTGGGTGGTATCATCCTGGCAGCGCAGTTCAATGATTAGCGGCAATTCCAGACAGCGGATAAACAACAAATCAGCCAACCGTTTCTGTTCTTGTGAGGCCGTTTGATACCAGTCGCCACCGTTCATCGTCCACAGCGCCATCTCCCCGCTCGCCCGCGCATCAAGCGCCATCTGCTCATGATTACCGCGCACTGCTCTGAACCACTGGCAACGAAGCAAACCCAGACATTCCACGCTTTGCGGCCCACGGTCAATCAGATCGCCAACGGAAATCAGAAGATCCTTCCCAGGGTCAAATTTCAGCTTGCGCAACTGAGACATTAATAAAGCAAAACAACCATGTAGATCGCCCACCAGCCAAATATTACGCCAGGCGCAACCATCTTCTCGCTGATACATATTTCACCCCCTCACTTAATTATACAAAATATGACTGAAAGCGATGTTGAAAATTCATACGTCAATCAACGTTAAACAAGGCGCAAATATAGTCTGGCGAGCCATTAAGGTTGTCCGATGAGATCCTTAAAATAAAGCTCAAATAATGACGAGGTATGACATCGTGACGGACAATAGCCTGCATTCATCATGCACACTTCAGCAACGCTCAAATTTGATTGCCGATCTGGTAATGGGGCGTATCACGCCCGCGCCTATCTGGCAAAAGCGCAACTATCGGCTTAAATTTTTGCTGCGTACGGCACTGTTCTATCAGCCGACCCGCGAGATGCTGGACACCCTTTCTGCGCGTGGTGATTTCCGCCAACTGCTGGCGGCGCAGGCTACGCTGCCAGGTAAAGTACATCGCCAGTATTTAGTGCGCGACCTTAACGCCCGTCAGCGTTCCCAGGCTATCATTAGCCACTATCAGTACGTCGACTCGCTGGGCGAGAACCGATTGGCAACGGCCATGATATCGCCGTCAGAACGACCGTTACTGACCCTGTCCGCGAAAGATGAAGCGGCCTTCACGCTCTTTGCCTCGTCAGCCGGCAAAGCCGAACGAGAAGGTGAAACGACTCTTTGGCTTCGCGATAGCCAGCAGCAACTGTTAGCCAGCGCTACGTTTAGCGTGATTCACCATCAAGGAGAGTGGCAACTGGTCATCGGCGGCCTGCAGGGACCGCGCCGCAATGTCTCTCATGACGCAATTAAACACGCGACCCGCGCCTGCTACGGCCTGTTCCCCAAACGTCTGCTGCTGGAATTCATCTGGCTGTTGGCCGGCCAAAGCAATATTCAGGCTATTTACGCCGTCAGCGATAATGGCCACGTATTCCGCGCTCTGCGCTATCGTTTGAGCAAAGGTCGGCACTTCCATGCCAGCTACGATGAGTTCTGGCAATCAATTGAAGGTGTGCGTAACGATAGTTACCGCTGGCGCTTGCCGCTGAAGCTGGAAAGGAAATCGCTGGAAAGTATCGCCAGCAAAAAACGCGCCGAATATCGCCGCCGTTTCCAGTTAATGGATGATATGGCCGTACAGGTGGCTAATCTGCTACGCGTAAAATAAATATTCATCTCTTATTACGAAAAAATCTCGCCGTTTTAAATAACGGCGTTTTCATTTGCAGATACTTTGGTTAATATCGTGGCCTGTTGATAATCGGTTTAAGTTGGCCATTGACACCATGAGTAAAACTGAAATTTTCCTGCTACTGATTATCCTGCTTATTTTAGGTAGTGCCCTGTGGTTTATTTTCAGTGACGAGATATGGGTATTGGTCAGCTATCTGGAAACTTCACTCTATCCAACGTTAATCACCCCAGAATAACTCCATCGCTCAACACGTAAACCGCATTAATGGTATAGCATTCCATCATTGCCTTATTTTATTTATCATACAAATATGTATACTAGCTGCTTCCGATGTAGACCCACCTTTCACCTGCACTATGGGTCTGGTTGCGTGCAGGTGTCTTCTTTCTGTTGTTTTTTTACTCTCCCCCCCTACTAACTTCTTCCCTGGCATTTCGCCAAAAATATGCGCTAACACGACAATTGCAAAAATTATACTAAGCCCTTCTTTCTGCTATTCATAAAATTCAGAATAAACCACAGAAAAACAATCGCAAACAAGAAGTTAAAACCATATAAAAACAAGAAACCAGCTCAAAACACCAATAATAACAATAAAACAGACAAATATAAAAAAATAAGCATTTTTCCAGACAGCGATTATATGTTGATTAATGGGATTAATCTCATCTTCACAAAAACAGGGTTTTACTTAGCGGCTTTCAATCCAGAGGTTCACCATGAACGTCCACACTTTTTCGCGCACTTTGCCTGGTATCTTTATCACAACAGCGCTTCTCGTTCAGGCGCCATGGGTCGCTGCAGCAGGGCTAACCACAGGTACATTGACGGGTCAGGTCGGGGTGCAGTTGACTATCGGCTCGGGCTGTACCGTCACCAATGGTTCCAGCGCAAGCGGGGTAAACAGCTGGGGTACCATTGATTTCGGCACCTATAGCGATTTGGTTAACGCCATAGATAGCAATCTGATTGGCAGCGGCGGCGCCAGCGCGGTCTCAATCATCTGTAGCAATAACCTTCCCGCAACGCTGACATTGAATAACGGTCAGCATGTAGGGACAACCGGACTGCGCCAAATGCAAAGCGCCGACGGCGATCAAATTGCCTACCGGCTTTACTCAAATAGCACCCGTCAGGCTGAATTTACCAGTGCCGGTATCGGTATCACGGGGACGGGTAGCGCTCAGGAAATCCCGATTTATGCCCGGGTGTTGCCGGCAGATCAAGGCGGCGTAACCGCCCCTGCTGAGGGTTTCTACCAGGACGTGGTCACTGCAACATTAACCTGGTAACGCAGTGGAGAAACGGATGTCATGTTGCGCGCAATTTGGCTACTCATATTCTTTTTTTCGACCACAGCCGTTTGGGCTGACAGTGCGCAGAAAACCTTCAAAGTGACCGCGCAGATCACGACCGGCTGCCTGCTTGGCAACGGAACAGGGACCCCTGGCGCTGATTTTGGCACCTTAAATTTTGGCTCCATGTCATCGCTTTATAGCAATGTTGATGTCGCCAGCTCCGCTGGCGCGGGCTCTATCGTTGTCGCGTGTACGCCGGGGATGGCGATCTCGCTGGCGCTTGACTATGGCGTCAACGGCGGCTCTGCGGCTCAACGCTATATGTCCAACGCCACCGGCAGTACGCTGGCTTACCAGCTTTTTCAGGATGCTAACCGCTCTACCGTTTGGGGGACTGGCGCTCAAGCCTACAGCGTCGCCTCATTCCCCAACACGACACAAACTTATACGGTTTATGGCCGCCTTTTTGCCACGAATGGCTTCCCGGCGCAAGGTTCATACACTGATACCGTTACGGTCACGCTGACCTATTAAAATAAGACAGGTTGAATATGATTCATCGTTGTATTGTTGTTTTGCTGGGTTCATCAATAAGTCTTAACGCCTGGGCCGCCAGCTCGGTGCTGGTGTGGCCTATTTTTCAAACCATCAGCGCCAGCGATAAAGGCTCTGAACTGTGGCTGGAAAATCGCGGCGCGACGGCGGTAAATTTACAACTACGCATTTTCGGTTGGGATCAAAAAGAATCTAAAGATCTTTATGCCGATCAAAACGATGTGGTCTCCAGCCCCCCGTTCGCCAATGTTCAGCCAGGACAACGTCAACTTATTCGCCTGATGCGTGTGTCTCCGGTCGCCAGCGGCCAGGAAAAATCATATCGAATCGTGATTGATGAAATTCCCGCGGCGCAGCCGACAAAACAGACTGACAAGAGTTCCGCCGGCCTGAATATGCGCATGCGCTATGTACTGCCTTTGTTTATCTACGGGCAAGGCGCGCAACCGCTGAAGCTGGAAAGCAGCGTCGAACCAATACGAACCGCGCTAAGCTGGTCGCTTAGCGGTCAGAATCTGTGTATTAACAATGCCGGGAATCAACACGCCAGGTTGAGTAATGTCTACTGGTCAACATCAGCAGGAAAGCCGCAGGTCGAACAAACTCAGGGTTTACTGGGGTATGTGCTGGCTAAACGTCGCGTCTGTTTCCCGACATCAGGCCGCGCGGCGAACGCATCCGGGATGCGCCTGTTTGCGAAATTGACTGATAATAGTCAGGCGGTGGAAATTCCGGCAGCGCGTTAACCATGAGGCTTCTCATCGGAACCGGTGGTCTGCTGGCTATTGCTTCGGCAACGGCCTGGGCGGCTACCTATGATTCGTTACCCGCACCTGCGGCCACGCCAGGCACACAGCAGGAGTACGTGCTGTATCTCGGTATTTCCGTCAACGGCAACACGCCTGTGGGTACCGTGCCGGTGAAAGTGATTAATGATCGTTATTGGATCTCCGCTGCGGTACTCAAGCAGATGTGGATCCCTGTTCCCGACGGCAAAACGCTGGTTGACGTAGGAGAGATAGCGGAGGTCAAGGTCGTTTACGACCAGCCCGGGCAAATGCTGAAATTAACCGTTCCGGATAATTGGCTGCCGGAGCAGCATATTGGTAATAGTCGCGAGCAGGAGTATCTGCAGGCGATCAGTACCCCTGGGCTGTTGTTTAACTACGATTCCTATAGCCTGGCTTCTACTGGCGGCGAGCGAACCACCAGCACCTCGACGGAATTTCGCCTTTTCGGCCCAGCCGGGGTGTTTTCAAACAATGCGGTGATCAGACAGAACTGGTCATCTCGTCACGACGATAGCCAACAAGGCTATATTCGCTACGATTCGCTGTGGAAATATAGCGACCCGGAAAGTCTGCTCAGCTATCAGGCGGGGGATGTGGTAAGTAATGCTTTAACCTGGAGTAGTTCAGTACGTGTTGGCGGTATTCGTCTCAGCCGTAACTTTGCGGTACGCCCGGATCTTATCACCTACCCTTTGCTCAATCTTTCCGGTAGCGCGGCGGTCCCCTCCAGTGTCGATCTCTTTATCAACGGCTACAAAGCCAGCTCAACGCAAATTAACGGCGGCCCTTATACTCTCACCAACGTACCCTACATCAGCGGCGCCGGCGAAGCGACTATCGTCACAACCGATGCGCTTGGCCGCCAGGTCTCCACTAGCGTGCCTTTTTATGTCTCCAACACTCTGCTACGCCAGGGACTCAGCGATTTCGATTTTACCCTCGGCGCGTTGCGTAATAATTACGGCACTAAAAACGCCGACTACGGTGCCGGCGCCGTCAGCGCGATCTATCGCTATGGCTTGACCAATTGGCTGACGGTGTCAACGCATACTGAAGACCGGCAAGGATTAACCAACGGCGGTATCGGCAGCGACATCACTATTGGCACGATTGGCACCTTGAGCCTGTCTGCCAGTGCGAGCCAGGGTGATAAGCAGGGCAACCAGTATTCCGCGGGCTATTCGTACTACGGCAATATCTGGGGGATTAACTATCAGCATATTCAACGCAGCGAGAATTTCGCCAATCTCTCCAGCTATCGCTCAACGACAACCCTCAGCCGTCAGTCAGACCAGGCGACATTAAGTCTCAGCCCATGGGGAAAAGTGCTTGGCGCATTTAGCCTCGGATATTTCGATATCCAGGCCCAGGACAACAGCCGCACCCGGCTGATGAACTTTTCCTGGAGCCGCAGCCTGTGGCGGAACAGCAGCTTTAACCTGAGCATCAACCGCGATTTGCAGGCAGACACCTACTCCAGCATGATGCAGATAACCATTCCCTTCGACAGTTTCGGTTCACTGCAGTTAAGCAGCCAGCGCGCCAACTCCGGCGAGTGGGGGCAAAACGTCGCCTACAATCGTTCCGCCCCTGCGGAAGGCGGTTTCGGCTGGAATTTAGCCCACTCCATCAGTGGAGATCGCTACAGCCAGGCGGATCTGACCTGGGTGAATGATGTTTCAACCTTGAGCGGCGGTTATTACGGTTCGCAGCATGATAATCAGGGCTGGTTTGAAGCAGCAGGCTCGGTGGTAATGATGGATAGCAGCCTGTTCTTCGCGCGACGAATCAGCGATTCATTTATCGTCGTCTCGACCGCCGGCTATCCGGACGTCGCGGTCAATTATGAAAATCGAAAAGTCGGCACTACCGACGATAGCGGGCACCTGCTGATCCCGTGGGCCGCCGCCTGGTATCCGGGCAAAGTGACCCTCGACACTCTGCCGCTGCCAACCGACGTTGAGGCTAAAGTCGTCGAGAAACGCATTGCGGTGCGGGAAGCCAGCGGCGCGCTGGTTGATTTCCCGGTTACACGCGTGCGTTCAGCCTCCATTACCCTGGTTGATAAAACGGGACATCCTTTGCCGCTGGGAACGGCCGTTGAGGAACTTACCAGCAAGCAGTCTGGCGTGGTCGGTTATGACGGTCTGGTGTGGTTTACCCATCTAAGCCAGCAAAACCAATTAGTTATTCACACGGCTAACGGCGAATGCCGGGCTTTATTCACGCTGCCGGAATCTACGCCGGTGCCACAACGTATCGGCCCACTAAGCTGTGGCTAAGAATGAACGGAGATGACTTTGAAAGCGATTCTTTGGTTATGTTCATTACTCGTTATTTCAGGCTACAGCGGCTTGATACACGCAGATTGCAAGATTAAGCCTAGCTCGCCTAATTTTGGCTCAGTGAGATCGTTTGATGTGGCGGCAACTCCGCAAGGGGTAAGCGCCGGTGCAGGCTTTAGCTGTACCAACATACTATCGCTTTTTTCAACCAGCACCATTACCGCAACGCTCAAAGATTCGGCAAATAAAAGTGGCAAAATCCCTCGACTTTATAACAGCGCTAACAACGCCTGGATCCCCTATCGAGTTTGTAAAGATGCCGGCTGTAACCCGTCGTATCAAATTGATGGTGCAATCCCCTGGACCATTAACGCGTTGGTTGATCTATTAGGCTTATTTAATACCAGTGACGGAACCATTCCGCTTTATTTCCAGACAATAGCAGGAAGTAATATCCCTGCGGGAACCTATAACGACACCTTGACCATTGAATGGAAATATCACTATTGCCTGATAGGCGCGCTGGGGATCTGCGTACCGGACGATGGCACGTTAACTTCACAAGTTCTTATAACCATGAACGTGACTAACTATTGCTATATTGATGACGCGCCCGATGTCGCCTTCTCCACAGCGGCTCTGGTAGCCGCTTTTAGCGAGGTCAGCGGGCAGTTAACTATCCGCTGCACGCAGAATGCGGCATACAGCATTAACCTTTCCAGCATCAACGCCCTTAACGGCAGTTGGCGGCAAATGAGCCAAACGATTAATTCGACAAATTATTACCTGCAATATCAGCTTTATAAAACCGACGGTAGCGCCTGGACGCCAACAGCAGATGTCAGCCTGGTGGGAAATGGCAACGCACAGCAAACAAACTTCAAAGCTCGGGTGAACGCCTCACAGAGCAATCAACCTGCTGGCGTGTACAGTGATACGGTATTGGTTACCGTGAGCTATTGATTATATTGTCACGTTTTTTTGTAAAGGGAATGTTAAGAATAACTTTGTTGTGATATAAGGGAAAAAGCTCAGCGTTCAGCCGGATGAGCATTAACAATGGATGTGTATAACTCGCTGAATAATAGATAAAAAGAGACCGAACACGATTCCTGTATTCGGTCCAGGGAAATGGCTCTTGGGAGAGAGCCGTGCGCTAAAAGTTGGCATTAATGCAGGCTAAGTCGCCTTGCCTTATAAGAATAGTTGACTGTGACAGGTTTTCCAGTCCGCGACAAAAGCGGTTGAAAAATTGCTGACAAAATCCGTTGCGCCAACAAAAAACCGCCGCGTTTTCTTACCAGACGCCGGCGGTTTTTTATCTTTAAAACAAAGTGATATAGGTAATTATCAGCAGAGCTTTTGCGCACGTTCGATAAATGGCGCCAGGCTCATTTTTTGTCCCGGATGCTGCGGGTCGTCGGCCTGGATGACAGAAATCGGCTGAGCGCTGGTCTTGCCGGCCTTCACTTCCTGCTCGGCGACATCATTCAGCGGATACTGCACCAGGGTGCTCGGGTTAATGGCGTACAGCGCATTCCCCGGACGGCAGGTTAACATCACTTCTTCACGGGTGAACGCCCAGTTGTCCTTGCCCACTTCAAAACGGCTCACGGTGATCACCTGTGGCGCCGCTAGCGCGGCGCCTGAGCTTGCCAGTAACAACATTGTCAGAACGATTTTTTTCATCATTTAGCCAGTTAATTCAATTAGGTTGCCAGGTCGCGAACAGGCTGACGGCAAGTATCGCCAGCGCGGCAAGCGCCATTTCCAGCTGTGTAGTGCGTAAAATAGTTCGTTCCGCCCAGGAGCCGTTACCTGACATTCGCGGTACCAGAACATACCTGTTCACCAGCGCAATTGCTACCATCCCGGCGACCAACGCACATTTGAACAACAACACCGTTCCCCACGGTGAGTCGCCAATCAGTTGTCCCTGTATCAACAGCGTATTGCCAATCCCGCTGGCAATCGCGCCAGCCACGGCCAGATGCCCATAGCGTGAAAAACGCATCATGGCGGTTATCGCTACCTGACGCCAGCGCCCGCGCGCCAGTCGCAGGCAGTAGACAAATGGCAACAGCCCGCCGGCCCATGCCGAGACGCAAAACAGATGTAACGCGTGATTGGTGCGCTGTAATGCGCCAACCCAACCATCATGCATCGCCGCATGCCCCACGCCAGCCATCAACAACAACTGCGCGCAAAATAGCAGTAACAATAGACGCGCCGGGCGACGGGGTTTGATCCACGCGACCGCCAGCGCAATCCACGCCAGCACCACCTGCCACAGCCAAACGCCGCCAAACTGCGTCCCGATAACAGCGCGCCAGATTGTGGGTTGCCAGACATCATTCCAGCCATCGCCCATCAACCCGCCCTGCGCCATCAGCATCAAGGTAGCTGAAATAGCGCTAATCATTAGCAGGTAGCGCAGCAGTGGATAAAAGCGCTGCATCAACAGGCGACGCAGCGAGACTGGCGCCCACCATGCGCCGTACAGCGCGCAACCGAAGGCCGTCATCAATGAGATGAAGTGGACAAACCGCAGGCCGACATACACTCCCGACAGCATGGATTACTTCACGCTGAAGTGGTATTGCCCTTTGGTCTTATGGCCGTCAACGGAGACCACATGCCACTCTACGGTGTACTCGCCCGCCGCCAGCGGTTCATTCAGCGGCAACGTTAATTGCGCTTTATTACCGTCGCTGCGGGCCAGTTTGCCGGTAGCGACAGGTTTATTCTGCGGGCCGTTGAGGGTCACGCCGCTGAAGGAGAGCTCGACGCCTTCACTAAACGTTAACGTAAGCGCCTGCGGCGAAACGGAGACCGTCGAATCGGCCGCCGGGATTTGTTGTTGCAGATGAGCATGAGCAAAAGCGCTGGCGGTGGTTAACATAGCGCTGAGAAATACGGCGGCACTTAGCGCGCGTCCGGCGATGGTTCGCATAAACATCATTCCTTTTTGTTATGTATGTTGGACAGAGAATAACCCTGTATAATAGCAGAGTCGAGCTAAGCATCCGGGACTTGCCTTTCAGCGTCACGCTTAGTAACTTTTGCGCCGTAATGAAGGAGGTACTGATGGCAAATAATCTGGCAAAAATTTCGCAAGATGAAATGGACAAGGTCAACGTTGACCTCGCAGCGGCCGGCGTCGCCTTTAAAGAACGCTACAATATGCCCGTCGTTGCCGATCTCGTCGAGCGAGAGCAACCGGCTCACCTGCGCGACTGGTTTCGTGAACGATTGATCGCGCACCGTCTGGCATCCGTGTCACTTTCCCGCCTGCCGTATGAACCGAAAGCGAAATGATTGCTCATTCCTTGAGGATCCCCCCATTGGCAACCGCCACACATTCTATTACGCTGGGGTTTTTGGCGAGGAGTAAGCCATGCTGCGCGTAATCGATACCGAAACCTGCGGTTTGCAGGGCGGCATTGTTGAAATTGCCTCCGTCGATATCATCGACGGCCGGATAACCAATCCCATGAGTCATCTGGTGCGCCCTGACCGCCCAATCAGCCCGCAGGCAATGGCAATCCATCGCATCACTGAAGAGATGGTGGCCGATAAGCCCTGGATTGAAGAAATCGTGCCGCACTACCAGGGCAGCCCATGGTATGTCGCCCATAACGCCAGCTTTGATCGCCGGGTATTACCGGAAATGAACGGCGAGTGGATTTGTACTATGAAGCTGGCGCGCCGCCTGTGGCCGGGGATTAAGTACAGCAATATGGGGTTGTATAAGTCGCGCAAGCTGAGCGTAGCCACCCCGCCGGGTTTGCATCACCACCGCGCGCTGTACGACTGCTATATCACCGCCGCCCTACTGTTGGATATCATGCAGGTTTCCGGCTGGTCGCCGGATGAAATGGCCGACATAACCGGCCGCCCGGCGCTGCTAACTACCTTTACCTTCGGCAAATATCGCGGCAAAGCGGTGTCGGAAGTGGCGGAAAACGATCCAGGTTATTTACGTTGGCTGTTCAATAACCTGGACCGGATGAGCCCGGAACTGCGTCTGACCCTCAAACACTATCTCGGCGAATAACGCTACACTTCCACCTTGCCGGGCAAAGTCCCTTGCGCGAGGGCGATTAAAAAGGCGTACTCCAATGCCACGCCCTCGTAGCTTTTAAACCGTCCCGACTTACCGCCATGTCCGGAATCCATATCGGTACATAACAGCAGCAGATTGTCGTCGGTTTTCAGCTCGCGTAGCTTCGCCACCCACTTCGCGGGCTCCCAATATTGCACCTGCGAATCATGCAGCCCGGTGGTCACTAACATATGCGGATAAGCCTGGGCTGAGACGCCATCATAGGGGCTATAGCTCTTCATATAGTGATAATAGGTTTCGTCCTGCGGATTCCCCCACTCCTCAAACTCACCAGTCGTGAGCGGAATAGATTCGTCGAGCATGGTGGTCAGTACGTCAACAAACGGCACCTGCGCCACCACACCGTGGAACAAATCCGGTCGTTGGTTAATCGCCACGCCCATCAACATGCCACCGGCGCTGCCGCCCATGCCATAACATAATTTAGGGTCGCCATATCCCTGCGCCAGCAGCGCATCGCAGACGTCCAGATAATCGTTAAAGGTATTCTTCTTGTTGAGGAATTTGCCGTCTTCATACCACTGCTGTCCAAGTTCGCCGCCGCCGCGAATATGGGCTATTGCAAAGACAAAGCCGCGATCCAGCAGGCTCAAACGGCTGGCGCTAAAATCAGCGTCCATGCTGGCACCGTAAGAGCCATAGCCGTACACCAGTAACGGGTTGGCCCCTTTGCGAAAGTGTTCGCGGTGATAAACCAGCGATACCGGCACCTCCACGCCGTCACGCGCTTTCACCCACAGGTGTTCGCTGCGATAACAGGCGGCGTCAAAGCCCTGCACTTCCTGTTGCTTGATAACCCGCCGCTCGCCGGTATCCATATCCAGCTCAAATAGCGTATCCGGGGTGGTCATCGATGAATAACCGTAGCGCAGCCTTGACGTTTCCGGTTCGGGATTATAGGCAAGCCAGGTGACGTAAGCGGGATCGTCAAAGGCAATGCCAACCACTTCCCGCGTTTTACGGTTGATCTGCCGCAGGCTGGTCAAGCCCCGCTGACGCTCCTCGACCACCAGCCAGTCGGTGAATAGAGTAAAACCTTCGAGCATCACATCGGGACGCGCCGGGATCAGCGTCTGCCACTGGTCTTCGTCGCGGAGCACGGTGCGGTAAAGCCCGAAGTTTTTGCCATCGCGATTAGAACGCAGATAAAACGCGTGCTGATAATGATCGAGGCTATATTCATGATCCTTGCGTCGTGGCAAAAAACACACCGGCTCCGCATCGGGAAGCTCCGGGTTAAGTAATAACACTTCGCTGGTAGTGGCGCTGGCAAGGTAAATCACCACAAACTGCTGGGAGGTGGTCTTATGCACGCTGACATAAAACGTGTCGTCTTTCTCTTCGTAGACCAGTACATCGTTATCTGCGGTGGTACCAACGGCATGTCGCCAGACCTGATACGGCAGCAGCGTCGTCGGGTGTTTGCGCACGTACCACAAGAAGCGAGAGTCATTGCTCCAGGCGAATCCTGGCGTGACGTTTTCCAGGATCTCCGCCGACCATTCGCCGCTGCTCAGATCCTTAAAACGTAAGCCATACTGACGTCGTGAAAGGTAATCTTCCGCCACCGCCATCAGTTGGTTGTTCGGCGCGACGCCTAATCCGCCGAGGGTGTAAAATTCGCTTTTCGCCGCCCGTTGGTTGGCATCAAGCAAAATCTCCCATTCATCCCACTCTTCTTTGAGCACTGACTGACGTTGGTAGATCGCATATTCACAGCCCGGTTCATAAACCTGGCGATAGCGGTAGCCATTTTTGCTATAGGGAGCGGAGACCTCCCGCTGCGGAATGCGATCGATGATTTCCTTCAGCACCCGCTCCTGCAGGCTGCTTTGCGAGTCCATCACCTTTTTACCGTAGTCATTTTCCTGATGGAGATAGTCCAGCACTTCCGGGCGCGCGCGTTCGTCATCGCGCAGCCAGTAGTAATTATCGATGCGAGTGTCGCCATGTAGCGTCATGGCGTGGGGGATCCGTTTAGCTTTCGGTAGCATGCGTTATTCTTCTGCGTCTTATTATGGAATCACAAAATCACTCAGGGCATCGTGCGCCCTGAACGATGTCGTGTCTATAAGGGTGGCAAAAGTGGCCAGCGATGCAAGCGGAACGCTCTCTTTTAAGAATCAAGCGCCTGCTTTTGCGCCTGAACATCGCGTTCTATCTCTTCGCGGACATCTTCAGGCAGTTTAAGCGCGTCACCGAGCGCATCCAGGTAGCTGCGCTCCATAAAATGGTCGATATCAATTACCGCGCAGCTGAGGTAGTAAATTTCCAGCGCTTCTTGCCCATCGCGCACGCTTTGCGCCAGCCGTTGCGGGTCGAGCGGCTGGGTTAAAACCCTGTCGATCAACACCCGGCCCTGCACGTCGATGTTCGCCGCTCGCAACTGCTCTTCTATATGCTGACGTTCACGCTCGTCAATATGACCGTCGCTTTTGGCGGCGAAGACTAACGCGGTAATCAGCCGCTCGCTGCGCGCATCGAGCACAACCGGTTCCTGGGTAGACGCTGTTGATGTCTGTGTCGCGATATCTGCCTGCTGGCCGCGCATTTTTTGCTGATACTTATTCCACAGCACGCTGCCGGCCACCGCGCCACCGCCAACCAGCAGCGCGCCGGTGCCATATTTCGCCAGCAGCTTACGCGATGATTTGCTGGCGACCAACAAGCCAGCAAGGCCGCCCAAGGCGCCGGGCAGCAGGTTTTTAGCGGATGAAGATTTTTCAGCGGAGACGGGATTGCCCTGCTGGCCCAGCAGGGACTGGAGTTGATTAAGCCAGTTAGCCATAACATTCCTCATAGCGCGAGATGCAATGCCATCAGCCTAAACGACAAGACGTCAGGAAATGTTATGACTGGCTAAAGATGCGAAAATTTCCGCTTCGCCGGTTATCAGGCGGCCTTTGCTTTGCGCGGCTTTTTCGCGGCGCCTTCTTCGGCGGCACCAGGCTGAGCTTCATCCTCTGTAGGCGCAGACTCCGGCATTTCTGCCGCCGCCTCAGCATGCTCTTCTGCTTCCGGCAATTTCCCTGACTTCAGAATGTGGTGTAAGGCGTCTTTGCGCTCGGCCAGCCACATCGACATATTGTCACGCTGAGCTTCATCCAATTCCAGCGGGCACGTGACCAGCCAGTCATTGAGCACCTCTGCCAAATCGAGCATTTTGTCGTAAGCATCGGCCTCTTTTTTGCTGGCAAAAGACATTTTTTCCTCACCTTCACGGATCACGACGTATTTGATTTCAACCGCCATTGTGCAGCCTCTTTATACTGTATTTATATACAGTATATCAAATTTCGCCGCTGTTCTCAACTTACGCGTGTAAAGACAGACGCAAACGTTTTCGTTTATAATGCGCGCCATGTTCTGTTTACGCTGAGAGTAGGTTATGACTTTATTAGGCACCGCGCTGCGCCCCGCGGCCACGAAGGTAATGTTGTTAGGTTCCGGCGAGCTCGGAAAAGAAGTCGCCATTGAGTGCCAGCGGTTGGGTATTGAAACCATCGCCGTCGACCGCTATCCCGATGCGCCGGCGATGCAGGTGGCCCATCGTTCGCACGTCATCAATATGCTGCACGGCGACGCGCTGCGTGAACTGATCGCCTTAGAAAAGCCGGATTATATCGTGCCGGAGATCGAAGCCATTGCCACCGACACGCTTGTTGAGCTGGAGCTGGCCGGGCAAAAAGTAGTGCCGACGGCGAGAGCCGCAAAACTCACCATGAATCGCGAAGGCATTCGCCGCCTCGCGGCCGAAGAGCTGCAAATTCCCACCTCTGCCTATCGTTTTGCCGACAGTGAAGAGGGGTTCCGCGCTGCCGTCGACGAAATTGGTTTGCCTTGTATCATTAAGCCGGTGATGAGCTCCTCCGGTAAAGGCCAGAGCTTTATCCGCTCGGCTGACCAGCTCAGCGCCGCCTGGCAATACGCCCAACAAGGCGGGCGCGCAGGCGCCGGACGCGTCATCGTCGAAGGGGTGGTAAATTTTGATTTTGAAATTACGCTGCTCACCGTCAGCGCCGTCGACGGCGTCCACTTTTGCGCCCCGGTAGGCCATCGTCAGGAAGATGGCGACTACCGTGAATCCTGGCAGCCGCAGCAGATGAGCGATCTCGCGCTGCAACGCGCGCAGGAGATCGCCCGCAAAGTGGTGCTGGCGCTGGGGGGATATGGACTGTTCGGCGTTGAATTGTTCGTTTGCGGCGATGAGGTGATCTTCAGTGAAGTCTCCCCTCGCCCGCACGATACCGGTATGGTCACTCTGATCTCGCAGGATCTTTCGGAATTCGCCCTGCACGTTCGCGCCTTCCTCGGCCTGCCGATCGGCGCCATCCGCCAGTATGGACCGGCGGCATCGGCGGTGATTTTACCGCAGCTAACCAGTGAGAACGTGACCTTTAGCAATCTACAGGCCGCCGTCGGCGCGGGTCTGCAGTTGCGTCTGTTCGGTAAACCGGAGATCGCCGGCGCGCGTCGCCTGGGCGTGACCCTGGCGGTTGCTGACAACGTCGATGAAGCCATTAGCCGCGCCAAAACCGCTGCCGCCGCGGTCGTCGTGAAGGGATAAAAAAAGCCCGGTCGCTCACGCGTGCCGGGCTTCTGTCATTACAGGCGCAGAAATTATTTCGCGCCTTCTACCGCTTCGCGGGCCAGTTTGGTGATGCGATCGTAGTCGCCGTTTTCCAGCGCGTCGGCCGGAACCAGCCAGGAACCGCCGATGCACAGCACGCTGTTCAGCGCCAGATAGTCGCGGTAATTCGCCGGAGAGATGCCACCGGTCGGGCAAAAACGAATGTGGCCGAATGGACCGGCAATCGCCTGCAACGCTTTCACGCCGCCGTTCGCTTCCGCCGGGAAGAATTTGAACTCTTTCAGGCCATACTGCATGCCCAGCATCAACTCGGATACGGTGCTAATACCCGGGATCAGCGGGATGGTGCCTTCGCCGGTCGCCGCTTTCAGCAGGGATTCGGTCAGGCCCGGGCTGATAGCGAACTGCGCGCCTGCTTCAGTAACGGCTTTCAGCTGCTCAACGTTGGTCACAGTACCGGCGCCGACAATCGCCTCCGGCACTTCTTTGGCGATAGCGCGGATAGCTTCCAGCGCGCACTCGGTGCGCAGCGTAACTTCCAGAACGCGTACACCACCGGCAACCAGCGCTTTCGCCATCGGCACCGCGTGTTCCAGCTTTTTCACCACGATAACCGGTACGACCGGGCCGTTAGTCAGGATTGCTTCTGCAGTTGTTTTCCAGTTTTTCATCAGAGTTTTCTCTCGCCAGATCTACAAATCGAATCGTCTTAAAAAGTAATGCAGGTTGCGCCCTGCTCGGCTCCGGAGAGCTTCTCGCGCAGCGCGCCGAACATCTCGCGGCCGGTTCCGACCCGCGAGCTGCTCAGGTCCGGAATATGCGGCTGGCGTGCGGCCAGTTCAGCTTCATCTACCAGCAGGGTCAATTCGCCGGTCTGCCCGTTAACGCGAATCATGTCGCCATCGCGCACTTTCGCCAGCAGCCCGCCATCGTAGGCTTCAGGAGTAACATGGATGGCTGACGGTACCTTGCCTGATGCGCCGGAAAGTCGGCCATCGGTGACCAGCGCAATTTTGAAACGGCGGTCCAATAATACACCAAGTGGCGGCATAAGTTTATGTAATTCTGGCATGCCGTTCGCTTTCGGCCCCTGATGGCGTACAACGACTACGCAATCTTTATCCAGCAGCCCCGCTTCAAACGCCGGCAGTACGTCGTGCTGGCTCTCAAAGACGACCGCTGGCGCTTCGATAATCTGGTTCTCAACCGGCACCGCGGAGGTCTTCATGACCGCACGACCGAGGTTACCGCTCAGCACTTTGGTACCGCCATGGCGGGAGAATGGTTTCTCGAAGGTAGCGATGACCTGATCGTCAAGCGGCGCGGTCGCCCCTTCACGCCAGTCCAGCTCACCGTTATTCAGCCAGGGTTCCATGGTGTAACGCGACAAGCCGAAGCCGGCGACGGTATTGACATCTTCATGCAGCAATCCGCCATTCAGCAGCTCGCGCACCAGTACCGGCACGCCGCCTGCCGCCTGGAAGTGGTTAATGTCCGCCGGACCGTTTGGATACAGACGCGCCAGCAGCGGCACCACATCAGAAAGATCGGAGAAATCATCCCAGTTAATGATAATGCCCGCCGCACGCGCCATCGCCACCAGGTGCATCGTATGGTTGGTGGAGCCGCCGGTCGCCAGCAGCGCAACGATACCGTTGACCACCACTTTTTCGTCAATCATTTTACCCAGCGGCATCCACTCATTGCCGTTGCCGGTCATGCGCGTCACCTGACGAGCTGCGGCGCTGGTCAGCGCTTCGCGCAACGGGGCGTCCGGATGAACAAACGAGGAACCTGGCAGCTGCATGCCCATAAACTCAACCACCATCTGGTTGGTGTTGGCGGTACCGTAGAAGGTACAGGTGCCCGGGGCATGATAAGAGGCGGCTTCGGATTCAAGCAGCGCCATACGGTCAACTTTACCTTCGGCGTAAAGCTGACGAATGCGCACTTTTTCTTTGTTCGGCAGGCCGCTGGCCATCGGCCCAGACGGAATAAACACCGACGGCAGATGGCCGAAGGAGAGCGCCGCCATGGTCAGTCCGGGAACAATTTTATCGCATACGCCAAGATACAACGCGCCGTCGAACATATTGTGCGACAGGCCGATGGCGGCAGACATGGCAATCACTTCGCGGCTCAGCAGCGACAGCTCCATGCCATCCTGGCCCTGCGTCACGCCGTCACACATTGCCGGCACGCCACCAGCCACTTGCCCTACCGCATTGGCGGAGTGCAAGGCTTTACGGATGATATCCGGATAATGTTCATAAGGCTGGTGAGCGGACAACATATCGTTATAGGAGGTGATAATAGCGATGTTGTTGCGCAACATGCTCTTCAGCGACGCTTTATCATCTGCCTGACAGGCGGCAAAACCGTGCGCCAGGTTACCGCAGGCCAACTGCGAACGATGGACGGTATCGCTTTTGGCTTGATTAATTCGTGCGAGGTAGGCTGAGCGGGTTTCGCGTGACCGTTCGATAATGCGATTTGTTACCCGTAACATTGTCGAATTCATAGAGGCTCCTCAAAATTTATCTGTCCGGCCACCGCGCGATGACGACGAATAATGGTGTAAATGGCACCACCACTGGGGCTCAGGGGCAAAATGTCTACAGGCAGTGTAATAAAAAAAGCCCCGGGGGTGAATCCTCCCGGGGCTTAAAAGATTAAAAATTATGCGTCAGACTGCGCCAGATCATGTTACCGGTAAAATAACTCTCCCGGATTAACGCTAGTCTTACTCGAATTCGTTCCAGGAACGGCCATCGCGGGTGATCATCGCCACCGACGCCACCGGTCCCCAGGTACCTGCCTGGTAAGGCTTCGGCGCATCGCCGTCGGCCGCCCATGCGCCGGTAATGGAGTCAACCCACTTCCACGCTTCTTCCACTTCATCGCGACGCACGAACAGCGCCTGAATACCGCGCATGGTTTCCAGCAGCAGGCGTTCATAGGCATCCGCTAAGTGCGTCTGATTGAAGGTTTCGGAGTAGCTCAGATCCAGCTTGGTGATCTGCAGATTATGCTTGTGATCGAGGCCTGGAACTTTGTTAAGCACCTGAATATCCACACCTTCATCCGGCTGCAGACGAATGGTCAATTTATTCTGCGGCAGCTCCTGCCAGGTCTCTTTGAACAGATTCAATTCCGGAGTTTTGAAGTACACCACCACTTCGGAGCATTTCGTCGGCAGGCGTTTACCGGTACGCAGGTAGAACGGCACCCCAGCCCAACGCCAGTTATCGATATCCACGCGAATGGCTACGAAGGTCTCCGTGTTGCTGGATTTGTTAGCGCCCTCTTCTTCCAGATAGCCCGGTACTTTTTTACCTTGCGCAAACCCGGCGGTGTACTGACCGCGGACGGTTTTCTCACGCACGTTCGAGCGATCGATACGGCGCAGCGATTTCAGCACTTTCACTTTTTCATCGCGGATGCTGTCGGCAGTCAGATCCGACGGCGGCGACATGGCGATCATGCACAGGATCTGCAGCAAATGGTTCTGGATCATGTCGCGCATCTGCCCGGCTTGATCGAAATAACCCCAGCGGCCTTCAATACCCACTTCTTCCGCCACGGTGATTTCAACGTGATCAATAGTGCGGCAGTCCCAGTTATTAACAAACAAGGAGTTAGCAAAGCGCAGCGCCAGCAGGTTCAGTACCGTCTCTTTACCCAAATAATGGTCGATACGGTAAACCTGGCACTCTTCGAAATACTCGCCCACCTGGTCATTAATTTCCCGGGAGGTTTCCAGTGAGGTACCGAGCGGTTTTTCCATCACCACCCGCGCGGGCTTGGCATTCAGCTTCGCTTCGCCCAGGCCTTTGCAGATAGCGCCGAACGTGCTTGGCGGCATCGCGAAGTAGTTAATGGTGACGCGGTTTTCCTGATCCAGCATATCGCCCAGACGCGTAAAACCGCTGGTATCGTTGACATCAAGATTACAGAAGTCCAGACGACCGCTCAGGGTATCCCATAAACCTTCGTCGATTTTCTCTTTCATGAAGGTTTCTAACGCTTCACGCACAACTTTGGTATAAGCGTCTTTATCCCAATCAGCGCGACCGACGCCGATGATGCGGGTTTCAGGGTTAATCTGGCCAGCTTTTTCAAGCTGATACAGGGAAGGCAACAGTTTACGGCGCGCGAGGTCACCTTTCGCGCCGAAAATGACCAGATCGCATGCCTGGGCCGTTTGCGTTACCGCCATGTCATTCTCCTCAGTTGATAGTCTGGTGCTTATGCCAGGCTAAATTTGTAATTTTCTTACGCTGCACTGTACTGTGTTTACGAATTTCCTGAAACCCTTGGCGGTGCTTTCCCGACGTTACCGCACATAGAGGAAAAGCGTTCGCCGACAAATTGGGCATCAGGCTAAGAATGTTCGTTGTTTCGTCTGGTTTTCAGTTAGTAAAATACGACTCTGATCATGTAATGAAAAAAAACGACATTTTTTCTCGTCATTCCTCACCGCTTCTGATTGCGGAGGGGTATATTCTTGCTAAAACGCCTGATGATTTCACCCATTAATGAAATCGTTTCCATTGATGAGCGCCTGTAAACAATGAACATGCTGGAAAAAATCCAGTCCCGACTGGAAAACCTTAGCAAATCTGAACGCAAAGTGGCGGAAGTCATTCTTGCCACACCGGCGCAGGCCATTCACTCAAGCATAGCGGCCCTCGCGCTGGAAGCCGGCGTCAGCGAGCCGACCGTAAACCGATTTTGTCGCAGCCTGGAAACCCGGGGGTTCCCCGATTTTAAACTGCACCTGGCGCAAAGTCTGGCACACGGTACCCTCTATGTTAACCGTAATGTCGATGAAGACGACAGCGTCGAATCCTATACGGCGAAAATTTTCGAATCGGCGATGGCCAGCCTCGATCAGGTACATCATGCGCTGGATATGTCCGCGGTCAACCGGGCAGTCGATCTGCTTACCCAGGCGAAGAAAATTTCCTTCTTCGGCCTGGGGTCTTCAGCAGCCGTCGCGCATGACGCGATGAATAAATTTTTCCGTTTTAACGTCCCGGTCATCTACTCCGACGATATTGTCCTGCAGCGCATGAGCTGTATGAATTGTAACGATGATGACGTGGTGGTCATCATTTCACATACCGGACGCACCAAAAGCCTGGTTGAACTGGCGCAGTTAGCGCGTGAAAACGATGCCATGGTCATTGCCATCACTTCGGCCGGGACCCCGCTGGCGCGGGAGTCGACGCTGGCCATTACCCTGGATGTTCCGGAAGACACCGATATTTATATGCCGATGGTGTCGCGCCTGGCCCAGCTCACGGTGATTGATGTGCTGGCGACCGGCTTTACCCTGCGCCGTGGAGCAAAATTCAGAGATAACTTGAAGAGGGTCAAGGAAGCGCTGAAGGAATCGCGCTTTGATAAAGAACTACTCATTAGTAGTGATAAACAATAATAGTCATTATAAGTCAGAGACCAATTATGTCCCGGTAGCGTAGCAGTTCCGCCCGTTAGCGGATTTGGCGCTACCGAATCCATGTTCACGCAACACCAAAGTTGTTTCAGTCAACGGAGTATTACATGTCCAGAAGGCTTCGCAGAACCAAAATCGTAACGACCTTAGGCCCAGCAACTGACCGCGATAACAACCTCGAAAAAGTTATCGCCGCGGGCGCTAACGTCGTACGCATGAACTTCTCTCACGGTACCCCGGAAGATCACCAACTCCGCGCAGACAAAGTCCGTGAAATTGCAGCAAAACTGGGCCGTCACGTTGCGATTCTCGGCGACCTGCAGGGGCCGAAAATCCGCGTCTCTACCTTCAAAGAAGGCAAAATTTTCCTCAACATTGGCGACAAATTCCTGCTCGACGCCAACCTGGGTAAAGGCGAAGGCGATAAAGAAAAAGTCGGCATCGACTATAAAGGCCTGCCGGCGGACGTCGTTCCAGGCGATATCCTGCTGCTCGACGATGGACGCGTGCAGCTGAAGGTTCTGGAAGTACAGGGGATGAAAGTTTTCACCGAAGTTACCGTTGGTGGCCCGCTATCTAACAATAAAGGTATCAACAAACTCGGCGGCGGGCTGTCTGCAGAAGCGTTAACCGATAAAGACAAAGCCGACATCGTTACCGCCGCAAAAATTGGCGTTGATTACCTGGCGGTCTCCTTCCCGCGCTGCGGCGAAGACCTGAACTACGCTCGCCGTCTGGCCCGTGACGCTGGCTGCGATGCAAAAATCGTCGCTAAAGTCGAGCGTGCGGAAGCGGTCTGCGACCAGGATGCCATGGACGACGTTATTCTCGCCTCCGATGTGGTGATGGTAGCTCGAGGCGATCTCGGTGTGGAAATCGGCGATCCGGAATTGGTGGGTATCCAGAAGGCGCTGATCCGCCGCGCTCGCCAGCTTAACCGCTCGGTCATCACCGCCACGCAGATGATGGAATCAATGATTACCAATCCGATGCCGACCCGCGCGGAAGTCATGGACGTGGCGAACGCCGTACTGGACGGTACCGATGCCGTGATGCTCTCCGCGGAAACCGCTGCCGGCCAGTATCCGTCTGAAACCGTCGCCGCGATGGCGCGGGTGTGCCTGGGCGCGGAGAAGATCCCAAGTCTCAACGTTTCCAAACACCGTCTTGACGTCCAGTTCGACAATGTCGAAGAAGCGATTGCCATGTCGGCAATGTATGCGGCCAACCACCTGAAAGGCATTACCGCGATTATCACCATGACCGAGTCCGGCCGCACCGCGTTGATGACTTCACGTATCAGCTCCGGACTGCCAATTTTCGCCCTCTCCCGTCACGAGCGTACTCTGAACCTGACGGCGCTCTATCGTGGCGTAACGCCGGTGCATTTCGACAGCCATAACGACGGCGTTGCCGCCGCGCACGACGCGGTTAACCTGCTGCGTGATAAAGGCTATCTGGTCTCCGGCGACCTGGTGGTCGTCACCCAGGGCGACGTGATGAGCACCATCGGCAGCACCAACACCACCCGTATCCTGACCGTTGAGTAATCGCCTTCAGTGATGGGAAAGCCTCCTTACGGAGGCTTTTTTATGCTTGTTATCCTGGTAAATGCAGGCGCCGTAGCCCTGCTCAGCGCAGCATACAGCTTACTTCTTCGGAAACAGTTCGTTGCGCTTGTAAGGCTCGGTTTCGCCCGGCTTACGCGTCTTCAGCAGTTTAAGGATCCAGGTATACTGCTCAGGATGCGGCCTGACGAAAATCTCAACCTCTTCGTTCATACGGCGCGCAATCGTCGTATCATCAGCTTCCAGCAGATCGTCCATCGGCGTGCGCACCAGCACCGTCAGGCGATGCGTTTTACCGTCATACACCGGGAACAGCGGTACTACACGCGCGCGGCAGACTTTCATCAAACGACCAATCGCCGGAAGAGTCGCTTTATAAGTCGCGAAGAAATCGACAAATTCGCTATGCTCGGCGCCGTGATCCTGGTCGGGCAGATAATAGCCCCAGTATCCCTGGCGAACCGATTGAATAAATGGCTTGATACCATCGTTACGCGCGTGCATCCGCCCGCCGAAACGACGGCGCACGGTGTTCCAGACATAGTCAAATACCGGATTCCCCTGGTTATGGAACATCGCCGCCATTTTTTGCCCGCCCGAAGCCATCAGCATCGCCGGAATATCCACGCCCCAGGCGTGCGGCACTAAAAAGATGACCTTTTCATTATTACGCTGCAGCTCGTCGATGATCTCTTTCCCTTGCCAGTCAACGCGGGACATCACGCGCTGCGGATCGCGCATGCCCAGTTCGGCCATCATCACCATTGCCTGCGGAGCCGACATATACATTGCATCGATGATCGCTTCACGCTCTTGCTCGCTTTTTTCCGGGAAGCAGTACAACAGGTTAATCTGCGCCCGACGGCGCGAGCTCTTTGCCAGACGCCCAACGAAACGCCCCAGTTTGCCGAGAATAGGATCGCGGAAAGAGGGAGGGGTCAGCGCAATACCGGCGAAGGCGAAAACGCCCAACCACGCGCCCCAATAGCGCGGCAGTAAAAAAGATTTCTCAAATTTGGGGATAAACTCAATGTTATTTTTTTTCGTTTCCATGCCCGGTCCGCAGAAGGTCTGCTCAATCAATAAAGATAATGGCTTAGTTTAGCGATACGTCACTCATCGCACAAAAGAAAAAGCCGGCGCATTACGGACGCCGGCTTTCTGTAATGATTATTCAGGCTAATCAAAGCGCAGTTGCGGGATAACCTCTTTGGCCTGCGCCAGATAATCGGTACGATCGGAACCGGTTAAGCCTTCGGTACGCGGCAGTTTCGCCGTCAGCGGATTAACCGCCTGCTGGTTAATCCAGACTTCATAGTGCAGGTGCGGGCCAGTAGAACGCCCGGTATTGCCCGACAGCGCGATACGATCGCCGCGTTTCACTTTCTGCCCCGGTTTCACCAGCAGCTTGCGCAGGTGCATATAGCGGGTGGTATAGGTTCGGCCATGACGCACGGCAACATAGTAGCCTGCCGCGCCGCTGCGTTTCGCCACCACCACTTCACCATCGCCGACAGAAAGCACCGGCGTGCCCTGCGGCATAGCGAAGTCAACGCCGCGGTGCGGCGCGACGCGCCCGGTCACTGGATTCAGGCGACGCGGGTTGAAGTTAGACGACACGCGGAACTGACGCGAGGTCGGGAAGCGCAGGAAGCCCTTCGCCAGACCCGTACCGTTGCGATCGTAGAATTTGCCATCTTCGGCGCGGATCGCGTAATAGTCTTTGCCATCGGAACGTAAACGCACGCCTAACAGCTGGCTCTGCTCGCGCTTGCCATCAAGCATTTCACGCGACATCAGGACAGAGAATTCATCGCCTTTTTTCAGCTTGCGGAAGTCCATCTGCCACTGCATCGCTTTGATGACCGCGCTGATTTCCGAGCTGGTAAGGCCAGCATCACGGGCGCTGGAGACGAAGCTGGCGCCAACGGTGCCTTTCAGGACGTTGTTGACCCAATCCCCTTTCTGCAGCTCGCTGCTCATTTTAAAACCATTGGCGACGCGGTTATAAGTACGCGTCTCACGGCGTGACATCTCCCACGTCAAGCTTTGTAGATCGCCATCAGCGGTTAGAGTCCAGGAGAGCTGTTGACCAATTTTAAGATTACGCAGCTCTTTATCAGCAGAGGAGAGTTGAGCGATATCGCCCATATCAATACCGTACTGATTAAGAATACTGCTCAGCGTATCGCCGGTAGAAACCACATATTCATGGCCGCCGGAGTCGCTATCGGATTTGTCATCGAGCTCATCCTGCGGGATAGCTTCTTCTTCCTGCGGCGCCTGATCGATGGGTTCGGAAGCTTCCGGCAGCAGAGAGCGGATTTCGCTTTTTTCCAGCTCAATCGTTCTGACTATCGGGGCTGATTCCGGGTGGTAGATGTAGGGCCGCCAGACGGCGACCGCTAACGTTAGAACGCTCAACGACCCCAGCATAACGCGATGGGGTCGTGGCAGATTGTTGAATGCCTGAGTGACAGCGCGGGCTATCTGTTGCACGTATTCACTTCCTCGTTAATCTCCTTTCAGGCAGCTTGAATACTGATGCCCCAACTGGCTCAGGAACTGAGGGTAACTGTCTTTACCCAGCTTAATTCCGATTCCAAGTGGATCCAGGGTTCCCATGCGCACGGAGGTCCCCCTGGCAACAGCTTCGATGACCGCTGGCCTGAATTGTGGCTCAGCAAAAACGCACGTCGCTTTTTGCTCAACCAACTGTGTTCTTATTTCGTGTAAACGCTGCGCACCAGGCTGGATTTCAGGGTTGACGGTAAAATGCCCCAATGAGGTCAAACCGTAATGTTTTTCGTAGTAGCCATAGGCATCATGAAAAACGAAATACCCCTTACCTTTCACCGGCGCCAGCTCGTTACTCACCTGTTTGTCGGTTGCGGCTAATTTTGCCTCAAATTCCTTCAGGTTGGCGTCAAGTTTGGCTCGACTCTGCGGCATAAGTTCCAATAATTTATCATGGATTGCAACCGCTGAGAGCCGCGCTATCTCTGGGGAGAGCCACAGATGCATATTGTAAATGCCGTGATGGTGATCGCCGTCACTTTTTTCGCCATTAGCATGTTCGTGAGCATGTTCGTCATCGTCATCATCCGTCCCTTTGATGAGCAACGGTTTCACCCCATCCAACTGGGCGATGGTGACCTTTTTCTGCTCCGCAATGCTTTGCGTTGACTTGTCCATGAATGCTTCCATTTCTGGACCAATCCATACCACTAAGTCTGCGTTCTGTAAGCGTTTTACATCAGACGGGCGTAGTGAATAATCATGCTCGGAAGCCCCGTCAGGCAATAACACCTGAGTATCCGTCACGCCATCGGCGATAGCGGAAGCGATAAAGCCAAGGGGTTTCATGGAAGCGACGACGGCGGCATTAGCTACCGGGGCATGAGCGAACAAAAAAGCGGCGCTAAGTCCAGCGCAAAGAAGCGTATTTTTATGTAACATAATGCGACTAATCATCGTAATGAGCGAAAGTGATGTGATATTATAACATTCAATCGCTAGTGCAACCCCTAATTTGACATGACGAATCTTGTAACGCTGGAAAAAGTCGCGGTCGTCTACGGCCAGCGGCGCGTGTTGTCTGACATTTCGCTAACGCTAAAACCAGGCAAAATTTTAACGCTTCTTGGCCCGAACGGCGCCGGGAAATCGACGCTGGTACGCGTAGTGCTCGGCCTGGTGACGCCGACCGAAGGTGCTATCCAGCGCGAGAAAAATCTGCGTATCGGCTACGTACCACAAAAACTGCATCTTGATGCTACTATGCCGCTGACGGTCAGCCGCTTTATGCGCCTGCGTCCAGGTACGCGCAAGCAGGATGTTATGCCGGCGCTGCAGCGCGTGCAGGCCGGGCATCTTATCGATGCGCCAATGCAAAAACTCTCCGGCGGCGAAACCCAGCGCGTGTTGCTGGCGCGCGCCCTGCTGAATCAACCACAACTACTGGTGCTGGATGAACCGACCCAGGGCGTCGACGTTAATGGGCAGGTAGCGCTGTATGATTTAATTAATCAACTGCGTCAGGAGCTGAACTGCGCGGTCTTAATGGTTTCCCACGATCTCCACCTGGTGATGGCCAAAACCGATGAAGTGCTGTGCCTGAACCAGCATATTTGCTGCTCCGGAACTCCGGAAGTGGTCTCGATGCACCCGGAATTTATCTCCATGTTCGGCCCGCGCGGCGCGGAACAGCTGGGCATTTATCGTCACCAACATAATCACCGCCACGACCTGCAGGGGCGGATTGTACTGCGTCGGGGAAATGGTCGCTAATGATTGAATTACTGTTACCCGGCTGGCTAGCCGGCATGATGCTTGCCTGCGCGGCGGGCCCCCTGGGTTCGTTCGTGGTCTGGCGGAGAATGTCCTACTTTGGCGATACGCTGGCGCATGCTTCGCTGCTTGGGGTGGCGTTTGGGCTGCTACTCAACGTGAATCCGTTTTATGCGGTTATCGTGGTCACGCTGCTGCTGGCGGGCGGCCTGGTGTGGCTGGAAAAACGCCCTCACCTGGCGGTCGATACCCTGCTGGGTATTATGGCCCACAGCGCGCTGTCGCTCGGTCTGGTGGTGGTGAGCCTGATGTCGAACGTGCGCGTCGACCTGATGGCCTATCTGTTTGGCGATCTGTTAGCCGTTACCCCACAGGATTTAGTCTCCATTGCATCAGGCGTAGTGGTGGTGGTCGCGATATTGCTCTGGCAGTGGCGTAACCTGCTGGCGATGACCATCAGCCCTGATTTAGCGTTTGTTGACGGCGTGAAGTTACAGCGGGTTAAGCTGCTGCTGATGCTGGTGACGGCATTGACTATCGGCGTGGCAATGAAATTCGTCGGCGCGCTGATCATCACTTCGCTGTTGATAATCCCGGCCGCTACCGCCCGCCGCTTTGCCCGCACGCCGGAACAGATGGCCGCGGTAGCCGTTGGCGTGGGTATGCTGGCGGTAACCGGGGGATTAACCTTCTCGGCGTTCTACGATACCCCAGCAGGGCCTTCGGTTGTGCTGTGCGCTGCGGCGCTGTTTGTTCTGAGTATGATGAAGAAAACGGCGAGTTGATTGAAAGGCTACCCGGTAGCGCAAAGCTACCGGGTTTCATCAGGGCATTTCCGGCGGGGTAATACCGAAGTGATTCCAGGCGCGCACCGTCGCCATTCGGCCACGCGGCGTACGCTGCAGGAACCCCTGCTGAATTAAGTACGGCTCCAGCACGTCTTCAATGGTTTCCCGCTCCTCGCCAATAGCCGCCGCGAGGTTATCGAGGCCGACCGGACCACCAAAGAATTTATCGATCACCGCCAATAGCAGCTTGCGATCCATATAATCAAACCCTTCGGCATCCACGTTGAGCATATCCAGCGCCTGAGCGGCGATTTCCGCCGAGATAGAGCCATCGTGGCGCACTTCGGCAAAGTCGCGCACCCGGCGCAGCAGGCGGTTGGCGATACGCGGCGTACCGCGTGCGCGGCGGGCGACTTCCAGCGCCCCTTCCTCGCTCATCTCCAGCCCCATATGACGGGCGCTGCGACCAACGATATGCTGCAGGTCAGGCACCTGATAAAACTCGAGGCGCTGTACGATACCGAAGCGGTCGCGCAGCGGCGAAGTCAATGAGCCGGCGCGGGTGGTGGCGCCAATCAGGGTAAACGGCGGCAGATCGATTTTAATCGAGCGCGCGGCCGGGCCTTCGCCAATCATGATATCCAGTTGGTAATCTTCCATCGCCGGATACAGCACCTCTTCCACTACCGGTGAAAGGCGGTGGATCTCATCAATAAACAGGACATCATGCGGCTCAAGGTTGGTCAGCATTGCCGCCAGGTCGCCAGCCTTTTCCAGCACCGGGCCGGAGGTGGTACGCAGATTCACGCCCATTTCGTTGGCGACGATATTGGCAAGCGTGGTTTTCCCCAACCCTGGCGGGCCAAAAATTAACAAGTGATCGAGCGCATCGCCGCGCAGTTTCGCCGCCTGGATAAAGATCTCCATCTGCGAACGCACCTGCGGCTGGCCGACGTACTCTGCGAGCAATTTGGGGCGGATAGCGCGGTCAGCGGCCTCTTCGAAACCAATGCTGTCGCCTGATACCAGCCGATCTGCTTCAATCATCCCTTACCTCACAACGCCGCGCGCAGCGCTTCGCGGATTAGCGTTTCACTGTTAGCATCCGGACGGGCGATTTTGCTCACCATCCGGCTGGCCTCTTGTGGTTTATAGCCCAGCGCCACCAGCGCGGCAACCGCTTCTTGCTCCGCGTCGTCGGCAGTTGGGCCGGCAGGCGTGGTCAGCACCAGATCGGCGGCCGGAGTAAACAGGTCGCCATGCAGGCCTTTGAAGCGATCTTTCATCTCGACGATTAAACGCTCGGCAGTTTTCTTGCCGATACCCGGCAGTTTCACCAGCGAGGCGACTTCTTCACGCTCAACGGCGTTCACAAACTGCTGCGCCGACATGCCGGAAAGGATAGCCAGCGCCAGCTTCGGCCCGACGCCGTTGGTTTTGATAAGCTCTTTAAACAGGGTGCGTTCCTGCTTGTTGTTAAAGCCGTACAGCAGCTGCGCGTCTTCGCGTACCACAAAATGGGTGAAGACGATGGCTTCCTGCCCGGCTTCCGGTAGCTCGTAGAAGCAGGTCATCGGCATATGGACTTCATAACCTACGCCCCCGGTTTCCAGTAATACCAGCGGGGGTTGCTTTTCGAGAATGATGCCTCTGAGTCTGCCTATCACGTAGCGCTCCTGAATAAAGGGCCGAAAGTTTAATGCGTTATCATAAAAAAAGGCTGGATGAATATCCAGCCTGATTTGTGATTATCGTAACCGCCCTCGCGCCAGATTGAGCCGGGTCTCGCTAATCTGAGCCAGGTTCTGACTGAGGTGGCAATGGGTGATGGCGATGGCCAGCGCATCCGCCGCATCCGCCTGCGGATTTGCCGGAAGTTTCAGCAAGGTACGCACCATATGCTGTACCTGGCTCTTTTCCGCGCTACCAATGCCGACGACGGTTTGCTTAACCTGGCGGGCGGCGTACTCAAAGACCGGCAGGTCCTGGTTCGTCGCCGCGACAATCGCCACTCCGCGCGCCTGCCCAAGCTTCAACGCCGAATCGGCATTTTTCGCCATAAAGACCTGCTCGATAGCGAAATAGTCGGGCTGGAACTGGGTAATAATTTCGGTGACGCCGGCGTAAATCAGCTTCAGCCGCGACGGCAGATCGTCTACTTTGGTGCGGATACATCCGCTGCCAAGGTAGCTCAACTGCCGTCCGACCTGGCGAATCACGCCATAACCGGTCACGCGTGACCCCGGGTCAATGCCGAGAATAATGGCCATCACGCGCCTCCAGTAATAACTCACCCGCAATACCGGCTACCGGCATCACAGCGTTGCGGCAACCTCATCAGAGATTTCGCCGTTATGATACACTTCCTGCACGTCGTCGCAGTCTTCCAGCATATCAATAAGGCGCAGCAGCTTCGGCGCGGTTTCCGCATCCATATCCGCTTTAGTCGACGGGATCATTGAGACTTCAGCAGCATCGGCTTTCAGGCCTGCGGCTTCCAGCGCATCACGTACCGCGCCCATCTCTTCCCAGGCGGTGTAAACGTCAATGGCGCCGTCATCATAGGTGACAACGTCTTCAGCACCCGCTTCCAGCGCAGCTTCCATGATGGTGTCTTCGTCGCCTTTCTCGAAGGAGATCACGCCTTTTTTGCTGAACAGATAGGCCACAGAACCGTCGGTTCCGAGGTTACCACCGGTTTTGGTAAAGGCGTGGCGCACTTCGGCTACGGTACGGTTACGGTTGTCGCTCAGACATTCAACCATTACCGCGGTGCCGCCCGGGCCGTAACCTTCATAAATGATGGTTTCCATGTTCGCGTCTTCATCACCGCCGACGCCGCGCGCGATGGCGCGGTTCAGGGTGTCGCGAGTCATGTTGTTGGACAGCGCTTTATCTACCGCCGCGCGCAGACGCGGGTTGGATGCCGGATCGCCGCCGCCCAGACGCGCAGCGGTGACCAGCTCGCGAATGATTTTAGTAAAGATCTTACCGCGCTTGGCATCTTGCGCCGCTTTGCGGTGTTTGGTGTTGGCCCATTTACTATGACCTGCCATAAAAAACTCTCCAAAAAAGCCGTCTTTCCGCGGCAAACGCCGCGGGAAGTTACCCGGCGTTAATTACAAATTCTTCAATCGCCTGCCGGTTGCTCCACGATTTAGTTAGCGCGGCGGCATCCGACGCGCTAACCCAGCGGTAATCCAGATGTTCAGTGAAAACAATCTGGCGCTCATGGGGCAGCGCAAGACGGAACCAGAATTCCGTATTGCGCTCGACGCCCGGCGCATAGCGATGACGTAAGTGAGAAAATATCTCGAACTCCACCGTACGCTGACAGTCAATTAAGGCCAGTTGCTCGCGAGCAACGTCAATGGCGACCTCTTCCTTTACTTCGCGCGCGGCGGCCTGCAACGCGGTTTCCCCCTCTTCCAGGCTGCCGGTAACCGACTGCCAGAAAGCGGGATCGTCGCGTCGCTGCAACATCAGCACCCGCTTCGTATCTTCGGCGTAAATCACCACCAGAACGGAGACGGGCAGCTTGAATGACATCTTAGTTGTTCTCCGGAGACTCTTTTGCCTCTTTCGCCACAACCTGAATCCCCAGTTCGCCTAACGCGGCAGGATTCGCGAAGCTCGGCGCTTCGGTCATCAGGCACGCGGCAGCCGTGGTTTTCGGGAAGGCGATAACGTCACGGATGTTATCGGTACCGGTCAGCAGCATGGTCAGGCGATCGAGGCCAAACGCCAGGCCGGCGTGCGGCGGGGTACCGTATTTCAGCGCATCCAGCAGGAAGCCGAATTTTTCACGCTGTTCTTGTTCGTTAATGCCCAGAATACCAAACACGGTTTGCTGCATTTCACCGCTGTGGATACGCACCGAACCACCACCGACTTCGTAGCCATTGATGACCATGTCGTAGGCGTTAGCCACAGCGTCTTCCGGCGCGGCTTTCAGCTCAGCGGCGGTCATATCTTTCGGCGAGGTGAACGGGTGGTGCATCGCGGTCAGGCCGCCTTCGCCGTCGTCTTCGAACATCGGGAAGTCGATAACCCACAGCGGCGCCCATTTGGTCTCGTCGGTGAGATTCAGGTCTTTGCCCAGCTTCAGACGCAGCGCGCCGAGGGCATCAGCAACCACTTTCTTGTTGTCAGCGCCGAAGAAGATCATGTCGCCGTCCTGCGCGCCGGTACGCTCAAGGATAGCTTCCACGATTTCGGCGTTGAGGAATTTCGCCACCGGGCTATTGATGCCTTCAAGGCCCTTCGCACGCTCGGTTACTTTAATATAGGCCAACCCTTTCGCACCGTAGATCTGCACGAATTTGCCGTATTCATCAATCTGTTTACGGGTCAGCGCCGCACCGCCCGGTACGCGTAAGGCAGCAACGCGGCCTTTGGCGTCGTTAGCCGGGCCAGAGAAGACGGCGAATTCTACTGCTTTCACCAGATCGGCTACGTCTACCAGTTCCATCGGGTTACGCAGGTCCGGTTTATCGGAACCGTAACGACGCTCCGCTTCGGCAAAGGTCATCACCGGGAATTGACCGAGGTCTACGCCCTTCACGTCCTGCCACAGCTTACGTACCAGATCTTCCATCACTTCACGCACCTGCGGCGCGGTCATGAACGAGGTTTCAACATCAATCTGGGTAAATTCAGGCTGACGGTCGGCACGCAGGTCTTCGTCGCGGAAGCATTTGACTATCTGATAGTAACGATCGAAGCCGGACATCATCAGTAGCTGTTTGAACAGCTGCGGAGACTGCGGCAACGCGTAGAATTTACCTTTATGGACGCGCGACGGCACCAGATAGTCACGCGCGCCTTCCGGCGTAGCTTTGGTCAGCATCGGGGTTTCGATATCGAGGAACCCGTGATCGTCCATGAAGCGGCGCACGAAGCTGGTGATTTTGGCGCGGGTTTTCAGGCGCTGAGCCATTTCCGGACGACGCAGGTCCAGATAGCGGTATTTCAGGCGCGCTTCTTCGGTGTTGACGTGGTTGGAGTCCAGCGGCAGCGCTTCCGCGCGGTTGATGATGGTCAGGTCAGACGCCAGCACTTCGATTTCGCCGGTGGCCATCTCGCGGTTGACGTTGCGCTCTTCACGCGCACGCACGGTACCGGTGATTTGAATGCAGAACTCATTACGCAGTTCGGAAGCCAGTTTTAATGCATCCGCACGATCCGGATCGAAAAACACCTGCACGATGCCTTCACGGTCGCGCATATCAATGAAGATAAGGCTTCCGAGATCACGACGACGGTTGACCCAACCACACAGGGTCACTTGCTGCCCCACGTGGGACTGACGTAGCTGTCCGCAATATTCTGTACGCATGAGATATCCCTTAACTTAGCCGCAGGCGGATGTTGCCTGCCTTGCAGGCGACGAGGTCGCAGCTTTGCTGAATGTCACTACTGAATGAAAAAAGGCGGCTATTATACTGGAAATTCTGTCTGACGATAAGCCCGACGCAGTTTGTACGCTGCTTTGCTGCGCGCTTATTGCTTGTGCTCACATAAATTAACAAAATTTGTTACCCTTGAGCTGAATTAGCAACGGTATTGTAGCGGCCTGACAACAGAACAAGATACGGGGATACCATGTTAGAACTCAATGCGAAAAACACTGCGCTGGTCGTTATTGACCTGCAAGAAGGCATTTTACCCTTTGCCGGCGGTCCGCATCGCGCCGACGAGGTGGTGACGCGCGCGGCAAAGCTGGCTGAAAAATGTCGTCAACAGGGTTCGCCCGTCATCATGGTTCGAGTGGGCTGGTCCGCCGATTTCGCCGAAGCGTTAAAACAGCCGGTAGATGCCCAGGCTGGCGCCGTAAAATTACCTGAAAACTGGTGGGTCTATCCGCCGGCGCTCGGCAAACAGGATAGCGATATCGAAGTCACGAAACGCCAGTGGGGCGCGTTCTACGGCACCGATCTTGAACTGCAGCTTCGCCGCCGCGGTATCGACACCATTATTCTTTGCGGTATCTCCACCAATATCGGCGTGGAATCCACCGCCCGCAATGCCTGGGAACTGGGTTTCAGTCTGGTCATCGCCGAGGATGCATGCAGCGCCGCCTCCGCCGAACAGCATCAGGGCAGTATGACCCATATCTTCCCGCGCATCGCCCGCGTGCGCAGCACTGAGGACATTCTCGCCGCCTTATGATTTATATCGGGCTCCCGCAATGGTCGCACCCTAAATGGGTGCGCCTTGGCATCACCGGCCTTGAAGAGTATGCCCGCCATTTTAACTGCGTGGAGGGTAATACCACCCTGTATGCCTTACCAAAGGCCGAGATTGTCGATCGCTGGTATCAACAAACTCACGATGATTTTCGGTTCTGTTTTAAATTCCCGGCCACGATTTCGCATCAGGCGGCGCTGCGCGACTGCGACGACTTAAGCCACGAATTTTTTACTCGTCTGGCGCCGCTGGAATCGCGCATCGGCCAGTACTGGCTTCAGTTGCCCGCCACCTTCGGCCCGCGCGACCTCCCTGCCCTGTGGCAGTTTCTCGATACGCTACCGAAAAACTTCACCTACGGCGTTGAAGTTCGCCATCCTGAGTTTTTCGCCAAAGGCGATGCTGAACAACAGCTTAATCGTGGCTTGCACCAGCGCAACGCCAACCGCGTGATCCTCGATAGCCGCCCGGTACATAGCGCCGTCGCGCGCAACCCGGCGATGATTGACGCGCAAAAAAAGAAACCCAAAGTTCCGGTTCACGCGGTCATGACCGCGGAGCAGCCGATGGTGCGTTTTATCGGCAGCGACGATATGGCGCAGAATCGCGAATTATTTCGCGTCTGGTTACAGACGCTGCCAAAGTGGCATCAGTCAGCCACGCCATGGCTGTTTCTACATACCCCGGATATCGCCCAGGCGCCTGAACTGGTGGATACGCTATGGGAAGATTTACGTGCGGTGCTGCCGGGCGTCGGCGCCGCGCCGTCAATTCCGCAGCAATCCTCGCTTTTCTGATATCCTGCTATGATAGTCGGAGCCACCTGACATAATTAAAGGGAGTTTTGGGTATGGTCAGCGCGCTGTATGCGGTTTTGGGTGCGTTATTGTTAATCAAGTTTTCCTTCGACGTGGTACGTCTGCGCATGCAGTATCGCGTCGGCTATGGCGACGGTGGTTTTAGCGAACTACAGGTCGCTATTCGCGTTCATGGCAATGCGGTGGAATACGTCCCCATTGGGCTCATTCTGCTGTTGTTCATGGAAATGAACGGCGCGCTAACCTGGATGGTGCACGTTTGCGGTATTTTGCTGATTGCCGGACGCCTGATGCACTCATACGGTTTCCATCATCGCCTGTTCCGCTGGCGGCGTTCCGGAATGAGCGCCACCTGCTGCTCGCTGTTGCTGATGGTGCTGGCTAACCTGTGGTATATGCCCTGGGAGTTGGTTTTCTCCCTGCGTTAGCGCACAATACGCCGTTTTCGTTTTTTCGGGTTTAACGTTATGTCTCACCGCGACACGCTTTTTTCCGCGCCGATCGCCAGTCTCGGCGACTGGACCTTTGATGAACGGGTAGCCGAAGTCTTCCCGGATATGATCCAGCGCTCTGTTCCTGGTTACTCCAATATTATTTCGATGATCGGCATGCTGGCTGAGCGTTTTGTTCAGCCAAACACTCAGGTTTACGATCTCGGCTGCTCGCTCGGCGCCGCGACGCTTTCCGTGCGTCGCAATATCGCGCATCCGGGATGCAAAATTATCGCCATTGATAACTCCCCGGCGATGGTAGAACGCTGCCGTCGTCATATTGATGCCTATAAAGCGCCGACGCCGGTTGAGGTTATTGAGGGCGATATTCGCCATATCGCCATTGAAAATGCCTCCATGGTCGTGCTGAACTTCACTATTCAGTTCCTCGAGCCGAGCGAACGTCAGGCGATCCTGGATAAAGTCTATCAAGGGCTCAATCCGGGCGGCGCGCTGGTGCTTTCCGAAAAATTCAGTTTTGAAGATGCCAACGTCGGCGAACTGCTGTTTAACATGCACCATGACTTCAAACGCGCCAATGGCTATAGCGAACTGGAAATCAGCCAGAAGCGCAGCATGCTGGAAAACGTCATGCTGACGGATTCAGTGGAAACCCACAAAGCGCGACTGCGCCAGGCGGGGTTTGAACATGCCGAACTGTGGTTCCAGTGCTTTAACTTTGGTTCATTGGTGGCGGTTAAATCCGAGGAACGGGCATGATCGACTTCAGTAATTTTTATCAGTTGATCGCGAAAGGACCGCTCTCCCACTGGCTGGAAACGCTGCCCGCTCAGGTCGCGGCCTGGCAACGCGAAGCGCTGCACGGCAAGTTTCGCGAATGGGAACGCGCCGTTGAGTTTCTGCCCGAGCTGGCGCCCTGGCGTCTCGATCTATTGCATAGCGTCACAGCGGAAAGCGAAACGCCACTCAGCGAAGGCCACCAGCTGCGAATTGAGAATCTGCTGCGAAACCTGATGCCGTGGCGTAAAGGCCCTTATTCGCTGTATGGCATTAATATTGATACCGAATGGCGTTCCGACCTGAAATGGGAACGCGTGCTGCCGCATCTTTCCGATCTCACCGGTCGTACTATCCTCGATGTCGGCTGCGGCAGTGGTTATCACATGTGGCGGATGATTGGCGCCGGCGCGCATCTGGCGGTCGGTATCGATCCAACCCAGCTGTTCTTATGCCAGTTTGAAGCGGTACGCAAACTCATCGGCAACGATCAGCGCGCGCATCTGCTGCCGCTCGGCATCGAACAACTGCCGGCGCTGGAAGCCTTTGATACCGTCTTTTCGATGGGCGTGCTCTATCACCGCCGTTCCCCGCTGGATCATCTGTGGCAGCTCAAAGATCAGTTAGCCCCCGGCGGCGAGCTGGTACTGGAGACACTGGTCATTGAAGGTGATGAGAACACCGTGCTGGTGCCCGGCGACCGCTACGCGCAAATGCGTAACGTTTATTTCATTCCTTCCGCCGCCGCGCTAAAACAGTGGCTGGAGAAGTGCGGATTCATCGATGTGCGCATTGTTGATACCTGCGTCACCACCAGCGAAGAGCAGCGCCGCACCGAATGGATGACGACGGAATCACTCGCCGACTTCCTCGATCCACATGACAGCAGCAAAACGCTGGAAGGTTATCCCGCGCCGCTGCGCGCGGTGATCGTCGCCACTAAACCAGAGACGCAGCAGTCACTGGCGAAAAAAGCAGCCGCGGCCAGAGCGTAATTGACCTCGAGCGACTACTGACGCTCGCGGGATAAAAAAAGGCCCCTGTTGAAATTGCAGGGGCCTGGTACGGGCAATCATCATATTGGGCGACATGATGTGCAGCAAAAAACGGTTAGCTTCGCGGGCTAATCCCGCGCGGCAGAAATAATTTGTTTCATTTCCGCCACCGCCTCGCCGTTAACGGCATAGCGGCAATATTCATCGGCATCTGCGTCGGTGGACATCGATAACCCCGGATTACGAAAGCGCATCGGCGATGGCAACCACTGCCCCGCTGAGCTATGCACCTCTTTGAGGCCTGCCTGCAGAAACTTTTGCAGATTGGCAGCCCGCACTCCCGCTCCGGCCATAATGATTGGAGTATCGCCCAGCGCAATTAGTTCCATAATTTTTGCAAGACCTTGCTCCGCCGTTGGCCGTTGTCCAGAAGTGAGGATACGCGCAACCCCCAGTTCAGCAAGCGAATGCCATGCCTGACGCGGGTCGGCGCACATATCAAAGGCCCGGTGGAAGGTCACCGCCAGCGGCCCCGCCGCCGCCATAATTTTTTGCATGCGAGGGATATCCACCTGGCCGTCAGCATCGAGTACGCCGATCACCAGACCAGCAAAACCCAGATCTCTGACCGTCGCTACATCATCCAGCATGGCGGCAAACTCGCCGTCGGTGTAACAAAAATCGCCGCCGCGCGGACGGATAATCGGATGAACCGGAATCGAGATATTGTTTCGCACCGAACGCAGCACGCCCAACGACGGCGTTAACCCGCCCTCCTGCGGCGCGGCGCAAAGTTCAATGCGATCGGCGCCGCAACGCTGCGCCTCCAGCGCGCATTCCATGCTATAGCAGCAAACTTCCAGTAACATCGATTCCTTCTCCATTTTCATCACGGGCAACACAGCATGTCACGATTTTTCCCCGCAGACGCCGCGCGGCTTCACACTGTTAAGTATCGGATCGCTCGCTGGCGACGATTTGCTCGATCGACCAGGGGTGGAATTTAATGGTCACTTTGCCGTCCGTGACCGCCAGCGTCGGGTTCGGCAAACGTTCACGCTCCCCTTTCGGCGAACTGGTTTTCACGAAAATCCCCGGCTGGCTGAGTCCATCATCGGAAAGCAAGGCCAGGGCGCGAGCGTTGAGGGTTTCCGGGTCACCCGGCAGAACGATTTCGATATGTTCCCAGCCTTCGTGCGGGTAACGTTTTTCACCCGGCCAGGGCAACTCCACAACCGTAAAGCGCCAGTGGGCGACACAGATAGGTTCGGCAAGCTTAAATAAGCAAATGGGGCGGCCATTAATGATATTTTCCGATAGTAACGTGCCGCAACGCTCCAGCCCCTGCCGCCAGCGCTCCGCCGTCGTATTTTGATGACAACGCAGCGAAATATGGTCGGCGTCCAGCGGCGCAAGCTCCAATCCCAACCGTTCGGCCAGCGCTTGCAGCGCATCGCTAAAACGCGGTAAATCCGCCGAAATATCATTCAGTTCATCAATTTGCTGCCAGTTCGCCATCTTGCGCCTCGGTGATCGCTAAAAAGGCTAATTTATCCTGTTTCGCCGCCCCGACCAACCGCCAATCCGCGCGCCGAAACAACGAATGGTTATTGATTAAGCGTGCTGCCCGGCAACTTGCGTGTGGTGCTGACGACGGGGCGCAAATGCAGTATACTCCCGCCTTAATTTGTCCATGTTCCGGCGCCGCCCCACAGGGGTTCTCGCGCCTTAAAAGTAAGGTATTCCGGTGAATATTCAGGCTCTTCTCTCAGAAAAAGTCAGCCAGGCCCTGATCGCGGCAGGCGCGCCTGCCGATTGCGAACCTCAGGTCCGCCAGTCAGCAAAAGTTCAGTTCGGCGACTATCAGGCCAATGGCGTGATGGCGGTGGCCAAAAAACTGGGCATGGCGCCGCGACAACTTGCAGAGCAGGTACTGTCTCATCTCGATCTGAACGGCATTGCCAATAAAGTCGAAATCGCCGGACCGGGCTTTATCAATATTTTCCTCGATCCAGCCTTCCTGGCGGACAACGTCAATCTCGCGCTTCAGTCCGAGCGCCTGGGCGTGGCGAAACCACAGCCGCAGACCATCGTTGTTGACTACTCCGCGCCGAACGTGGCGAAAGAGATGCACGTCGGCCATCTGCGTTCAACCATCATCGGCGATGCCTCGGTACGTACTCTGGAATTCCTCGGCCATCGCGTTATCCGCGCCAACCACGTCGGTGACTGGGGTACCCAGTTCGGGATGCTGATCGCTTATCTGGAAAAGCAGCAGCAGGAAAACGCCGGCGAAATGGCGCTGGCCGACCTCGAAGGTTTCTACCGCGAAGCGAAAAAACACTATGACGAAGACGAAGCGTTCGCCGAGCGCGCGCGTAGCTACGTGGTTAAGCTGCAGGGCGGCGACGAGTACTTCCTGCAGATGTGGCGTAAACTGGTCGACATCACCATGTCGCAAAACCAGATCACCTACGATCGCCTGAATGTCACCCTGACCCGCGATGATGTGATGGGTGAAAGCCTGTACAACCCGATGCTGCCGGGGATCGTTGCCGATCTGAAAGCAAAAGGCATGGCCGTCGAGAGCGAAGGCGCGACCGTGGTCTTCCTTGATGAATACAAAAACAAAGAAGGCGAACCGATGGGCGTCATCATCCAGAAAAAGGATGGCGGCTACCTCTACACGACTACCGATATCGCCTGCGCAAAATACCGTTATGAAACGCTGCATGCCGACCGTGTGCTCTACTACATCGACTCTCGTCAGCATCAGCATCTGATGCAGGCATGGACTATCGTCCGTAAAGCCGGCTATGTACCGGAATCCGTACCGCTGGAACATCACATGTTCGGCATGATGCTCGGTAAAGACGGTAAACCGTTCAAAACACGCGCCGGCGGTACCGTCAAACTGGCCGATCTGCTGGACGAAGCGCTGGAGCGCGCACGCCGCCTGGTGGCTGAGAAGAACCCGGATATGCCGGCCGATGAGCTGGAAAAACTGGCCAATGCGGTGGGTATCGGCGCGGTGAAATATGCCGATCTGTCGAAAAACCGCACTACCGATTACATTTTCGACTGGGACAACATGCTGGCGTTCGAAGGTAATACCGCGCCTTACATGCAGTATGCCTATACCCGTGTGCTGTCGGTGTTCCGTAAAGCCGGTATCGACGAAAGCGCGCTGGCTGCCGCGCCGGTAGTTATTAGTGAAGATCGCGAAGCGCAGTTGGCTGCCCGCCTGCTGCAGTTCGAAGAAACGCTGGCCGTCGTCGCCCGTGAAGGTACTCCGCACGTAATGTGCGCCTACCTGTACGATCTGGCCGGTCTGTTCTCTGGTTTCTACGAACACTGCCCGATCCTCAGCGCCGAAAGCGAAGAGGCCCGTAATAGCCGCCTGAAACTGGCGCTGCTGACGGCGAAGACGCTGAAGTTGGGCCTCGATACTCTGGGCATTGAGACCGTAGAGCGGATGTAAAAAACAAACCCGGTGAAAGCCGGGTTTGTTTTATTAGTCGCCCCGGTACGCGCAACGCGGCCGGGGAATCTATGCCGCTATCAGAAATATTTGCGCAGATACTCCGTCAGACAAAGAATCGCCATCGCCTGGCCGTACGGCATAGAGGTGAGCGGAATTTGCCGGTAAAAATCGAGATCGGAGCCCATCCCGGTACCAAACGAGGTTTGCAGCAGTTCCCCCTCTGGTGAAATATTTCGCACAATCCCGCGTATCGCCTTTTCGGCAACCTCGGTGTACTCCGCCCCAACATAACGCTTACGTATCGCTTTCAGGATGCCGTAAGCGAAGCCCGCCGTCGCCGACGCTTCAAGATAGGAATGCGGATCGTCGAGCAGAGTATGCCAAAGCCCGCTCTCATCCTGACAGTTAGCTAACGCGGCAATTTGCGCATTCAGTACCTGTAGCAGATAGCGGCGTACCGCACTCCCCTCAGGCAAATCCACCAGCTCAAGGAAGTCCGGGATCACGATAGTGAGCCAGCTGTTACCCCGTGCCCAGCGCGCACGCGCAAAGTTGTGTCGGCCGTCATAACTCCAGCCGTGGAACCACAGGCCTGTCTCTTTGTCCATCAGGTTCTGTACATGCAGCAAGAACTGATAGGTTGCTTCTTCAATGTATTGCGGACGATTTAGTAATTTACCGATTTTGGCTAGCGGCAGCACCGTCATCATTAGCGTGTCATCCCACATCTGCTGATGGTTCTCTTCCGCCAGGGTAATGTGCTGCATGCCTCCCTGCTCGGTGCGCAGCATCTCATGCATCGCCCACTCGGCCCAGCTATCGAGCCATGGTAGATACTCCTGGCGCCCGGTCTCTTCATAGCGGTAAGCCAGCGTCAGAAATGGCGCCATGGTATTAACGTTTTTGGTGGTTGCACCTTCGGCGAAGCGATCGGCGAACCAGCCGTCAATGATATCGCGCATCGCGGTATCGCCGGTTTGTTGATAATACTGGTAGATGCCGTACAGCCCAACGCCGTGGGTCCACTCCCAACCGGCCCAACCTTTGGTATCGATGACTCGCCCATCGTCCAGCCGCAGTAAAAACTGCCCGTTGTCATCCTTAATATTCACCAGGTTTTGCGTCACATTACGGATCAATGCCTGCAGCTCGCTGCGAGCGATAAAGCGCTCAGGCTGACGCAGTAATGGGCTATGTTTGACCGGCCAAACTTTCATGTTCTTAACCTCTGGTATATGTCGAATTCAAAGTGCCGCCCTGATTCAGCGCCGGGGCGGCAGGTTTATTGCGATTCAGGTAGCCAATGTTGTTATTACCCCACAGGCAGTCGTAAGGCATTCCCGCCAGCATCTCAACCACCGCGCGGTTTTCGGCAGTCGTCTGCTCGGGCTGTGCGTAACCGATATCACGCATCACCAGCGTCTCGGCGCGGAGCACGCTGTGCGTATGTAAATTGAGTTTAAAGCGCAGGGAGACCAGGAAGCCGCAGGCCAGCACCACTAAAGTACCGACGCTAAGGATCAACAGAATGGTGTGACTAACGCCTTCCGGCTGAATTTTTTGCCCGGAAACAAAGCCCGATAATTGCATGATAATGCCAACCAGCATCACCGCCCCCGCCTGCGACGCTTTGCGGGTCAGCGTCATAATACCGGCGAAAATGCCCTCCCGACGCTGGCCGGTAATGACTTCGTCGACATCGGCAATATAGGTGTAAGTATTCCACGGCACGTAGTTAATGCCGCCGCGTCCCAGACCCGCGATAGCGGAAATGAGCAGTAATAATGAATAGACGTCGCTTAGCCCCGCGTAATAGAGCACCGCATAAGAGAGAGAGCTCAAACCAAACAGCACCACTACCATGCGATATGAAGGCGCCGGGCCAAAGCGAATGCATAGCGGGATCATGGCGATAACCGCGATGAACTGGAAGATAGCCATCGTGCCGAGTAAGTTAGAGGCGACAGAAGCGTCCTGCATCAGCACAAAGACCACGTAATAGGTAAACACGGCGTTGAACACGTCCTGAGCGATATAACCGCCCAGATACATACCAAGATGCTGACGGAAGATTTTAATTCGCAGCGTAGAGCTGAGCTCAATAAACAGGCGATTAAGACTCTGCGCGAGCGTTAAGTTGCGCTTTTCTTCTTCCGCGCGTAACGCTGCTTCAGACCACGCTTCCCGCGGACGTTCCCAGGTGAAAAACCAGACGAAGGTCAGCATTAGCGCGCACAGGACCGAAAAGACCAGGCTCGCGTAAAAAAATGAGCTGGCGTTATCTTTACCCAGTTGGGTGAGCAGGATCCCCGGTAAAAACGAGGCTAATATCGCCGACATTTGCGCCATGGAAATGCGCGCGCCGGAAAATTTGGTCTTCTGTTTGAAATCATCGGTCATCTCCGGCACCAGCGTCTCGTAGGGCACCAGAATCATGGTATAGACAATATCAAACAGCAGATAAGTTGCGAGGTAGTACCAGAACCCCATATCGCCTACCCACATCATTGAGTAGCTAAAAACGCAGGGAATACCGAGCAAAATAAAAAATTTGCGTCTGCCGAACCGCTTACCCAGCCAGGTAGAGCCAAAGTTATCGGTTAAGAAGCCCATCAGCGGGCTGACGACCGCGTCGAGCACGCGCGCGGTGGCGAAAATGAGCGTCGCCTCAATGGGCGATAGCCCGCAGAAGGTGGTGTAAAAATAGAGTAGCCATGCTGCGGTCAGCGCGGTGGTTCCCGCGCCGAGAAAATCGCCGGAACCATAGGCGAGATAATTAGCCAAACCGATTTTTCGTGTTTTCATCGCCGTAAATCCTGTCTCTTTTTATTAGATAACTTCGGCCTTACCACGGGCTATACCGAAGTTTTGCGGATACATGGCTACAGTAAGATCATGGAAACCGGCTTACCTTTGCGTTTTTGCCAGTACCAATCATTCAGTGGCAAAAAAACAAAGGGGCGGGCAACATGCGTCACCGATTTATAAAACAGCGTTTCTTTTAAAGCAAAAGAGAGAATCATTTTTGCGAGTCGGCTGCCAGAATCTGATACCACACGGTCGGAGAAAGGCGTTTTTAACCGCGCGAATAACCCTTGTGGAAAAATGGAATTAGGAGTAAAGAAGGAAGAAAGGTCCCGTTGCGTATCTCAAGGAGGCTAGATGCCCTACTCTCATCTGTTAGTCGCCGTCGCCCCAACGCCGGAAAGCCGCATGTTGGTCAATAAAGCGGTGTCTATCGCACGTCCGTCCAATGCGCAGGTCAGCCTGATTACGCTGGCGACAGATCCGGAAATGTATAATCAGTTCGCCGCGCCGATGATGGAAAATTTGCGAGAGATAATGCAGGAGGAGACCCGTAGTTTTCTTAATGAACTCGCCGCCCAGGCGGACTACCCTATCAGCAAAATGACCATCACCAGCGGCGAACTTTGCCACCATGTGAAGGATTTTTGCCTTCAGCATCACGTCGACCTGGTCATCTGCGGCAACCATAACCAGAGCCTGTTTTCCCGCGCTACCTGTTCAGCGAAGAATATCGTCGGCAGCAGCGGAGTCGATGTGCTGTTGGTATCCCTGGAATAAGCTGATGCCGAAGCATCAGCCGTTTTGACTACGCGGAGGGAGTAACTACGGTTGGCTGCTGGCAGCTATCTTCAGGCGACTTTACCCGCTTTAGATCGGCAACGAACTGTGCCTGCCAGTTATCAATATCATTACTCTCGATCGCCTTGAGCATTTTGCCATGGCGAATAATTCGCTCGGCAAGCGGCATCGTTAGCGCGCGATCCAGCGCCGCCGCCACTTCATCGCGATCGTAGGGGTTGACGATGAGCGCGGAAGTCAGTTCATTCGCCGCGCCAGCGAACTGCGATAGCACCAACACCCCAGGGTTTTCAGGGTCCTGCGCGGCGACAAACTCCTTGGCCACGAGGTTCATGCCGTCGCGTAGCGGTGTGACCAGGCCCACGTCGGAATAACGAAATACCTTCATGAGCAGTTTGCGATCGAAGTGCTGATTCAGATAATACAGCGGCGTCCACCCCAATTGACCATAGTGGCCGTTGATGCGTCCCGCGGCGGTTTCCAGTTGGTGGCGGATATCCTGATAAGCCTGTACATCACCCCGCGAAGTGGGAGCTATCTGGGTATAGCGAATTTTCCCACGATGCTGGGGGTAGTTTTCCAGCAGCGCTTCGTAAGCCTGAAAACGCTCCGGCAGCCCCTTGGAGTAATCCAGGCGCTCAACGGAAAAAATATTCTTCACCCCTTTCAGTTCAGCTTTCAACTGAGCCAGCTTCGGCGGCAGCGGCCCGCTGGCGCTGCGCGCGACCTCTTGCGGCTCAATGCTAATCGGGTAGACGGCAGTACGGAACGTCTTACCCCAGGCACGGTATTGCTGGTGACCCACTTCGCACAAGGTAGTTTGTTGGGCGACGCAATCAACAAACGCCTGCCGGTCGTTTTCGGTTTGAAAGCCCAAAAGGTCATAATCACACAGCTGCTCAAGTAGTTCGGCATGCGGGGGCAACGCATTGAATATTTCAGGCGTTGGAAACGGAATATGTAAGAAGAAACCAATGCGGTTCTTCACACCGTTTTTGCGTAATTCGCTGGCAAATGGCAACAGATGATAATCATGAACCCATACCATATCGTCATCGGCTAGCAGCGGCAGCAGCTTTTGCGCCACGGCGGCATTAACCCGCAGATACCCCTCCCACGCCGGACGCTGAAAATTGACTAAGTCGAGACGATAGTGAAATGCGGGCCATAGCACCGCATTGGAAAACTGATTGTAGTAGAGCTCGTGATCTTCTTCGCTAAGGTTGAATGAGGCCCACGAAATATCCCCTTTACTCACCTTCTTCAACGGCTGGCTATCATCACCGATTTCGCCACTCCAACCAAACCACGTGCCGCCGCTCGCTTTCAGCGCACCTAAAATACCCACCGCCAGGCCGCCTGCGCTGGCCTTTTTATCATTTGGCGTTGCAATACGGTTAGATACTACGACTAAACGACTCATGGTCATCCCTCCCGTTAGTGAATACATCCAGGCTTTGCATATTGCCGACAACATGGCGTAACCACTGATGTACGGCGGCAACATTCGCCAGCCGCCAGCGCGCCTGTGTGTCGCCTTGTCCAACTTTAATCGATACTCCGCCTAATTGATTAACCATAGTAAAACCCGCCTCATCAGTCAGGTCATCGCCGATAAATACCGGCTTTCGTCCCGCAAAAGGCGCTTCCCGCATAAACGCGGCGATTGCTTCACCTTTGTTAATGCCACGTGGTTTGATCTCAACGACACACTTCCCTTGCTGAATGGCCAGAATCGGATAACGCTGCACGATATCCTGCGCCAGCGCCAGGATGGCGCTCTGGTGTTGTGGTGCCTGACGGTAATGCAGCGCAAAAGCGATGCCTTTATCCTCCAGTTCACTGCCAGGCAGCGCCTGTAGCGCCGAAGTTAATGCTTCGCCGACCTCACGGCTCAATGCCGGCGGCAGTGATACATCGTGCCTTTTTCCATTGATATCGCGGCGTTCAGCCCCGTGGACGCCGGCAAGCGGCAGTCGCCAGTGACGGGTTAGTTCATCAAGCTCTGTTAGTGAGCGCCCTGAAATCAATGCCACAGCATCATGTTGTCGCTGTGCCAGTAATCGCAACATCTGAAGGACGTCTTCGGGGATAACAACCTGATCGGGATGAGGTTTGATATCGGCAAGCGTGCCGTCAAGATCCAGAAAAAATGCGTGGTTTCCGGTTAGCTCAGGCGGTACAGATATCTGGTCAGCCACCCTGTGTTCCTCCTTATCATGGCCAGCATTACGCTGGTTGTTAACTAATTGTTAGCCATGTAAGTATAGACAGTGTGACCAGCCTCGCCATTTTTGATAGTCACCGCCAGCGCAGCGGGCGCCGGCGGCACATTATGATGTAGACTTAAAAGTTGCGCGCAATTAAACCGCACGTTTCGCTTTTTGCTTGTATCGGTCGAAGATAACCGCTGCCAGCAATATCACCCCGCGGACTACATATTGTGAGAATGGCGAAATATTCAGCAGGTTCATCGCATTCTCCACGGTACCCAGGATTAGGATCCCGGCCACCACATAAGAGATCTTACCGATCCCGCCTTTTAGCGATACGCCGCCCAGGACACATGCCGAGATCACAATCAGTTCATAACCAATTGAGGTCATAGGCTGGCCACTGGTCATGCGCGAAGCCAGGATAATCCCCGCCGCCGCCGATACCAGACCTGAAAGAACAAAGATGATGATCTTGGTACGAACAACCGGCACCCCTGCAAGTCGCGCCGCCTCCTCATTGCCCCCTATGGCCAGCGTGTTGCGGCCAAAGGTGGTTTTATTCAGCAGCAGTCCAAAGACGATCAGGCAGGCAACCGTCAGCCAGATTGGCGCCGGCAGCCCCAACCAGTTGGCATAACCCAGAGTGAAGAAACGTTCATCCTCAATGCCAACCGCTTTACCATCGGAAATAATATAGGCCAGCCCACGGACGATTTGCATGGTAGCCAGAGTTGTGATCAGCGCGTTGATCTTCAAACGCGCAATAACAAAACCATTTACCAACCCGCTGACAGCACCCAGCAAAAGCCCGGCGGCAATGCCAATCCATAAGCTTTCGGTCAGGTTAATCACTACCGCCGTCGTCACACCGGCGCAGGCAATGACCGAAGCGACTGACAAATCAAAATCCCCGGAGGCCAGGCAGAACAACATGCCGCAGGCCACCATTCCCGACATGGAAATCGCCAGCCCCAGCCCTTTCATATTGACGAAAGAGGCAAAGTTGGGAACAAAGATCACGCAGCCGATGAACAACACTGCGAAGACCACCAGCATACCAAACTGATCCCAGATTCGACCGAAGCTGAAGGAGGATCGTGCGGCGCTCGGCGTAGTTACAGATGACATCATTCACTCCTTACTCAGGCTACGGCCTGGCTGACTTTAGGCATCGCAAGGCTCAGCGCCTGCTGTTCATTCGCATCTTCATGCAGCAATTCACCGGCCACTTCACCTTCGCGCATCACCACGATGCGGTCGGCGACGCCGAGCACCTCTGGCAGGTCGCTGGAGGCAAAAACAACCGCCACGCCAGAAGCGGCCAGCGCATAGATAACGTTGTAGATTTCATGCTTTGCGCCGACATCAATGCCGCGGGTCGGTTCATCAAGCAGAATCACCTTCATCTCTTCCGACAACCAGCGGCCCAGAATGGCTTTTTGCTGATTACCACCGGAGAGATTCATAATTAACTGCTCAGCTCCCGGGGTTTTGATATTGAGCGATTTGATATGTTGTTCGGCATTACTCGCTTCCCAGGCATTGTTAATCAGGCAGCCGGCATGAATATGCTTACGCCGCGCGCTGATATTGATGTTGTCACGCACCGAATGTACCGGAATGATGCCCTCGGCTTTACGATCCTCCGGACACAGCATCATGCCCGCCTGAATCGCCTGCGCCGGTTTGCGAATATTTATCGCCTGACCATCAATATAGAGCTGACCGCTGGTAATTCTGCTGCCGCCAAACAGCCCCTTCATTAGTTCGCTGCGCCCGGCGCCGACCAGACCAAACAGGCCGACAATTTCACCGCTGCGTACCGATAAACTGATTGGCATTCTGACACCTGGCGCTTTAACCTGATCCAGTCGCAGCCGCTCGCTGCCATATTCACGCGCTTTCCAGCCATAGATATCGCCAAGATTACGCCCCACCATCGCCTGCACGAGGGCATCGTGATCCACCAGCCGCATGTCGTCAAAGGTCCGCACGTAGCGGCCATCTTTAAACACGGTAATGGCATCGCTGAGGGCGAAAATTTCCTCCATACGGTGCGAGACGTAAATAATCACTCGCCCTTCTTCACGCAGCTCGCGAATCACGCGAAAAAGGTTGTCGATTTCGCGCGCAGAGAGTGAGCTGGTTGGTTCATCAAATGCAATAATCTTCGCGTTACGCGCCAGCGCCTTGGCGATCTCCACCATCTGCCACTGGCCGATCGACAAATACTTCAGCGGCGATTCCGGGTCGATATCCAGTCCCAGATGTTCCAGCTGCAGCCGCGCTTCATAATTCAATAAAGACCGATTCACAATGCCGCCTTTATGCGGCAACTGACCAAGATAGATATTCTCGGCAACGGTCATTTCCGGGATCAGATGAAGTTCCTGATAAATAATCGCTACGCCAGCATTTAGCGCAGCGGTAGTATTCGTAAATGCCATTTGCTGACCATCAATTTGCAGATGCCCGGCAGTTGGAATGTAGTTACCGCTGAGAATTTTTAAGAGGGTGGACTTCCCGGCGCCGTTTTCACCCATCAACGCGTGGATCTGCCCGCGATAGCAGTCAAAGCTGATGTCAGACAGTGCTTTAACGCCCGGGAACGTCATGGTGATACCGCGAAATGAGAGATAAGGGATAGATTGTTGCATAACGACTCCGCTCTTCTACGCATAACCTCCCGCCAGAGCGGGAGGCAGAATGAACCCGGCCTTACAGCCCTTTCTTCGCCAACTCTTGTTTGAAGTTGTCGCGGGTAATCAGCACCACGTCAGTCACGGCGGTAAATTTCGGCGGCTCGGTGCCTTTGGTCACCCAGTTGTAGAGCATCTCACTGGTTTTATAGCCATGGATATCCGGGCTTGGCAGCAGAGATCCATAGAACCCCGTCGGCTGGGCTTTCGAAAGCTCATTCACCGCGTCGACACCGTTAATACCGATGCCGATAACATCCGGCGCTTTAAAGCCCTGGCCTTCAGTTGCCCTTACGCCGCCCAGCACGGTGTTATCGTTCATACCCACGATTAACCAATGCTTAACCTGTGGATGCTGCACCAACATGGAGTTACCGGCATCGAACGCTCCTGGAATGTCGTTAGATTTGGTCGGTACACGATAGATCTGTTTTTCCGGGAAACCCGCCGCTTTCAGCGCGTCGATCGAACCGGTAGTACGGCGACGGGCGGTATCCAGTTCATCGGCGGTAATCGCCATTACGCCGGTATCTTTCACGTCCCAGCCGCGTTTTTGCATCTCTTTATACAATTCCTGCCCCTGACGAGCGCCGATTTCGCTGGCGGCCATCATGACCAGCGGCACGCTCTCCATCGGCTTACCTTTGGCATTAACAAACTGATCGTCAACGGTGATAACTTTCATGTCATAGCCGCGAGCCTTCGCAACAATCGCCGACCCCAGTTTTGGGTCCGGCGTGCAGATGACAAATCCCTTCGCGCCGCTGGCGGCGAGACTGTCGATCGCATTAAGCGTCTTTTCACCATCTGGCACCGCGATTTTAATCACCTCAAAGCCCAAATCCTTGCCGGCTTTATCAGCAAATTTCCACTCGGTCTGGAACCAGGGCTCCTCCGGTTGCTTCACCAGGAAACCGAGCTTGAGGTTTTCAGCCATAGCTGATTGTGACATAACCGCCGCGAGGCCAATGGCCGCCAGCGCTTTAGTAAATTTGTGCATGGTAAACTCCAGCTTTAATTCGCTTTTCGGTAGGGGAAAATCGGACTTAAATTTTTTATCGGTCTTAAAACAAGGCATTAGAAAAATCGCAATCAACATTGCCGTTGTTAAAATAGTTTTAACTGGAAATTATTTATCCATACGAGAGCGTCATCACACCGCAGAATTACAGTAGTTGCGTACATAAATTCAGCAAAAAATGACATAAAAAAAACGCTAATTGTCAGACAATTAGCGTTATGCGTGGCACAATAATCCATATCACCAGCAGACTTATCCTTGTAGGTTCGCTAACGCCATCCCGGGCTACTCTGTCCTGCTATTTTTCGCCAGCTTATATGTTATTCTTCCACTTCTAACAAAAGATGATCTATCACAAGTTCATTATCCTCTCGCTATTTTCGAATAATGAATAAGCTATGATCGATATATGAATTTACCGTTAAATCAACTTCATTAATACAAATTTACTAGCCCTACGAACCCTTAAATATAACCATTTAAATTCAATGTATTACGATTTAAAACCACAAAAAAAGACAATTAAAACAAGCAGTAAAACTGATGTTGTAACAAATCGTAAATAACGCATGTTGAGAGTTTTCTTATTCGGCACATAAGGGTATTCTTGATGTATCGGCAGATATAAATAAATAGTCACGTGCAAATGGAATGCACCGTGTTTATTTCCTGCCTATTGCGTTGCGCTTGCAAAACTCGCCTGTGCGAGGCGATGGTAGCGCGTCATACTTCCCTTGCGGATAAATAAGGATATTGTTATGGCAGTTCCAGGAATGGTTCAGAAATTAAATACCCAGATTAATCTTGAGTTTCACGCATCAAATGTTTATCTACATTTAGGCGAATGGTGCGCGCAGCAGCGCCTCAACGGCACAGCAACCTTCTTGCGCACCCGTGCGCAATCCAGCGTGACGTTAATGATGCAGGTTTTTGACTATATGAAAAAGGCCGGCGCCTGGCCAATTGTCAAAGCCGACGAAAGCTATCCACCACAATGCACAACGCTTGAAGAAGTGTTTGCCAAAACTCTCGAAGAGTATCAGCAACGTAGCAGCATGCTATCCGACCTGGCGCAGGAAGCAAAAGCGCAGCGCGATGACACGACGTGGCGTTTTTTGACCCTGCTGGAGAGAGAGCAGCAGCAAGATGGGCTGTTACTGCAAACCGTTCTTGAAGAAATACGTACTGCTGATAAAGCCGGGCTCGGTATGGAGCAGACAGACCGTCGACTACTCAATCTCATCTCGCCACAACAGCACTAATTGAATTTGGCCGTTCCTGACTGGAACGGCCAGGCAATCAACTTCTCAGAGATAAATCTAGTGCGCTTCACCCTGCGGGGTAAATTTCAGTTCAATCAGTGCAATTGCTTTTTGTACTGCGCGCAGCGTCACCGGATCCGCCGAAGCAGGGTTACTCGCAAAATCAATCGCTTTTAACTGCGTCGCCATTTTTTCGCGCACTTCGACCGGGGCGATAACGTCAATCACATCAAGGATCTGTTTGATGACCAGCTGGCATGCGACGACATCGGAAACCAACTCATCTTGTTCAGTGAAAGGTTGAGACATTTTTTACTCCTATTTTCAGGAGCGTAATAGTAACCTAAATCGCACCAGATAAAAAAACATGTGCGGGAGCGGCGAAAAGAAAACGTACCGCAAAGATACTTATTCATTTTGCTATGGCAACGACGCAATGGGTACAACAACAATTACGCCAAAAACAGGCGCTTTTTCCGCCCCGGCATTATTGGTGGCTGGCGCTTTCTTTATGGAATTTCTCGATGGCACGGTCATCGCTACCGCCCTGCCTGATATGGCGAAGGATTTTGGCGTAGCGGCGGTCGCGCTCAATATTGGCATCAGCGCCTACCTGATCACCCTCGCGGTACTGATCCCCGCCAGCGGCTGGATCGCCGACCGCTTCGGCGCGCGGAAAGTGTATACTCTGGCCCTCGCCATTTTTACCCTCGCCTCCGTTTTCTGCGGTTTATCGCGCAACATCGAAAGCTTTGTGACAATGCGCATTCTACAGGGCGTCGGCGGCGCGCTGATGGTCCCCGTCGGGCGCCTGGCGGTATTGCGCACCACTCCCAAAGATCAGCTCATCAAGGCAATAGCCACGCTGACCTGGCCGGCGTTGGTCGCACCGATAATCGGCCCGCCGCTCGGGGGCTTTATTACCAGTTACGCCAGCTGGCACTGGATCTTTTTTATTAACGTGCCGCTCGGACTACTGGCGATGGCGCTCTCGCTACGCATCATTCCCAATATCCGTGAAGAAGAACGCCGCCCCTTCGATCTACCCGGTTTTCTGACGACGTCACTGGCGATGATAAGCCTGGTGGCAGCGATGGAACGACTCGGCGACCGACAGCCACAGAGCTGGCAAACGCTGGCGCTCATGGCGACAGGTATCGGCTGTATGTTTTTCTCTCTACGCCATTTCCGCCGCGCCGCCTGGCCAATGGTACGGTTGGACGCTTTGCAGGTTCCTACATTCCGGGTAACCATGTACGGCGGTTCACTGTTTCGCGCGTCGATAAGCGCCGTCCCATTCCTGCTTCCATTGCTATTCCAGGTGGGTTTCGGCATGGATCCTTTTCATTCTGGACTGCTGGTGCTGGCCGTTTTTGTCGGCAATCTCACTATCAAGCCTGCAACCACGCCGCTCATCCGCTGGTTGGGGTTTCGCCGCTTATTGCTGATTAACGGTGCGCTGAATGTCGCCTCGCTACTTGCCTGCGCGCTGTTAACGCCGCAAACGCCGGTATGGCTGATAATGTTGATCCTCTATCTTGGCGGGGTGTTCCGTTCCATCCAATTTACCGGCGTCAGTACGCTCGCTTTTGCCGACGTTCCTTCCGCGCAGATGAGTTATGCCAATACGCTGTTCAGCACCGCTTCACAGCTGGCGGTTGGGCTCGGTATCACTCTCGGCGCCATCGGCATCCGCATCGGTGAACAGTTGAGCGAGTGGTTGAATCTGACGACTCTACCGGGAATTAGCTTCCGCTTGGCGTTTGTCTTTATTGCGCTGATTTGTTTGGTAGGGATGATTGATACGCTACATCTTACGCGAGATGCCGGCAGCACGGTATCCAGTAAAACACGACCATAACAAACAGGCCCGCGTAGTGATGCAGGCCTGTTTGAAAAGCCCTATTAGCCTATAATCTGGCGTACGAAAGCTTCGATTTCTTTATCCTGGCAGTTTTCGAAGAAGCATTGCTGGAACCGCGGCCCGGAAACGGCGGTTTTTACCAGTTCCGGATCGATAGCTCGTAAGGTATCAAGATAATTTTCTTTCACCACCGCCGCTTTCACTTTATTCAGGATCCCGGCATTGCGGACCTGCGGCTCTTTACGTTCCGGCGGATACCCCTCCCCATTACGGCCGGTGAACGCCTTCTCAAAAATAAAGCGCACGTTCAATTCCGCCCCCCAGCCAAAGCCTTTAGCAAAAGGCAGAGACAACGCGTTACCGTTGTTGATTTGGGCAAACAGGAAGGCATCCGCAGGGTCAATACAATAACCACAGACCACTCCCGGATGGATATTCAATGACATCAGCGCCCCCTGGCCAGTGCCGCAACCGGTCACCACGAAATCGACCGCTTTAGAATTCAGCAGGATGCTGGCCATGATTCCCAGATGGATATAGGTGAGATGATGATCGTGCTCATCGCTCATTCCTACGTTGTAAACCGGGAAGCCTTTTTCATCGGCAACGGCGTTTAACTCGTTGAGGATGATGGCATTTTTGCTGGCCTGGCTGTTTTCCATCATCAGTGCGATTTTCATGCTTCACTCTCCTGAATGCTCTGCGGGCACGGCCCGATAGTTCGTTAGCGTTAACAGGACTCTACTACTTCATAAATGCGTTTTCAAACTTTATGAAAAGCTGTTTTACAAAAATCTTAGCGCGTCACATTTTGAGCCTCCCTCAGCCCAGTTTTCCCCTTTCAGGTTCAGAACATTAAATATTCGTCGTTTCGCTTCACGCGATAATTTACGAAATAAATATCAAATTAAAACCATTCTCATTTATTATTATATTGCCAATGCGTTTTATTCCCATTTGCATTTTTAATAATTAATTTTTTAATTTACTTTTTGCAAATAAATTACTAACAAATTATAGTGACGGCACATTATGATTTAATCTTTATTTCCGGAGTGGACGCCATGCTGAAAGCAGAAATGATCGAAAAACTTAATGAGCAAATGAATCTTGAGCTTTATTCTTCTTTGCTTTATCAGCAGATGAGCGCATGGTGCAGCTACCATAGCTTTGAAGGTGCAGCCGCCTTTCTCCGCCGCCACGCGCAGGAAGAAATGACGCACATGCAGCGCCTGTTCGACTATTTGACCGATACCGGCAGCCTGCCGCGTATTAACGCCATTAGCTCGCCGTTTGCCGAATATGCTTCACTTGATGAACTGTTCCGCCAGACCTATGAACATGAACAGTTAATTACGCAAAAAATCAATGAACTGGCGCATGCCGCGATGACCAATCAGGATTACCCGACCTTTAATTTCCTGCAATGGTACGTAGCAGAACAGCATGAAGAAGAGAAATTATTCAAATCTGTTATTGATAAACTGACCCTTGCCGGTAAAAGCGGTGAAGGCCTTTACTTTATCGATAAAGAACTGGCAACCCTCGACACGCAAAACTAATTCCCACAGCGGCGGCCGCCCTGGCCGCCGCGCGCTCAATGACGGCAAATTTTACTCTCGCTGGTATTGAAACCCTCTTCCACTGCAATGAATTTACCTTTCTGCTGCAAAAACGCCACCAGCTGCGCCGCGTCCAGATCCTGCGCCGAACAGGTGTGAAAGCGAGCATCTTCGCCAAATTGCCTCTTAATGGCCGCTTCGAGACTGGCAACGCTGTACGACTCGCCCGATGCGATCATCATCTGTAATACTTCATGACCGTGAATAGATGACATAACTCCTCCTGTAAAGCAGGCAGCATATATCAGCATGCGCCTGGCGGCTTTGCGCCAACGCAGTCTTTTCTGCCCTCCAGAGACGTAAAGATATAATTACACCACTTGTAACCATCATTTGACGAAATCACTCATTTCACATACTCTGCGCGACATAATTATTCGTTCCTTCCTTCATAGATAGAGAAAAGCGTGAAGAACCGCACTCTGGGTAGTATTTTAATCGTTGCCGGCACCACCATTGGCGCCGGTATGTTGGCGATGCCGCTCGCTTCGGCGGGAGTCGGTTTTGGCGTCACCCTGGTATTACTGATCTCGCTGTGGGCGCTGATGTGCTATACCGCCCTGCTTCTGCTGGAAGTTTATCAACATGTCCCTGCGGATATGGGATTAGGCTCACTGGCGGCGCGCTATCTCGGCCGCTACGGCCAATGGATTACCGGTTTCTGTATGCTATTTCTGATGTATGCGCTTACGGCGGCCTACATCAGCGGTGCTGGGGAGCTGCTTGCCTCCAGCCTTAATCAGTGGCTGAACTGGAGCCTGCCGCCTTCTGCCGGCGTATTGCTCTTTACCGGCATTGGCGGCGCGGTGGTGTGCATAGGGACTTCTCTGGTCGATCTGTTTAACCGCTTTTTATTCAGCGCCAAAATTATCTTCCTCGCGGTGATGCTGGTGCTGCTGCTGCCGCATATTCACCAGATAAATCTCCTGACTCTGCCGCTACAGCAGGGCCTGGCGCTGTCCGCTATTCCGGTGATTTTCACCTCGTTTGGTTTTCACGGTAGTATTCCCAGCATCGTTAGCTATCTGAATGGCGATATTCGTAAGCTGCGCCGCGTCTTTATCATCGGTAGCTTTATTCCGCTGGTCGCCTATATTTTCTGGCAACTCGCCACGCTTGGCAGCATCGACTCTCCGGCCTTTACCGCCGTGCTAGCGCAGAATTCCGGCCTGAACGGCCTGCTGGCAGCAATCCGCGACGTTGTCGCCTCGCCGCATGTAGAGGTGGCGGTACATCTGTTCGCCGACTTCGCTCTGGCGACGTCTTTTCTCGGCGTCGCATTAGGTTTGTTTGATTACCTGGCAGATTTGTTTCAGCGTAAAAACACCCCTGCCGGACGTATACAGAGCGGCGTCATCACTTTCCTGCCGCCGCTGGCCTTCGCCCTGTTTTATCCGCGAGGTTTCGTGATGGCGCTGGGCTACGCTGGCGTGGCGCTCGCCGTACTGGCGCTGATGTTGCCATCATTATTAGTAATGAAAAGCCGAAAACTGCACCCACAGGCAACCTGGCGTGTTCCGGGCGGCTCGATTGCGCTCTGGCTGGTATTGGGCTGTGGAGTGGCGATAGTGGCCATTCAATTCTGCATTGTGGCGGGATTATTACCCGCTGTGGGATAAAAAAAGGGGCCATTTGGCCCCTTTTTTTATTTAGCTAAGCAACACTGCTTATACTTTTTGCCGCTGCCGCAGGGGCAAGGATCATTACGCCCCACCTTGGTCTCATTTCTTACCGGTTGCTGCACGGCCGTCGGCTGAGCGTTCTCCATCCAGTAATTATATAAAGCCAGCGCGGCGGGCTTTATGCTATCAACGCTTTCGACAAATTCATCCGCGGTCAGCGTATCGAGCGCTTCGAAACGTTCTTCAGTTCCGTGTAACGCAATGGCATCAAGCTGTGGCTGCAGTTCCGCAGGTAACGTCGACCAGTCGCAGAGGGCAACGCCACGCATATAGCCGAAGCACCACTCTTCAACAATGGTCAGTTCCTGGCCTTCAAACTCGCGAGTGCCAAACAGCGGATCAAACTGCTCCGGATAGTCAGCCAGGCGTTCGGCGATGTCGCTCATATGCTGCAGCGTCAGGTTAACGAAACGGTCGCGCTCGCGATCGTTAGCCCAGCGCGGTACATTATCCGCCCCGCCCCAGATAGCAAGCAGCCACTGCGCTGGTTCGATTTCGCTCGGCCCGGATAGGATAGCCGTCAGCAGACCATCAAGTTCGGAGACATCAAGGATGGCGCCCTCAGTGGCATATTTCGACAGGATCTCGTCCAGCCATTCAAGTTCGCTTTCGTTCAGGGGTCCGGTTTTCATTAACAGGCTCATGATGGTAGAAAAATGGCGCTTACAGTAGCGAAAATGGGAGGAGAAAACCACCCGCTCTCGCTAACGCAGGTGAATTTATTAACGCCGGGCAGGCCCGGCGGCGAATCAGCTACATATCTTTAATGATATTAGCACGCATCACTTCGTATTCACTTGCGCTAATAACGCCGTCATCAAGCATTTTCTTAGCCTGTGCCAGGCGCTCTCTGACATCATCCGCGGCAGAACTCTTGCCCATCGTATTACCGCCGCTGTTGTCATCGTTCTGTTCATCACCAAAGCGGTTGCTGCCTACGGTACCACGGGTAAAAATCATCCAAATCGACATTACCAACGCGGCCAGGCCGCCCAGCGCGATCACCCATACCCATACTGCGGCTCTACCCTCTTCGACGGTAGCGGCAATACCAATCAGACCGATCAGCATAATGCCGTAGGGCGCCAGCAACCACCAGCCGGATTTGTTGAGATCGTGCAAACGACGCACCGCAACCGCGATCCCCGGAATGATAATAATTAACCCGAAGATACCGCCAACGACGGGGATCAATCCCAGGATCGCGGACAATATAAAGTTAGCAATGGTAAAAACCACATATTCCTGGCGCGCGGATCGGCCGCGGAAAGTGGCATATTTTCGAAAACAGTTCCCGTAGCTTTCAAGCAACGTGGCCATAAGATCCCTCATATATAGTTATCATTGCCATAAAGGCATCACATACCCAAAGAATATCAATACAGCGTTAACATTAACGCCAGTGATATATTACCTTAAATGGCTGGCGAATTACCTGATAAACATAGGTAAGGGAAAGGCGGTAAACTTCAGCGTAGATCCAGCTTATCCATGACCGATTTGACATCGTTAATGGCCTCCGCGGAGAGCGGGGCCAACGGTCGCGGTAAACACTCTACTTCGGCTAGTTCAAGAATAGAGGCGGCAGCGGCAATCACTTTGAGACTACCGTGCTGTCTGAACAATGCCCATAATGGCTCCAGCCGTTCGCTTAGTGCCGATGCCTGCTGCCGCTCGCCACTTAACGCTGCTGCGGTAATATTTTGGGCAATTTGCGGGAACAGACCGGCGCAAACGGAATACCACAGATTACAGCCGCCGTTTAACCCTGCCGCGGCAAAAGCGTCGCCGCTGACGCCAATACTCACTCGCTGCGGCAATCGCTGACGAAGCGTCGCCACTCTGACGCCAGCCTGGTCGGCCGGCAAACCGGGGATCTTGATTGATGCGATATTGGATAACGAAGCAATACGCTTAACAAGCGCATCAGAAAAGGCTCTGTGGGTGGTGCGCGGGTTATCATAGATACAAATAGGTACCGACACATGGCGGTTAACCGTCTGGAACAGTGTAAACACCTCATCATCCGTCAGAGGCTGGTAGTTCAGCACCGGTAGCAGCACAGCATCCGCACCCGCCTGCTGAGCATCCTCAGCAAGACGTAGAATCATATCCGTCGCCATCGCGCCTATCCCGACCATCATCGGGACCCCTTGCGCATGTTGTTTTGCCGCCAGGACCACCATTTTGCGTTGCTCGCGGCTCAAATAGGCGTAGCTGCCGGTTGAGCCCAGAATGCCCAGCGAATCAACTCGCGCCGAGACCAGACGATCGATGATTTTTATTAGCGCGCGGCTATCCACCTCATTATTGCGCAGTGGCGTCAGCGGAAAAGCACACAATCCGGTAAACATATTTCCCCTACTCCTGTTGCCTGGTTCGAAAATCACGTTAAGCGTAGCAAGCACCGGAGGTTTTGTCATAGGACAAATAACGTTTATAGCGCTCAGAGTCTATCTCTGCAGGTGGAGTATGTTAGGAATGATGTCAGGAAATGACGTTTCAGAAATGAAAAAACCACCCGGAGGTGGTTTCACGACACTGCTTATTGCTTTGATTATTCTACTTTATCCCAATGGTACCCGGAGTGGGACTTGAACCCACACAGCGCGAACGCCGAGGGATTTTAAATCCCTTGTGTCTACCGATTCCACCATCCGGGCTCGGGATATAAAGTGGAGGCGCGTTCCGGAGTCGAACCGGACTAGACGGATTTGCAATCCGCTACATAACCGCTTTGCTAACGCGCCTTTAATACCTAAACACCCGCTACTGCCGATGCTTTTAATTTGGAGCGGGAAACGAGACTCGAACTCGCGACCCCGACCTTGGCAAGGTCGTGCTCTACCAACTGAGCTATTCCCGCATCATCAAGTAGATTAGCTAATCACTTGATTTTGTTATCGTCTGGAAGACTGTGCCGCCGTTCGATGCGTTGCATTCTACTTATCTCACGCGGTGAGTCAACGGTATTTTTCGCAACTTCGTGTCGTTTGCTGAAATTTGCGTCGAAACGATCACTGTTCAAGCAAATCGCCGCGCGCAGCGTTCAAATATTGTAACATTGACCACAGCGTCAACACCGCAGCAACCATGAACAGAACGATACCAGCCCACTCCACCCACACATTAGGCCGCCACAGCATCCAGACCAGCGCCGCCATCTGGGCCGTCGTTTTCACTTTACCAATCCATGATACGGCTACGCTGCTGCGTTTACCCAGCTCAGCCATCCACTCGCGCAGAGCAGAAATAATAATTTCACGCGCGATCATTGTCGCTGCCGGCAAAGTCACCCACCAGGTATGATAGTGTTCTGCAACCAGCACCATGGCAATAGCCACCATCACCTTATCGGCAACCGGATCAAGGAAGGCGCCAAAGCGAGTGCTCTGGTTCCAGCGACGCGCCAGATAGCCATCAAACCAATCGGTAACAGCGGCAACAAAGAAAATCAACGCGCAGACAAAAGGCGCCCAGCTAAAAGGCAGATAGAACGCCAGCACGAAAAACGGTATCAGAATAACGCGAAACAGAGTGAGCAACGTCGGAATATTAAATTGCATGGTAACGGGTAACTGTATGTTGTAAGTGTTAATTAGCCCTATGGTGCTACAGAGCCCCTAATGTTTCAACGAGTAGTAGATCTTTTCTGCCAGTCCGTGAGATATACCCGGTACTTGCGCAATTTCCTCTACGCTAGCTTTCTGCAACCCCTGCAGGCCGCCCATATATTTCAACAACATTTGTCGGCGTTTCGGGCCAACACCTTCAATCGTCTCAAGTGTACTGGTACTTTTCACCTTCGCCCGTTTTTTACGATGCCCAGAGATAGCGTGATCGTGGGATTCGTCGCGAATGTGCTGGATAACATGCAGAGCAGGAGAATCCGGCGGCAGACTAAAGCCCTCACCTTCTGGCTCAAAGAATAACGTCTCCAACCCGGCTTTACGATCGCTCCCCTTCGCCACCCCCAGCAGTAGCGGATGATTTTTATCCCATGGCACATCCAGTTCGGCAAACACGGCTTTGGCCTGACCAAGCTGGCCCTTACCGCCGTCTATCAGGATAACGTCCGGGATTTTATTCTCTTCAATTGCTTTACCGTACCGGCGTCGTAATACCTGATTCATGGCCGCGTAATCATCACCAGGGGTAATACCGGTAATATTGTAGCGACGGTATTCCGCCCGTAGCGGACCATTGCTATCGAACACCACGCAGGATGCGACGGTTTGCTCCCCCATGGTATGGCTGATATCAAAGCACTCCATCCGCGTCACCGCCGGCAGCTTAAGTAGTGTCGCCAGAGCCTGCAGACGTTGGCTGACCGTTGATTGTTGCGACAGTTTGGTAGTAAGCGCAACGGCGGCGTTGGTGCGCGCCAGCTTCAGATAACGCGCGCGGTCTCCGCGGGGTTTAGTCTGCACATTCACCCGACGACCGGCCAGCTCGGACAACGAATCCGCAAGCAGGGTTTTATCGCTCAAGTTGAAATCGAGTAAAATTTCCCCCGGTAAGGTTCGCATCTGGCTGCCCTGTAGATAGAACTGCCCCACAAAGGTTTCCACTACCTCACCCAACTCAGTGCCACCCGGAACTTTCGGGAAATAACTGCGGCTACCGAGAACCTTACCCTGGCGAATAAACAGCACATGCACGCAGGCCATTCCGGCATCAAAAGCCACGCCGATAACATCCAGATCGTCACCATTATTGGAAACGAACTGTTTCTCCGTCACCCGACGTACCGCCTGGATCTGATCGCGGATGCGGGCGGCTTCTTCAAATTCAAGCGCCTGGCTGGCCTTTTCCATCCGGGCAATCAGTTGCGTCAATACCTGATCGTCTTTCCCGGCGAGAAACAGCCGCACGTATTCTACCTGCTGCTGGTACTCTTCTTCACTTACCAGTCCGGCGACGCACGGTCCTAAACAACGGCCAATTTGATATTGCAGACAGGGACGAGAGCGATTGCGGTAGACGCTATTTTCACATTGGCGAATGGGGAAAATTTTTTGCAGCAGCGCGAGTGTTTCGCGAACGGCATAGCCGTTAGGGAATGGGCCAAAATATTCGCCTTTGGCGTGTTTAGCGCCACGGTGCATCGCCAGTCGTGGATGGGTATCGCCGCTGAGGAAAATAAAGGGATAGGATTTATCGTCACGCAGCAGCACGTTATAACGCGGTTGATACAGCTTGATGTAGTTATGCTCAAGCAGCAGCGCTTCCGTTTCGGTATGGGTAACGGTCACGTCAATTTGCGCGATCAACGCCACCAGAGCCTCGGTTTTACGCGAAGCCAGGTTGCTGCGAAAATAGCTGCTAAGGCGCTTTTTCAGATCTTTTGCTTTGCCAACATAAATGACGGTACCACCAGCATCATACATACGATAGACGCCCGGTTGGCTGGTCACCGTCTTGAGGAAAGCTTTTGCGTCAAAAACATCACTCACTGACTTGCTAACGACTCCGCATTGCACAGGCCATGGCGAATTGCCAGGTGAGTTAGCTCCACATCGCCATGAATGTTTAATTTGCTGAACATTCGATAACGATAGCTATTCACCGTCTTGGGACTCAGATTTAACTGTTCTGAGATCTCATTGACCTTTTGGCCCTTAGTGATCATCAGCATAATCTGCAACTCACGTTCAGACAAACTGGCAAACGGTGATTCCGTTTTTTCCGGTTCAATCTGACTGAGCGCCATCTGTTGGGCGATATCGGAAGCGATATAACGTTGACCCGAAGCAACACAACGAATCGCATTTACCACTTCCTGCGGGGCAGCACCTTTACTTAAGTAACCGGCGGCGCCAGCCTGCATGACCTTCGCAGGCAGCGGATTTTCAGTATGCACGGTCAACATGATCACTTTGGTATCGACAATGGAGCGCGCGATTTTTCGCGTCGCTTCAAGCCCCCCAATACCAGGCATGTTCATATCCATCAGGACGACGTCCACAGGATTCGCACGGCACCACTTAACGGCATCCTCGCCGCAGCAGGCCTCACCGACAACTTTAATCCCTTTTATATCTTCCAGAATGCGTCGTATCCCTGCGCGCACTAGTTCGTGGTCATCAACAAGAAGTACGTTGATCAAAGGAATAATCTCCAGAATTAGGGATAACGCTACTGATAGTTTATCTCCCATATATTACCGGGTTTTATCGTAACTTTAAAAGCCCAAAAAGTGTCCTGAAGAAGATTTCCCTCCCATTTATGGCAATTTGTCTCCACACCAGGTGGAAACCTATACAGAACATATAGTTGGATTATGTTTCTTTTTTAACATTCACCCTACAGAAGGCGCAAAAAAAGCAACAGAACGGGTTGCGGATTAATAGGATTCGAAAGATGTAACAATAATTAACTTCCGCCAAAAGCGGCGGAAAATATTAACGATGAGCACTTAGATGAACAGATATTATTCAGTAAATTTAACCGCTCAGCGCGCAACATCAGCAACACAAATCACGCGCTCCTTTTTTTTCTACCGCTTGTGGTATACTGCGCCGCCTTAACATTTAGTATTGCGCGACAGCGCTGATAGCAAACGAGGATATCGATGAGCACACCAGATTTTTCCACTGCAGAAAATAATCAACAGTTGGCGCAGGAAGTCTCCTGCCTGAAAGCCCTGCTGACGCTAATGCTTCAGGCTATGGGTCAGGCAGATGCTGGCCGCGTGATTATTAAAATGGAAAAGCAAATCGCGCAGATGGAAGATGAGGCTCAGGCTGCCGTATTCTCCAGCACCGTTAAGCAAATTAAACAAGCTTACCGTCAGTAAGAAAGGACCGGCTGAAAGCGATCGCTGACAGCCGGTTTCACGTCTGACACGCAGAACGAGCGATTCGCTCAAATTAATCCTGTTGCGACGGCATAACAGGCAATTTGCGTTTTGTTGGGGGCGTTAAATTTCCGCTGCATATTCTTCTGATGAAAATTGACCGTATTTTCTGAAATAGACAATATCATCGCCACCTCTGCCGAGGTCTTTCCTTCTGCGGTCCATTTTAGGATCTCCAGCTCGCGCCGGCTAAACTTCATCTCCGGCGGCATAACCATTTCATCCTCCAGCCGCAGCAACGCCAGCAGGCTAAGCTCGGTCAGCGTTCTTAGACGTAACTCTAATTCGTCCTCGTGATACGGACCCGGCTGCGCATTTTTAGCAGAAACCGATAAGAAGCCCAACGCATGATTTGGCAAGGTCAGACACTGCGTCACGCCTTTATTTAAACCATGATCGCGCGCGCCATTCCACAATTCTGGGGTCTCGCAAAAAAGCTGGTCATTCCATGGTAGATGTCCACGAAGAAAATTTTCTCTGCGTAATACCGGATCAATAGCAAAATAATTCTCCGCCTGATAATGTGACATCCAGGCCTGAGGATAAGTTGATTGCAGCGTCAGTTTCGGGCGTGTAAAAGGCACCGGATGGCGCACACAGAGTGCGTAGTAGTCGTATTCCAGTTCTTCTGTTTGCTGTTGGAGAAGGTTATAAACCGAATCCCCATCATGAGTTGACTGGAATTGTTGCAGCATTTCCCGCCGCCAGCTGAAAAAATCAATGTCCCTCATAACCTACCAAATAACCCCTGATTGATAATCATTATTATAAATACATAAAACTAACACATAAATCTTATTTATATGTATAAAATAACGTAGCCATCGCATTATTCGATTTTCGCTGGCGATTATTTATCGAACTCAGGAGGAAAATATGCTCTCGCCGTCCTCGTCTATGCAGCTCTTTTCCCGGATGTGGCAAGACTTTAGCGCAAGCTCTGTCCCGCCAATCGATTTCCGCCACCCAGGGGCTTTATCTTCTTGCTTTGCAGTCAGTGATTTTGCTGCCGCCTCAATGGGGATCGCCGCCGCTTACCTTGCCCGCTTATGCTCAACATCCGCCACGCCGAGAGTGGATCGCCGGCTGGCGTCATATTGGTTTTCAGCCAGCGCCAGGCCGCATAATCGTCCAGCCCAGCAGCTTTGGGATCCATTAGCGGGAGATTATCAAACGGAAGATGGATGGATCCGACTGCATACGAATGCCCCCCATCACAGACTCGCCGTGGCGCAGATTCTGGGACAACATGCGACGCGACAAACGCTGGCTCAACAAGTTCGTCAATGGCACTCGCATGCGCTGGAACAAGCGGTGGTGGAAAATGGCGGTTGCGCGGCGGCGATGCGCAGCGCGGAAGAGTGGCGAGCACATCCGCAGGGCATCGCCGTCAGCCGGCAACCGCTGCTGATAGAAGCCGATTCACCGCCGGGGCCGTCGGTTGCCTGGCCCCTCTCCCCCTCCCGCCC
>ENA-OWYJ01000005-OWYJ01000005.1-human-gut-metagenome-genome-assembly--contig:-NODE-5-length-125039-cov-18.0294_pt1 | contig 125039 bp, 102 predicted proteins | sample MGYA00249749_ERZ652084 | MGnify/ENA primary metagenome ERZ652084 (study PRJEB26925, sample SAMN05827239) | human gut metagenome | biome: ENVO:2100002; feature: ENVO:00000062; material: ENVO:00002003...
GCGCCACCGGGGAGATGTACCCGGATAGCGGCAGGCGCCTTATCCGGGTTGCCGGCCAGCTCCGCTTTGTAGCCCCGGTAAGCGCAGCGCCACCGGGGAACAGGCATTACTGACTCAAATCCAGCTGATAAATAGCGAAGCCGATATCATCGGTCGCTACCTGCCGCATCGGATACTGCGCTTTCTCTTTGATAAACGCCGCGGCTTTGTCGCCTGGCGAGGTCTCAAAGCGAATATCCAACGGCGTTTTGCTGTGAATCGGCGCCAGACGCCAGTTGTTATCCGCCGCCGGATGGATCGCGCCATCTTTCTTCGACTGCGCGCCAATCCACGCCGCCAGCACCGAACGGTTTTCGTCCGGGGAGGCAAAAGCGATATGGCTGTCGCCGGTACCGGCGAATTTGCCGCCGTAGGCGCGATAGTTATTGGTGGCGACCAGGAAGGTGGCCTGCGGATCGATAGGCTTACCGTTAAAGGTCAGGTCTTTGATGCGCTCTGACTGCGGGTGAATCATCTGGCATTCGCCATCGTAGCGCGCCGGTTGACTCACGTCGATCTGATAGTTTACGCCGTCAATCACGTCGAAGTTATAGGTGCGGAACCCGTCCCAGTTAATCAGCGACTGTGGTTTGCTGCTGGCGGTGTCAATCTGATTAAACTGCCCGGCGGAGCATTCGAGCCACTCCTTGACCTCTTTACCGCTTACCTTCATCACCACCAGCGTGTTCGGGTAGAGATAGAGGTCGGCGGCGTTACGGAAGGTGAGCTGGCCTTTTTCCACTTCGACAAAGCTTGCCGGATCGTTTTTACGTCCGCCGACTTTAAACGGCGCGGCGGCGGAAAGCACCGGCAGCTTCGCCAGATCCGGATCGCCCTGGATGTAGTGTTCGACATAGGCCTTTTGCGCCATGTTGACCACCTGCACCGTTGGGTCGTCCTGCACCAGCGCCAGGTAGCTGTACATGTTGTCGGCGGACTTGCCGATAGGCTTGCTGACGAATTCGCGAGTGGCGTCGTGATCGGCTTTCAGCACCGCCACCATTTTACTATCTTCCGCCGCCAGCGACTTTTTCGCCACCGGGTCATAAATAGGCCGCGCTTCGGCTTTGGCCTGCGTTACTTGCCATTTGCCGCTGTCGTTATTCAGCACCAAATCGACCACCCCGAGATGATCGCCCCACATTCCCGGCATCACCGCCGGAATACCGTTTAGCGTACCTTTGGCGATATCCGCGCCTTTAATGGTAGCGAAGTCTTTACCGGGGAACACCGCGTGGGCGTGGCCGAACATAATGGCGTCAACGCCCGGCACCTGGCTTAAGTAGTAGACCGAGTTTTCCGCCATTGCCTGATAGGGGTCGGCAGAGAGGCCGGAATGCGCAACCACGACCACCACATCAGCGCCTTTCGCGCGCATCTCCGGCACGTACTTACGCGCGGTTTCAGTGATGTCGTTGACCTTCACCTTGCCGTTGAGGTTGGCTTTATCCCAGGTCATGATCTGCGGCGGCACAAAACCGATATAGCCGATGCGCAGTGTATGGGATTGACCATCGCTATCCTGAACCTGGGTATCCTGAATCAGGTAGGGCGTAAACATTGGTTTGCCGGTTTTGAGATCGATAATGTTGGCGTTAACGTAGGGGAATTTCGCTCCGGCCAGCGCCTTGTGCAGGAAGTCGAGACCGTAGTTGAATTCATGGTTGCCCAGGTTGCCGACGGCGTAATTCAGAGTGTTCATCGCCTTATAAACCGGGTGCACATCCCCCTCTTTGAGTCCTTTTGCCGCCATATAGTCGCCCAGTGGGCTACCCTGAATAACATCGCCGTTATCCACCAGCACGCTGTTTTTCGCTTCCGCGCGGGCTTTTTCAATCAGGCTGGCGGTTCTGACCAGGCCGAATTTTTCCGTCGCGGCATCTTTGTAGTAATCGAAATCCATCATATTGCTGTGCAGATCGGTGGTTTCCATGATCCGCAGGTCGACCGTCGCCGCGTTGACGCTGGCCGCCACCAGCGTGGCCAGCAGCGTTGCGCTAAACTTAATCATCAGAGGCGTCCTTTTTTATGAGCAATGGCACAAAAGAGAATGTATTTACATTCTGTTGCTTACAGAATTGTGAATTCTGCCAGAAAAGCGTGAATGGAAACCGCTAGTGTTATCACAGATAGCGGAACTGGTGATGATGCGATATAAATAAAACAACGAGTTAACGCCACTGTAACCAGAAGAGGTGGAGAATGTTAGAACAAGTATGTCAGCTTGCACGGACCGCGGGCGATGCCATCATGGATGTCTACGATGGGAACCAGCCGATGGATGTGAGCAGCAAAAAGGATGATTCTCCCGTTACCGCGGCGGATATCGCCGCGCATAAAGTCATTGTCAGCGGCCTGCAGGCGCTGGATGCAGCAATCCCGATCCTCTCCGAAGAGGATCCGCCGGCGTGGGAAGTGCGGCAGCACTGGCAGCGCTACTGGCTGGTCGATCCGCTGGACGGCACCAAAGAGTTTATCAAGCGCAACGGCGAATTCACCGTTAATATCGCGCTGATTGAAAACGGCAAACCGACGCTGGGCGTGGTGTACGCGCCGGTGATGAAAGTGATGTACAGTGCGCAAAATGGCAAGGCGTGGAAAGAAGAGTGCGGCGTGCGCAAGCAGATTCAGGTTCGCGATGCTCGCCCGCCGCTGGTGGTGATTAGCCGCTCCCATGGTAACGATCCGGAGCTGCAGGAGTATCTGGAGCAACTGGGCGAGCACCAGACCACCTCAATCGGTTCGTCGCTGAAATTCTGCCTGGTGGCGGAAGGCCAGGCGCAGCTCTATCCGCGCTTCGGGCCGACCAGCACCTGGGACACCGCCGCCGGTCATGCGGTCGCGGTAGCCGCCGGGGCGCACGTTCACGACTGGCAGGGTAAAACCCTCGACTACACGCCGCGTGAATCCTTCCTCAACCCCGGCTTCCGCGTCTCTATTTATTAAGCAGCTTATGCAGCAGGCCGACAACCTGCTGCACCTCTTGCTGGGTCAGCGCGCCGTCTTTTGCCCACTGAACACGCCCGTCTTTATCTAACACCACAATTGCCGAACTGCCTTCATCGAGCTGCCAGGCTTTGCGCGCGAGGCCGTTGCTGTCGACGATAAACTGCGACCACGGATAGAGCTGCTTATTGCTCTCAATACTGCTGCGCACGAACATCCCGGAGCCGGGGATAGCGTCGTCGGTATTGACGATGGTAGTGGTCTGATAGCGGTCGTGCGGTAGGCCAGCCGCCTTAATCGCCTCAATCAAATTGGCATTTTTCTCTTTTGCCGAGGTACGCCCGGCAATATGCTGGATGACGCGCACTTTTCCCGCCAGCTGCGAGCTATTCCAGTTTTTGTAGCTAAACTTATCGTTACTCAGTACCAGTTCTCCGCGGTCGGCGATGCCTACCGGCGCGACGCGTTGACCGTCGACAAAATTATGTGCCGAAGCCATTAACGGCAACAGGAGGGCGGAAACCGCCAGCAACTTACGTAGGGTCATGAGATATCCTTTTTTATATGCAGGTGATCCGACCACTTGGTCTTGTTTAATGATAAGTGCGCATTGTCGCCATTACCCGCAAGCGTGATGCCAGTTTGCGTGCCAACGCACACATTCAATAAAAAACGGAAACTTATACTAACAACTACGTATGCCTGAAACGAAAATTCTGAATTATTGTCATCAAAGGGTAAAAAAACTTCTACAGACTGGGTGACTTCGGAAATCTGGACTATAGTTTTAGGGCATTAAAATTTGCGCTCCCGATACGCGGGCTAACTGTGGCACCGCAGGAGCGTAACCCTGGCAGGAGACAACAATGAAAATTTTCCAACGCTACAATCCGCTGCAAGTGGCGAAGTACGTGAAGATCCTGTTTCGTGGACGGTTGTACATCAAGGACGTTGGCGCTTTTGAATTTGATAAGGGCAAAATCCTTATCCCGAAGGTTAAGGACAAGCTGCACTTCTCAGTGATGTCCGAGGTCAATCGTCAGGTTATGCGTCTGCAAACAGAGACCGCATAACGTGGTATGACGGCACGAAAAAAAACGGCTCCCGATGGGAGCCGTTGATGTTTTCAGGGCCGCTTACGCCGCACCTTTCTCTTTTTTCGCCGCTTCTTCGATATCAGGCAGTTTCGGTACCAGCACCGTTGGTTTGTTATCGATACGGGTGACCAGCAGCTGGTCGATACGGTAGTTATCGATATCCACCACTTCAAACTTGTAACCGGAGAACTTCACCGCATCGGTGCGTTTCGGGATCTTACGCAGCATGAACATCATAAAGCCGCCGATGGTCTCGTAATTATCGGACTGCGGGAACTCATCGATATCCAGCACGCGCATCACGTCGTCGATCGGCGTCCCGCCGTCAATCAGCCAGGAGTTCTCATCGCGGGCGACGATTTGTTCTTCCAGCCCCTGGCCGACCAGGTCGCCCATCAGGGTAGTCATGACGTCGTTGAGGGTGATAATCCCCACCACCAGCGCGTATTCGTTCATGATTACCGCGAAGTCTTCGCCGGCGGTTTTAAAGCTTTCCAGCGCTTCAGAGAGGGTCAGGGTATCCGGCACGATCAGCGTATTGCGGATCTGCACGCCGCCGGTTAACACCAGACTCTGGTTTGCCAGTACGCGGTTCAGCAGGTCTTTGGAATCGACGTAGCCGATGATGTGATCGATATCCTCGTTACATACCAGGAACTTGGAGTGCGGATGTTCCGCCACTTTATTCTTCAGGCTCTGCTCGTCTTCGTGCAGATCGAACCAAATCACGTTTTCACGCGGAGTCATCGAAGAGGGGACGGTACGGGACTCCAGCTCAAAGACGTTTTCAATTAATTCGTGTTCCTGTTTACGCAGTACCCCGGCCAGCGCACCGGCTTCCACCACCGCGTAAATATCATCAGAGGTGATGTCGTCTTTACGCACCATTGGGATTTTAAACAGGCGGAAGATGTTGTTCGCCATGCCGTTAAACAGCCACACCAGCGGGCGGAAGACCAGTAAACAGAAGCGCATCGGGTTGATGATGCGCAAAGCCACGGCTTCTGGCGCAATCATACCGATGCGTTTCGGCGTCAGGTCAGCAAACAGGATGAACAGGCTGGTGACCAGGGTGAAGGAGAAAATAAAGCTCAGCTGCTCGGAAAGCTCCGGCGACATGTAGCGGCTCAGTACGCTGTGGAAAGCAGGCGAAAAGGCGGCATCGCCGACGATACCACCGAGAATGGCCACGGCGTTAAGGCCGATCTGCACGACGGTGAAGAAGGTGCCAGGGTTTTCCTGCATTTTGAGAACGCGCTGCGCGTTCACATTGCCTTCATCAGCCAGCAATTTGAGTTTGATTTTACGTGATGCGGCCAGTGAGATTTCAGAGATCGAAAAAAATGCACTGACGGCAATAAGGAAAAGTATTACTAAAATACTGTTTAACATATCTTTTCTGACCGTTGAGGCCAGATCCTCGGAAGGGAAGTGGATAACTCTTTTAATGTGGAATACATAAAAAACCGGTCCGAAGGCGCTGGACCGGCTATGACACAGCGTAGTATAGCGTAAATGTCTGTAAAGCCACCAGAGCGATAATTATTCTCGCCAGCGGCCTTACTCTTCAGGATTACGCCTGCGGGGGGAGGCAAACGCCAATCCCGCCGATACCGCAGTAGCCGTACGGATTTTTGTGCAGATACTGCTGATGATCGTCCTCGGCATAGTAGAACGGTTTCGCCGTGGCGATTTCGGTGGTGATCTCGCGGGTGTCGTTGGCGTCGCGCATCGCTGCCTGGTAACGCAGCATGCTGGCCTGCGCCGCTTCAAGCTGCTCTGGCGTCAGCGGGTAGATAGCTGAACGGTACTGCGTGCCGTGGTCGTTACCCTGCTGCATCCCTTGCGCCGGATCGTGGTTCTCCCAGAAAACCTGCAGCAGTTGTTCATAGCTGATGACCTGCGGGTCATACACCACACGCACCGCTTCCGCGTGCCCGGTGTCGCCGCTGCAGACTTCGCGATAGGTTGGATTTGGCGTGTAGCCGCCGGTATAGCCCGCCGCGGTGCTGTAGACCCCCGGCAATTGCCAGAACAGACGCTCGACGCCCCAGAAGCAGCCCATCGCGAACAGCGCGACCTCCATTCCTTCAGGAACATTGGTCATTGAGTGGCCGTTAACGGCGTGGAGCGTTGCTACCGGCATCGGCGTGTTGCGCCCCGGTAGTGCATCCGCCTGGGCGACAAGATGCGTTTTATCAAATAGACTCACGGTTGGCCTCGCAATTTGTGGTTAAGGTTGTAACGTCGCGTATCTTTTTAGACAATAAACACGCTCAATACGTCTAAATTTAAACATAAGAATTATTTGGGTTACCGTCACTTTTTCAACCCTTAGTTGTTAGGGTTTTGTTAAGCCGTGGAGCGGCACTTGCGTTTCCTTCGGGGGGAAACAAGGATATTCAGGAGAACACGTGCAACAAATCCGCCAGATATGCGTTACCAGCCTTTTGCTGGTCAGCGGGGTCGCCAGCGCAGCGAATGTGCGTTTGCAGGTTGAGGGGTTATCCGGGGAACTGGAAAAAAACGTCCGCGCCCAACTATCCACGATCCAGAGCGATGAGGTCACGCCGGACCGTCGCTTTCGCGCGCGCGTCGATGACGCCATCCGCGAGGGCCTGAAAGCGCTGGGTTATTATGAACCCACTATCGATTTCGATCTGCGTCCGCCGCCCAAAAAAGGGCGTCAGGTACTGATTGCCAAAGTAACTCCCGGCGAGCCGGTGCGCATTGGCGGTACCGAGGTTATCCTGCGCGGCGGCGCGCGCACCGACCACGATTATCTGGACCTGCTGAAAACGCGTCCGGCAATTGGCACGGTACTTAATCACAGCGATTATGACGGCTTCAAAAGCTCGCTCACCAAGGTGGCGCTGCGTAAAGGCTATTTCGATAGCGAGTTCAATAAAAGCCAGCTCGGCGTGTCGCTCGACCGCCATCAGGCTTTCTGGGATATAGATTACAACAGCGGCGAGCGCTACCGCTTTGGTCCGGTAAGTTTTACCGGTTCGCAGATCCGCGAAGAGTACCTGCAAAGCCTGGTGCCCTTTAAACAGGGTGATTATTACACCTCGCAGGATTTGGCGGAGCTGAACCGCCGCCTGGCGGCGACCGGCTGGTTTAACTCGGTGGTCGTCGCGCCGCAGTTTGATAAATCACGCAAAACCAAGGTGCTGCCTCTGCAGGGCGTCGTTTCGCCACGCAAAGAGAACACCGTGGAAACCGGGGTCGGCTATTCGACAGACGTCGGGCCGCGCGTGAAAGCAACGTGGAAAAAGCCGTGGATGAACTCCTACGGCCACAGCCTGAGCTCCAGCATCAGCCTCTCCGCGCCGGAACAGCAGTTCGATTTCAGCTACAAAGTCCCGCTGTTAAAAAGCCCGCTTGAGCAGTATTACCTGATGCAGGGCGGTTTTAAGCGTACCGACCTTAACGATACCAAGGCCGACTCCACCACCCTGGCGCTGTCGCGCTATTGGGAGATGTCGAGTGGCTGGCAGCGCGCGATTAATTTGCGCTGGAGTCTGGACCACTTTACCCAGGCGAACGTCACCAATACCACCATGCTGCTTTATCCCGGCGTCTCGGTAAACCGCACCCGCTCCCGCGGCGGCCTGATGCCGACCTGGGGCGATTCCCAGCGCTATTCGGTGGACTACTCCAACACCATGTGGGGCTCGGACATTAACTTTATCGTCATGCAGGCGCAGGACGTGTGGATCCGCACCCTCTATGACCGCCACCGCTTCGTGGTGCGCGGCAACCTTGGCTGGATTGAAGCCGATGACTTCAGCAAAGTCCCGCCGGATCTGCGTTTCTTCGCTGGTGGCGACCGCAGCATTCGTGGTTATAAATACAAGTCGATCTCGCCGAAAGACGACGACGGCAAGCTGATCGGTGCGTCAAAGCTGGCGACAGGCTCGCTGGAGTATCAATACAACGTCACCGGAAAATGGTGGGGGGCGATGTTTATTGACAGCGGCGAAGCGGTGAGCGACATCCGTAAAAGCGATTTTAAAACCGGCGCGGGCGTCGGCGTGCGCTGGCAATCGCCGGTCGGGCCGATCAAGCTGGATATCGCCAGACCTATCGGCGACAAAGAAGAACACGGTTTACAGTTTTATATCGGTCTGGGGCCTGAATTATGAGTTTATGGAAGAAGATAAGCCTCGGCGTATTACTCTTTTTAGTGTTGCTGATTGGCGCGGTCGGCTTTTTAGTCGGCACTACTACCGGTTTGCATCTGGTACTGAAAGCGGCGGACCGCTGGGTGCCGGGGCTGGAGATCGGCAAGGTTACCGGCGGCTGGCGTGACCTGACCTTACAGAACGTGCGCTTCGAACAGCCGGGCGTGGCGGTGACGGCCGGCCAGTTCCATCTCGGCGTCAAGCTGCGCTGCCTGTGGGATAGCAGCCTGTGCGTAAACGATATCTCGCTGCGTGATATCTACGTCGCTATCGATACCAAAAAGATGCCGCCTTCGGCGCCGGTAGAGGAAGAGGATTCCGGCCCGCTGAACCTCTCGACGCCATACCCCATTACCCTCAGCCGCGTGGCGCTGCATAACGTCAATGTCAAAATCGACGACACCGCCGTTTCGCTGCGCGATTTCTCCACCGGCCTGAACTGGCAGGAGAAAAACCTGACTCTGACGCCGACTTCGCTCCAGGGCTTGCTCATCGCCCTGCCGAAGGTGGCGAAAGTGGCGCAGGAGCAGGTGGTGGAGCCGAAAATTGACCATCCGAAACCGGAAGAGAAGCCGCTTGGCGAGACGATGAAAGATCTGTTCTCGCAGCCGGTGCTACCGGAGATGGTCGATGTGCATCTGCCGCTGAACCTTAATATTCAGGAGTTCCGCGGCGAACAGCTGCGCCTGACCGGCGACACCGATATGACCGTCTACAACCTGCTGCTGAAGGTGAGCAGCATCGACGGGCAGATGAAACTTGATGCGCTGGACGTCGATTCCGACCAGGGCAAGGTTACCGCTTCCGGCACCGCGCAACTGCAGGATAACTGGCCGGTCGACATCACCCTCGACAGCACGCTGAACATCGACCCGCTGAAAGGCGAGAAGGTAAAGCTGAAAGTTGGCGGCGAACTGCGTAAAAAACTGCAGGTCGGCGTTGATTTAGCCGGCTCGGTGGCCATGACCCTGCGCGCCGAAGCGCAGCTGGCGGAAGCCGGTCTGCCGCTGAATATGGAAGTGAAGAGTAAGCAGCTGTACTGGCCGTTTACCGGCGAGAAACAGTTCCAGGCGGATGATCTGCATCTGAAATTCAGCGGCAAAATGACCGACTACACCATGGCGTTTAGTACCGCGGTGAAAGGACAGTCGCTGCCGCCGGCTAAAATTACCCTTAATGCTAAAGGCAATGAACAGCAGGTGAACCTGGATAAGCTGACCGTAGCGGCGCTGGAGGGGAAAACCGAACTGAAAGCGTTGCTCGACTGGCAGCAGGCGATCAGCTGGCGCGGCGAATTGACCCTCGATGGCATTAATACCGCCAAAGAGGTGCCGGACTGGCCGTCGAAGCTGAACGGGATTATCAAAACCCAGGGTAGCCTGTATGGCAGCAGCTGGCAGATGGCGGTTCCCGAGCTGAAAATTACCGGCAACGTGAAACAGAATAAAGTGGATGTCCACGGTTCGCTGCAGGGTAACAGCTATATGCAGTGGAAAGTGCCGGGACTGCATCTGGCGCTTGGCCCAAACAGCGCCGATGTGAAAGGCGAGCTGGGGGTGAAAGACCTCAATCTCGACGCCACCATCGATGCGCCGCATCTCGATAACGCGTTGCCGGGGCTCGGCGGTACGGCGAAAGGTCTGCTGAAGGTGCGCGGCACCATCGATGCGCCGCAGCTGCTGGCGGATATCACCGCTCGCGCTTTACGCTGGCAGGAACTGACGGTAGCTCAGGTCAACGTCAAAGGCGACGTCAAATCCAGCGACCAGATTGGCGGTAATCTTGACGTACGCGTCGATCGTATCAGCCAGCCGGGCGTTAACATCAGCCTGGTGCAGTTGAATGCCAAAGGGACTGAGAAGCAGCATGATTTACAGCTGCGCGTACAGGGCGAGCCGGTGTCGGGCCAGTTGACGCTGGCGGGCAGCTTCGATCGTAAAGAGGAGCGCTGGAAGGGCACCCTGAGCAATACCCGTTTCCAGACGCCGGTCGGGCCGGTGGCGCTGACGCGCAACATTGCGCTGAATTACCGTAATCAGGAACAGAAAATCAGCATCGGGCCACATTGCTGGAGCAACCCGAATGCCGAGCTGTGCGTACCGCAGACCATCGATGCCGGCGCCAGCGGGCGCGCGGTGGTCAATCTCAACCGTTTCGATCTGGCGATGCTGAAGCCGTTTATGCCGGAGGCGACCCAGGCAAGCGGCGTGTTTAGCGGTAACGCCGATGTGAGCTGGGATACCACCAAAGAGGGGCTGCCGCAGGGCAAAGTCACCCTCAGCGGGCGCAACGTCAAAGTCACCCAGACGGTCAACGACGCACCGCTGCCGGTGGCTTTCGATACGCTTAACCTCAGCGCCGACCTGCATAACAACCGGGCGCAGTTGGGCTGGCTGATACGCCTGACCAACAACGGCCAGCTTGATGGCCAGGTGGAGGTGACCGACCCGCAGGGGCGGCGTAACCTGGGCGGCAACGTCAACATTAGCAACTTCTCGCTGGCGATGATTAACCCGATCTTCGCTCGCGGCGAGAAAGCGGAAGGCAAGCTTAATGCCCGTCTGCGTCTGGGCGGCAACTTACAGAGCCCGCAACTGTTTGGTCAGATGCAGTTGAGCGGCGTTGATATCGACGGCAACTTTATGCCGTTTGATATGCAGCCGAGCCAGCTGGCGATGAACTTCAATGGAACGCGTTCGACCCTGCAGGGGACGGTGAATACCAAACAGGGGCAGATTGCGCTGAGCGGCAACGCCGACTGGACGCAAATCGACAACTGGCGCGCGCAGATTGCGGCGAAGGGTAGCCGGGTGCGCATTACCGTGCCGCCGATGGTCCGCCTGGATGTTTCTCCGGATGTGGTGTTTACCGCCACGCCAAGCCTGTTTAACCTCGATGGCCGCGTTGACGTACCTTGGGCGCGTATTGTGGTGAACGAGGTGCCGGAGAGCGCGGTGGGCGTCTCTTCTGATGAGGTGATGCTGGATAAAGATCTGAAGCCGATTAAGCCGCAGAGCGCCGGTATTCCGATCAACAGCAACCTGACGATTCACGTCGGCAACAACGTGCGTCTGGACGCTTTCGGCCTGAAAGCGCGTCTGACCGGCGATCTGAAAGTGGCGCAGGATAAGCAGGGGCTGGGGCTCAATGGCCAGATCAATATTCCGGAAGGTCGTTTCCACGCTTATGGTCAGGATCTGATCGTGCGTAAAGGCGAGCTGCTGTTCTCCGGGCCGCCGGATCAGCCGCTGCTCAATATCGAAGCGATTCGTAACCCGGAAGCCACCGAAGACGACGTGATCGCCGGCGTTCGCGTCACCGGTTCTGCCGATCAGCCGAAGGCCGAGATCTTCTCCGACCCGGCAATGTCGCAGCAGGAAGCGCTTTCTTATCTGTTACGCGGTCAGGGTTTAGGCAGCGAACAGAGCGATAGTGCGGCAATGACCTCAATGCTTATTGGAATGGGGGTTGCACAAAGTGGTCAGGTTGTGGGTAAAATCGGCGAGACGTTTGGCGTAAGCAATTTGGCGCTGGATACCCAGGGGGTAGGCGACTCCTCCCAGGTGGTGGTCAGCGGCTATGTGCTGCCGGGTCTTCAGGTAAAATACGGCGTCGGCATCTTCGACTCTTTGGCGACGCTTACCCTGCGTTATCGCCTGATGCCTAAGCTATATATGGAAGCGGTGTCTGGCGTAGACCAGGCTCTCGATTTGCTCTATCAGTTTGAGTTTTAGCAATGCGAATATTTGTTTACGGCAGTTTACGACGCAAACAAGGCAACAGCCACTGGATGACCAACGCCCAGTTGCTGGGCGCTCATAGTGTCGACGATTATCAGCTGTACAGCCTGGGCCACTATCCAGGCGCGGTGCCGGGCGAGGGCACAGTACATGGTGAAGTGTATCGTATCGACGCATCGACGCTGGCCGAGCTGGATGCACTGCGCACCAAGGGCGGTGAATACGCGCGCCATCTGATCCAAACGCCTTACGGCAGCGCGTGGATGTATGTCTACCAGCGCTCCGTCGAGGGGTTTGCGCGGATTGAGAGCGGAAACTGGTTGGACAGAGACCAGTAATTGAAAACGGCAACGCCACCTTCGGGTGGCGTTGTTTTTTGGCCGTCTGAAACCAGAACAGGCCCATACAAAAACACCGCCCGGAGGCGGTGTTTTTTATGCTGGATAAACAGAATTACTTCTGTTTAGCGCGCTCGAAGGAAGCAACGATTTCAGCTTTAGCCGCTTCAGCGTTGTCCCAACCGTCGACTTTAACCCACTTGCCTTTTTCCAGATCTTTGTAGTGCTCGAAGAAGTGAGTGATCTGGGCTTTCAGCAGTTCCGGCAGGTCGTTCACATCTTTGATGTGATCGTATTCTTTGCTCAGCTTGGTGTGCGGTACCGCAACCAGCTTGGCATCTTCACCGGATTCGTCGGTCATTTTCAGTACGCCAACCGGACGGCAGCGGATAACTGAGCCTGGTTGCAGCGGGTACGGAGTCGGGACCAGCACGTCAACCGGGTCGCCGTCCAGGGACAGGGTGTGGTTGATGTAGCCGTAGTTGCACGGATAGAACATCGCAGTGGACATGAAACGGTCAACGAACAGTGCGCCGCTCTCTTTGTCAACTTCGTATTTGATTGGGTCTGCGTTAGCTGGGATTTCGATAACGACGTAGATGTCTTCCGGTAGCTCTTTGCCCGCAGGTACGTTGAGTAAGCTCATGTCTGTTTCCTTTAAAAATGTTTGGCAAACAAGTGCCCGGTATTATAGCCAACTCACATCGAATGTCTTCGCTTCTTTTTGCCAGACTATGGGGGGAAGCGTCTGAATTTCTCCTCATCAGATAACCCTAAAATCCATAAAGATAGCTACATTCTGAATAATTTTGTGTAACCGTTTTCAATGTTGCGAGCGGCGGTTATCCAGAAGGCAAATTTTCGTCATTAGCGCAGGGCATGCCGTTGGGCGGGAAGCCTTATCGCCGCTCAGCTCAGACAAATCGCACTAATTAACATTTTATTTACTTTTTCGAAGTGTGATGTAACGCATTCAGTTACATAACGGATTGTCTATAGTTTGTTCGCAGGTGAGCATTTAACCAACAATAACCCTACGAGGAACATCTTATGTGGAAGCGCTTACTTCTCGTCACCGCGGTTTCGGCAGCTATGTCGTCTATGGCGATGGCCGCCAACCTGACCGTAGGATTTTCGCAGGTCGGCTCTGAATCGGGCTGGCGCGCGGCCGAAACGAATGTTGCTAAGGAAGAAGCGGCGAAGCGTGGCATCACCCTGAAGATTGCCGATGGTCAGCAAAAACAGGAAAACCAGATTAAAGCCGTGCGCTCATTCATTGCCCAGGGCGTGGACGCGATCTTTATCGCGCCGGTGGTGGCGACCGGCTGGGAGCCGGTGCTAAAAGAAGCGAAAGAGGCCAATATCCCGGTGTTCCTCCTCGACCGTTCGATCGACGTTAAAGATAAGTCGCTGTATATGACCACCGTCACCGCCAACAACGTGCTGGAAGGCCAACTGATTGGCGACTGGTTGGTGAAAACCGTCGATGGCAAGCCGTGTAACGTCGTGGAGCTCCAGGGCACCGTGGGCGCCAGCGTCGCTATCGATCGTAAGAAAGGCTTCGCCGAGGCGATTGCCAAAGCGTCCAACATCAAGATTATCCGCTCGCAGTCCGGCGACTTCACCCGCAGTAAGGGGAAAGAGGTGATGGAGAGCTTTATCAAAGCGGAGAATAACGGCAAGAACATCTGCATGGTCTACGCCCATAACGATGACATGGTCATCGGCGCGATTCAGGCCATCAAAGAGGCCGGGCTGAAGCCGGGCAAAGATATCCTCACCGGTTCTATCGACGGCGTGCCGGATATTTATAAAGCGATGATTGCCGGCGAGGCGAATGCCAGCGTCGAGCTGACGCCGAATATGGCCGGTCCGGCGTTTGATGCGCTGGAAAAATACAAAAAAGACGGCACCCTGCCTGAGAAGCTGACCATCACCAAATCGACCCTCTACCTGCCGGATACGGCAAAAGAAGAGTTAGAGAAGAAGAAAAATATGGGCTACTAAGCCTTCATGAAAATGCCGGGGGCGCTACGCTTGCCCGGCCTACATTGCGCTCTTTTGTAGGCCGGATAAGCGTAGCGCCATCCGGCGTGATGCAGGGGGAATCATGACCACCGACCAACATCAGGAAATCCTCCGCACCGAAGGATTAAGCAAATTCTTTCCCGGCGTCAAAGCGCTGGATAACGTTAATTTCAGCCTACGGCGCGGCGAAATCATGGCCCTGTTGGGCGAAAACGGCGCCGGAAAATCGACGCTGATAAAAGCGCTCACCGGTGTGTACCATGCCGAACGCGGGGCGATTTGGCTGGAAGGGCAGCAAATATCGCCGAAAAACACCGCCCACGCTCAGCAGTTGGGTATCGGCACCGTTTACCAGGAAGTTAACCTGCTGCCAAATATGTCGGTGGCGGATAACCTGTTTATTGGCCGCGAGCCGAAGCGCTTTGGTCTGCTGCGGCGCAAAGAGATGGAAAAACGCGCTACCGCGCTGATGGCCTCTTACGGCTTCTCGCTCGACGTGCGCGAACCGCTGAACCGTTTTTCGGTGGCGATGCAGCAAATCGTCGCCATCTGCCGGGCCATCGACCTGTCGGCGAAAGTATTAATCCTCGATGAACCGACCGCCAGCCTGGACACTCAGGAAGTGGAGATGCTGTTCACCCTGATGCGCCAGCTGCGCGATAACGGCGTCAGCCTGATTTTCGTGACCCACTTTCTCGACCAGGTCTATGCCGTCAGCGACCGTATTACCGTGCTGCGCAATGGCAGTTTCGTCGGCTGTCGGGAGACCCGCGAGCTGCCGCAAATCGACCTGGTCAAAATGATGCTGGGGCGCGAGCTGGACCATCAGGCGCTGCAGCGCGCCGGGCGCACGCTGCTTAGCGATAAGCCGGTGGCGGCATTTGAAGATTTTGGCAAGAAGGGCACGATTGCGCCGTTTACTCTGCAGGTGCGGCCGGGCGAGATCGTCGGCCTGGCCGGGCTGTTGGGATCCGGGCGCACCGAAACGGCGGAGGTCATTTTTGGCATCAAGCCTGCCGACAGCGGTAAAGCGTGGATCAAGGGCAAGCCGCAAACGCTGCGCTCGCCGCATCAGGCTTCCTGCCTCGGCATTGGCTTCTGTCCGGAAGATCGTAAAACCGACGGCATCATCGCCGCTGCTTCGGTGCGGGAAAATATCGTGCTGGCGCTGCAGGCGCAGCGCGGCTGGCTGCGGCCGATCCCGCGCCGTGAACAGCATGAGATCGCCGAACGCTTTATTCGCCAGCTAGGCATTCGCACTCCCAGCGCTGAACAACCGATCGAATTTCTCTCCGGCGGCAACCAGCAGAAGGTATTGCTGTCGCGCTGGCTGCTGACCAAACCCCAGTTCCTGATCCTCGATGAGCCGACGCGCGGTATCGATGTCGGCGCCCACGCCGAGATTATTCGCCTGATAGAAACCCTCTGCGCCGATGGCCTGGCGCTGCTGGTTATCTCCTCCGAACTGGAAGAGCTGGTGGGCTACGCCGACCGGGTGATCATCATGCGCGATCGCCAGCAGGTGGCGGAAATCCCGCTTGCCGAGCTATCGGTCCCGGCGATCATGAACGCGATTGCGGCATAAGGAGCCCAGCATGATGCCCAGAACCGTACCACAAAGCGGACAGCCAAAACGGCGCTTTAGCTGGCCGAAAGGGATGCCGCAAATTATCGCTCTCCTGCTGGTATTAGCGGTGGATAGCCTGGTGGCGCCGCATTTCTTCCAGGTGCTGCTGCAGGATGGGCGGCTGTTTGGTAGCCCGATTGACATTCTCAACCGCGCGGCGCCGGTGGCGCTGCTGGCGATTGGCATGACGCTGGTCATCGCCACCGGCGGCATCGATCTGTCGGTCGGTGCGGTGATGGCTATCGCCGGGGCGACCGCCGCCTCAATGACCGTCGCCGGGCACAGCCTGCCGGTGGTGCTGCTCGCCGCATTGGGCGCAGGCGCGCTGGCCGGCCTGTGGAATGGCATTCTGGTGGCCGTGCTGAAGATCCAGCCCTTCGTGGCCACGCTTATCCTGATGGTCGCCGGGCGCGGCGTCGCGCAGCTGATTACCTCCGGGCAGATAGTCACCTTTGATTCACCGGCGCTTTCCTGGCTCGGCAGCGGATCGCTGCTGTTGCTACCGACGCCGGTGATTATCGCCGTCGCAACGCTGCTGCTGTTCTGGCTGTTTACCCGCAAAACGGCGCTCGGCATGTTTATTGAGGCGGTGGGGATCAATATCCGTGCGGCAAAGAATGCCGGGGTGAATACCCGCATCGTGGTGATGCTGGCCTATGTACTAAGCGGTATTTGCGCGGCGATTGCCGGCATTATCGTCGCGGCGGATATCCGCGGCGCCGACGCCAACAACGCCGGATTGTGGCTGGAGCTGGACGCCATCCTGGCGGTGGTGATCGGCGGCGGTTCGCTGATGGGCGGGCGCTTCAATCTGCTGCTGTCGGTGGTGGGGGCATTGATTATCCAGGGGATGAACACCGGGATTTTACTCTCCGGTTTCCCGCCGGAGCTCAACCAGGTGGTGAAAGCGGTGGTGGTGCTGTGCGTACTGATCGTTCAGTCGCCGCGCTTTATCGGTCTACTGAAAGGGGTACGCGGCCGTGATAAAACGTAATTTACCTTTGATGATCACCCTCGCGGTATTCGTGCTGGGCTATCTCTACTGCCTGACCCAGTTTCCGGGTTTTGCTTCGACGCGGGTGATTTGCAATATCCTGACCGATAACGCTTTCCTTGGGATCATCGCCGTCGGCATGACCTTCGTGATCCTCAGCGGCGGTATCGATCTGTCGGTCGGGTCGGTGATTGCCTTCACCGGCGTGTTTCTTGCCAAAGCGATCGGCTTTTGGGGGATCTCGCCGCTGCTGGCCTTTCCGCTGGTACTGGCCATGGGCTGCGCCTTCGGCGCGTTTATGGGATTGCTGATCGATGCGCTGAAAATTCCGGCATTTATCATCACCCTCGCCGGTATGTTTTTCCTGCGCGGCGTGAGCTATCTGGTCTCGGAAGAGTCGATTCCTATTAACCATCCGCTGTATGACACTCTGTCCGGGCTGGCGTGGACCATCCCCGGCGGCGGCCGCCTGAGCGCGATGGGGCTGCTGATGCTGCTAGTGGTGGTGCTGGGAATTTTCCTCGCCCATCGTACCCGCTTTGGCAACCAGGTCTACGCTATCGGCGGCAACGCCACGTCGGCTAATTTGATGGGCATTTCGACGCGTAGCACCACCATTCGCATCTATATGTTGTCGACCGGTCTGGCGACGCTTGCCGGCATCGTCTTCTCTATCTACACCCAGGCGGGCTACGCGCTGGCGGGCGTCGGCGTGGAACTGGATGCTATCGCTTCGGTGGTGATAGGCGGCACGCTGCTTAGCGGTGGCGTCGGAACGGTCCTGGGGACGCTGTTCGGCGTGGCGATTCAGGGGCTTATTCAGACCTACATCAACTTTGACGGTACGCTCAGTTCATGGTGGACGAAGATAGCCATCGGCATCCTGCTGTTTATCTTCATTGCGCTGCAGCGCGGGCTGACGGTGCTGTGGGAAAATCGCCAGAATGCGGCGGTGACTCGCGTGGGTGGGGCGGTGAATCGCTGACAGGGAACTCCCTTCCCGCAGGGCGGGAAGGGAAGGTAGAAATTAAGCGTCCGGGAACTCTTTAATGAAGTTCTCGACGTCTTCTACCATGTGGTCGTTGCCGACGAAGAACGAACGGCGCTGGTGCAGGCTTTCCGGGATGATATCGAGAATACGCTCTTTACCATCGCTGGCTTTGCCGCCCGCCTGTTCCGCCAGCATCGCCATCGGGTTGCATTCGTACAGTAAACGCAGTTTCCCTTGCGGGTGGCTGGCGGTGCTTGGATACAGGTAGATGCCGCCTTTCAGCAGGTTACGGTGGAAGTCGGCCACCAGAGAACCGATATAGCGCGAGGTGTACGGGCGCTGGGTCTCTTTATCTTCTTCCTGACAGTACTTGATGTATTTCTTCACGCCCATCGGGAACTTGATATAGTTACCTTCGTTGATGGAGTAGGTTTTGCCTTTCTCCGGGAAGCGCATCCGCTCCTGGCTCAGGCAGAAGACGCCGAGTGACGGGTCGTAGGTAAAGGCGTGCACGCCGCAGCCGGTGGTGTAGACCAGCATGGTGGAGGAGCCGTAAACCACATAACCCGCGGCAACCTGTTTGTTACCCGGCTGCAGGAAGTCTTCTTCGGTGACCGGCGTACCGACCGGCGTGACGCGGCGGTAGATAGAGAAGATAGTCCCCACGGAGACGTTAACGTCAATGTTGGAGGAGCCATCCAGCGGATCCATCAGCACAACGTATTTGGCGTGTTCGCACCCTTCGAAGACCACGATTTCATCTTCTTCTTCCGAGGCGATACCGGCGACGATATCACGTGCGCGCAGTGCAGCTTTTAATTTTTCATTCGCGAACAGGTCCAGCTTCTGCTGAACTTCACCCTGAACGTTTTCCGCACCGCTGGCACCCAGGATATCGACCAGACCGGCCTTATTGATATCGCGGTGGATGATCTTGGCGCCCAATTTTATTGCCGACAACAAAGCAGTCAGCTCACCGGTAGCGTGGGAGAACTCGTGCTGCTTTTCGACAATAAATTCACCTAACGTTTTCATAACTCGTTCCCTGCATTTTTATGTTGAGTAAAACGAACGCAACAATCTTAACAAATAATAAAAAAACTGCGCACAGGTGAATCGCGCCAGCAAATGCAGATTTGCCTGAAATGCATTTCTCAGGGGGCCTACATATGGGTAAAATGCGGGTCAGATTAATGAGGGAAGTAACGAATGCGCATTCATATTTTAGGAATCTGTGGCACGTTTATGGGGGGGCTGGCAATGCTGGCACGTTCCCTCGGGCATCAAGTAACCGGCTCGGATGCTAACGTTTATCCGCCAATGAGCACCCTGCTGGAAAACCAGGGCATCGATCTGATTCAGGGCTATGACGCCAGCCAACTGGACCCGCAGCCGGACCTGGTGATTATCGGCAACGCTATGACCCGCGGTAATCCGTGCGTCGAAGCGGTACTGGAAAACAACATTCCGTACATGTCCGGCCCGCAGTGGCTGCACGACTTCGTTCTGCGCGACCGCTGGGTGCTGGCCGTCGCCGGTACTCACGGTAAAACCACCACCGCCGGCATGGCGACGTGGATCCTCGAAGCCTGCGGCTATAAGCCGGGCTTCGTTATCGGCGGCGTACCGGGGAACTTCGATGTTTCCGCACGCCTGGGCGACAGCCCGTTCTTCGTGATTGAAGCCGACGAATATGACTGCGCCTTCTTCGACAAGCGTTCCAAGTTCGTTCACTACTGCCCGCGCACGCTGATCCTCAATAACCTTGAGTTTGACCATGCGGATATCTTTGACGACCTGAAAGCGATTCAGAAACAGTTCCACCACCTGGTGCGCATCGTGCCGGGCAAAGGCAAAATTATTCTGCCGGAGAGCGACATCAACCTGAAGCAGGTGATGGCGATGGGCTGCTGGAGCGAACAGGAGCTGGTGGGCGAACAGGGGCACTGGCAGGCGAAGAAACTCAACGCCGATGCCTCGCAGTGGGAAGTCCTGCTCGACGGCGAAAAAGTCGGCGAAGTGAACTGGGCGCTGGTCGGCGAACATAATATGCACAACGGCCTGATGGCGATTGCCGCGGCGCGTCATGTCGGCGTGGTGCCGGCGGATGCCGCTAACGCGCTGGGCAGCTTTATCAACGCCCGCCGCCGCCTTGAGCTACGCGGCGAAGCCAACGGCGTGACCGTCTACGACGATTTTGCCCACCATCCGACGGCCATTCTCGCGACGCTGCAGGCGCTGCGCGGCAAAGTCGGCGGCACCGCGCGTATTCTGGCGGTGCTGGAGCCGCGTTCCAACACCATGAAAATGGGCGTCTGCAAAGACGATCTGGCGCCGTCTCTCGGCCGCGCCGATGAAGTCTTCCTGCTACAGCCGCAGCATATCCCGTGGCAGGTGGCGGAAGTGGCGGAAGCCTGCGTACAGCCGGCGCACTGGAGCGCCGACGTCGATACGCTGGTGGACATGATCGTGAAAACCGCGCATCCGGGTGACCATATTCTGGTGATGAGCAACGGCGGCTTCGGCGGCATTCATCAGAAGCTGCTGGATAAACTGGCGCAAAAAGCGGCCGCGGCAGAATAAGCGCGAACGCTTCCGGTTACTGCCCTCCGCGTGAGGGCAGTTTTGTTTTTGCCACCAGGGATTGTGTGATGCTGACCTGTGAAAGAGTACTTTCTACCGACTCGCCCCATTTCGCCACGCTTGACGCGCTGTACGCCCGCGCCTTTCCGTGGCACGAACAGCGCGAAAGCGACGCCAAACTTCAGGCGCTGAGCAACCCGCACTATGCGTTGGAAGCGTGGTTTGATGACGGGGGATTTATTGGCCTGAGCGGCTGCTGGCAGTTTGCCGGTTATAGCTATATCGAACATCTGGCGATTGACGACACCCTGCGTTCGCGCGGTTATGGCAAACAGTTGCTGGCGCAGATCCTGACGCGCGCGCCGCTGACCATTCTGGAAATCGATCCGCTCACCAGCGAAATCGCCCATAAACGGCTGCGCTTTTATCAGTCGATGGGATTCCATGCCAATGCCTGGGCGCACCGCCATCCGACTTATCATCAAGGAATCGACGATCATGAACTGCTGGTGCTGAGCTATCCGCAGCCGATCGATGTGGCGCAGTATCAGCAGTTTGCCCGCGATTTAGGGCGAAAGGTGATGGGGTAAGGTTTGCGCTGCGCTGACCGGAGCTAGCCACCGGATACCGATCCGTAGCCCGGATAAGGCGCAACGCGCCGCCATCCGGGAGATGGCGGTTAGCGTGGGGACTAGCCTTCGTTTTCGGCCAGTTCGCGCAGATACTGGAAGATCAGGCGCGCGGATTTCGGCGGCTTGTTGCCTTCTTTCTCTTTCTTGGCATTGCGAATCAGTGAGCGCAGCTGCTGACGGTCAGCGTCTGGCCACAGGTTCAATACCTCTACGACCGCATCATCGCCATTATCAATCAGGCGATCGCGGATTTGTTCCAGCTTATGGAACAGCGCAACCTGCTGGTTGTGACGGTTCTTCAGCTTATCCAGCGCCTGGCGAATCGGATCGACGTCGCGGTTACGCAGCATTTTACCAATCAGCTGCAGCTGGCGGCGGCGGCCTTCTTTCTTGATACGCTGGGCGAGTTCAATGGCGTCGCGCAGGTCGGTATCGAGCGGCAGCTTATCCAGCGCGTTCTTACCAAGGTCTACCATTTCCGCGCCAAGACGCTTCAGTTCTTCCGCATCGCGCTTAATTTCACTCTTGCTGACCCAGATAATTTCATCATCTTCATCTTCAACGTCATCACCGGGCACGTCGTCGAGCCAGTCTTCGGGCTGCTTTGTCATCTCAGGCTCCTTAAAAAAGAGGCTAATGTTACCAGTTAAGGCGAGCACTGAAAAACGGTTCTCTGTTAGACTTCAGTTAACTCCTTCTTACATTATGGCATTAGCAATGAAAGTCATCTCTCAAGTTGCACAGCAGCGTAAGACGCTGGAAGAAGCCGTTAGTACGGCACTGGAACTGGCGGCAGGCAAATCCGACGGTGCGGAAGTCTCCGTCAGCAAGACCACCGGCATCGGCGTCAGCACCCGCTACGGTGAGGTGGAGAATGTTGAATTCAATAGCGACGGCGCGCTGGGCATCACCGTTTATCACCAAAACCGTAAAGGCAGCGCCTCGTCGACCGACCTGAGCCCTGACGCTATCGCCCGTACCGTGCAGGCGGCGCTGGATATCGCGCGTTACACCTCGCCGGACCCGTTTGCCGGCGTGGCGGATAAAGAACTGCTGGCCTTTGACGCCCCGGATCTGGACCTGTTCCATCCGGCGGAGGTCTCTCCGGATGAAGCCATCGAGCTGGCCGCCCGCGCCGAGCAGGCCGCCTTGCAGGCCGACAAACGTATTACCAATACCGAAGGCGGCAGCTTCAACAGCCACTATGGGATTAAAGTTTTTGGTAATAGCTACGGCATGCTCCAGAGCTACTGCTCTACCCGCCATTCGCTCTCCAGCTGCGTGATTGCCGAAGAAAATGGCGATATGGAACGCGACTATGCCTACACCATTGGCCGCGCTATCGGCGACTTACAGACCCCGGAGTGGGTCGGCAACGAATGCGCCCGTCGCACTTTGTCGCGCCTGGCGCCGCGTAAGCTTTCGACGATGAAAGCGCCGGTTATCTTCGCCAACGAAGTGGCCACCGGGCTGTTTGGCCACCTGGTTGGGGCGATCGCCGGCGGCGCGGTCTACCGTAAATCGACCTTCCTGCTCGACTCCCTCGGCAAACAGATCCTGCCGGAGTGGCTGACCATCGAAGAACACCCGCATCTGCTGAAGGGGCTGGCCTCCACGCCGTTCGACAGCGAAGGCGTGCGCACCGAACGTCGCGACATTATCAAAGACGGCGTGCTGACCCAGTGGCTGCTGACTAACTACTCCGCGCGCAAGCTGGGTATGAAAAGCACCGGCCACGCCGGCGGTATCCATAACTGGCGCATCAACGGCCGCGGCCTGAGTTTTGCAAAGATGCTTAAAGAGATGGGCACCGGGCTTGTGGTCACCGAATTGATGGGGCAGGGTGTCAGTGGCGTGACCGGCGACTACTCGCGCGGCGCATCCGGTTTCTGGGTAGAAAACGGCGAAATTCAGTATCCGGTCAGTGAGATCACCATCGCCGGAAATCTGAAAGAAATGTGGCGTAATATTGTCACCGTCGGCGACGATATCGAAACGCGCAGCAATATTCAGTGTGGTTCCGTGCTGCTGCCGGAGATGAAAATCGCCGGTCAATGACCTGTGTGCCGGGCGCGTCCTGCCGCGCCCGTTTGATATCTTCATAATAAAAAGGAAGTGAGCAATGCGTAAAAAACTGTTAGCGATGCTGGCCGTCTCTGCTTTTGCGCTCGGTTCGGCATCGGCGTTCGCCGACCTTGGCGAAGACATGGACACCCTTGCGGAAAACCTGCAGGTGGTACAAAAAACCTCTGACATTGGCGAGCTGAAAGCGGCGCTGAATAAGATGCGCACCGCTGCGGTTGACGCGCAGAAAGAGACGCCGCCAAAACTGGAAGGCAAAGCGGCCGATAGCCCGGAGATGAAAGATTTCCGCCACGGTCTGGAAACGCTGGTCGGCCAGATCGACGGCGCGCTGAAGTTAGCTGACGCTGGTAAGCTGAAAGAGGCGCAGGCTGCCGCGGAGGACTTCAAAACTACCCGCAATACTTACCATAAGAAGTATCGCTAATCGCCATTTTCGGGAGGCGTCAGCCGATGTCTCCCGCCTAAAAGCCTACCTGTATCACATTTTTCCCTTTTCTTTTTCCGGTCTTTCTGCGGTCGTTTTCCGCTAAACCTCGATCATAGTTGTGATGCGCATCACGTCATATCGCCTGTTTTTACATTTATCCGGCGAATATGTGGAGTCGATCACCTAAGCCTTCTCCCTTTCCACTTCGAAGTGGAAAACAACTCGCTACAAACTCCTGACCCCCGGCGCTACTTTGGATTCCAGAGACATCAGCGGGGTAACACAAGTGAATAACGGAGCGGTAATAAACGACGTAGGGGAGCAGGCGGCGCAGACCGAACGCCTGGCTGACAAGATGTTACAGCAGGTATTCGCCCTGTTAAGCCGTCACGACATCGTCCCTAACGACGTTCAGGAGCAAATGCTGACTTCCCACGTGCGGGCCATGGCCCACCGGTCAATCAGCGGCGAACCGCTACCGGAAGTGGATGCCAGTCTGTTCGAAGAAATTTCTGAAGATTCAATGATGCTGGCCCGCGAAGTGGTCGCACAGTTCGGCAACCTGCCTGATGAAGAGGCCTGGTTGTTGTCCGTCCACTTCGAAGTCGCAAAAGAAAACCTGTAAGGAGCAAAACATGGAACAAATCACCGTAGTTATTGGCGACCGTCTGGGTAAAGGACAAAAAGTCGCGGCAGGCGCAGAAAAAGCCGGCGCACGTGCAGTGGTCGTCCCTGGCGTTGCTGCAGATATGAAACTTGGCGACATGATGAAAGCGGAAAACGCCTCTTTCGGCATCTCCTTCTGCGGTAGCGGCGGCGCAGGCGCCATCACCGCGCAGACCAAGTACGGTTACAAAGCAAAATACGGCATGCGTTCTATTGAAGAGGGCGTCACCGCCATCAACGAAGGCTGCAACGTGCTGGGCTTCGGCTTCATGGATAAAGAAGAGCTGGGCGAGCGCCTGGTTGAAGCCTGGAAAAAGAAATACGGCGCATAAGTATGAAAGAGCAATTCACCACCACGGTGAGGGTTGCAGGCAAAGGCGAAAGCAAATCACGGGCCTTCGCCGATGCCCTGAACCATGTGCAGGCTGCGGTGATGAAATCATCATCGCGCATCCTACTGCGTATTGAGCCACAGGACGTGACGGTTGTTCATGCGCGCGAAGCGGTACGAAAAGAGGCGTTTCTGTTCATCTTTTTGCGCCGTGAACGACGGACCTACAGCGTGGAGCTGGACGTCACCGTCAACGTGACCGCCATCGATCTCGATAAAGTGGATTTCGTCACGCAAACCTGATTGTTACCAAAGGGTCAGACTATGTTCCTGATAATTTTAATAAAATCGCTCATCATCGGCGGCCTGGTCGGCGTCGGCGTGGGCGCCGGAGCGGCACGCATGTTTCACGCGCCCACCACGCAAGGGATGGGGGCGTTTCGTACCTTGGGCGAGCTGAATTCCTGCGAAGGCGATCCGGCTTCTCACTTCTCTTTTGGTCTCGGCTTCTTCTTTAACGCCTGGGCCTCTTCCGTTGCAGCAGGCTCCTTCACTCAGGACGTTGACCACCGCATTATCCCGAACTGGGGCGCGGCGGCGTTGATGGTGAAAAATCGTAACGTTGGCGAAACGCTACACGATCCGAAAAAAATGGCCATTGCCTGCGGCATCATCGGCATGATCGTCGTCGCCTTCCTTAACCTGACCGCCTCTTCCGTACCGGAAGCGCTGCAGGTCACCGCCGTTAAGGTATTGGTTCCGGCGGCAAACCTGCTGGTGAACACCGTGATGCCGGTGATTTTCTGGCTGGCGGCTATCGATGCCGGTAAGAAATCAGGCTTCTGGGCGACGATTTTTGGCGGCGCGGCGCAGCTGATTATGGGGAACGCCGTACCGGGTCTGGTACTGGGGATCCTGATCGGTAAAGGCGTAGAAGAGAGCGGCTGGAACCGGGTAACCAAAGTGATGATGATCGCCATTGTCGCGTTGTTCGTCCTCAGCGGCTTCTTCCGCGGCTTCGACATGAAGATGCTCGAATCCTTCCATCTGACCGTGCCGAACTGGCTGGACATGATCCACAACTCACTCAGCGGCAAGTAACGGGAGCCTGATAATGGAACAGAATAAAGGTTTTTGGTATGCCGACTGGTCGTTCCCGATCTTTGTTGGCCTGCTCTCCTCCGGCGTCTTCGCCGGGACGCACATGTACTATCTGTACGGCATCGGCGCCTTTAACGAAGTGGCCTTCGTGGCGATGTTGAAGGCAGGGATTGATACCGGCGCGTACGGCGCGGTGGCGGCATTCGGCGCGAGCTTCCTGTTCGCCCGCATCATCGAAGGTTCGCTGGTGGGGATTCTGGATATCGGCGGCGCCATTCAGACCGGTATCGGCCTCGGCGTACCGGCGCTGCTGCTCGGCGCGGGCTTTGTCTTCCCGGTGGCGAACTTCGCCGCGTCGCTGGCAACCGGCCTGATCCTCGGCCTGGCGGTCGGCTACATCATCATTCTGGCGCGTAAGTTCACCATCAACCAGAGCGATTCCACCTACGGCGCCGACGTGATGATGGGGGCCGGTAACGCCTCCGGCCGCTTCCTCGGTCCATTGATCATCCTCAGCGCGATGACGGCGTCTATTCCTATCGGGATTGGTTCTTTGGTTGGCGCACTGCTGTTCTACATCTGGCAGAAACCGATCACCGGCGGCGCCATCCTCGGCGCGATGATCCTCGGTTCCATCTTCCCGATTGCGATTAGCTAATCGCCCGATGGCGCCGCGCTTATCGGGCCTGCAAGTCAGAGCGATTTGTAGGCCGGATAAGGCGGTACGCCGCCATCCGGCAACAGATTCACTCTTTCATCAGGAGATAGCTATGTTTGATTTACTCCTGCGCCGTGCGCGCCTCGTCGACGATACCCTGACTGATATCGCCATCCAGGACGGGAAAATCGCGGCGCTGGGCGAGATTAGCGCGCCCTCCCGTAAAACCATCGAGCTGAACGGCAAGGTTTACGTCAGCGCTGGCTGGATTGACTCTCACGTTCACTGCTACCCGAATTCACCAATTTATCACGATGAGCCGGATAGCGTCGGCATCGCCACCGGCGTCACCACCGTGATTGATGCCGGTAGCACTGGCGCCGACGACGTCGATGACTTCTATCAACTGACCCGTAAAGCGGCGACGGAAGTTTATGCGTTGCTCAATATCTCCCGCGTCGGGCTGATTGCGCAGAATGAGCTGGCGAATATGGCTAATATCGACGCCGCCGCGGTGAAGCAGGCGGTGCAACGTCATCCTGATTTTATCGTCGGCCTGAAGGCGCGGATGAGCAGCAGCGTCGTCGGCGAAAACGGCATTACGCCGCTGGCGCGCGCCAAAGCCATTCAGCAGGAAAACGGCGATCTGCCGTTGATGGTGCACATCGGCAATAACCCGCCGAACCTCGATGAAATCGCCGATCTGCTGAGCAGTGGCGACATCATTACCCACTGCTATAACGGCAAGCCGAACCGTATTCTTAATCCTGCCGGCGAGCTGCGCAGCTCCATTACTCGCGCTCTGCAGCGCGGCGTGCGCCTCGATGTCGGCCACGGTACCGCCAGTTTCAGCTTTGAAGTGGCGCGGCGGGCGATTGCGATGGGCATTCTGCCGCACACCATTAGCTCCGATATTTACTGCCGTAACCGTATCGACGGCCCGGTGCGCTCGCTGGCGCTGGTGATGTCGAAATTCCTCGCCATCGGCATGACCCTGCCGCAGGTCATTGACTGCGTGACCGTTAGCGCCGCCGAGGGGCTGCGTCTGACGCGGAAAGGGCGCCTGGAAGTGGGCTTCGATGCCGATTTAACGCTATTTAGCCTGCAGCATCAGCCCACGTTGCTGGTAGATGCCGAAAAAGAGAGCCTGCAGGCTGACAACATTCTGGTGCCGCTGGCCGCGATTCGCGCGGGCAAGGGCTATCTGACCGAACAAGGGAGCGCGGAACATGCCTTCGATTTTTGAGAAATACCATTTAAAACAAGTTATTAACACCTCTGGCCGAATGACGGCGCTGGGCGTTTCCACGCCGCGCCCGGAAGTGGTTGAAGCCGCGATGGCCGGTATGAACCAGTACTTTGAAATGAAAGACCTGGTGAATAAAACCGGCGAGTACATCGCCAAACTGCTGGATGTGGAAGGGGCGACCGTTGTCTCCTGCGCGTCGGCGGGGATTGCCCAGTCGGTAGCGGCGGTGCTGGTGAAAGACAGCGACTGGCTGCTGGAAAACCTGCACGTTACCCCGATTGAAAATAACGAAATCGTGCTGCCGAAGGGCCACAACGTCAACTTCGGCGCGCCGGTTGGCACCATGGTGGCGCTGGGCGGCGGTAAGCTGGTGGAAGCGGGCTACGCCAACGAATGTTCTGCCCAACAGCTGGCGGCGGCGATCACTCCGCGCACCGCGGCGATTCTGTACATCAAATCCCACCACTGTGTGCAAAAAAGCATGCTTAACGTCGCGCAGGCCGCGGAAGTGGCGCGCCAGCATAACTTGCCGCTGATCGTCGATGCGGCGGCGGAAGAAGATTTGCAGTGCTACTACCGCATGGGCGCCGACCTGGTTATCTACAGCGGCGCGAAAGCGATTGAAGGGCCGACCAGCGGGCTGGTCATCGGCAAAACGCAGTACGTTGAGTGGGTTAAGCGCCAGTCGATGGGGATTGGCCGGGCGATGAAAGTGGGCAAAGAGGGCATTCTCGGCCTGACCTGCGCCATTGAACACTACCTGACGGCGACCAAAGAGAGCGGCCAGCAGATGGTGGACAAGATGACGCCGTTTATCGAACAGCTCAACACTCTCAACGGCGTGACCGCGCGGGTGGTGTGGGATAGCGCGGGCCGTGATATCGCCCGCGCCGAAATTAAATTTGATGAAGCGACCACCGGCGTGAATACCGGTGATCTGGTTAACGCCCTGAAGCAGGGCGAATACGCCATTTACTTCCGCGGCTATAAAGCGAATGAAGGCATTATCGAAGCCGATGTCCGCAGCGTGAACGCGCAGCAGCTAGAGGTGGTCGCTCGCCGCATCGCAGAAGTTCTGAATAAGGAGAAAAAAGCATGAAACTGACCCCAAACTTTTACCGTGACCGCGTGTGCCTGAACGTACTGGCGGGCAGCAAAGACAACGCCCGTGAAATTTACGAGGCGGCGGAAGGTCACGTACTGGTCGGCGTGCTCTCCAAAAACTATCCGGACGTCGCCAGCGCGGTGGCCGATATGCGTGAATACGCGAAGCTGATTGATAACGCGCTCTCAGTCGGGCTGGGCGCAGGCGATCCAAACCAGTCGGCGATGGTAAGCGAGATTTCTCGCCAGGTGCAGCCGCAGCACGTCAACCAGGTCTTCACCGGCGTGGCTACCAGCCGCGCGCTGCTCGGGCAGAATGAGACCGTGGTGAATGGCCTGGTCTCGCCGACCGGCAGGCCGGGAATGGTGAAGATCTCAACCGGCCCGCTGAGCAGCGGCGCGGCGGATGGGATTGTTCCGCTGGAAACCGCCATCGCGCTGTTAAAAGATATGGGCGGCAGCTCAATCAAATACTTCCCGATGGGCGGCCTGAAGCACCGCGCCGAGTTTGAAGCCGTCGCCAAAGCCTGCGCCGCGCACGATTTCTGGCTGGAACCGACCGGCGGTATCGATCTGGAAAACTACAGCGAGATCCTGAAAATCGCCCTGGATGCCGGCGTGAGTAAAATCATCCCGCATATTTACAGCTCGATTATCGATAAAGCCAGCGGCAACACCCGCCCGGCCGATGTGCGCCAGTTGCTGGAGATGACCAAACAGTTAGTGAAGTAGTGCCTTGCCCCTCACCCTCAAAGGGTGAGGGGCAACTTATCCCACCGAACCATCAAGGAGTTACCATGCCAACCGCTCGTCACCTGCTTGTTGCTTCACTGTCTTTGCTTGCCGCCGGCGCCGCCGCGCAAACCCACTACGCCTGGATTGGTACCTATAATCCTAATGGCGAAGGTCTGTATCGCTTTACCGTCGATGCCAAAACCGGCGCACTGCGCGATAAGGCGCTGGTGAGCTCGTTGCCGAACGTCGCGCAGCTAACCGTATCGCGCGATGGCAAAACGCTGTATGCCGCCAGTGAAGTCGAAAAAGGCGTGGTGCAGGCGTGGCGAATTGACAAGAACGGCGAGCTGGCGGAACTCAACCAAGTTGCCTCCGGCGGCGCCGGGCCGGTGTATCTCTCCCTGACGCCGGATGGTAAATATCTGTTGGTGGCCAACTATGTTAGCGGCAGCACCGCCGTGCTACCGGTGAAAGAAGATGGTAGCCTGGGCGAGGCGGTGGATGTGCATCAGGATGAAGGTCCGGCCGGCGCCGAACGTCCGGCGGCGGCCGTCGAGGGCAGCTTTGCCATTAGCGATCACAATGGCTCGCACGCCCATATGATCGCCGCCGATCCCAGTGGGAAGTTTGTTTACTCCACCGATCTCGGGCTGGATCGGATCTATCAGTACCGGCTGGATAGCGCCAGCGGTAAGCTGACGCCGAACGATCCGCCGTTTATCGCCGCCTCGTCGCCGGGAGCCGGCCCGCGCCACTTCGTCTTTACGCCAAAGGGCGATGGTTTGTGGCTGATTAACGAAGAAGCGTCGACGCTGACCTTCTATCATCTGGATAAGCAAAGCGGCCTGCTGCGCGAAGGCAAAACCGTCTCCGCGCTGCCGAAAGAGTATAAGGGCACCAGCTTTGCCGCGGGCCTTGTGTTGAGCAACGATGGCAAACAGCTATATGTCGCCAACCGCCTGCATAACAGCATTGCCCACTTTAGCGTGCTGGCTGACGGCAGCCTGAGCCACCAGGAGGATATCTGGACGCGTGGGGATTACCCCCGTACGCTGACGCTGGATAATCAGGGGCAGTGGCTGTACGTCATGAACCAGCGTAGCGATAATATTACCCGTTTTAGCGTGGCGCCGAAGGATGGCAAATTAACCTTTGCCCCAGACTACACGCCGGTCGGTAGCCCATCGCAGATGGTGATATCCGCCCAACCCTGAGCCGTAACAACAAGGAACTGACATGCGATTTCCCAACCAACGCTTAGCGCAACTCTTCACCCTGCTGCGAAATGAAACGCTGCCGCAGGATGAACTGGCGCAGCGGCTGTCGGTTTCTACCCGTACCGTGCGCGCCGATATCACCGCGCTGAATGCGCTGTTGGCGCAGTATGGCGCGCAGTTTACGCTCAACCGCGGTAGCGGCTATCAGCTGAAAATTGACGATCGGTCGCGTTTTCAGGCGCTGGAGGAGACGGCGCCGAAGACGCAGCACGTGCCGCGTACCGCCCAGGAGCGCATCCACTTTTTGCTGGTGCGTTTCCTGACCTCGGCGTTCTCCATCAAGCTGGAAGATCTGGCCGATGAGTGGTTCGTCAGCCGCGCCACGCTGCAAAATGATATGGTCGAGGTGCGCGAGCGCTTCCAGCGTTATCAGTTGACTCTTGAAACCCGCCCGCGCCACGGCATGAAGCTGTTCGGCAGCGAGGTATCGATTCGCGCCTGCCTGACCGATTTACTGTGGGAGCTGACGCTGCAGGGCGGCATGAATCCGCTGATTAGCGCCGAGGCGCTGGAAGCGGATGTTCCTGCGCAACTGGAACCGGTGCTGCAGGAGACGCTCACCCGGCATCATATTCGCCTCACCGATGTCGGCGAGCGCTTTATCTGCCTGTACGGCGCGGTTGTGGTACGCCGCGTGAGTGAAGGCTACCCGCTGGCCGATTTTAGCGCCGAAGATGTGGCGCAAAACGTCCGCGACGCGGCGCGCGATTTGGCGGGGGAGCTACAGCGGTTGGCCGGAAAACCCTTCTCGCCCGCCGAGGAAGAGTGGCTGTGCGTGCATATCGCCGCCCGCCAGGTACAGGATGTCGATCCGGAAACCATCAGCGCCGACGATGACGAAGCGCTGGTCAATTACATTCTGCGTTACATCAACAGCCAGTATAACTACAACCTGCTGGACGACGCCCAGCTGCACGCCGATCTGCTGACCCACATTAAAACCATGATCACCCGCGTGCGCTATCAGATAATGATCCCTAATCCGCTTCTCGATAACATCAAACAGCACTATCCGATGGCATGGGATATGACACTCGCCGCGGTATCGAGCTGGGGCAAATACACGCCTTATACCATCAGCGAAAACGAAATCGGCTTTCTGGTGCTGCATATTGGCGTCGGGCTGGAACGCCACTACAACATCGGCTACCAGCGCCAGCCGCACGTACTGCTGGTGTGCGATACCAGTAATGCGATGGTGCGGATGATCGAAGCGATCCTGCAGCGTAAATATCCGCAGTTGGCGATCGCCGCTACCATTTCCCAGCGTGAATATGAGCAGCGGGAGGCGATCGATGAGGATTTTGTTATCTCAACGGTACGGATCGGCGAAAAAGACAAACCGGTGGTGACCATCGCGCCGTTCCTCACCGATTACCAGTTAGATCAGATTGGCAAGCTGGTGCTGGTGGATCGCACCCGTCCGTGGATGTTGAATAAATACTTCGATGCCGCCCATTTCCGGGTGATCGATAAGCCGATAGATCAGCAAACGCTGTTCGCCGAGCTGTGTCAGCAGCTGCAGCAGGAAGGCTTCGTCGATGCAGAATTTCATGATTCGGTGGTCGAGCGTGAAGCGATTGTCAGCACCATGCTGGGCGACGGTATTGCGCTGCCGCACGCCCTCGGCCTGTTAGCGAAAAAGACGGTGGTCTATACCGTGATCGCCCCGCAGGGTATCGCCTGGGGCGACGAAACCGCCCATATCATCTTCCTGCTCGCTATCAGCAAGAGCGAGTATGAAGAGGCAATGGCGATCTACGATATTTTCGTGACTTTCCTGCGCGAGCGCGCCATGAGCCGCCTTGCCGCGACCCGTAGCTTCGATGAGTTTAAAACGGTGGCGATGGAGTGCGTCAGCCGGTTTTGAGAGGCTGACGGAGGGGATTAACGCAAATGATGCACGACCTGGTTGCTGCTGCCGCGCCAGATAAGCGCCGGGTCTTTTAAATCCTGCACAAACTTACCGTCGACCAGCACGTTAATCAGGTTCACGACTTCCATCTGCTCGGCGTTCAGTTCGTCAATCTTATAGCCGGTCCAGACCCAGATATCTTTACCGGGGCATTCGGCGCGTACGCGCTGCACCAGATTGAGGATCTCCGCGACGTTTTGCGGATGCAGCGGATCGCCGCCGGAGAGTGAAAGCCCCTGGCGTTTAATGCGGGTATCGTTGAGGTCGGCAATGATGCGGTCGGCCATCCCGGTTGTGAAAGGCATACCGGAATTTACCCGCCAGGTGCTTTTGTTGTAGCAGCCGGGGCATTCGTGGACGCAGCCGGAGACAAACAGGGTGCAGCGGGTGCCGGGGCCGTTGACGATGTCGACGGGGTAATACTGGTGATAATTCATTGTTTCCTCTTCTCATTTGCCGCTGCAGCGTCGTTGGCTGCGCTCGCTCGCCCGGGTCACTTACTCCAGTAAGCTCCCCGGGACTTACTCGTTTGCCGCCTTGCTCTGACGTTAATTGCTTTGCGAAAACGAAGGAGTGCGGCCATTTCCCGGCGTCGCTGAGCTCGGCCGGGCTACGACAGTGGCAGTAGTAGCCCGGATAAGGCGCTGCGCGCCGCTATCCGGGAAAAGCGCATTGGTCTTTAACCAATCTGCCCATTGCCCAGGTGCTTCACGCGGCGCTTCACTTCTTCCTGCTTGCCGGCGTTGAACGGACGCGCGTCCGGGCTGCCGAGATAACCGCAAACCCGGCGGGTCACCGATACGCGGGCGGCGTCGTGGTTGCCGCATTTCGGGCAGGTAAAGCCCTTGCTGGTGCACTCGAACTCGCCGGTATATCCGCACTCGTAGCATTCATCGATCGGCGTATTGGTGCCGTAATACGGTACGTGCTGATAGCTGTAATCCCACACGTCTTCCAGCGCCTTGAGGTTATGCTGGATATTCGGATATTCGCCGTAGCAAATAAAGCCGCCGTTGGCCAGCGGCGGATACGGCGCTTCAAAATCGATCTTGTCGTACGGGTTAACCATCTTCTCGACGTCGAGATGGAAGCTGTTGGTGTAGTAGCCTTTTTCGGTCACGCCCGGTACCACGCCGAATTCGGCGGTATCGAGGCGGCAGAAGCGATCGCACAGGTTTTCGCTCGGCGTGCTGTACAGGCTGAAGCCGTAGCCGGTCTCTTCCTTCCATTGCTCAACGGCGTCGCGCAGACGCTGAACGATGGCGATGCCTTTTTCACGCAGCGCTGCGCTATCGTACATATGCTGATTGTTGTACAGCGCGTTGATGGTCTCGTGAATCCCGATGTAGCCCAGGGAAATGGACGCGCGGCCGTTCTTGAAAATTTCCGCGACGTCATCGTCGGCTTTCAGACGCACGCCGCAGGCGCCTTCCATATACAGAATTGGCGCGACGCGGGCTTTCACCCCTTCCAGACGGGCGATACGGGTCATCAGCGCTTTGCGCGCCAGCAGCAGGCGCTCGTCCAGCAGCGCCCAGAAGGCGGCTTCGTCGCCTTTCGCTTCCAGCGCGATACGTGGCAGGTTCAGGCTGATAACGCCGAGGTTGTTGCGCCCATCGTGTACCTGTTCGCCGTTCTCGTTTTCCCACACGCCGAGGAAACTGCGGCAGCCCATCGGCGTTTTAAACGACCCGGTGACTTTCACTACCTGATCGTAGTTGAGAATATCCGGGTACATGCGCTTGCTGGCGCACTCTAAGGCCAGCTGTTTGATGTCATAGTTCGCATCGCCGAACTTATGGTTCAGGCCGTCGCGAATGGCGAAGACCAGTTTCGGGAATACCGCCGTTTTGCGGTTTTTCCCGAGGCCGGCGATGCGGTTGCGCAGAATCGACTGCTGGATCAGGCGCGACTCCCAGCTGGTGCCGAGGCCAAAACCAAAGGTGACGAACGGCGTCTGGCCATTGGCGGTATGCAGCGTGTTGACCTCATACTCCAGCGACTGGAACGCGTCGTAGCACTCTTTCTCGGTACGCGTACGGGCATAGCCTTCGGCATCCGGGATCTGCCACTCTTCGGCAATTTTACGATGCTTTTTGAAGCTCTCGGTGACGAACGGCGCCAGCACTTCATCGATACGGTTAATGGTGGTGCCGCCGTAAATATGGCTGGCGACCTGGGCGATAATCTGCGCCGTGACCGCGGTGGCGGTAGAGATAGACTTCGGCGGCTCAATTTCGGCATTGCCCATTTTAAAGCCGTGAGTCAGCATGCCTTTCAGGTCGATCAGCATGCAGTTGAACATCGGGAAGAACGGCGAATAGTCGAGATCGTGGTAGTGGATCTCGCCGCGCTCGTGCGCCTGCACCACATCGCGAGGCAGCAGGTGCTGACGGGCATAGTGTTTGGCCACGATACCGGCCAGCAGATCGCGCTGGGTCGGGATCACTTTACTGTCTTTGTTGGCGTTCTCGTTGAGCAGCGATGAGTTGGTTTGCTCGACCAGACCACGAATTTCCTGGTTCAGACGGCCGCGCTTTTCACGCTCGACATCGCGATCGTGGCGATATTCGATATAGGCGCGCGCCAGCTGTTTCCACGGGCCGGACATCAACTGGTTTTCCACGGCGGTCTGGATGTCGTTGATATCGACCTGCGCGCGGCCCTGCATTTGCTGGCTAACGACTTCTGCGACGGTGGCGCAATAGTCTGCGTCATCGACTCCCGCTGCTTTAGCTGCACGCAGAATTGCTTCTTTAATGCGCTCTGACTTGAACGGCACTTTACAGCCATCACGTTTCATCACATGCGGTGTCATGATCACTCCATATATAGAACAGGTTATCCACAGAGGCGGAAGGTCTCCCAAAAGCGCGCCACGCTACGACTAGCGGCGTTTGCCTTCGGATCCGGCCCTTTTTATCCACATCTCATCACCGCCCAACAACGACAAGATATGGTGACATAATAGACGATTAATACAATATGTAGGGCCGAGGCGCATTTTAAGTTCTATATGTAGTGATTTGCATCAAAGATGTTTGCGATTTTATTGACCCAGAACAAGGTAAAAAGGTGAGAGTACGGATGATGGGCGCTGGCGTGAAATGTAAATTTAGGCGCTTAAAATATAAGCAAAAATGGGGCCCGATCGTGAAGGGAACGGGCAGAATATTCAGGCAATCAATGTATCGTTAAGCAGATCGACAAGCAGCAGCAGGGCGTAGCGGGCATGCTGCGGGTTGACGGGCAGGGGAAGCACGGCGCTGGCCATATCCGCCAGCGCGTGCTGTTCCGGGGTCAGAGCGATAATCGTCACCCCCTGCGTACGCGCCTGCAGCGTCGCGCTCTGTAATACGGCATTGGCTTCGGCGGTGGCCAGCACCAGCAGCAGATGATCGTCATTAAGGGTACTGGCGGTCATTCGCATCAGCGCCGCATCCTGGCAGAGATTAATCGCGATACCGGATGGCAGCAGCTGGTGCTGCAGCAGCGCCGCCAGCGCCACATCCTGGGTGCCGAGGGCGAAGCAATGCACCGCGCGGGCGCTCAGCAGGCGCGATTTGCACTTCTCCACCGCCGCTTCGGCGGTGTGGCCGAGCTGACGGGTTAGCGTATCGCCGAGGCTGCTAAGTTTGTCGCGCCAGGCGACGGGCAGGGTGGCGCTATCCGGAGTGAGCCAGCTGGCGCGCCGTTCGCTGGCCTGCGCCAGCTGTTTGCGTAAATCACGAATATCATCACAACCTACCGAACGGGCGAAGCGGGTGATGGTGGCCGGGCTGACCCCCGCGCTGGCGGCCAGTTCGTCAATCGAGGCGCTGGCGGTAAAGCTAAGATTTTCCAGAATAAAGGCGGCGACGCGCGACTCCTGAGCGCTAAAGCGGACCAATCCGTCCTGTAGTTGACCTACGATATCCATCCTGATGTTCCCTTTGGCAGTACCCGGAATTGAAAATATTTTTCACTTAGTGAATAGCCGTTTTTATAGCATCTGCGCAGAATATTTCCTATGTCTGGCGTCGATGTTTCGCAATGGCATGAGGAAATGATGCGCAAAAATTGAGCCTCGATCACATCGGTGAAAATTATTTTCATATAGCCTTCACTATCACACAATATTAACAATATAGTCGCATAGGTCGTGAAGGCTGAAGCGATAAACACGCAAAGGGGAAGCGCAATGCCACGAATCGTACTCTGTTGTGCCGCAGGCATGTCGACCAGCATGCTGGTGAACAAAATGAAAGCGGAAGCCCAGCAGCGCGCGCTGGCGCTGGAAATCTATGCCGTAGCGGTGGCGGAATTTGAACGCGAACTGCCGAACGCCGACGTCATTCTGCTCGGGCCGCAGGTCAAATACGAAGCCGGCCGCCTGACCGCGCTGGCGGCGCCGCAGGGTAAAGCGGTGGCGGTGATCGATATGGCCGACTACGGTATGATGCGCGGCGCCGCGGTGCTGGATAAAGCGCTGGCCCTGCTCGAACGCTAATTTTCTAATCCCATTTTTATCACCCTCACGTGCGGTCCTGCGATCGCGCGCGGCGATCTGCATGCCGAAAATGCGAATAGAGGTCACTATGCAAGCACTGAAAATCGCCGTTATCGGCGGCGGCAGCAGCTACACGCCGGAGCTTATTGAAGGGATTATCGTTCGTTATGAACAGCTTCCGGTCACCGAACTGGCGCTGGTGGATGTCGAATCCGGCAGGGAAAAGGTTGAGATCATTGCCGCGCTGGCCCGGCGGATGTTGAAACATAAAGGGCTGGAGCAGGTGGCGGTCAGCGTCCACTTTACGCTCGATGAGGCGATCCGCGGCGCCAGCTTTGTGCTGACGCAGCTACGCGTCGGGCAACTGGCGGCGCGCGCCGCGGATGAACGGCTGGGTCTCAAATATCATCTATTGGGCCAGGAGACCACCGGCGTCGGCGGGTTCGCCAAGGCGCTACGGACGATCCCGGTGATCCTCGAAGTTGCGCGCAAAGTGGAACAGCTGGCGCCGGAAGCGTTCATTCTTAACTTTACCAACCCGGCGGGGATCGTCACCGAGGCGGTCAGCCGCTACAGCAAGGCGAAGATCATCGGCCTGTGCAACGTGCCGATCAACATGCAGCACATGATCGTCGGGATGTTAGGCGCGCAGGAGTCCGAAGTGAAATTGCGCTTTGCCGGGCTCAACCATATGGTCTGGGTGCATAAGGTGCTACAGGGGCGCGAGGATGTCACCGGCAAAGTGATCGATATGCTCTGCGACGGTAAGGCGCTGTCGATGAACAACATTAAAGAACTGCCGTGGCCGGCGGAATTCCTCCGCGCGCTAAAGGCGATTCCGTGCCCTTATCATCGTTATTTCTGGCTGACGCCGGCGATGCTGGCGGAAGAGATCGCCGCAGCGAAAACCAAAGGCACCCGCGCCGAGCAGGTGATGAAGGTCGAGCAGGAGCTGTTTGCGCTGTACGCCGACCCGCAGCTGGAAGAAAAACCAGAGCAGCTGAGCTTTCGCGGCGGCGCTTACTACTCGGAAGTGGCCGTTGAGCTTATCAATGCGATTCACAACAACCTGGGCGCGGAGATGGTGGTAAACACCCGCAACAACGGCGCGATTCACGGCCTGGATGATGATGCGGTGGTGGAAACCAACAGCATTATCGATGCGCAAGGGGCGCGGCCGCTGGCGTTCGGCCCGCTGCCGCCGGCGATGAACGGCCTGACGCAGCAGGTGAAGGCCTTTGAACGGCTGACGATTGAAGCCGCGGTACACGGCTGCCGCGAGAGCGCGCTGCTGGCGCTGGTGGCTAACCCGTTGGTCGGTAACGTCACCGATGCCCAGGCGCTGCTGGATGAAGTGTTAACGATAAACCGTCAATGGCTGACGCAATTTAACTGACCGCTATTTCCCTCGGGAGCACACCATGTCGAATACAAGCTGGATTGAACGTTACGTCATGCCGGCGGCGCTGAAAATCGCCGGGCAAAAGCACGTCCTGTCGGTACGCGATGGCATCATTCTGAATATGCCGTTTATGCTGATTGGCTCGTTTTTCCTGATTTTCGCCTACCTGCCGATCCCCGGCTATGCCGACATGATGAGCGGCCTGTTTGGCGAGGTCTGGCGCGATAAAATGCTGTACCCGGTGAAAGCGACCTACGACATTATGGCGCTGATTTCCAGCTTCGGCATCGCTTATCGGCTGGCGGAGAAGTACCGCACCATCGACCCGCTGAGCGCCGGGGCGATGTCGCTGGTGGCCTTTGTGATGACTATCCCGCAGAACACCCTCTTTACCCCGGTACACGGCGCGGCGGAGGTGATTAAAGGAGTGATCCCGGTGAGCATGGTCGGCAGCCAGGGGCTGTTTGTCGCTATTGTCATTTCGCTGCTGTCGACGGAGATTTATCGTTTGGTCGCCAGCCGCAATCTCGTTATCCGCATGCCGGACGGCGTGCCGCCGGCAGTGGCGAAATCTTTCCTCGCCCTGATCCCCGGCTTCTGTGTTCTGGCGGTGGTGCTGGCGCTGCGCCTGGCGGTTGAGGCCTCGCCGTTTGGCGACATCAACAGCATGATCGCCACTTTGATCGGTATTCCGATGCATCACGTCGGCGGTACGCTGCCGGGGATGATTATTTCGGTGATAGTGATCGGTATTTTGTGGACGCTGGGCCTGCACGGCGACGCGATTGTGCTGGTATTTATTCAGCCGGTGTGGCTGTCGAATATGTCAGAGAACCTGACGGCCTTTCAGAACGGCCAGCCGATCCCGCATATCATTACCCAGCAATTTTACGATCTGTGGATTGCGCCCGGCGGCACCGGCGCGCTGCTGGGGCTGGTGATATTTATGTTGCTGCGCAGCCGTAGTCAGCAGATGAAACAGCTGGGGAAAATTGCCGCGCCGGGAGCGTTGTTTAACATCAGCGAGCCGATGGTGTTCGGCATCCCGCTGGTGATGAACCCGTACTTCTTCCTGCCGTTTATTTTAACGCCGGTGCTGCTGGTGATCGTGTCCTATACCGCAATGGCGACCGGGCTGGTGGCGCCGCCGGCCGGAATCGCGCTGCCGTTCACTACGCCGATCTTCATCAGCGGCTATCTGGCGACCGGCGGCCATATTTCCGGCACCATACTGCAGGTCGTGAATTTAACTATTTCGCTGGTGGTTTACTATCCGTTCTTCCGCGCCTGGGATCGGCTGAAGGCCAAAGAGGAGCACGCCTCAGCGCAGCCGCAGGAGAGCGTTATCCTTCCTGACGCTGACCGCGCGTAATCTCCAGCCCCACGAACCGGTAGCCCCGGTGAGCGTAGCGCCACCGGGGAAAAGCTTTATGCCTGCAACCACCATACCGCTTCGAACGGCCGCAGCGTCATTGCCGCCGGACGGTTGGCCGTTTCCGCATAGTTGCCAATCAGCGCCCGCCAGTCGCCAGACATCTCTGGCGGCTGCCACGGCTGGAACTCACGGCTCAGGTTGGCGGCCACCACCAGCGTCTGCCCCTGCCACTGGCGGCGATAACACCACAGCGACGGATGGTCCGGCAGCAGATCCTGATAATCCCCCCAGGTCAGCACCGGCGTGGTTTTTCGCAGCGCGATCAGCTGCTGATAGGTGTAAAACACCGATTCCGGATCCGCCAGCGCCGCCTCGACGTTAATCTCGCGATAGTTATTACCCAACGCGATCCAGGGTTCTCCATCGCTGAAGCCGCCGTTCTCGCCATCGTGCCACGGCATCGGCGTGCGGCTATTGTCGCGCGATTTGCTGGCCAGAATCGCCAGCAGTTCATCCGGGCTTTGTCCCTGCGCCGCGCGCTCGATAAACATGTTATGGCTTTCCACGTCACGATAATCGCTGATGTTGCTGAAATGCGGGTTGGTCATGCCAATCTCTTCGCCCTGATAGATATAGGGCGTGCCCTGCATGCCGTGCAGTACCATCGCCAGCATCTTCGCCGCCGGCACCCGGTACTCGCCCTCGTCGCCGAAGCGCGACACGATGCGCGGCTGATCGTGGTTACACCAGAACAGCGCATTCCACGCCCGGTTATGCATCCCTTGCTGCCAGTGGCGGAATAGCGCTTTCAGCGCCACGTAGTCCGGACGGGCGAGGGTCCATTTTTCACCGCCGGGATAATCGACTTTTAAGTGATGAAAATTAAACGTCATCGACAGTTCGCGGCCGTCCAGCGCGGCGTACTGTTGGCAGTGTTCAAGTGAAGTGGAAGACATTTCGCCCACGGTCATCAGGCCACGAGGGGTAAAGACATCGCGGCTCATTTCCTGCAGGAACTCGTGAACCCGCGGGCCATCGGTGTAGAAGCGGCGTCCATCGCCAACGGTATCGGAGAGGAAGTCCTGCTCCTTGGAGATAAGATTGATGACATCGAGGCGCAGGCCATCAACGCCGCGATCGGCCCAGAACTCGCAGACTTTTTTCAGCTCGGCGCGTACCGTCGGGTTTTCCCAGTTGAGATCCGCCTGCTCGGTGGCGAAAAGATGCAAATAATACTGTTCGCTTTCCGCATGCCATTGCCAGGCGTTACCGCCGAATTTCGAACGCCAGTTATTCGGCAATGCTCCCGGCTCGCCGTCGCGCCAGATATAGAACTGGCGATACGGGCTCGCCTTATTTAACGACTGGCGGAACCATTCGTGTTCCGTCGAGGTATGGTTAAACACCATATCCAGCACGATGCGGATACCGCGCGCTTTCGCTCCGGCGACCAGTTGGTCAAAATCCTCCAGCGTGCCGTATGAGGGATCGATAGCGGTATAGTTCGCCACGTCATAGCCGTTGTCCACCTGCGGCGAGACGTAGAACGGCGTCAGCCAGATAGCATCGACGCCGAGCTTTTGCAGGTAGTCGAGACGGGCGGTGACGCCGCGTAAATCGCCGGTACCGCTGCCGGTGGTGTCCTGAAAACTCTTCGGGTAGATTTGATAAATAACGCCGTTTTGCCACCAGCGGGGAAGGGTATTCATATTACGTTCCTGCGAATATAGGGGGCGCAAGCGGCGCCCCGAAAGAAGACGTTAGATAATCTGCAAGGTGCCCTGACGGTACTTGCGTTGATAAACCACGGTGGTGAGGATAATCGGCACTACCACGGCGATGGCCATCGCCGTGGCGTAGACCTGCCAGTAGCTTGGCTGAATTGACAGGATGCCCGGCAGGCCGCCGACGCCGATACCGTTCGCCAGCACGCCGTTCAGGCCGCACAGCAGGCCCGCGAGGCCGGATCCGACCATCGCGCACAGCATCGGGAAGCGGTACTTCAGGTTGATGCCGTACATCGCCGGTTCGGTGACCCCGAGATAGGCGGAGATCGCCGCGGGTACCGATATTTCGCGTTCATTCTGTTTACGGCTGGCAATAATAATGCCGACCACCGCCGACGCCTGAGCAATATTCGACAGCGCAATCAGCGGCCATACCGGCGTGCCGCCCATGCTTTGAATCATCTGCATATCGATAGCGAGGGTGGTCTGATGTACGCCGGTGATCACCAGCGGCGCATAGAGGAAGCCGAACAGCGCGGCGCCGATCGGCGCGAAGCTGCCGGTTAACAAATGGCGCACCGCGAAGGCCACGCCGTCGCCAATCAGACGACCAAACGGGCCGATAAAAGCGTGAGCGAGGAACACCGCCAGAATCAACGAGCACACCGGTACCACCACCAGATAGAGGTAGTCAGGCACGATACGCTTGAGACGTGTTTCGATAAAGCCCAGTGCCAACCCCGCCAGCAGAGCCGGGATCACCTGCGCCTGATAGCCGACTTTCGCAATGGTAAACAGGCCGAAGTTCCATACTTCCGGCACCTGCTGGCCGAGCAGGTAGGCGTTCATCAACTGTGGAGAGACCAGCGTGACGCCAAGCACGATCCCGAGGATCGGCGTGCCGCCCATTTTCTTCACCGCTGACCAGCAGATCCCCACCGGCAGATAGAAGAAGATAGCCTCGCCAATCAGCCACAAGAAGTCATAAATCGTTTTCAACGACGGGTGCATTTGCGCCAGCGTCTGGCCGTTGCTCATTGGCAGATCGCCGATGACGTTACGGAAACCGAGGATCAGACCGCCGCTGATCAGCGCCGGCAGAAGCGGGAAAAAGATCTCGGCAAAGTGCGAGATCAACCGTTCATGCCACTTCATATTTTGCCGCGCGGCCTGTTTGGCCTGCTCTTTGTCGGCGGACGCCTGACCGGTGGTGGCCAGCAGCGCCTTATAGTAATCGCCGACTTCGGTGCCGATGACCACCTGGAACTGCCCGGCGTTAGTGAAGCATCCCTTCACCATGCGCAACTGCTCAATCTCTTTCGGTTTGGCGATGGCCGGATCGTTCAGCACAAAGCGCAAACGGGTAATACAGTGGCTGACGGTGGCAATGTTGCCGCGCCCGCCCACCAGTTCGATCAGTTTATCGATGTCCTGCTGGTTTACTTTGCTCATGATGAAGCCTCAAAAACAGAGGGGAGAGATGCCGTTTTTTACCTTGCATGCATCCTAACCGTTCCGTTGGGAATGCAAAATGGGAACGTTCCCGAAACTCGGCGAAGATCACATAAATCGCCCGAACGAGATTAATTCAGGGCAGCGGGAATGACGATTTGGCGGGGTTCGGCGTGGCCGGCGATCTGGTCGATCAGCTGCTGTGCCGCCTGGCGTCCGGCTTCGGCGTAGCCGGGATCGACGGTGAGGATCTCCGGATGCAGAAACTTCATCAGCGGCGTGCTGCCGACGCTGGCGAGTTGTAGCGTGTCGATACGCTGTTCCTGTAGATATTTACTGGCGCCGAGAGCGAGAGTATCGGTGGCGCAGACCAGCGCGCGGGTCTCGGGCGTCAGCACGCTGGCGACGCTTTCATAACCCTGCTTCATCGCCAGCCCCGGCAAAGCAGCGGTTGGCGTGAGCTTCTTTTGCGCGCAGAAATCGAGATACGCCTGATGACGGCGTTCCCCGGTGGTGACGTCGCTGTGCGGCACGCCGAGGAAGCTTATATGCCGGTGCCCGCGCTCATAGAGACGCTGCATCAGTAACTCGATCGCGCCATGATCGTCATAGCACACCGAAGCGAAGCCGGGGGCATCGCGCGCCAGCAGCACCAGCGTTTCGCGCCACGGCGCAAGCATCTCCTCGCTAATACCGGTAAAGCCGAACAGCACCACGCCGTCGATATTGCGCCGGGCGAGCATGCCCAGATGTTCTTCCACCAGTGCCGGAGAAAACTGGCTCTCCATCATGATCGGATCGTAGCCCTGCTGATAAAAGGCGGGCAGCATGGTCTGCACCGCTAAATTTTCCGACAGCGAATCCAGACGCGTGACGATAATCGCCACCACCTTATCGCTCTGACCACGCATGGCGCGGGCGGAGCGGGAAGGGGAGAAACCGTGCTGCTGCATCACCGCTTCCACCCGTTCGCGGGTGCGCTCGCTGACGCCGCTTTCGTTATTCAGCACGCGCGACACCGTCGACTTTCCGACGCCGCTTAAGCGGGCGATATCTTTGATTGTTAGCCGGTTTTGCATACGGGGTTCTCGCCATCGTCCGATTTGAGTGAGTCTAATGCTACTCAACGAATCCTCAATGAGCAAAGACTGGTTGATGTCTGGTTTAGTTGCCGGGCGGTATGATAGCCATAATAGCCACAAATAGTTTCCTGGTCGCGGTATACTCCGCGCCGTCTTGAGTCACTTACCGGAGAATTTTATGGACCCCGATCCCACTCCTCATCCTCGATGGATCAACCTTTCTTTCCGGTAAGCCTGTTTAGCACTGCTTTACCGGAAAGCGTAAAGCAGTGACGTCCACGATGTCCCTGCCCTATAAAAATAATGCCTGACAGGTAAGGCTTTGCCGCGCCTGTTGGCAACGCTGCGTTCGCTCGCGCGAGCGCGGAGGGACTGTTTATGCTGAAAAATTTTACCCGGCAGCTGTTCGCGCAGCTTAGCCGCCATTTACCACATCGTTTGATCCAGCGCGATCCGCTGCCCGATGCCCGCAATCTGGCCAGCGCGCCGATCCCGGATTCACTCGGCAAGCGCTGCCTGGACGTGGCGGCCATGGATGAGCAGGAGATCTGGCGCGCGTTCGATAGCCACCCTGAAGGGCTGAACGACGCCGAAGTGGCGGCGAAAATCGCCCTGCACGGCGATAACCAAATCCCCGCACAGAAGCCGTCGCCGTGGTGGATTCATCTGTGGACCTGCTATCGCAACCCGTTCAACCTGCTGTTGACGGTGCTCGGCATCGTCTCCTATTCCACTGAAGATTTGTTCGCCGCGGGCGTTATCGCGCTGATGGTCGGCATCTCGACGCTACTTAACTTCATCCAGGAAGCGCGCTCGACCAAAGCGGCGGATGCGCTGAAGGCGATGGTCAGCAATACCGCCACGGTGCTGCGGGTTATCAACGAGCAGGGCGAGAGCCGCTGGCTCGAACTACCCATCGACCAACTGGTGCCGGGCGATATTGTCAGGCTATCGGCGGGAGATATGATCCCGGCTGACCTGCGCATCATTGTGGCGCGCGACCTGTTTGTCGCTCAGGCCTCGCTGACCGGCGAATCGCTGCCGATTGAAAAAGTCGCGCGCACCCGCGATCCGCTACAAACCAATCCGCTGGAATGCGACACCCTGTGCTTTATGGGGACCAACGTGGTGAGCGGCTCGGCGCAGGCCATCGTCTACGCCACCGGCGGCAACACCTGGTTCGGCCAGCTTGCCGGGCGCGTCAGCGAGCAGGAAAGCGAGCCGAACGCCTTTCAGAAAGGCATTAGCCGGGTCAGCATGCTGCTGATCCGCTTTATGCTGGTGATGGCGCCGGTGGTGCTGTTGATCAACGGCTACACCAAAGGCGACTGGTGGGAAGCGGCGCTGTTCGCGCTGTCGGTGGCGGTCGGCCTGACGCCGGAGATGCTGCCGATGATCGTCACCTCGACGCTGGCGCGCGGGGCGGTGAAGCTGTCAAAACAAAAGGTGATCGTCAAACACCTCGACGCCATTCAAAACTTTGGCGCGATGGATATCCTCTGCACCGATAAAACCGGCACCCTGACCCAGGATAAAATCGTGCTGGAGAACCATACCGATGTTTCCGGTAAATCCAGCGAGAGAGTCCTGCACACCGCCTGGCTCAATAGCCATTACCAGACCGGGCTGAAAAACCTGCTCGACACCGCGGTGCTGGAAGGCGTGGAGCTGGATGCCGCTCGCGGTCTCGCGGAGCGCTGGCAGAAGGTGGATGAGATCCCGTTCGACTTCGAACGCCGCCGCATGTCGGTGGTGGTAAAAGAGCAGGACGACGCGCATCAGCTGATCTGTAAAGGGGCGCTGCAGGAGATCCTCAACGTCTCGACTCAGGTGCGCTACAACGGTGAAATCGTACCGCTGGACGACACCATGCTGCGCCGTATCCGCCGGGTGACCGATACCCTGAACCGTCAGGGGCTGCGGGTGGTGGCGGTGGCGACCAAATACCTGCCGGCGCGGGAAGGCGACTATCAGCGTGCGGATGAATCCGACCTGATCCTCGAAGGCTACATCGCCTTCCTCGATCCGCCGAAAGAGACCACCGCCCCGGCGCTGAAAGCGTTAAAGGCCAGCGGCATTACGGTAAAAATCCTCACCGGCGACAGCGAACTGGTGGCGGCGAAAGTGTGTCATGAAGTGGGGCTGGATGCGGGCGAAGTGGTGATTGGCAGCCAGATTGAAGCCATGAGCGACGACGAACTGGCAGCGCTGGCGAAACGCACCACGCTGTTCGCGCGCCTGGCGCCGCTGCATAAAGAGCGCATCGTGACGTTGCTGAAACGCGAAGGCCACGTGGTGGGCTTTATGGGCGACGGTATTAACGACGCCCCGGCGCTACGCGCGGCGGATATTGGCATTTCCGTTGACGGGGCGGTGGATATCGCCCGCGAGGCGGCGGATATCATTTTGCTGGAAAAAAGCCTGATGGTACTGGAGGAGGGGGTTATCGAAGGCCGCCGCACCTTCGCCAACATGCTCAAGTACATCAAAATGACCGCCAGCTCCAACTTCGGCAATGTCTTCAGCGTGCTGGTGGCCAGTGCCTTCCTGCCGTTCCTGCCGATGTTGCCGCTGCACCTGTTGATTCAGAACCTGCTGTACGATGTCTCCCAGGTGGCGATTCCGTTTGATAACGTCGACGATGAGCAGATCCGTAAACCGCAGCGCTGGAATCCGGCCGATCTCGGGCGTTTTATGGTCTTCTTCGGGCCGATCAGCTCGATTTTCGATATCCTCACCTTTGGCCTGATGTGGTGGGTGTTCCATGCCAACAGCGTCGAGATGCAGACCCTGTTCCAGTCCGGCTGGTTTATTGAAGGGCTGCTGTCGCAGACGCTGATTGTGCATATGATCCGTACCCGCCGCATCCCGTTCATCCAGAGCCGCGCCGCGTGGCCGCTGTTCGCGATGACGCTGCTGGTGATGGCGGTGGGGATCGCGCTGCCGTTCTCGCCGCTGGCGGGCTACCTGCAGCTGCAGGCGCTGCCGCTCAGCTATTTCCCATGGCTGGTGGCGATTCTGGCGGGTTACATGGTGTTGACCCAGACCGTTAAAGGCTTCTACAGCCGCCGTTACGGCTGGCAGTAGAGGTTTCGCCCCTTTGCCGTTCGGCAGAGGGGCTTACCGGTATTTCTCTTAAATCTCATCAAGTTGTGAAGCCCGTCATCGCCATGCATTGACGCAATTTTGTGGGCATGTTAACCCAATGTTTTGCTTTTTTTGGCCCGTCATAAAAAGGAACATTGATGATTAACACCGTGCGTTACAGTCTGCTGACCAGCGGAATATTACTGAGCAGCATGGCGCTTGCCGCCCCGGCGGGCGATCTGCCGCTGATGCCGTGGCCCGCCCATGTGGAGCGCCCGCAGGCGCAGGGGGCGTTGGCGCTAAATAATCAGCTGACGATCAACGTCAGCGGCGACGATCTGGGCGAGGCGGCAACTCGCTGGCGTGAACGTCTTGCGCGGCAAACCGGCTGGACGCTACAGCCGCAGACGGCGCCGGCAAAAAGCCCAACCATTAACGTGATCGTCAATAAGAAAGTGCCTTTCCTGCCGCAGCCTGATAGCGACGAAAGCTATCAGCTAACCGTTAACGCCGAAGGCGCGACCCTGAAAGCCAATACGCGTTTTGGCGCGCTGCGCGGCATGGAAACGCTGCTACAGCTGGTACAAAACGGCCCTGACGGCACCACCATTCCTTATGTCGCCATTGACGATGCGCCGCGCTTCCCGTGGCGTGGACTGCTGCTGGATTCCGCCCGCCACTTTATGCCGCTGTCGGCGATCAAGCGGCAGATTGATGGTATGGCGGCGGCGAAGCTTAACGTACTGCACTGGCATCTGACCGACGATCAGGGCTGGCGCTTCGCCTCCAGCCGCTATCCGAAGCTGCAGCAGCAGGCCAGCGACGGCCTGTTTTATACCCAGGCGCAGATGAAAGACATTGTGCGCTATGCCGCCGAACGCGGTATTCGCGTGGTGCCGGAAATCGATATGCCGGGCCACGCCTCGGCGATCGCCGTGGCTTATCCGGAACTGATGAGCGCGCCGGGGCCTTACGCGATGGAGCGCCACTGGGGCGTGCTGAAACCGGTACTCGACCCAACAAAAGAGGCCACCTACGCGTTTGCCGAGGCGATGGTCAGCGAACTGGCGGCTATCTTCCCCGATCCGTATCTGCATATCGGCGGTGATGAAGTTGATGACAGCCAGTGGCGCGCCAATCCGGCCATTCAGAAATTCCTCAAAGAGAAGGGGCTGGCGGACAGCCACGCGCTACAGGCGTACTTCAACCGGCGCCTGGAGACGTTGCTCGAAAAACATCACCGGCAGATGGTCGGCTGGGATGAAATCTACCACCCTGATTTACCGAAGAGCATTCTGATTCAGTCCTGGCAGGGGCAGGACGCATTAGGCGACGTCGCCAAACACGGCTATCGCGGCATTCTCTCCACCGGTTTTTACCTCGACCAGCCGCAGTACACCGCCTATCACTATCGTAATGAGATTATCCCGCAGGGGCTTAACGGCGTGGATACGATTACCGATAACGACAGCGCCCAGAGCTGGCAGTTTTCGATGCCGCGCCTGAAGGGCAGCGCGGTTGAGGGCAGCTTTACGCTGGTAAAAGGCGATAGTGGCTGGCGTGGATTTATTGATTTTAAAGGGAAATCACGGCGTGCCGTGCAGGAGATTGAATGGCTCGGCGACAATCAGGTCACGTTCCGCGTCGATACCTGGATGGGCGAGACCCGCCCGGTGCTAACCATTAACGACGACAAGCTCGCAGGCTACTTCCTGCTTGGCAACACCCGTTATCCTATTGACGGCAAGCGGCTGGATGCCGTGCCGCAGGGCATTCAGCCGACGCTGCCCGACGCGCAGCAACAGAAGAATCTGCTCGGCGGCGAGGCGGCGCTGTGGGCGGAAAACGTCGCCGCGCCGGTCATCGATATCAAGCTGTGGCCGCGGGCTTTTGCGGTGGCGGAGCGGCTGTGGTCGGCCGAAGACGTCCAAGACAGCGACAATATGTATCAGCGCCTGCAAGCGATGGACAGCTGGTCAACGGTCTCCGTCGGCCTGCAGCAGCATACTCAGCAGCTGGAGCAGTTCACCCGGCTGGCGAACAGCAGCCATACGCTGGCGTTGCAGATCCTCGCCGAGGCGCTGGAGCCGGCGCATTACTACACCCGTCAGCATCTCAAGTTCCAGGCGAACAATTACCATCAATTTGAACCGCTTAACCGGTTGGCCGATGCGTTACCGGCTGAGAGTGACACCGTACGCAGCCTGAACCAGTGGGCGGAGCGGCTGATCAGCGATGCCGAGGATACTGAGAGCGCCGATGCGCTGCGCCACGTCTTTACCCGCTGGCAGAACAACAGCGGCGATGCGCTGGCGCTGACCGACAATAACTATCAGCTGGCGGCGATTAAACCGGTGGTGCAGCAGGTTGATAAGCTGGCGAGCCTCGGGCTGCGCTTGACCGATCTGGTGGCGCGGCAGGGAACGCTGGACGATAAAGAGTACGCCTCAATCCAGGCGCAGCTGGATACGGCGGCGAAAACCCAGGATGAGCTGGTGATTGCGGCGGTCTATCCGCTGGAGAAACTGCTGCGGGCAACGAAGATAAAATAGGGCATTTCCCTCACCCCGCGGATGGCGCAAGCGCCTGGGGTGAGGGCAGAGAAGCGCTTAGCGACGGATCGCGATAGCTTCAATCTCAATCTTCACGTCTTTCGGCAGACGCGCGACTTCTACGCAGGAACGCGCCGGGAAAGTGGCGTTATGCTCGGTGAAGAACGCTTCATACGCGGCATTCACGGTGGCGAAATCGTTCAGATCTTTCACGAAAACGGTGGTTTTCACGATATCGCCCACTTTCAGGCCAGCGGCTTCAACGATAGCTTTTACGTTGTCCAGGGACTGACGCGCCTGCGCGGCGACATCTTCCGGCACGCTGCCGGTTTTCGGGTCTACTGGGATCTGGCCGGAAGTGATGATCATGCTACCCAGATCAACGCCTTGTACATATGGGCCGATAGCTGCTGGTGCCTTTTCCGTCGCAATAGTTTTGCTCATAATATCTCCAGATGAACTGCAGTAATTAGGTCGTAGCCATTATAGGGAGGGCCGGTATTAATACCAACCGCAATTAGTTGGCCAGCACCACATAATGGGAAAACTCTTTTTCACAGTATTTGCATTTGAGTGCGATGTCATCGGCGCGTTTTTTCACTGCGAAACTCGACGAAACCGGCTCAGCGTGACTGATGCAGTTGCTGTTCGGGCAGACCAGCACGCTGTTGATGCGCTCCGGCAGGCTCGGGCGGGATTTGCCCACCACTTCGTAATCATCAATACGGTTAACCGTTGCGTCCGGCGCATACAGCGCCAACTGATTGACCTGCTCATCGGTCAGGAAGGTGTTCTCGATTTTAATCAAATCTTTACGGCCCATCTCGCCGGACGGCAGGTTCAGGCCGATGGTGATGCGCTGGTCGGTTTCGGTCAGCTTGAACAGGGTTAACAACTTGAAGCCGACCTGGGCCGGGATATGGTCGATCACGGTGCCGCGTTTAATGGCTTCTACTTGCAGTTTATTGTCGTGTGTCATCTCTCATTCCCCCTTATTGTGCCAGCTCGCTATTCAATACCAGTGCCAGTAACGCCTGGCGGGCGAAGATGCCGTTACCGGCCTGCTGGAAGTACCAGGCGTGCGGCGTTTTATCGACGTCGGTGGTGATTTCATCAACGCGCGGCAGCGGGTGCAGCACCTTCATGTTGACGCGGGCGCCTTCGAGATCCGCGGCGCGCAGCACGAACTGCGCCTTCACGTTGGCGTATTCCGATGGGTCAAGGCGCTCTTTCTGCACGCGAGTCATATACAGAATATCGACCTCTGCCATCACTTCGTCGATGGCGCTATGCAGGCTCCAGGCGATGCCTTTTTCATCCAGCATATCGAGAATGTACTGCGGCATCGCCAGCGCGTCCGGGGCGATGAAGTAAAAGCGGTTGCCGTTGAATTTGGCCAGCGCCTGGGTCAGCGAGTGTACGGTACGGCCATATTTCAGGTCGCCGACCATCGCGACATTGAGGTTCTCAAGGCGGCCCTGAGTTTCCTGAATGGTGAACAGGTCGAGCAGGGTTTGCGTTGGATGCTGATTGGCGCCGTCGCCGGCGTTGAGAATCGGTACGTTGCCGGAGAATTCGGTTGCCAGACGCGCGGCGCCCTCTTGCGGATGGCGCATTACGATAGCGTCGACGTAGGTGCTGATAACCGAAATGGTGTCGGCCAGGGTTTCGCCTTTCTTGCCGAGCGAGGTGTTGCTGCTGTCGGAGAAGCCGACCACGCTGGCGCCGAGGCGGTGCATGGAGGTTTCAAAAGAGAGGCGAGTACGGGTGGAGGCTTCAAAGAAACAGCTGGCGATAACCTTATGCTTCAGCAGCTCGGGTTGCGGATTGGCTTTCAGCTTTGCGGCTGTCGCCAGCACCAGTTCGAGGTCTTCGCGGCTGAAATCGTTTATGGAAATGATATGTTTTTGATATAGCGGGTTAGCCATGCTTATCTCCTGACGCCTGAGCAAAAAAAAAGCCCCTTAAATAAGGGGCTTCGAGAATTCATTGAGCAACGGAAAGAAAAACGCCAGGCCAGCGCCTGCTTTCAGACGCGGTAAGACACAGCAATGTCGTACGCAATTGACCATATTTCCTCCCGGCAAAACGGCTGGCATTATACGCAGCTTTGATGAGCAATCAAGCGATTAATCCACAATCAGGGAAACGTTTGCCTGCGAAGGCTGCGCCAGCGCAAAAAACCGCGATAAAAATGTGGTCTGGTAGTGGTAAGCAGCGTATAAAACAAAAATGAAAAGCTGTTTTATATTTGAGGGCTACTATGATTATCGGCAATATTCATCATCTGCAATCCTGGCTGCCGGACGCGCTGCGTCAGGCGATTGAGCATGTTAAAGCCCACGTTAGCGAGTCGACGCCGCTCGGCAAGCACGACATCGACGGCAATAATCTGTTCTATCTGGTTTCTGAAGACAGCACCGAAGCGCAGGCCGAGCGTCGCGCCGAGTATCACGCCCGCTATCTGGATATTCAAATTGTACTTCGCGGTCAGGAAGGGATGACCTTCAGCACCTTACCGGCAGGCGAGCCGCAGATCGACTGGCTGGCGGACAAAGACATCGCCTTCCTCGCCGAGGGCGCGCAGGAGAAAACCGTTATCCTTAACGAGGGCGATTTTGTGGTGTTTTATCCAGGCGAAGTGCATAAACCGCTCTGTGCGGTCGGGGCGCCGGCGAAGGTGCGCAAAGCGGTGGTGAAGGTGTTGATGGCTTAAAACGGTTAGCCCGGATACGCGTAGCGCGCTATCCGGGAACCTACCGTGATTAATGGTTATTTTCCAAGCGTCGCCACCATCACCGCTTTGATGGTGTGCATACGGTTTTCCGCCTGATCGAAGACGATGCTCGCTGGGGATTCAAAGACTTCATCGGTCACTTCCATACCGCCGTGCAGTCCATACTCCGCCGCCATCTGTTTGCCGAGAATGGTCTGGTCATCGTGGAACGCGGGCAGACAATGCAGGAATTTCACCTGCGGGTTGCCGGTTAATTGCAGCATGGCTTTATTCACCTGATAGCCGCGCAGCAGGGCGATACGCTCCGCCCATTTCTCTTTCGCCTCGCCCATCGATACCCACACGTCGGTATAAATGAAATCGGCGCCTTTTACGCCCGCGGCGATATCTTCCGTCAGGGTAATATTGCCGCCGTGCTTTTTCGCCAGCGCAGTGCATTCCGCCACTAAACCCTCTTCCGGCCAGCAGGCTTTCGGCGCCACCAGGCGCAGGTCCAGCCCGGTCAGCGCGGCGGCTTCCAGCATGGAATTACCCATGTTGTTACGCGCGTCGCCGGCGTAGACCAGCGTCATTTCATTAAATGCCTTACCCGGCAGGTGCTCTTGCATGGTCAGCAGGTCGGCCAGTAGCTGTGTCGGGTGGAATTCATCGGTCAGGCCGTTCCACACCGGCACGCCGGCGTACTCCGCCAGGGTTTCTACCAGCTCCTGACCGTAGCCGCGGTACTGAATACCGTCATACATGCGACCCAGCACGCGGGCGGTATCTTTCATGGATTCTTTGTGGCCGATTTGGCTTCCGCTGGAACCGAGATAGGTCACGCGGGCGCCCTGGTCGTAAGCGGCAACTTCGAAAGAGCATCGTGTGCGGGTTGAGTCTTTTTCGAAGATGAGCGCGATGTTTTTGCCCTTCAGTTTCTGGGCTTCGATGCCGTTTTTCTTATCGGCTTTTAATTGCGCGGCCAGGTCGACAAGGCCGGTAATTTCTGCAGCAGTAAAATCCAGTAATCTCAAGAAATGCTTCTGATATAACGCGGACATAATTCCCTCACCTGGCAAACGCCACTATTGAATTAAAATTCACTTTATATGTATGAATATTCATTTGCAACCCCGAGTTAGAAATCTTTTACACAGAAGGTGGAGGCAATCACGGCGGTATGTGACAATAGGAGTATCTGCCGCACATTATGAGGAACGAGCCATGGCAAACCCGGAACTACTGGAAGAACAGCGTGAGGAAACGCGTCTGATTATCGAAGAGCTGCTGGAAGATGGCAGCGATCCGGACGCGCTGTATACCATTGAGCATCATCTCTCTGCCGACGATTTCGAAACGTTGGAAAAAGTGGCGGTAGAGGCCTTCAAGATGGGTTATGAAGTCACCGAGCCGGAAGAGCTGGAAGTCGAAGAAGGCGAAGTGGTGATCTGCTGCGATATCCTGAGCGAAAGCGCGCTCAACGCCGATCTGATCGACGCCCAGGTTGAACAGCTGATGAACCTGGCGGAAAAATTCAACGTCGAGTACGACGGTTGGGGTACCTACTACGAAGACCCGAACGGCGAAGACGATGACGGCGAAGATGACGAAGATTTAATTGACGAAGACGATAACGGCGTACGCCACTAAGTCGTCAACGGATACGGCGGCGTCTGCCGCCGTATATACCCGTCCTGATTAGGGTATAGCCTGGAGCTTCAATGGATTACCCGCAAATACTTTCCCCGATTTTAGCATTCCTGCACTGCCCAACGCCGCAGGCGTGGATTGACGAAGCCCGTAAACCGGAAAACCTGCCGCTGCTGTTGACCGACCATATGGTATGCGAGCTGAAAGCGGCGCAAAACGCCATGCTGCTGGTACGCCGCTACGTCGCCGATAAAGATGGCGCCGACGAGCTACTGGAATGCCTGAAACCGTACGAAGACTTTACCTATCGCCGTGGGCCGGAGCCGGATTTTGTCGCTCTGCATAAACGGATCAACAAAAGCGCCATGCCGCGAACCAACGACCCGTGGGGCAGCCAGTTGCTCGACAGCATGATTCTGCTTATCAAGGAGGAGCTGCACCACTTCTGGCAGGTGCGTGAGATCATGCTGGCGCGGGATATCCCTTACGTCAAAATCACCGCCAGCAACTATGCCCGCGGTATGCGCCGGGAGGTGCGATCCCATGAGCCGGTGATGCTAATCGATAAGCTGATTTGCGGCGCTTATATCGAAGCGCGCTCCTGCGAGCGATTTGCCGCGCTGGCGCCGTGGCTGGATGATGATTTACAGAAGTTTTATCTGTCGTTGCTGCGCTCCGAGGCCCGGCATTATCAGGATTACCTGGACCTGGCGCAGAAGATAGCGGGGGGAGATATCAGCGAGCGCGTACGTCAGCTTGGCGAGGCGGAAGCGGCATTGATCCTCCGCCCGGAGCCCGAGTTCCGCTTCCACAGCGGCGTACCGACGGCGCCGTAGCCCGCGGTATTCGGCCCCTGTAGCCCCGGTAAGCGCAGCGCTACCGGGGAGGCCCACGGTAGCGAGGCGTTACAGCGTTTTCAACATCCGCACTTCACAATCGACGTGGCCGGTGCAGCCCAGCGGCTCGTCAATATGCTCAAACCCGAGATGCTCATACAAGCCAATCGCTTCTTTCAAAAAAGCGGTGGTTTCCAGATAGCAGCGTTTAAAACCCTGCTCGCGGGCGTAATCCATCGCCATCAGCGCCAGCTTTTTCGCCAGCCCTTTGCCGCGCGCCGAGGACATAAAGTACATTTTCTGTAGCTCACAGATATCGGACTCGCTACACGAGAGCGGCGCCACGCCGCCGCCGCCGACCACTTCGCCATTTTGCTCAACCACCCAATAAGCGGAGCCAGGTTGGCTATAGAGCTCATAGAGTTCATCCAGATTCGGGTCAGCGACCGTATAGCCTTTATCGGCGGTCAGACCGTATTCCGCGGAGACCTGGCGGATAACATTGGCAATCGCCGGATTATCAGTGGCCGTGATGCGGCGCAGGGATAGCGTTAGGGTTGCGCTCGTATTCATTTGAAGACTCATTACATAATAATGACGGATGATGTTGTTAATAACACTGCGGGCGGGGAGAGTGCAAGCGAGGATCTTTCATAAAATAACGCCCCTTACCGGATGGGATAAGGGGCGGGAGGATTACAGCGCGGCGATCACTGCCTGCTGTTCAATCAGTTTCGCTTTCGCTTCCGCGTAGCCTTCCAGCTTCTCACGCTCTTTGGCGATAACCGCTTCCGGCGCGCGGGCCACAAAGCCTTCGTTGGACAGCTTGCTTTCGATACGGCCGATTTCCGCTTCGACTTTCGCCACTTCTTTTGCCAGACGCGCCAGCTCGGCTTCTTTGTCGATAAGACCCGCCATCGGGATCAGCAGCTCGGCGCCGTCGATAATCTTGGTCACAGAAACCGGACCTTTATCATCGGCAGGCAGCACGGTGATGCTTTCCAGACGCGCCAGGTTCAGCAGGAAGCTGCGGTTGTCGTTAACACGACGCTCGGCATCTTTGCTGCAGCCGCGCAGCAGCAGTTCCAGCGGTTTCCCCGGAGCGATGTTCATCTCCGCACGGATGTTACGTACGGCGACGATCGCCTGCTTCAGCCATTCGGTGTCGGCTAGCGCCGCTTCATCAACCTGAGAAGCCTCGTACTGCGGGAACGGCTGCAGCATGATGGTATCGGCGGTGATACCGCAGATTACTTTCACGCGCTGCCAGATGGTCTCGGTGATGAAAGGAATAATCGGGTGCGCCAGGCGCAGCAGACCTTCCAGCACGGTCACCAGAGTATGACGAGTCCCGCGCAGCTCCGCTTCGCTGCCACCGTTCATGACCGGCTTGGTCAGTTCGAGATACCAGTCGCAGAACTGGTTCCAGGTAAATTCATACAGGATGCCCGCGGCGATATCGAAGCGGAAGTTATCCAGCGCTTCGCGGTACGCTTTCACGGTCTGGTTGAATTCAGCCAGGATCCAGCGGTCGGCCAGGGACAGCACCATCTCGCCGCCGTTGAAACCGCAATCTTGATCTTCGGTATTCATCAGTACGAAGCGGCTGGCGTTCCACAGCTTGTTGCAGAAGTTACGGTAACCTTCCAGACGCTTCATATCCCAGTTGATGTCGCGGCCGGTAGAGGCCAGCGCCGCCAGGGTGAAACGCAGGGCGTCGGTGCCGTGCGGCTCGATACCGTTCGGGAACTGTTTCTCGGTGCGCTTACGGATTTTTTCCGCCAGCTGCGGCTGCATCATGTTGCCGGTACGTTTCTCCAGCAGCTCCGGCAGGGTGATGCCGTCAACCATATCCAGCGGGTCAATGACGTTACCCTTGGATTTGGACATCTTCTGGCCTTCGTCGTCGCGGATAAGGCCGGTCATGTAGACGGTCTTAAACGGAACCTGCGGCTTGCCGTTTTCATCTTTGATGAAGTGCATGGTCATCATGATCATGCGGGCGATCCAGAAGAAGATAATGTCGAAGCCGGACACCATCACGCTGGTCGGGTGGAACTGACGCAGCGCGTCGGTGTTTTCCGGCCAGCCGAGGGTGGAGAAGGTCCACAGCGCGGAAGAGAACCAGGTATCCAGAACGTCTTCATCCTGACGCAGCGCGACGTCGGCGCCGAGATTATTTTCCTGGCGTACTTCGTCTTCGGTGCGGCCAACGTAGACGTTGCCCTGATCGTCGTACCATGCCGGGATGCGGTGACCCCACCACAACTGACGGGAAATACACCAGTCCTGAATATCGCGCATCCAGGAGAAGTACATGTTTTCGTACTGCTTCGGCACGAACTGAATGTCGCCATTCTCAACGGCTTCGACTGCCGGCTTGGCCAGCACGTCCGCACGCACGTACCACTGGTCGGTCAGCATCGGTTCGATAACCACACCGCCGCGGTCGCCGTAAGGCACGGTCAGGTCGTGCGGTTTGATCTCTTCCAGCAGGCCCAACGCGTCGACGGCGGCAACCATCGCTTTACGCGCGGCAAAACGCTCCATCTTCTGGAATTCAGCCGGGATCTCGTTGGAATAGACGTCGGATTCGTTGCCTTTGGTATCGTAGACTTCCGCGCTTTCGCGGATGTCGCCATCAAAGGTCAAAATATTAATCATCGGCAGCTGATGACGGCGGCCAACTTCGTAGTCGTTAAAGTCGTGCGCCGGGGTGATTTTCACGCAGCCGGTGCCTTTTTCCATGTCGGCGTGTTCGTCGCCAACAATTGGAATGCGGCGGTTAACCAGCGGCAGCACCACGAATTTACCGATCAGGTCTTTGTAACGCGGATCTTCCGGGTTAACGGCCACGCCGGTATCGCCCAACAGGGTTTCCGGACGGGTGGTGGCGACCACCAGGTAATCTTTACCGTCAGCGGTTTTCGCGCCATCGGCCAGCGGATAGCGGATGTGCCACATGGAACCTTTCGATTCGCGGTTCTCTACTTCCAGGTCAGAGATGGCGGTGCGCAGTTTCGGGTCCCAGTTGACCAGGCGCTTGCCGCGATAAATCAGGTCTTCTTTGTACAGGCGAACGAAGACTTCTTTTACCGCGTTGGACAGGCCTTCATCCATCGTGAAGCGCTCGCGCTCCCAGTCGACGGAGTTGCCGAGGCGGCGCATCTGGCGGGTAATGGTGCCGCCGGATTCCGCTTTCCACTGCCAGATTTTATCGATGAAGGCATCGCGGCCGTAGTCGTGGCGGGTTTTACCTTCTTCAGCGGCAATCTTACGCTCAACCACCATTTGGGTAGCGATACCCGCGTGGTCGGTACCGGCCTGCCACAGGGTGTTTTTACCCTGCATGCGCTGGTAGCGAATCATGGTATCCATGATGGTTTGCTGGAAGGCATGACCCATATGCAAACTGCCGGTGACGTTCGGCGGCGGGATCATGATGCAGAAGCTCTCCTGGCTTTCATCACCATTCGGTTTGAAATAGCCCTGCTTTTCCCAGTGCTCGTAAAGCGGCTGTTCGATATCTTGTGGGTTGTATGTCTTTTCCATTATTTCCAGGTTGCCGTGTTCAGGTTGAAACCAGCCATGCGGTACGCTTTATAGCGTTCGCGCGCCAGTTGTTTCAGAGAATCTTCGTAAGGGACAAAGTCTATCACTTCTGTGAAAGCGGTGGCAAAATCTGCAAAGTTTAGCCGCAGGCTGATAAGAATATCCCGCGGGCTGCTGTTGCGTTTTTGCGGCCAGGCAATTTCTACCGGCGCGCCGCCTCTCGGGCCTTCGCCCGCCAGGTTATGCGGCACAAAGCTCTCCGGCGGCCGCGTCCACAGCGCTTCGTCGAGGCGAATAGCCTGCTGTTCATCTTCACAGGCGATCAGGACGCGCTTGCCGTTGCGCCAACGTTCTGCGGCAATTTCACACACCAGCTGCTCGACGGCGCTGAGCTCGTCGACGATGGTGTCATTGTCCAGAAGATAGAACGTTGCGTTTTTCATATATGGGGCTTCTTGTTGTGGATTTAAATGCAAAGCCGGGTGGCGCTACGCTTACCCGGCCTACATACGGCATTTTTCCGTAGGCCCGGTAAGCGTAGCGCCACCGGGCATCAGACGGCAATCACTCTTCGCCGTTAAAACCCGCACGATTGAGCAGGAACTGCGACAGCAGCGCCACCGGGCGGCCGGTCGCGCCTTTGGCTTTCCCGGAACGCCAGGCGGTACCGGCGATGTCGAGGTGCGCCCAGTTGTACTTGCGAGTGAAGCGTGACAGGAAGCAGCCAGCGGTAATCGCGCCGCCAGGACGGCCGCCGATGTTGGCCATATCCGCAAAGTTGGACTCCAGCTGATCCTGGAACTCGTCGGCCAGCGGCAGACGCCATGCGCGGTCGCCGGCCAGTTCGGAGGCGCCGATCAGCTCATGAGCCAGCGGGTTATGGTTCGACATCAGGCCGGTGATGTGATGGCCGAGGGCAATCACGCAGGCGCCGGTCAGCGTCGCCACATCGATAACCGCTTCCGGCTCGAAGCGCTCAACGTAGGTCAGCACATCGCACAATACCAGACGGCCTTCGGCGTCGGTATTCAGTACTTCAACGGTCTGCCCGGACATGGTGGTCAGAACATCGCCCGGGCGATACGCGCGACCGCCAGGCATATTTTCACAGCCTGCCAGCACGCCGATGACGTTTAGCGGCAGCTGCAGCTCGGCAACCATTCGCATTACGCCGTAGACCGCCGCCGCGCCGCACATATCGTACTTCATCTCGTCCATGCCTTCGGCAGGCTTGATGGAGATACCGCCGGAGTCGAAGGTCAGGCCTTTACCGACCAGCACGATAGGGCGCGCGTCTTCAGACGGGTTGCCTTTATACTCGATGACCGACATCAGCGACTCGTTCTGCGAGCCGTTGCCGACGGCGAGATAGGAGTTCATCCCCAGCTCGCGCATCTGCTGCTCGCCGATCACGCGGGTGATGACGTTCTTGCTGTAAGTGTCGGCCAACTGGCGCGCCTGGGAAGCAAGGTAAGCCGCGTTACAGATATTCGGCGGCATATTGCCGAGATCTTTCGCCGCTTTGATACCGGCGGCGATCGCCAGGCCATGTTGAATGGCGCGTTCGCCGCTGGTGAGCTCGCGGCGAGTCGGCACGTTAAAGACCATTTTACGCAGCGGGCGACGTGGCTCGCTTTTGTTGGTCTTCAACTGATCGAAGCTGTACAGCGTCTCTTTGGCGGTTTCAACGGCCTGGCGAACTTTCCAGTAGTTGTTGCGCCCTTTAACGTGCAGTTCGGTCAGGAAGCAGACGGCTTCCATCGAGCCAGTGTCATTCAGAGTATTAATGGTTTTCTGAATAACTTGTTTATACTGACGTTCATCCAGTTCGCGCTCTTTACCACAGCCGATGAGCAGAATGCGCTCAGACAGGATGTTCGGCACATGGTGCAGTAACAATGTCTGGCCTGGCTTGCCTTCGAGCTCGCCGCGACGCAGCAGGGCGCTGATGTAACCGTCGCTGATTTTATCGAGTTGTTCGGCGATGGGGGAGAGGCGACGTGGTTCGAAGACGCCGACCACGATACAGGCACTCCGCTGCTTCTCCGGGCTACCGCTTTTTACACTGAACTCCATGCACTATGCTCCTGAATCTTAAAGACAACAGTGGTGGCTACGGCTATACTCGTCGCCTTTCCAGTTGCAGATGCGTTGGCTACGCCTGCTTACCTCTGACGCTGGCTGATGCCGCTCCGGGGCTTCACAGTCCTGCCGCCTTTCTACAACTCGAAATCCATTGAGTATATAATTGCAAGCTTTCGTAACTCATGTCCGCTGTTGCGGTGACTTCGTGTTAATCTTAACGTTATTACGGCCTTGGTTCGTCAGAAAAGATCCTGATACGCAGAACCGATGAGTCATTTAATCTTAGCGATGTTTTCGACGACAAAAGAGAATAAATGACGTTTAAGCCATGAAACAAGCAATTTTCCTGCAATAAGACGGGTTTTTACGGGCGTATTTATAGTGATAATCATAAGATATCTGGTTCGTGAGACGCTGAAAAGCCAGTTGGCGATCCTATTCATCCTGTTACTGATTTTCTTCTGTCAGAAACTCGTCAGGATCCTGGGCGCCGCGGTAGATGGCGATATCCCGACCAACCTGGTGCTCTCGCTGTTAGGGCTGGGCGTACCGGAAATGGCGCAGCTCATTCTGCCCCTGAGTCTTTTCCTCGGGCTGTTGATGACGCTGGGCAAACTGTATACCGAAAGCGAAATTACGGTGATGCACGCCTGCGGCTTAAGTAAAGCCGTATTGATTAAGGCGGCAATGATCCTCGCCCTGTTTACCGGCGCCGTCGCGGCAGTCAACGTGATGTGGGCGGGGCCGTGGTCGTCACGCCATCAGGATGAAGTGCTGGCGGAAGCCAAAGCCAACCCTGGAATGGCGGCGCTGGCTCAGGGCCAGTTCCAGCAGGCCAGCGACGGCAGCGCGGTGTTGTTTATCGAAAACGTGAACGGCAACCGCTTTAGCGACGTGTTCCTTGCGCAATTGCGGCCCAAAGGCAACGCGCGTCCTTCCGTTGTGGTGGCGGATTCCGGCGAACTGTCGCAGAAAAAAGACGGATCCCAGGTGGTCACTATGACTCAGGGGACGCGTTTTGAAGGCACGGCGATGCTGCGTGATTTCCGTATTACCGACTTCAAAAACTACCAGGCGGTAATTGGCCATCAAGCGGTAGCGGCCGATCCCAGCGACACCGAACAGATGAATATGCGCACCCTCTGGAAGACCGATACCGCGCGCGCGCGCGCCGAACTGCACTGGCGATTTACGCTGGTGGCGGCGGTGTTCATGATGGCGCTGATGGTTGTCCCGCTTAGCGTGGTGAACCCGCGTCAGGGCCGCGTGCTGTCTATGCTGCCGGCGATGCTGCTGTATCTGGTGTTCTTCCTGCTGCAAACGTCGATCAAATCGAACGCGGGTAAAGGCAAAATGGACCCCGCTATCTGGATGTGGGGCGTGAACCTGCTCTACTTCGCGCTGGCGGTGCTGCTTAACCTGTGGGATACGGTGCCGATGCGTCGTTTCCGTGCCCGGTTTAATAAAGGAGCGGTGTGATGCAGGCGTTTGGCGTACTTGACCGCTATATCGGTAAAACCATTTTCAACACCATCATGATGACGCTGTTCATGCTGGTGTCGCTCTCCGGCATTATTAAGTTTGTCGACCAGCTGAAAAAAGCCGGACAGGGCAGCTATGATGCAATGGGCGCCGGGCTTTATACCATTCTCAGCGTACCAAAAGATGTGCAAATCTTCTTCCCCATGGCGGCGCTGCTTGGCGCATTGCTGGGGCTGGGGATGCTGGCGCAGCGCAGCGAACTGGTGGTGATGCAAGCTTCCGGTTTTACCCGTATGCAGGTGGCGCTGGCGGTGATGAAAACGGCGATCCCGCTGGTGTTGTTAACCATGGCGATGGGTGAGTGGGTGGCGCCGCAGGGCGAACAGATGGCGCGTAACTACCGTGCGCAGCAGATGTACGGCGGTTCACTGTTGTCGACCCAGCAGGGGCTGTGGGCGAAAGACGGGCATAATTTTGTCTACATTGAACGAGTAAAGGGCAATGATGAACTAGGCGGCGTGAGCATCTATCAGTTCAACGATAATCGTCGTCTGCAATCTGTCCGTTACGCCGCTTCCGCGAAGTTTGATAATGAAGCTAAGATCTGGCGCCTGTCGCAGGTGGATGAATCTAATCTGACCGATCCAAAACAGGTCACCGGTACGCAAATGGTGAGCGGCACCTGGAAGACCAAGCTAACGCCGGACAAACTCGGCGTGGTTGCGCTGGATCCGGATGCGCTGTCAATCAGCGGCCTGCATAACTACGTGACCTATCTGAAGTCCAGCGGCCAGGATCCGGGCCGTTACCAGCTCAATATGTGGAGCAAAATCTTCCAGCCGCTGTCGGTGGCCGTGATGATGCTGATGGCGCTGTCGTTCATTTTTGGCCCACTGCGGAGCGTGGCGATGGGCGTGAGAGTGGTTACCGGGATTAGCTTCGGCTTCATCTTCTACGTACTCGACCAGATATTTGGCCCACTAACGTTGGTTTACGGGATACCGCCGATAATCGGCGCGCTGCTGCCAAGCGCAAGTTTCTTCCTGATAAGCCTTTGGCTGATGATGAGAAAAGCGTAGTTCGATAAATGACCCGGCCAAGCGCAAGCAACGCCGGGTTTTTTGTGCCCGCGGTTTGAGTGGCGATCCGCAGGATATGCCCTCTAGCGTTGTAGCCCGGATCACGCGCAGCGCGCCGCAATCCGGGGTTACGCTAACGGCGCCTTCCGCCGAGCAGGCTTCCCAGCATGCCGCGGACGATCTGGTTGGTTACCTGACGTACGGCGCTTTTGGCCGCGGTCTGCACGATACCATCTCGTTTACCGCCGCGCGGGCCGGTAGTGCCGAACAGAATATCTTTCAGTCCACCGAGTAGCCCGTCATCATCACCGTTTTGTTGACCTTTTGCCGGCGGTGCCGACTGCTGCTCTGTGGCGACCTGCACCCCTTTTTGCAGCATTTCGAAGGCCGACTCGCGGTCAATCTCTTCTTCATACTTGCCGTACAGCGCCGAGTGGTTAATCAGGCCATTTCGCTCATCATCGGTGACCGGCCCCATCCGCGAGCAGGGAGCGATAACCATTGCGCGCTCGACGACCGACGGGCTGCCTTTCTCGTCGAGGAAGGAGATCAGCGCTTCGCCGGTACCGAGCTCCTGAATGGCCTGCTCGGTACTGAATGCCGGGTTGGCGCGCATGGTCTGGGCGGCGGTTTTCACCGCTTTTTGATCCTTCGGAGTAAAGGCGCGCAGGGCATGCTGCACGCGGTTGCCCAACTGGCCAAGCACGGCATCCGGGATATCCGACGGATTCTGCGAGACAAAATAGACGCCGACCCCTTTAGAGCGGATAAGACGGATCACCTGCTCGATTTTATCCAGCAGTACCTGCGGCGCATCGTTAAACAGCAGGTGGGCTTCGTCAAAGAAGAACACCAGCTTCGGTTTTTCGAGGTCGCCGGCTTCCGGCAGGCGCTCGTAGAGTTCGGAGAGCATCCACAGCAGGCTGGCGGCGTACAGCTTCGGCATCTGATAGAGCTTTTCAGCGCTGAGGATATTAATTACCCCTTTACCGCTGGCATCGACACGCATCCAGTCCTGAATATCCAGCATCGGTTCGCCGAAGAAGTGCTCTGCGCCCTGCTGCTCCAGGGTTAACAGCCCGCGCTGGATAGCGCCGACCGACGCGCTGCTGATGTTGCCATACTGGTTCTGGAAGGCTTTGGCGTTATCACCGATAAACTGGGTGATGGCGCGGAGATCTTTAAAGTCCAGCAGCAGCAAGCCGCGATCGTCAGCAATACGGAAAATAATGTTTAGCACGCCGCTTTGTACTTCATTCAGGTTGAGCAAGCGGGCGAGCAGCAGGGGGCCGAGATCCGACACTGTGGCGCGCACCGGGTGGCCCTTTTCACCAAAGATATCCCAAACAACCACCGGGTTGGCATGCGGCTCCCAGTCGGTAACGCCGATTTTTTCCAGACGCGCCTGAAGTTTCTCAGAGCTCTGGCCTGCTTCCGCGATACCGGTCAGGTCGCCTTTCACATCGGCCATAAAGACCGGTACGCCGATCTCGGAAAATGACTCCGCCAGTTTCTGCAAAGTTACGGTTTTACCGGTGCCGGTGGCGCCGGTAATTAGGCCGTGACGGTTAGCCATTGCAGGCAGCAGATGCAGTTGTTTATCCAGCGTGCGCGCAATCAGCAGGGGTGAGCTCATGATCGATTCCTCCATTTATCCTGCGTCGATTATAGGCAACCTGACAGCAAAAAGATGGAGGAAATCGATAACTCTCAACGTTTAATCTCAGGCGCAGTGGCGCTGAATCAGCGCGATGCTCTGTTCAATCTCGCGGCGAATATCCTCTTCGCGCCATGATGCCAACTGCGGAGCGAAAGGCTCGAAGGCGTAATCTCCCTGGTATCCGCGGGCTTCGAGATGTTTTACCTGCTGGCAGGTCAGCAGCCTATCTTGTGGTGTCAGCATGATGCGCTCGTTGTCGGTCAACTGTTCGCGCGGGCAGGGATCGTCAACGCCGGAGAGGTGAACCAGACCTATCTCAGCAACGTCCAGCTGGCTGAATTCCTCTTCAGCTTGTGGATAAAGATGATGATGGAAAGTATCAATTAACAGCTTAAACGGTACCTGGGCGTCGCGAATAAGCGCCTGCGCCTGCGCCGCCGAGCGCAGCGAACTTTGTGGGAAGCCAAGCGGCTCGACCAGGCCCTGAACGCCATATTGTTCGAACAACGGCGCCAGCTCGCGCATAGCGGCAAGCGTTTCTTGCGGCGCTACAACGGTGCCATCATTTAGCGGGCACATCACCAGCGATTTGGCGCCAATAGCCTGCGCCTCTTTTAGCAGCGACTCCGTCAGCTGACGTACTTCAGCGCTGTGGCAGTTGAAGGGATAGACGGCGTTGATCGTCAGAATTTCAAGCTGGTATCGGTCGGCCAGCTTGCGCACCTGCTGGTGGGTTAGCTCATCGGTGACTTTACCGCCGGGTAAATCATTACGCAGCTCGACCTTATGCAGCCCGAGTTCGCTTACCAGACGGAAAAACGCTTCAATGCTAAGCGATGGCGCAATTTTACGATTGATACAGAAACGCTGCAGGGCAATGGCCATTTGACACTCCTGACAAGATGTTGACTGGTTTAGTTCGCTTGCCTGATAGTTAAAATGTTTATTTCATCATTGGCAATGGATGAAATGATGGTTGTTTGAGCACGATCGCAAAATAGTTGCTTCGCTATTTCATAGTTTACATCAACGTCAACCGCAGAAAATCTCATCTTTACTACCGCTGCGATATGAAATCATGTAGAGAGAGGCTTGCTGAAAAATGCGACAGCTATCACCAAAGTAGAATTTCATTTTATCTGTTTATTGAAATATAAATTTCATTTTACTACGGTTATAGCACAGCACAATCAGCGACGGGCCGTAACTTGAACGGCCTTCTACACTATGAGGCGAGAAGATGACTATCACAGGTAACTTTATTGGTGGGAAAACGGTAACCAGCAGCAGCCGGGAAACGATGCCGGTGTACGACCCGGCCACTGGCGATGTGGTTCGCGAAGTCACGCTTTCCACCGCGCAGGAGGTTTCCGACGCAATCCAGGTCGCTCGCGACGCTTTTGACAGCTGGTCCCGTACCACGCCGCTGCGCCGCGCCCGCGTGCTGTTCAATTTTAAAATGCTGCTTGAACAGCACGTCGATGAACTGGCGGGAATTATCGTTAGCGAGCACGGCAAAGTGTGGTCCGATGCGTTGGGCGAGCTGACCCGCGGCATGGAAGTGGTTGAGTTCGCTTGCGGTATTCCGCATCTCATTAAAGGTGAGTTTTCTTCCGACGTGGGTACCGGCGTCGACAGCTATTCGCTCATGCAGCCGCTGGGCGTGGTGGCGGGGATAACACCGTTTAATTTCCCGGCTATGGTGCCGATGTGGATGTTCCCCATCGCGCTGGCCTGCGGCAACAGCTTCGTGCTGAAACCACCGGCGCTGGCGCCGACCGCGGCGGTACGCATGGCTGAATTACTGAAAGAAGCCGGTCTGCCGGACGGCGTTTTTAACGTCATTCATTGCAGCAATGAAGATGCCGAGCAGCTTTATACCGACCCGCGTATTGCCGCCGTCAGCTTTGTCGGCTCCTCCGGCGTGGCGGAATATATCTATAAAACCGCCAGCGCTCACGGAAAACGCGTCCAGGCGTTTGGCGCGGCGAAAAACCATGCCATCGTGATGCCGGACGCCGATCTTGATGCGACAGTGAATGCCATCATGGGCGGTGCGTATGGTTCCGCAGGCGAGCGCTGTATGGCTCTGCCGGTAGTAGTGGCCGTCGGTGACGAGACCGCAGATAAATTAATCGCCCGCCTGAAACCATTAGTCGAGTCGTTGAAAGTGGGCCCTGGTTGCCTGCGCGGCAAAGACGAAAACGAAATGGGGCCGGTAGTATCTGAAGCGCATCAGAAAAAAGTACTTGGCTATATTGATAAGGGCGTCAGCGAAGGGGCGTCGTTGGTGGTGGATGGCCGCAGGCTGCGCGTGGCCGGGCATGAGGACGGATATTACGTTGGCGGTACGCTGTTTGACCATGTCACTCCGGAAATGACCATCTGGCGTGAAGAGATTTTTGGCCCGGTGCTGGGGATCGTCCGCGTTGCTGATTACCAAAGCGCGCTGGCGCTGGTAAACAGCCACGAATTTGGTAACGGCAGCGCCGTCTTTACCAGCAATGGCCATACCGCCCGCGAGTTCGTTCATGATGTACAGGCCGGCATGGTTGGCGTCAACGTACCGGTGCCGGTGCCGATGGCCTTCCATAGCTTTGGCGGCTGGAAGCGCTCGGTATTTGGCGCGCTGAACGTCCACGGGCCTGACGGCGTTCGCTTCTATACCCGTATGAAAACTGCCACCGTGCGCTGGCCGCAGGGGCAGCAAACCGTATCTGAATTCAGTATGCCGACGTTAGGTTAATCGGCGAAGGAGAACGCTATGTCGTTATTGGCTAAAGCGCAAAAAGAGGGACATATCCAGCACATCACCCCGCAGAGCGCGGGGTGGCATTATATTGGCTTTGATGTCTGGATGTTAAAACAGGGGCAAACCGTGACCCTGGAGAGCGGTGATCGTGAGCTATGTCTGGTTCTGGTCTCCGGGCTGGCCTCGATCAAAACTCAGCACGCCGATTTTCCCGACCTTGGTAAACGCATGTCGCCATTCGAGCGTACGCCGCCGTGGTCGGTCTATGTGCCGCCGCAAGATAAGGTCGAGGTCACTGCAGATTCCGATCTTGAGCTGGCGGTTTGCAGCGCGCCGGGCAAAGGCAGCTTCCCGGCGCGAGTGATACGGCCTGAGGATGTTGGCGTAGAACATCGCGGTAAAGGGCGTAACCAGCGGCTGGTACATAATATTCTGCCGGATAATGCGCAGGCGGATTGCCTGCTGGTAGTGGAAGTCTACACCGAAGAAGGGGCGACCAGTTCCTGGCCATCGCACAAGCACGATACCGCGCTGCCGGGGCAGGAAACCCAGCTGGAAGAAACCTACTACCACCGTTTCGATCCGCCGCAAGGTTTTGCCTTTCAGCGAGTGTACACCGATGACCGCAGTCTGGATGCCTGTATGGCGCCCTATAACCATGATGTGGTGATGGTGCCGCGCGGCTACCATCCGGTAGCGGCGATCGCCGGTTACAACAGCTATTACCTGAACGTGATGGCGGGGCCGGATCGTAAGTGGCTATTTACCTGGGAAGACGATCACGCCTGGATCAACAGCGATCGCTATTCATAGTGCGCGATATACGAGAAAAGCCGGGGATGTCCCCGGCTTTTTTGTCTATTGATTGCCCCTGTTTACCGCTAGCGCAACGGGCAATCAGGCGCGGTGCTGCTGCGGCTCTTTGCTGCTATTCAATGCCAGCGATACCGCCAGCGTCTGCGCCAGGCACAGCGAGGCCACCTGTGAACGGAAACCATCGACCTGCGCTTCACGCACCACAAAGCACACATCACTGAAGGCGGCAAGCGGGCTTACCTGGCTATCGGTAATGGCGATTTGTCGCGCCTTGCGCTGGGCGCCAAGCTCAACCAGCTCCACCACTTCACGGGCATAAGGCGAGAAGCTCACCGCCACGACCACATCCTTCGGCCCCACCAGACTGAGCTGCTCGGTGAACATCCCGCCGAGGCCGTCGATCAGGAAGGCTTTGCGATCCAGATGGCGCAGTGCGTAGGTCAGGTAAGAGGCGACGCTGAACGAGCGACGCAGACCGATAACATAGATATTTTCCGCATCCGCCAGTAAATCTACCGCCCGGTTGAGGTCTTCGCCGGAGGTCTGCATTGCCAGTTGCTGCAGCGCCTGGGTATTGACCATGCTGAACATGTTGAGGATTTCCGTCGGCGTTTCCGGCGGCGTTGTTTCGTCGTTAGTAGTCTGGCGGAACAGACGTGCGCGCTCGGTGTAGTTGGCGGTCTCTTCCATCAGATGCTGCCTGAACATCTGCTTCATTTCGTTAAAGCCGCTGAAGCCAAAGGCGTTAGCGAAGCGAATCAGCGTTGAGGGCGGAACGTCAGCCTGTTGCGCAATGGAGGCTACGGTATCGAAAGCAACGCTATTACTGTTATCCAGTATATAGCGCGCCACCTGCTTCAGACGTTTGCTGAGCGTGTCGTAGCGCCGTCTGATTTCATCCTGCAGGATGGTCAGTTGGGTCGGATTATTAGCCATAAGTTGCGCTCTGAGAAAATGGAAGGAATATGGCTTCCAGTGTACCAAATGAAGCGAATTTTTCATTTTTTGCGATGAAATACGCGATTCATTTCACGAAGAAACCGCAGACCCGCCGCTTTCAAGGAAGTGGCGGGCCTGAAGGAGGTTAGCCGCGCGCTTCGCGCCAGTAGCCGATGAGCCGCAAATAGTTACGCTTCACTTCATCGATTAGCGCTGCGTCATCCAGTTCGCCCTGCATCCAGCGGCGCGAAGGCTGGCCAAAGATGGTTCGGCCGACGGCAAAACCCTTGATCATCGGGTGCCCGGCCGCTTCGGCGAAACCTGAACGCAATCGATCCGATGGCGCATCCAGCCCCAGGAGCAGGATGCCCCGGCACCACGGATCTTCGCGCTCGATAAGCGCTGAGATCCGCTCCCACTGGGCGCTGGCCAGCGGCGGCAGCTTCCACCAGTCCGGCTGGATGCCCAACTGATAGAAGTGCTCCAGCATAGTGTGGTAGTGGCGTTCATCTTTGTCCGGTCCGTTCTCCGGCAGGATCACTTCCAATAGCAGCTCGTGCCCGGACTTATTGCAGGCCTGCCAGACTTCCAGCAGCAGCGCATCCTGCTCGGCGCGCAGCGCCGCCGGGTCATCCGGGTGGTAAAAGACCAGGCATTTGACGACGTGCTCAAGCGGCCAGTCGATCAGCTGTGAGCCAATATTACCATGTTCAAGACGTAGCGGACGCGAGCTGGGGAGCTCAATCGGCCGACCGATCCACCAGCCTTTACCGGTAATGGCGTTAAGTGAACGTTGACCATAGGTACCATCGGCGAGGATGCCGCTGCGCCGATCCAGCCCGGCCTCTGTGGCGGCCGCCTCGGCGGCGGCCAACAGCAGCAGTTTGAGTTCGGGAATACAGGCCGGGTCACGCCCGGTTTCTAATGCCAGATCCGCCAGCTGTTTACGATGGTCAAAGGCGAAGATACACAGTTCCGGCCACGGCTGGCGCCGGCTGGTCACCCGGTGCAAATGATTTAACCGCGCGTCGATATCCGGGCGCGGAACGGCATCGGCCCGCGATAAATAATCATCAAGCTCTACTTTTGTCGGCATCGCCGGCGCGCAGCCGTGGCGCGAAACCACTAAGGCGCCGCAGGCGTTGGCGTAGCGGCAGGCCTGCTCCCAGCCCTCATCGTTAAGCCAGCCGCGCAGTAGCCCGGACATAAAAGCATCGCCGGCACCGAGCACGTTGAGTACTTCGACGCGAACGCCTTGCTGCAACGGCACTTCGTCCCAGCTATCCGGGATGGCGCCCTCCAGCACCACGCAACCCATCGGCCCGCGCTTGCAGACCAGCGTCGCTTTGGTGGCATGGCGAACGTTTTTCAGCGCGGTGAGGGTATCGGTGCTGCCGCCGGCGATATGAAACTCCTCTTCAGTGCCGACGACTAAATCGAACAGGTGCAGAACTTCCTGCAACTGACGGGTCACCGGACCCGACTCAATGAAACGCGTTTCACCGTCGCCCAGCGAAGTAAGCCCCCACAGCACCGGACGGTAATCGATATCCAGCGCGGTACGCAGGCCGTGGCGGCGGGCGTATTCCAGCGCCTTCAGTACCGCGTCTCGGGTATTGGCGTGTGAAAGGTGGGTGCCGGTCACCGCCAGAGCGCGTGAAGAGGCGATGTACTCCTCATTGATATCGTCAGGCGTCAGCGCCATATCGGCGCAGTTGTCGCGGTAGAAAATCAGCGGGAAGGTATCCTGATCCTTAATGCCCAGCATCACCAACGCGGTCAGCCGTTCTTTATCCGTGATCAGATATTCGGTATCGACACCTGCGCGGCTGAGGGTTTCACGCAGAAACCGGCCGTTGTGCTCATCGCCCACCCGCGCCAGCATCGCCGATTTTAATCCCTGAATCGCGGTACCAAAGGCGACGTTGCCCGAAGATCCGCCGAGATACTTGGCGAAACTGGCCACATCTTCCAACCTTGCCCCTATCTGCTGGGCGTAGAGATCGACGGCCACCCGGCCAATACAGATGACGTCGAGCCGCTTAACTGCTGCATTCATCGCTAGGGTTTCCTTTTGCAAATCTGCTGCCAGGAGAAGGTCGCATGAGTGACAGTCTGCCGTGAACAGCCTGATGGTTATTAGTTATCTCTAGTTTGAGAAATAAAAATTTCATTTTCAAATCTAATCGAAATTAAAAAACCAAAAGTGTGAAGGATCTACCACTCTGCGCGGGTACGCAGCTGCCCACCCATACATGCTGTCTGCGTTCCGCTTACCCATGTTCTCCTTTTTTTAATATCAACATTATCCATATTTTTCATGTAGATAATCTTGTTTTTCCTCTTTTGTTTGGAAGCCTGCTCGCGAAGGAGATGTAAGTGAAACGTGTGAAATGGGTAGAGAGTTTGATCCTTCTCGCAAAATGAAACATTTCTTCTGTATTTGTGTTTAATGAAAAAAATGTTTGCCTATAATCCAAAAATATTCCAGTGGACGTTAACGGCTTTCCCGCACCTACGCCATCTTCTTTGGCGAGCAAAGCGCTAACTCACACGACAAATACTGAACGATAAGGATTAGGCAACATGGGCAAACTGAGACTGACAATGGCGCAGGCGCTGGTGAAATTCCTTGATAACCAGTATCTGGAGGTGGACGGCGAAGCGCAGAAATTCGTGAAAGGGATTTTCGCTATTTTTGGTCACGGCAACGTGTTGGGCTTAGGCCAGGCGCTGGAAGAGAACAGCGGCGAACTGCGGGTTTACCAGGGGCGTAATGAACAAGGCATGGCCCATGCGGCCACCGGCTTTGCCCGTCAATCACTGCGCCGGCAGATCATTGCCTGCACTTCTTCCATCGGTCCCGGGGCGGCCAACATGATCACCGCCGCGGCGACGGCTACGGCCAACCGTATCCCGCTGTTATTACTGCCGGGCGATGTATTCGCCACCCGCCAGCCGGACCCGGTACTGCAGCAAATCGAACAGAGCCACGATCTGAGTATCACGACTAACGACGCATTTCGTGCGGTGAGTAAGTACTGGGATCGTATTACCCGCCCGGAACAGCTCATGAGCGCCTGCATTAATGCCATGCGCGTGCTGACGGATCCGGCGGAAACCGGCGCCGTTACCTTGTGTCTGCCGCAGGACGTGCAGGGTGAAGCCTGGGATTATCCCGAGTCCTTTTTTGCCCGCCGTGTCCACCGTCTGGATCGCCGTCCGCCAAGCGCGGCGCAGCTGGCGGATGCGGTAGAGGCAATTAAAGCCAGCCGTAAACCGCTCATCGTCTGCGGCGGCGGCGTGAAATATTCCGCGGCAGGCGAAGCGCTGGTGAGCTTCGCCGAACGTTACGACATCCCGTTTGCGGAAACGCAGGCCGGAAAGGGCACGGTGGTTTCATCGCATCCGCTGAACGTCGGCGGCGTTGGCGAAACGGGCTGTCTGGCTGCCAACCTGTTAGCGAAAGAGGCCGATCTGGTCATCGGTATCGGCACGCGCTTTAGCGATTTTACCACCTCCTCGAAATGGATATTCCAATCCCCGGGCGTGCGCTTCCTTAACGTTAACGTCAGTAATTTTGATGCCTGGAAGCTGGACGGTATCCCAATGCTGGCGGACGCCCGCGAGGCGTTAAGCGCGCTCAGCGCCGCGCTGGAGAACGAGTCCTGGCAGGCAGGATGGGGCGCGCAGATTGCAAGCGTGCAGAGCCGGCAGATGAAAGAGACCCAGCGCGTCTATCAGGCGGTCTGGCAGGAAACGGATTTCGTACCAGAAATTGACGACCATATTGACCGTGAATCGGTTTATCGCGAATTCCGTCAAATCACGGATTCCACCCTGACGCAAAGCAGCGTTCTTGGCCTGCTGAACGAGTCGCTGGCGGCGGATGCGGTCATTGTGGCGGCGGCGGGCAGCCTGCCGGGGGATTTACAACGCGTCTGGCGCAACCGCGCGCCGAATACCTATCACGTCGAGTACGGCTACTCGTGCATGGGCTATGAGGTCAACGCCGCCCTCGGCGTTAAGCTGGCGCAGCCGCAGAGCGAAGTCTATTCGCTGGTCGGCGATGGCTCCTTCATGATGCTGCACTCTGAGCTGGTCACCTCCCTGCAGGAGCGGGCGAAGATCAACGTCATTCTGCTCGACAACATGGCGAACGGCTGCATCAACAACCTGCAGCTGGAACACGGTATGGATAGCTTTGGCACCGAGTTTCGCTACCGCTCGGCGGAAAACGGCCAGCTGCAGGGCGGGCTGGTACCGGTGGATTTCGCCACGATCGCTTCCGGCTACGGCTGCAAGACCTGGCGGGTCACCACCCTCGATGAGCTTCGCCACGCGCTGGATGCCGCTCGCCGTGAAACCGTCAGCACGCTTATCGACATTAAAGTACTGCCGAAAACCATGGTCCACAAATACGGTAGCTGGTGGAACGTTGGCGTGGCGCAGACGGCGCTGTCGGAACGTATCCGTAAAGTCGCTGAAATGATTAATGAAAAACGCGCCCAGGCGCGGGATTACTAACAAAGAACACGAACCCTGAACCCTACAGAACTACGGAGAGAACCATCATGTCACTCAAATTAGGTGTCATCGGCGCAGGCGCCATCGGTAAAGAACATATCCGTCGCTGCACCCAGGTCTTACAGGGGGCGACCGTGGTCGCCGTTTCCGATATCAACGCCGAAAACGCCCGTGCGGCAGTAGCGCTGCCGGGCGTGCAGGCGGAAGTCTACGCCGACGGTCATGATGTGATTAAAGCCAGCGACGTTGACGCCGTGCTGGTGACCTCCTGGGATCCAACCCATGAAGAGTACACCCTGGCGGCTATTGAGGCCGGTAAGCCCGTCTTTTGCGAAAAGCCGTTGGCGATGAGCGCGGAAGGCTGCCGCCGCATCGTTGATGCTGAAATGAAAGCCGGGCGTCGCCTGGTGCAGGTCGGCTTTATGCGCCCGTACGATGAAGGCTATCTGGCGCTGAAGAAAGTCATTGATGACGGCGATATCGGCGCGCCGCTGATGCTGCGCTGCGCCCACCGCAACCAGTCGGTCGGCGAGAACTACACCACCGATATGGCGATCACCAACACCCTGATCCACGAGCTGGACGTGCTGCGCTGGCTGCTAAATGACGACTACCGCTCCGTACAGGTACGCTTCCCGCGCTCGACCTCCCATACCCATGCGCGGCTGAAAGACCCTCAGATAGTCTCGTTCGAAACGAAAAAGGGCACCCTGATCGACGTCGAAGTCTTCGTAAATTGCCAGTACGGCTACGACATTCAGTGTGAGGTGGTTGGCGAAACGGGCATTGCGCGCCTGCCGGAACCGTCGGCGGTGGAGATGCGTAAAGCCGCCAGCCTGTCGACAGCCATCCTCACCGACTGGAAAGACCGTTTCATCAAAGCCTACGACGTCGAACTGCAGGCATTTATCAATGATGTGAAAGCCGGCAAGCTGCAGGGCCCCTCCGCCTGGGACGGCTATGCGGCATCGGTTGCCGCCGACGCCTGCCTGAAGGCGCAGGAGTGCAACGAACCGGTAGCTGTGTCGCTGCCTGAGTGCCCGGCATTCTACCAACGCTAAATCCTCCTTCACCGACGTAACGTTTCAAACAGGTAACGACGATGAAAATTGCTTTTGATGTCGATGTGATTCGAGATCTCGGGATCACCAGAATGGTCCAGCAGGTGGCGGAGTGGGGCTACAAATACATTGAACAGTCGCCGCACCCGCAGATTAACCCATTCTACAAACATCCACGCGCCAGCCGGGAGATCATGGCCGAGTATAAGCAGGCGCTGCGTGACAACGGCGTTGAACTCTCCTCGTTCATCTGCGTTTATCGCTGGTCCGGCCCGGATGAGCTGCGCCGTCAGGCGGCGGTGAAGAACTGGAAGCGGCTAATCGAAGTAGCGGTAGAGATGGGCGTGCAGGTTATCAACACCGAATTTTCTGGCGATCCTAACCAGCCGGAAATTTGCGAAGAGATGTTCTACCGCTCGATGGAAGAACTGCTGCCGATATTCGAACGTGAAGGGATCCGCGTCGAAATCCAGGCCCACCCGTGGGACTTCTGCGAAGAAAACAACGAGACGGTGGATATCGTGAAGTCCTTCCGTAGCGACAACGTGAAGTACGTCTACAGCGTGCCGCACACCTTCTTCTACGACAAAGGTAAAGGTGAAGTCGAGAAGATGCTGCGCTATGCCGGTCAGGACCTGTCTCACGTGCTGATTGCCGATACCCGCAATCACACCAAACACTGCCGCTATATCGTTAATCCGCCGGGCGTTGACGCCGCCGTACACCAGCACGTCGGCGTCGGCGAGGGGGATGTCGATTTCGATGCTCTGTTCCGCACCCTGCGCGATATGCGTTTCGCTGAACAGACCTTCAAAGTTGGCGGTGAACCGATCGTCTGCACCTCGCTGTTTGGTTACCCGGAAAAGATGAAATACCAGGCCGTGGAAACGCGTGAACTTATCGAACGTGAACTGCTGCGCCGGTAAGGCGCGGCGGCAGGAGCATCAAAATGAACAAAGACAACGTCAAACTGGCTATCGCCCCTATCGGTTGGACTAACGACGATATGCCTGAGCTGGGGAGCGAAAACACCTTCCAGCAAACGGTCAGCGAAATGGCGCTGGCCGGTTTTACCGGCAGCGAAGTCGGCAGCAAATATCCGCGCGATCCGGCGGTGCTGAAGCCGATGCTGGATATTCGCGGCATGCAGATTTGCAACGCCTGGTTCAGCACCTTCTTCGCGAATGGCCAAAGAGAAAAAACCATCGATGAATTCGTTAACCACATGAATTTCCTCCATGCGATGGGCGCAAAGGTGATTGGTTGCTCTGAACAAAGCGGCAGTATCCAGGGGCTCGATAAACCGATTCTCGGCGATGTAAAACCGTGCTTTAGCGACGAAGAGTGGCAGCGGGTAGCTGAAGGTTATAACGCGCTTGGCAAGCTGGCGGCAGAGAAGGGGATGCAGGTTTGCCTACACCACCATATGGGCACCGGCATTCAGACTACCGCGGAGATCGACAAGTTTATGTCGCTGGTGGACGAACGCGTCTTCCTGCTCTACGACACCGGTCACGCCTGGTATTCAGAGGGCGGCGAGGCGCCGATGCTGGCGATCCTGAAAAAATATCTGCCGCGCATTAACCACGTGCATCTGAAAGACGTCCGCCCCGCGGTAATTGAGCAGGTGCGCCGCGAAGGGCTCTCATTCCTCGACGGCGTCAAGAAAGGCACCTTTACCGTACCGGGAGACGGCGAAATATATTTCCGTCCGGTCTTCCAGTTGCTGGATGACTATGGCTACAAGGGGTGGATGGTAGTGGAAGCCGAACAAGACCCCGCGCTGGCGAACCCCTTCGAATACGCCGTAAAGGCGCGTAAGTACATCCGCGAAACGGCAGGAATCTGATCGTTGATGCATTTCGGGCCACACAGCTGCGTGGCCCGCTTTTTCTAAACCTCAAGAGAACCACACGAGAACGACACGTCCGTGAGGCAGGAGGCCTCTGTATTCAGACAAGAACATATCTTCCCCCTACAAGGTAGGTTACTGGAGTCTTCTATGTCACAGGAACAATATCTCACACTCAATAAAGCGTCGGGGCCGAATAGCGACGCCCCGGCAACGCCGTTTGTTAAGATCGTTGCGTTGATTGCGACCTTAGGCGGTTTACTCTTTGGCTACGACACCGGGGTGATTTCCGGCGCCCTGCTGTTTATGGGTAAGGAACTGCACCTCACGCCGTTTACCACCGGGCTGGTGACCAGCTCGCTGCTGTTCGGCGCCGCATTCGGCGCACTGCTTTCTGGCCATCTGGCCAGCGCCGCAGGCAGAAAGAAAATCATCCTCTGGCTGGCGGTGATCTTCGCTATCGGCGCGGTGGGTACTTCCCTCGCGCCGGACGTCAACTGGATGATTTTCTTCCGCCTGGTTCTCGGCGTAGCGGTTGGCGGCGCGGCGGCAACGGTGCCGGTATATATCGCTGAGATGGCGCCGGCCAACAAACGCGGGCAACTGGTTACGCTGCAGGAACTGATGATCGTCTCTGGCCAGCTGCTGGCCTATATCTCTAACGCCACCTTCCATGAGCTGTGGGGCGGTGAAAGTACCTGGCGCTGGATGCTGGCGGTGGCGACGCTACCAGCCGTGCTGTTGTGGTTTGGCATGATGTTTATGCCGGATACCCCGCGCTGGTATGCGATGAAAGGCCGACTGGCGGAAGCGCGCCGGGTGCTGGAGCGTACGCGGCGTAAAGATGATGTCGAATGGGAGCTAATGGAGATTACGGAAACTCTCGACGAGCAGCGCAATCTTGGTAAGCCAAAAATTCGTGAAATCATGACCCCGTGGCTGTTTAAGCTGTTCATGATCGGTATCGGCGTGGCGGTTATTCAGCAGCTTACCGGCGTTAATACCATTATGTACTATGCGCCGACGGTGCTGACCTCGGTCGGTATGACCGATAACGCCGCGCTGTTCGCGACCATTGCCAACGGCGTGGTTTCGGTGCTGATGACCTTTGTCGGTATCTGGATGCTGGGGAAGATAGGTCGTCGCCCGATGACCATGATCGGCCAGTTCGGCTGTACCGCCTGCCTGGTGTTTATCGGCGCGGTGAGCTACCTGCTGCCGGAAACGGTCAATGGTCAGCCGGATGCGCTGCGCGCCTATATGGTACTGGCGGGAATGCTGCTGTTCCTGAGCTTCCAACAGGGGGCGCTGTCACCGGTAACCTGGCTGCTGTTATCGGAAATTTTCCCAACCCGGATGCGCGGGATGTTTATGGGCGGGGCGGTGTTCTCAATGTGGATTGCCAACTTCCTGATCTCGCTGTTCTTCCCGATGCTACTGTCGTGGGTCGGCCTCTCCGGAACCTTCTTTATCTTTGCGGCAATCGGTATCTTCGGCGCGATCTTCGTGATCAAATGCGTGCCGGAAACACGCAACCGCAGCCTTGAGCAGATCGAACACTATCTGCGCGAGAAGCTGGATACCAGCCCGGCGGGAAAAGCCTACGCGCGTAAATCCTGGGCTTCGTCGCAGGCGGATAAAATCTAAGGCTTCGACAAAATCTCCCCGGCGCATTCTACGCTGGGGGCGGTTGGTCACCCGGCCTGGGCGTTTACGCCGCAAGCCGGGCGCCCCGCTACAGAACTACGCTACTTCACTTCTCCCAGCGCAGTCTTATCAACATAAGGTTTCATTAGCGCGTCAGCTTCCTTCTGCGCCGCCTGTACCGCGGCTTCCGGCGTTACTTTAGCATCGTTGACCACCGCCGCCAGCTGGTTCTCCATCGCCTTACGCACGGCGACGGTCTCCCAGGTGGAATACCACGGATGCGCGTACTTCAACTGTTCAAGGGCGATCGCCGCTCGTGGATCCTGCTGCAGATAAGCTTTCATCTCCGGCGTATCGTAAGAAGCCTTACGCGGCGAGAAGTAGCCGGTAAAGCGGCTCCACGCGCCGTTTACCTGCGGGCTCACCAGATAAGTCAGGAACTGGTAGGCCGCTTTCTTCTGCGTGTCGTTGATGCCTTTAAAGCTCACAAGGCTGGCGCCGCCAATTGGCACCGCGCGCTGCTCTTTGGCTGGTAGCATGGCGACACCGAGTTCAAAATCTTTACTGTTTTCGCGCATAAAGCCCAGTGCGCCGGTGCTGAGCATCGCCATGCCAAGTTTGCCGGAGAAGAATGAAGCGCTGATCTGCTTCGAATTCAGTACCCCGGAAGGCATCACTTTGTCTTTGTAGATCAGATCCTGCCAGAAGCGCAGAGCGCCGATAGCGGTCGGCGAGTTGTAATAAACCTCACCCGGATAGTCTTCATTGAAATATTTACCGCCGTTGGCGCGCACCAGCGCCGAGAAGATCCAGCCACCGTAGTCGTCGTTGGTCGACGGCAGCATGATCCCCCACTGGCCTTTGCTCTCATCGGTCAGCTTTTTGGCATCAGACAGCAGCTCGGCCCAGGTCTGCGGTGGTTGCGCGATCCCGGCCCGATCGAACAGCGTCTTGTTGTAGTAGAGGATCGGTGTCGAGTTATGGAACGGGATCGCGTAGGTGGTGCCCATCACCTGGGCGTTCTTATGCATCGCGGGCCAGAATTCTTTTTGCAGAAAATCGCCAGCCTTTTGATCGCCGTATTTAAACAGCTCATCCATCGGCAGGATCTCATCCTTCAGCGCCAGATCGGTGGTGAAGTTGGCGGACATGATCACCAGCGCCGGGGGTTGCCCGGCCTTCTGTGCGGATTCGGCTTTGATCTTGGTGGTGTCATAGTTGCCGGTGAAGATGCCGCGCACTTCGACATCCTGCTGCGACTCGTTAAAGGCTTTAATGACGCGTGTCATCTCCATCGTCAGCTTGCCGTCTACCGGAGCCGGGAACATGAAGTCTATTTTCTCTTTCGCCAGCGCCGCGCCGCTCAGGGCGAGGCTGAGCCCAACCGTCAGGGCGGTGAGGGGGTTAAACATGATTACACTCCATCAGTAAATTATGCTGGGTCTCAGCATGAAAAAGATGCACATCGGCAGGCGAGAAGCCGAGGATCATCGATTCGCCTTTTTCAGGTACCGTGCCGCGGTGGCGGCGGCTAAAGCGCAGGGTGCCGATCGGCGTGCTGACGTGGAGCAGATAATCGGCTCCCATCAGTTCTCGTTGCAGGACGGTGCCCGGCAGGCGCAGATGGCCTTGCTCCACGCGGTCGGTAATATGTTCCGGGCGAATGCCCAGCCAGACGCGGGTCTGGCTGCGGTGGCGCGGCGGTAGCGGATGGCGTAGTTCGCCAAGCTGAACGTTGCCGTCAACGCAGGGCAGCGATAGCAGATTCATTGCCGGTGAACCGATAAATCCGGCCGCGAACAGATTGGCCGGGTTGGCATACAGATACTCTGGCCGCCCCACCTGCTGCACGTGACCGCCGTTCATCACCACGATGCGGTCGGCCATCGACATGGCCTCGGTTTGATCGTGTGTGACGTAGACGGTACTGGTTTTTAACTGCTGGTGGAGGTCCATAATGCTGTCGCGGACTTCGCTGCGCAGACGAGCGTCGAGATTGGACAGCGGTTCATCCATTAAGAACAGCCGCGGATTACGTACGATCGCCCGTGCCATCGCTACCCGCTGCCGTTGGCCACCGGAGAGCTTCGCCGGTTTGCGATCGAGCAGCGCCTCCAGCTGCAGCATGTGCGCGACTTTATCTACCCGCGGCTGCCAGCCGCTTTTTTCTTCCTTGCGTACCTTCATGCCGAAGGTGATGTTGTCGCGCACCGAGAGATGTGGAAACAGCGCATAGTTCTGGAAGATCATCGCAAAATTGCGTTCGCGCGGCGTGGTGTCGGTGATGTTCTCATCATGCAGCCAGATTTCGCCTTCGCTGACCTGCTCCAACCCGGCAAGCAGGCGCAGTAGGGTGCTTTTACCACAGCCCGACGGGCCGACCAGCACCACGAATTCACCTTCGTGAATATCAAGCGACAGCGCGCTGAGCGCCGGTTTACCTTCGAAATGTTTACTGATGTTTTGCAGACTGAGCATGGCGGTTAGCGCTCTTCCGTTGGACAACTGATGTTTTCGTCGTACAGCCACGGCCCGGCGTAGTGGGCCAGCGAGTGCTGGTAGCTCACCCATTGCTCGCCGACCTGGCGGTGCATCAGGCACGAAGCCGGCGAGAGATCGTAATACGGGCGAGTGTCTTCGTGGCAGTAAGGCACCTGATGGACGGTGCCGGGGAGGGTGGAGATCAGCGCCTGGCGATACTGGGTCATGGTCAGGCTATGGTTATGACCGCAAAAGATGCGCGTCAGCGACGGGAAACGCTCTACCAACGCCAGCAGACGGTGGCCGTTTTCGCAGGCAATCGGGTCCATCTGCGCGTTGCCCAGCGGCAGCGGCGGGTGGTGCATAAAGATCGATGCCGGTTTGTCGCCGCCGTCGAACAGCTGCGCTTCCAGCCAGCTAATGGTCTCGTCGGTCAGCCAGCCTTTTGAAGTGCCGGCGCGGCTGGAGTCGATAAACAGCAGGCGGGTAGCGAAGTCGTCAACCGCATAGCGCATATTATTGGCATCGCTACCGAGCTGTGGGCACAGCGGCTGCAGGTACTCCAGAAACAGCGCTTTATCATCGTGGTTACCGGGGATGAGATACAGCGGATAGTTCAGGCTGCCGAGGATCTGGCGGGCGACCTGATACTCCTCCGGACGGCCGCAGTTGACGATATCGCCGCTCACCACCACCGCATCCGGGCGTTCGCGCAGCGCGTTAAGTTGAGAAACCACATCAGCATTGGCGGCGTTGACGTCGATAAAGCCGTACAGCTTCTCGCCGCGGCTGCGGAAATGGGTATCGGAAATGTGCGCTAACAGCATGAATAACTCCTTATTTGATCCCGGAGAAGCCGAAGCTTCGCAGGAACTGTTTCTGGAAAAGGATGAACGCCAGCATCAGCGGCAGGCAGACCATCAGCGTCCCGGCGCCGATGGTGCCCCACTGGCCGCCGGATTCAGCGCCCATGGCGAAAGAGACCAGCCCGACCGTCAGCACCTGCTTATCGGGATCGTTGAGCATCATCAGCGGCCACAGGTACTCGTTCCAGTGGTAGGTAATGCTGACGGTGGCGAAGGCCAGCACCGATGGCCAGGACATCGGCAGCAGTACGCGGAATAACACCTGCCACCAGCGGCATCCCTCCATCAGCGCCGCCTCTTCCAGCTCTTTCGGGATGGCGAGGAACGCCTGGCGCATCAGAAACACGCCGAACGCCGAGGTAAAGTAAGGCATCATCACGCCGGTCAAAGTGTTGAGCAGGCCGAAGGTTTTCAGTGTCAGCATGTTCGGCACCATCATCACCACCGGCATGATCATCAGCTGGACGAGAAACAGCAGAAACAGCGTTTTCTTGCCGCGAAATTCGTGGCAGGCGAAAACGTAGCCGGCGGTGGTGATGGTGAGTAGCTGCACGAAGAAAGTGCCGAAGGTAAAGATAAGGGTGTTGGCGTACAGGCTCAGCCAGTCGGCGCTGTCCCAGGCGTCGCGGAAGTTATCGAGGGTCAGCGGCAGGCGAGGCAGCAATGAGGCCATATCTTCGCCGAAGGTGGTGGCGCTGAACGAGGTCGTCAGCATCCAGATAAACGGGCTCACCCATAGCAGCGCCAGGCAGCACATGATTACCGTCAGGGTAAAGGGCTGTGAGCGACGCAGGCGCAACCACAGCGGACGCGAAGCGGCGGGCGAGCGGACCATCAGCGGCGAGATTTCAGCGCTCATAGTGGGCTCCTTTTTCCAGCAATTTCAGGTTAATCAGCGAGAAGGCAAACAGCCCGGCCAGCGTCAGGAAGGTGGCGGCGGAGGCTTTGCCGAGGTCATGGGTATCCCAGGCGAGATTCTGGATGTAATAGAGCAGCACGGTCGTGGCGTTATCCGGCCCGCCGCGCGTCATCACCGCGACGTGATCAATCTGGGTAATGGAGTAAATCAGCGCGGTGGTGATAACAAAGCTCAGCGTCGGGCGCAGCAGCGGCAGCGTGACCTTAAAAAACACCTGGGTGCGGCTGGCCCCTTCCATCAGCGCCGCTTCCCGCGTTGAGGCCGGAATGCTCTGCAGCCCGGCGAGGAAAAACAGCATGTAGTAGCCGGCGAACTTCCACACGCCAATCAGCGCCAGCGCCAGCAGCGCGCTGTTGCTGCGCCCCAGCCAGTTGTTGTTCAGCGGGCCAAATAGCTTCGCCAGATAGTGATCGAGCAGGCCGAGGCCGGGCATAAAAATAAACAGCCACAACGCGGCGGCGCTGACCATCGGGATAATCATCGGGAAGAAAAAGGCGGTGCGCAGCCAGCGGTTGACGTGGTGATTCTCGCTCAGCGCCACCGCCAGCAGCAGAGCGAGCGTCACGCCGGGTACCACTGTCAGCAGGATATAGAGCAGATTATTGACCAGGGATTGCCAGAAAACGCCGTCGGCAAACAGGCGGGCGAAGTTATCCAGCCCGACGTACTGTGCGCCGTCGCTGGCCATGCGGGTATCAAACAGGCTGTCATAGACCGAACGGCCAAGCGGAAACCAGGTAAACAGCAGTAAAAACAACAGGGAAGGCGACAGTATCAGCCAGGGGAGCCAGCGCTTATTCATGGTGACGGGCGTCTCGTTCAGGCGTTTATGGAAGCCCGGATTGTGGGAAGCGATGACTACAGAGGAATGGCGGGGAGATGACGGTTTGATGAAGCAAGGAGAAAAGCGCCGGGCGCACGGGACGCCCGGCGATAAATACCAATCAGAAGTCGGCTTTTAGTACCGCGCGATAGCGGGCTTTGCCTTCGCGCACGTGTTTCAGCGCTTCGTTAATTTGCGACATCGGGAACAGTTCGGTGGTTGGCGCCACTTTGCTACGCCCGGCGAATTTCATCAGCTTACGCAGTTCGGACGGATTACCGGTCGCCGAGCCGGAGATGCTGCGGTCGCCGCCGATAAGGGTAAAGGCCGGTACCGGGAATGGCTTCATTACCGCGCCGACGGTGTGGAAGTTGCCGCCGTAGGCCAGCGCCTGGAAGTACGGCTGCCAGTCAAGGTCCACCGCCACGGTGTTGATGATCAGATCGAACTGACCGGCCAGCGCGGTTAACGCCTGCGGATCGCGGCTGTTCACCACGCGGTCGGCGCCCATTGCCAGCACTTCCTGCTCTTTAGCCGGGTTGGAACTGAAAGCGGTCACTTCCGCCCCCATCGCCCGCAGCAGTTTAATCGCGATATGGCCGAGGCCGCCGATACCAATCACGCCGACGCGGCTGGTGGCGGTCACGTGGTGGGTCAGCAGCGGTTTGAAGACGGTGATGCCGCCGCACAGCATCGGGCCGGCGGAAGCCAGATCGATGCTCTCCGGCAGCGGGATCACCCATTGCCAGTCGGCGCGCAGCTTATCGGCGAAGCCGCCGCGGTTCATAATGGTCGGCACAGAGCCTTCCAGGCAGTTGATCTGGTTGCCGCTGATACAGGCGTCGCAGTGGCCGCAGCTCCGCGCCGTCCAGCCGATCCCGACCTTCTGACCAATCTTCAGCCCTTTATCCTGCGCCGCGCTGCCCAGCGCCGCCACCCGGCCAATCACCTCGTGACCGGCGACCAGCGGGTAGCTCGACATGCCCCATTCGTTGTCGATCATCGACAGGTCCGAATGACAAATCCCGCAGTACTCCACCTCGACTTCAACATCTTCCGGCAACAGTTCGCCGGCATCGTACTCCCACAGCGACAGATCGGCGCCCGCTTCTTTGGCGGCGTAACTTTTAATGATGCTCATGTTTGTTTCCTTGGGGTTGGCGTAGTAACGAAGAAAGTGTAGAGCATGGCAACAGGCGTCGCTTGGCATTAGGAGGGGTGGATAAGCGGGCGGACCAGCCGCCCGGGAGACGGTCAGCGGCTGGCAAGCGGCCACTGATTGAGGTGGATACCGCGCTGCGGCGCGCTCTCGGCAAAATCATCCAGCACCGCCTGCACATCCGGGTCAAGATAGCCGACGTTATCGTGCTCGACGATCACCACGCTCTTTTCCGGAATTTTCGCCAGCAGCGCCAGCAGATGTGGATTGTGTAAAAAGGTCAGGTTCTGCTGGATGCGCAGCACGTAGTGGTCGTCGTAGCGCGCCAGCTGCAGCGAATGGCGATGGCTACGCCAGATGCTGAACGCCACCTGGGTGGCGAGGCCAATCCCGATCCCCGCCAGCATGCCGAAGCCGATAATCCCGCCAATGGTGGCAAGGAAGGGGACGTACTGTGCGGCGCCCTGGCGGAACTGTTCAATGAACAGCCGCGGCGTCGCCAGCTTATAGCCGGTGTACAGCAGCACGGCGGCGAGGCTGGCGAGTGGGATTAACGTCAGCAGGCCGCTAAACCACAGTCCGCAGATCAGTAGCAGCACGCCGTGGATAAAGATCGACAGTTTGCTCTGCGCGCCGTTGCTGACGTTGACCGAGCTGCGAACGATGACCGCGGTGATCGGCATCGCCCCGAGTACGCCGGAGAGCAGGTTGCCGACGCCCTGGGCGACCATTTCGCGGTTCGGCGAAGGCGGCGGATTTTGCGGACGTAGTTTTTTCAGCGCCTCCTGGCTGAGCAAGGTTTCGAGGCTGGCGACCAGCGCGAGGGTTAGCGCCACCACCCACACCGACGGATTACGCCACGCGCTCCACGCAGGAGACTCCAGCTCGCCCAGCAGATCGCCGAGGCTACCGAACTCCGGCAGGGTAATGCGCGGCAGGGAGGCAAGCTGCTGCGGCGCGGCCTGGGTCATTAATACGGTGGTGGCACAACCGAGCAGGACAGCGATCAGCGGGCCGGGGATCCAGCGCAGGCTCTTCACCCGGCGGATAAGCGGCGAACCCCACAGCCATAGCACCAGCAGGCCGCCCAGGGCGACGGCGATAGCACTGAGGGAGAAGGTGGCGTTGCCCTGCGCTATATCGGCGAGCCCGGTCTCTTCTGCGCTGCCAAGCGCGACGGGAATCTGCTGCATAATCAGCAGGATGCCGATCGCCGCCAGCATACCTTTGATGACGCTGGCGGGAACCAGCGAGATAAAGCGCCCGGCCCGCAGAATGCCAAACAGCAGCTGCAGCACGCCGGCCAACACCAGCGCCATCAGGAAGACGGAGAAGGAACCCAGGGATTCAATGGCGGCGACGACGATGGTGACCAGTCCGGCGGCGGGGCCGCTGACGGCGAAGCGGGAAGGGCTGAGGGCGGTGACGACCAGGCCGCCGATGATGCCGGTTAGCAGACCGACAAAGGGCGGTAAGCCGCTGGCCTGGGCGATGCCGAGGCACAGCGGCAGGGCGACAAGGAAGACGACAATGCCTGCGAGAGAGTCCTGACGAAGAGTATTCATGGGGCATGCTCCTGAGGTGAGAGGTGTTCGACGAGAGTGGTCAGATGGCCGGATGCCAGATCGTAGACGCAGCCGTGCAGGCTGAGCGGCCGTCCGCTGGCGAGCAGCGTCTGTACAGGGTCACAGTCAAGCAGGCGGCTGAACTGGGCGCGAACGTTGGCCTCCACCAGGGCATTGAGCGCCGCGGTCGCGTCGGCGTCAGTGTCAGCGGCCGTCAGAGCAGCGATATCACCCTGCAGGGTATCGCGCAGCGAGCCGATGCGGCGGGCCAGCGCCGAGGACTCGTGGGCCAGCGGCATCTCCGGCAACGACAGCGCCGCCTGTACGCCGCCGCAGCCGTAGTGGCCGCAGAGCACCACCCGTTCGACCTCGAGATAGTGGAGGGCATATTGCAGTACGCTCATAAAGTTGTCGTCGGCGGGGTCAATCATGTTAGCGATATTGCGGTGGACGAAGAGTTCGCCGGGATGGCTGCCGGTGAGTACTTCGGCGGGAACGCGGCTATCGGAGCAGCCAATCCACAGCGAATGTGGCCGCTGCCCGGCTACCAGTTTTTCAAAATATTCCGGGTCATGCTGGCACTTCTGCAGCGCCCAGCTGCGGTTACGCGCCAGTAAAGGTTTTAAGGTAGTCACAGTCTTTCTCCTGATTAAATTCACCGAGTGAAGATGTCCATCGAGACTCGTACAGCGACTAGTAAAAATAGTATTTACCGGAACTTTCACGCCTGAGGAAAATCCTGGAATAAAGAGTGAAAACAAAACTTTTCATTAATGTAAAGTTATAAAAATATTGACGTAATTAATAAATTATTAAGGATTACGGTAATAAGAAAAAGCGATGGGGTAGTTTTTTCTGGAATATATAAATCAACTACATTAATTATTCTGGAATCTTATATTGAGTGCTCGAGGAAACGTAAATGCTTATGGTGGGCGGCGATAAAACGTTGGCGCGATGAGGGTGTAATGTGAGATGGATTTGAGAAAAATTGGGGCGGAATTAGTGATGTGTCGGTAGTTGGAGCAGGGAAGTGAAGGCCAGGGAGCTGGTTTGTTGCGCATTGATGACTGAAAAATGTGACGCCGCACCGCTCGTTTATGGGATTACGCTGTTTTTTTCAACACTTAGCACTACTGATGCACGCTGTCGCTTGCATGGCGGCCAGCGGCAGGTATAATCCAAAACGTTTTCCGTATCCCTTCAGTGCCGAAGTGGCGAAATCGGTAGACGCAGTTGATTCAAAATCAACCGTAGAAATACGTGCCGGTTCGAGTCCGGCCTTCGGCACCATACAAAGCTTTTTTCAAGTCTACTAAAGTCTACTTTAGTCCATAAAAACAGTAAGATAAGCAGGTTTCTGGCTTTTCTTAGTCTGTACACGTCTACTCAATTCCTTGAACATATACCAACTGATGATGGTATAACTGATGGTATTCCCGGTTCGATTGATTTTGGTACCAACACTGGAGGTATCAACTGATGGCTCTCACCGATATCAAAGTTAGGACTACCAAGCCCTCCGACAAACCCTTCAAACTCACAGATGGGCAGGGTATGCACCTGCTGATCAATCCTAACGGCTCGAAGTACTGGCGATTACAGTACCGTTTCGACGGCAAACAGAAAGTTTTAGCATTGGGTGTTTATCCAATGGTCTCTCTTGGTGAGGCCCGCAGGAAGCGAGATGAAGCCAAAAAGTTGGTATCTGATGGTATCGACCCTTCTGAGAAGAAAAAAGCCGACAAAATCGAGCAGAGCGAAGCTCTTACTTTTGAATCTGTTGCCAGGGACTGGCATAAGGCTTGTAAAAGAAAATGGTCAGATTCCCACAGCGAGAGAGTTCTAAAAAGCATGGAAGATGGTCTCTTTACTGCAATCGGTAAAAGAAAAATATCCGAGCTTAATACCAGAGATCTTCTTGCACCTATCAAGGCTGTTGAAGCTTCCGGGCGATTGGAAGTTGCTTCCCGCCTACAGCAAAGAACAACAGCAGTAATGCGATATGCGGTCCAGAATGGACTGATAGATTACAACCCTGCTCAGGAGATGGCAGGAGCTATTGCCGTAGCCAAAAGAACCCACAGGCCAGCTTTGCCATTCGAACGATTCTCAGAACTCTTAGAACGAATTGATAACTTCAAAGGTAGGAAACTCACGAAGTTAGCCGTAAAGCTGACATTGCTCATTTTCATTCGTTCCAGTGAACTCAGATTTGCAAGATGGTCGGAAATCGATTTCGAGAATGCTATGTGGACTATTCCCTCTGAACGAGAACCATTACCAGGAGTGAAGCATTCGCACCGTGGTTCTAAAATGCGAACTCCACACCTAGTTCCTTTGAGTTGTCAGGCATTGGCTGTGTTGACGGAAATTAAAGAGATCAGCGGTGATCATGAACTCGTGTTCATTGGCGACCATGATTTCAGAAAGCCTATGAGTGAAAATACGGTAAACAAGGCTTTGAGGTCTATGGGCTATGACACAACCGTGGAGGTCTGTGGACATGGATTCAGGGCTATGGCTTGTAGTGCCTTGATTGAATCCGGTTTGTGGTCGAAAGATGCTGTTGAACGGCAAATGAGCCATCAGGAGCGGAACTCAGTTCGTGCTGCCTACATACATAAAGCAGAGCACCTTGATGAGAGAAAGCTTATGTTGCAGTGGTGGGCCGATTACCTTGACATCCTTAGAATACGACAAGTTTCACCATTTGATTTTAAAAAGACTTAACTATGAATAAGTAGTTAATTAATCGTTCTCCCTTATCAATATTGTTAAGGGAGAATTAATTGAAATAAGCAGTGTTAACTTATTCAAGCTTTGAATACAGTGGAGGGATTAATGAAAGTAGTAAGCCCTTATGAAGAATTAAAAAGCTGGTTTAGTCTCGAAAACTATGAGCAGTTAAAATCACTTACAATCAAAGAACTGCATACTGAGCTTGCCTTTAGAGAAGCGATTTTCGACAGTGTAAATTTTGGATGGGAAGATGATAATCAAAATTTAAGGTCTATCCTTGAAGGTAATCCTATTTTAAGCAGACAAGATAATAATCATGGTCATTTTGGCAAGGGTCAAAGACATGTTGCGCAGGTTAGCTTTGGTGATATAAAAAAATTAGAGAACAAGTTAATGATGTTTAGCATGGATTTTTTTGAAGAAAATGGCGATTTCAAAAAAGAATTGAAAAAGAAACCAATAACAAAAACTATGAGAGACTTTTTTTTGAACCAAAATAGCAGCAAGATGTATGTTTCATTTGATTTAGGAATGTCCAGCGATGAAGAAATTATAACAGCCTTACAAACGATGCTACCCATTCTCAGGAAAGAATATGAAATTGAGCCAGTCAAAACAGAAAAAATTGGACTGGCAAAGATAAGAAAACTTGTCGATTACAATATTATCCCAATGATGGATCTATTGATTTGGGCAAAATTTAAAAAAGTAAAAATCTCAAATATGGTCTTGTCTCGTGTCTTGTATCCCGACTTTACAAGTGAGATCAGAGGAGAAGATCACATTAAAGATACAGACAGGCCTGTTGCAGAGAAGTCATTGAATGGAGAAACAACCCGTAGTCTCGAATACTTTATCAGCAAAAACAGCCATCTCCTCAACATACCGATTTCTGAACTCGGCTCTTTCTAGTTGTAAATCATCATGTTAATTGTCAAGGGGAGGGCGTAAATATTTTACTTCCCCGGAGTCTCTCTTCATTCTTCCCTCATCTAACTTTTCAGTTATCAGCATTCCCTTCATAGATACAAATCTGTGTGGCTAATATCTCCTTAACGGAAGCGGAGGAGACAGCCAAATGAATACAACCAATCAAAGCTTAATTCGTTTACCAGAAGTCTTGAAACGAACTGGTTTCGGCAAGGCCTGGATCTATCGTCTGATTAGTGAAGGTCGGTTTCCGGCACCAGTGAAGATCGGAGTTCGTGCCGTTGCTTTTGTCGAGAGTGAAGTTGACGAGTGGATTCAATCAGTTATCGAAACAAGCAGAATTAAAGTTGCTTAATTAAACCTGGGAGAGATTTTTATGAATATCGAAGAATTTGTGAGTGAAGATAACCATATGTGCAATTTATGCGGAGATCTGTTTTACAAGATCTTTGACCCAGAAGTGATTTATGACTTACCCAATAACGAGTTTAATAAAGAAATCATTTACTGGCTCAGTCAGTACCTTGTAGGAAATTTGAGAGAACCTTTAGACTCGATCTCTGAGCTTAATGCTTCCAAACAGATATATGTTTACGAGACCTGGTTCTCGCTAATTAAATGCCCTGATGAAATGAAACTCTTGGCGAAGCGGATAATTTTATATCTATTGGATTAAGAAATATTTAGAAAATGTAAAGTTTGGCTGCATATTTTTGCTTAAAACTTTACAGAATAACTTACATTATTTTTATGATCGTTTATTAGCAAGGCAGTGAGATAGTTTTCGATGTATTAGGTGTACATAATAATAACTAGATCTACCAGATGATAATTTGACAGGAATAATCGTCTATCTCACTGTTTTAATTTAACTAAATGACTTAATCGATTCAAATAAATTTGTAAATCTACGAAATTCTTATTATTAATATATTGGAATTATACTTTTTGTAAAGTTTAGGAGGAAAATATGCGTAGTATTTGTGTGGATTCTTTTATGTTCGAAAATGGTGAGAGATATTGTCATATTGTAAATAAAAATACTGGTGAACCATTGTATTATCCTAACTTGTATATAACAACACAGGTCAGGAATCGGTCAGAGTCTATATCAACAATGAAGGTTATTGCCGGTAGCATTTCATTGTTATATCGATTCTTTATGAGGAAAGAGATCAATATTGATGAAAGAATTCAGAAAAAGATATTTCTGGCTCCTCATGAAATTGAAGATTTGATTGAATTCACTTCATTCAATTTCCGAGATGGCGAGGATGATAATTTTAGGAGTTCAAATGTCAAAAAAGCAACTAAGTACTTTCGGATTACAACCATAGCTAACTATCTGGAATGGCTGTGCAAAATACATCTTTCTCATACAGGACAGAAGGATACTCTCAAATATATTTTAGATTTCATGAACAACATAAAACGAAAGAAACCGAGAAACAATGATAAATATAATATGGATATAGAAAAAAGCTTAGATAAAGAACAATTGGATTCTTTGTTTAGCACTCTTGCACCGGGTAGTAAATTAAATCCTTTTTCAGAAAAAGTGCAAAAAAGAAACAATCTAATATTCCTGCTATTATACTGCTTTGGCCTGAGAGCAGGTGAACTTTTGAATCTGCGAATTGGTGATATAGATTTTGCAGAATCGACAATTGCAATAAGAAGAAGAGCAAATGATAAAACAGATCCGCGAGTGTATCAGCCATTAGTTAAAACTTGTGAGAGGAAATTAATTGCTGATACAAAGCTCATGTTTGAAATTTCAGATTATATTATGAATGATCGAAGAAAGATAAAAAATTCTAACAAACATGATTTCCTGTTTATTACTTATAAGGAAGGAAAAACTCAAGGGCAACCTATTTCATTTTCTTCATATCACAAAGTGGTGAGTGTTGTTCGTCAATCCTCCTCACTTCTAGGGGGATTGACAGGTCACAAACTCAGACATACATGGAATTATGAGTTTTCGAAAGCAATAGACAAGAATCAGGACATATCCGATGAAAAAGAGCAACAAATCCGTTCTTATCTCATGGGATGGCGACCGGGTTCAGAAACTTCAATGATTTATAATCGCAGGCATATTTTTGAGCTATCGAAAAAAACTGCACTTCAACAACAAGAGCAACTATTCAAAGGAGAATTTGATGAATAATTTAATTAAATATAACTCTGATAAAATGTCTTTGCATGAGCATAAAATCGTCAGTTCGATTGAAAGCAATGGAATCAATCTTACAAACTTAATATATGCTATGAACGAAAATTTGGTTTGTGGATTTGTATATACAGTACAATATTATTTCAATAGCAACAGCTATTTGTATGTGAAAAATATTGTTAGAAATATGGAGAGTCTTATCCGTAAAGTATCTCCTACTCATATTGATGATAAGGTTCTAATTGAATATCAAAATAAGAAATTATCAAAAGCCCCAGCATCACTTCGCGTTTTACGACCATTTTTGATTAAATGGTTTGAGTTAGGATATCCAGGAATAGATGAAAGTGCGGTAGAACTGTTAAAGCATTTGGACCTAAAGATAAAAAAATCTGGTCAGTCTGTGCTTCAAGATGATCCAACAGGGGGACCACTAACTAAAGAAGAACATACTTCTTTGATTAAGGCTATGAATCATGCATATAGAAAAGGTGAACTGTCACTGCCACATTACGCAATATCACTATTGATCAGCCTTACAGGTAGAAGACCTCAGCAGTTAGTTATGTTGAAATATAAAGACCTTCTTCAAAAGAACTTAGATAATGGCAAAGTAGAATATGTAATTTCAGTGCCACGAGTTAAACAACGGGGTAAAGAACTACGATATCGAGAACTTGCAATAATATCAGAGGTTGCATCAATTGTTCAATTGCAAGCTAATCAATCAGTGAAACTCGTTGAGCAAGCTCTTGGAAAAACTCTTGATGATTATTCTAAACGAGAAGTTCCTATTTTCTTAAATGAGGAAAAACTCTCAGATTTATCCATAACAGGTTCAATTCTTCTGGAATATAATAAATTATATGCGAAGCCTATAATTGCTAATGTAGCATTGAAAGGTATTGTTAATAATGGGAATATAATATCCAACCGTACCGGTTCGATACTAAATATTACGCCTCGTAGGCTTCGTTATACAATAGCAACTATGCTGGCTAAGGATGGGCATAATGTTAATACTATAGCTGAGTTATTGGATCATTCCTCTACTTCAAGTGCGGGTATTTATATTAAAAATCATGCTGACAGTGTTGAAAGGATTGATTCCGCTGTTTCAGAACAATTGTCATTTGTCGCTGATATTTTTATGAACGGAATCAAATCGAAAAAGAGTTGTCATTTCAAATTTTTTTCTTCAAGTAGATGCCAGAGTCAGAATTCAGGATTCCCTTGCAATCAATGTATATTTTTTATTCCGATTGATCGCAGTGAGGTGAATCAACTATGAATAATATTATTTTGTTCAAATCAAAAAAACATATTCTTGTAGAAGAAAATTATAATGAGTTCATAAAATTTTGTCGCTATCAACTGCCCGGACTAACCCAAACTCAGGATTGGGAGCAGTATGCATGGAAAGGATATGTCACATTTAGAAAAATAGGGATTGGAAATAAAATCTTTGATTCCATTGATGCAATGCACGAAGATTATATCAATTTTGCGAAAGCATATATCAGATATCAACACACATTGAAACCATTAAAAAATTATGGGGTTATTATGATGGCCTTGCGATGTCTCGAACAGGCCCTTTTGCAGGTTCAGAACACTGGTCTCATTTATAATGTTACAGCCGTTGTTTTCGATGAGGCAATGCAGATCGGGAGTAAATATTTTGAAGGTAACGTTTTGGCTAAATGTGGAATACAGCTTGAAAAAATATCAAAGTTTCTGTGTGAACATAATCTTGTGAAGTCAGGATATATCTCATGGAAAAACCATGTAAAACAGAAAGTCAAAAACAATTATCTTCCTGAGATTGAGGATTATCACCGAAGCGATAAGTTACCAGATGAAGAAGCATTGCTCGCTATTGCTGATATTTTTTCTCAAAATGATGAGTTACTGAGTCCAAGGGATAAGTTCACCAGTTCAGTATTTGCACTTCTACTTTGTTGTCCGAGCAGAATTTCTGAAATTTTAGCCTTACCTGCTGATTGTGAGATTACACAAATAGATGGCAAGGGTATCGAAAGATATGGATTGAGATTTTATTCGGTAAAAGGGTATGGCCCTAATATCAAATGGATTCCACGGGTTATGATACCAGTTGCAAAGAAAGCGATTAGAAGATTACTTTCCTTATCACAAAATGCAAGAGCACTTGCTCACTGGTGCGAAAAGTACCCGGATAAATTTTACCGACATGAGCTTTGCCCAACAGTTGATGAAAAAGCTAAATTGACCGTTGTACAAGTTTGCCATGCACTGGGGTATAATTTATTTGATCATAAATCATGTGTTTTAAAAATTAAAAGAACGAGTTTGGATGGTGGGAAAAGTTTCTTAAACCACAATGATTACAACTATTCATTGAGTAATTTGTGGGAAATTATTAGTTCTAATTTTAGCAGAGACTTTCCATGGTATGATAAAGAAAAATCCATAAAATTTAGCAATGCTTTATGCTTGCTCAATACTGATCAATTTTCTTTATCAAGAATGACTTCAATTTTCATATTTTACAAACCTACTAAAAGTTTCTTTTTCAGTGACATACAAAGTAAAAAAAGCTATGAGATGAATTATAAAAATATATTTTCCCGATATGGGTATTATGATGGTGAAGGTAAACCACTACTTATTCGCTCACACCAGCCACGGCACCTTTTAAACACAATAGCCCATTATGGTGAAATGTCTGAACTGGATATAGCTAAATGGTCTGGTCGTATCAATGCGAATCAGAACAGAGTTTATAACCATGTGTCAGAAGAAGATATGTTAGATAAAATCAAAGCTATTGAATTGAATAGGAGTAATTACTGTCAAAGGGAGTCAATACCCACAAATGAATTGACAATTGATTTTGATAACCTTAATCAAGGTGCAATACACTTAACTGAATTTGGTTACTGTGTACATAACTATTTAATCAATCTTTGTGCAAAAATTAATCATCTTATTGAATGTGATAATGAAATACCGGACATTAACTCAGTAGATAGAATTAGACTGCAATCTGTCCGAGAGAAAGTAATGCAATTAAAGAGAATAACTCAGATCGCTTTTGAAAATGGTGACTATGGTGCTGATAAATGGTTACAACACCACGAAAAAAACTTGGAAAGAATTAATAAGCTTTTGAATAATTAAAACAGGAGATACTGATGGCAAAACATTTGAACAGGAGTGAAATAAAGGCAATTAAAAACATTATACTGACTTGGGACGGTAAAATCACATGGAGTGATTTATGTGAATCAGTTTATAAGAATCTAAACAGAACTATCACAAGGCAATCTTTAAGTGCTCATGATGAAGTTGTTGAAGCATATAGAACAAAGAAAAATTTGTCCAATTTGAAAAAATCTGGTCTAAAGAAACCAGCTAACTTAACTATTGCGGCACAACAAATAATAAACCTTAAAGCCGAAAATGAAATGTTGAAAAAACAGAACAATAGATACAAAGAGCAATTTAGCTATTGGCAGTACAATGCTTATAGACACGGCCTTACTATGGAACAGTTGAATAGGCCATTTAATAAAAAATAATATTTGATAGGTTACACCTATTGACAAGTTAAATAAATGCGATAAATATAAATATATGGTCAGGAAGACTATTTAACTAATGCAAGGATGCATTTTATGGACAAGAACATTATCTATCCAGAGTTTACTCTGGAAGAGCAACTTATCATTATCGTCGATAAATATATCTCAAAACGATACCAGCCAGGTGATAAAAGTTTCTCATATCAACTTTACCTAATTTTTGTGGGATACCATTTAAAATATTTCTACCCTAAAAGGATTTATTCCAAATCCAATCGTAATATTGATAACATAATGACTATGTTTAGCTCGGTATACAAAAGTCTGACAAGCAATCTTCTACAACGATTAAATAACAAGGAAGGAGTTATTAGGGAACTAAACTCGCTTGTTAATTACATAGATAACAATCAAGAAAAAGCAGAGGAAATCTATGCTACTGTCAGAGCACAATATGAAATGAAAGTAATTGAGAAAGAGTTAACCCATGAAGTTCGCGTAAGAACCGTCAGGTTATAGGCAATAAAAAGCCCCTAAGCAGGGGCTAAAAAAAGACTTAGTGATACAGGCTACTACTGAACTTCTTTCCAGATACCATCTGCTTTCACAAGCTTAACAGGCTTTGTCTGTTTCATATTACTAATAGAGGCATCGACAATGCAGTTATAAACATTGTTTGCTTCTTCTGTGCAGCTAACTTTCTTCACATAATCGATTCTTAAAAGATCCTTTTCTGAAACTCTTGAATCAAAAGCTTTCATATTGGCATTTGATTTATCTACAACACTTTTGAAAGCATTGTATATATCGTCTTGCGATGGTTCACTGTTACATGCGGTTAGAAGAAATGAGGTAAGAATAACTGTGAGGATTGAGTATATTTTCATTTTCTTATCCAAAAATAATTAATTAAGAATACCAGTTTTGGTGTTGTTGTTATCAGAGGAGAAAGTCCATTTACTAACGGTCTCTCCCTTGAAGTCGATCTCAAGAGTTTTAGACTGAGTCTGAGAACCGCCAGTAAACAGCCCCACAACAGGAATGAAAGTCGTTGCATTGAACTGATTGTTAGACATGAAATATTTCCATTGCTCATTTCCGTCATCAAGTGTGGTTCTTGTATCAGGCTCACCTAACTTAGTGAGTAATTCCGTCTTAGTTGTTTTGTTTTTAATGATCTTTGACTGGAGGCTTTGTGGTGTTTCGTTTTTAAGGTTCTGGTTCCCTGATGTTGAACAGCCAGAAAGCAGGAAGACAATAATAAAAAAAGAGGACGTTATAAATCGGTTCATTTACTTTCTCATTTTATGTTTGCGGTTGTGTGAAATTAATTTCACCGTATAAAAACAACTCTGTCTGCATACATTCTTTTGATTTTATAGATAAGAATAATGATGCTTACGAAAAACGTAATGACTGATACAAGAGTGCTGCCGGTCCACGAAAATGCTAACCACGCGAGACCAAATGCCACGAATTGAAACAGGAATGCCACACTGAGCGGGCTTTCACCGTAAGCGACCTTTGCATGACAGCCTTTGCAAATCCGCACACCATGAGGACTTTGTGTAAAGCAGAACGGGCACTTTATTGTTTCGTTTTCCATAGCTATCCCAATCTGGAAGATTAAATGGTGCGTTTACAGAGATTCTCGATGACCGACTCGCTTTAGTAAAATTGCTTGTACCGATCGATGGTTGTTACTTGATATGTGTTATCTATCATAACTAGTTTATCGATCTGTAATAACGATCAATATTTTCTTGACTAAACACAAATCTATTACTAGAGAATAGAGTGTGGTTACGAAAAGTGTTTACAACTAGCTGTCTATAAACGGATTTTTCTCGCCTTGTTTAAAGGTTTCATTGCGGAGATATTTGAGAAGGTCATATGGGTTTTGTGAAGAATGCTCTTCCCATAGCTTCTGAGAAGCTCTGCGAGCCTTCTGAGAAATGGAATCCAGCCGATAAGCCTGAGATGCTTTTGCTGTTGTACTGAGTTTTTTTGAAGAATCTTTTCTACGATTTCGTTTCTTCTGTCTTCTTTGAGTCGTAGTTCGAGTTCAGCAATTTTTTCACTGATACTTTCCTTTCTCTCAGTGTTTTTCAAAACTGTTGCAGGAGCAGGAGCAGGAGCAGGAGCAGGAGCAGGAGCAGGAGCAGGAGCAGGAGCAAGGGGGTCTTTTGGTGGTATGCCGGTTCGCATAGCTTCTAAGTGGTCGGGGTCGTAGTTAAGCCGATTACTGAGATTTGCCCAAGAATAGCTTTTACCCAATTGCGAAGCTTTGAAAGCAATATCGCGGTAAGAAAATGAGAAGCCGTTCATTTTCCCGGTAGAAGCAACATTCGCCGTCCAGCCGACTTCTGCTTCTTCCAGCCTCTTGATAAAAGTTAAAAGATCAGGTGTATCTGCCAAACTTTTATCAATTATCTGTTGGAGAGCTTCTTTGGGGGAGGGAAGGCCAGTTCGTTCTGATAACATCTGTTCGTTGCGAGAGATTCTCTTCCGCTTTGGTTTTGTATTTGAGAGGGATGATGCTGCCTTGGTCACTGTAAGAGCATGATCGATTTCGAGTTCAGTGATGATCCTAGTACTGATAAGGTTCTCATTCCTGCCAAGGTAAAGCTTACCACCGAGCATGTCGATTCTGCTTGCGATAATGTGGATATGCTGGCCTCCGTCGTCATGAAGCACATAGCAACGAAGATGAGTATCACTGAACCCCATCCTCTTCATATAGTCGTCAGCTATGGTTACCCATTGGTCATTCGATAATGATTCACCATCAGGTAAGCGAAGTGAGTTGTGCCAAACCGGTTTCTGAACATCTGGCCGAAGCTGTTTTGTGTCATTGAATTCGAAAATCAGTTCAAGAACAGATCCACTTAACATGTTACCGCCAATTACGACTGGATCGCTTTTATGATGTGCTCCCGGTTGCAATACATAACGAACAACACCAGCGAATCTCTTACCCCTCTTGATCTTCCGCATACCCTTCACGATATATACTCCCAACATCAGTTCTTAGAAGGTTATTGCGAAGCTCTACGAGTAGTCGCTTCAGTGCGAAAAGCTCTGTATGAGTAAGCTGGCTATCTTTGCTCTTACCATCGATATGGATCGCAACTCGATTTAGCTTTTGTGATATGTCAGTTAAAGCTTTCCAGGCTTCGGTATTGATAGTTGGTATAACAGGAGGTGATTTTTGAAGTAATACCATACGGAGCCATTCACCTTTACTGTATATTTTACGCTGAGAGTTGAGTATATCTAATTCTTTTTCATTCAACCTTACACTAATACAGTGAGTTCTCAAACTTGTAATGCTTTTAGTCTCAATATCCTTATCTTTTTTATCAAAGTGAAATTTTCCATTACTGCTTTTATTATTTTTATCTTGTCTCATTATATAAACTCCTTTTTATATTTTCAATAATCCTAATTAATTGTGATGATAATATAAAGTATAGTTTAAATAATAGCTTGTCAATAATGTGTAATTAATTATACTTAGTAATGATTTCGAATTAAGCACATAATTATTTTCATAGTATGTTATTCACAATAGAGACATATCACAGCAATCGATAAGGTTAGTACAAGTAAAAATGTTTACCATTGATCTTAATGATGTTATAAATAATCCTCTGGATGAAAATTGACATACTTTGATCGAAAAAGACTACGCAATATTTCTCGTTGGTAATTATTAGCTTGCTTATTGTTGTGCTTATCAAGCTATGACCTTCTACAAGGATATATAATGTACTCATTAGCCCCTTACTTTATCCGTTGCTACAACAAGAATAATGAATCGAAAAATGTTGAAGAACGTTACGATTTTTTGAACAGAATAGGCCAGTATGATTTATTCTCTTTACTCGAACAATTTATGTTGTTGCATAAAGATTTTGAAAAAATTGACGATAGCAAAGAAACATATAAGTTTCATCATGTCACTTCGAAACCTAAAGAAAGATTCATTTCGGGCTGGATGAGTTTAGGCCATTATGGTATTAAAAATGATATTATTAATACTGATGATAATCAATTAGCTTTCTCTAAGGAAGAAAATCATGCTGATGTCAAAAACTATTATTTCCGGTTTTATATTCCTTTAGAGTCAAGAAAGGGTATCTGTCTATTATATGCTTATAAGAAGGATGGTATAAAATCGATTTTCCAGACAGAGTTCTCTAAGTTTTTCAATGCCATGACAAATAAAAACATTCAAATAAATCCACTTACATATGATAAAGCCGTGCTTCCCTGGCTGGAAGCCGAAACAAAAGAAATAAGAGTTATTGGATTTACTGCCCCCAGGTCTATTGAAGATAGTATTTCATCGCTTGGTGACATTGATAGAGAATATGTTTTAAAACCGAAAAAGAATGGTACCTTTGGTAAATTTAAAAAGTTCAAAAATAAAGGGAGTGAGCAAGGCAAACTGATCGAGATGTTGAGTGAAGAATCAACTCAAATTAAAGTTAAAGTTGTTATGGAAGGGGGAACTAAAACTTTCAATGTTGGGAAATCAGAAAGAAGCACTATGTGCCAAATTGAGATTGATTTAGAAAAGGTTAAAGTAATTGCGGGTAATCCTGAGTTTGACTCATTGGATTCCTGGGCATCTGATTTAATAAAAGACTTACGTAAACAAATTGGTCTATAAAGGGCTTCTATAATGAGTAATAAAATTAACATATTATGTATTGTGAAAGCACACTTCAATACATTGAAAGATATTTCAAAGAAAGGAATATCAAAGTTAGATATTACTACGTTTATTATTATGCCAATATCACTGTCTCTCTTTTCGGCTTATAAAAACTTCAATCTTAATAAAGACCTTGATTCCCTTTTAGTGAATTTTGGAGCTATTTTTACGGCTTTATTGCTTTCTGTTATTGTATTGATTTATGATCAAGAGAATAGAACTATAGAAAAGGTTAGAAATAATGCCGATAGTGTTGGTGAGGTTTCTCAAAATAAATTACTTTTATTGAAGGAACTATATCATAACATTTCTTATGCGATTCTATGCTCACTCGCCTTGGTAGTTTTAACTTTTATACATTCAACTCTTCCTCCAGTGACTCCAGAAATAATAGATAACAGCCGGGTTTTTATAGATTACAAAATTAGAGGTTTTAGTATAAACTTTAGTTTTACATTTACATGGGCAACAACAATAATATCTCCATTGATAATATTTGTAACTGCAAATATCGTCCTTACAATAGTAATGATAGTAAAACGGCTCTATCTCATTTTGATAAATAATACAAACTGAAATTTTCCATTTTGATGAAGATTGAAAAAAAATATCGAATGGTGAAAAGGATAAATAATATTATTACTGCTTATTTCTTTTTCAATCGAAGAGCGGAAAAAGCAAGACGACCAAAAGAAGCTCCGCTTCTTTTGGTTAGCTCTTGCTTTTATTATGAGTTTTTTATTTTTTTATATATTTGCTTTTGCTGCAAAGCAGTAGGGCTTTATCAAAAACATCCTTAATTTCGTGAGGGATTTTATCAATAGGTAATTTAAATGCCATCATTTTAGCAAACTTAACCTTATCAAATTTCTCTTTTTTCTTTGAAAATAATACTTTGCTTATGCTTCTTGCAAAATCCTTAGACTGCTCTATATCATCTTTGATAATATCTTCACCGTTAGGGTGTAATGCATTTAAGACCGTCAGCGATGTCTCTAGATCAAATAAATCCTCGAATGCACCATGCGCAATATCAATTAATCTATATTTGTCTAGTTTGTCAGTTATAATCCTCTGGATTTCTTCTTTTTCTTTAACTGCATCAGAGTCAAGTAAGCAAACCATTTTAAGATCTGGATATTTTTCCTTAAATGATAAAAAGTCACTAAGTACTTTTTGTTTCGATTTACAATTATATACTTTTATTTTTTTTGCTTTAAGGTTTATGTCAGCTCTTAATGCTATTATAGGTATAAATATTTCCTCGCTCTCACCTTCTACAAGAATTAGACAATCTGGTCTATTTGCACTATTTATTGTTTTTTCGAAATTGTTTATTTCTTCTATTACATTTTCCATAAACGAGCTAACATACTGCTCGAAATAGAAAAGACCAACAATTTTATGAAGTTCTTTGTTCTCGCAAAGAAGTTTTATTCTGACAGCATCCTTTGGTATTTTAACATCGCTTAACTCCCCGCAACACGGACAAATGAATGTGTCATTTAATTCCCCTTCGTACTTTTCAGAATCTATTTCTATTTTAGAAATTTCATCTCTATGAGTTTTGAAGTATTCATTTTCGAATGTTTTATTCCATCCTATACCTTGTAATAAATGATGGTCTATGTAATAAAATCCATTATTAAGTATTGGTGGGATATTTATTAGGTTCAGAGTTTCACTAAACTTCGGGTTTAAAATACCGTTCAATTCCATCAGTTCCATCTCTATTTTATTTTGATATCGGTCAAAGAAAATAAATAATTCTTCCAATGGTGGTATATTTATTATGTTAAATATGAGGCCCAGTATTTCTTTATTTTTTTGGGGTCTTAAACTTACAGGAATCATTTGTATTGCTTTAACTATGATTTGATTTGATTCTGGTGCAAGTTTCTCAATAACCTTGTCAAGATCTGATTCTAGAATGGAATTATTAATGTTATATTTTTCTTGTAATAGCTCAACATCTCTTTCATTTTTTTCCTGACCTGAACTTAACCAAAGAAAGAAAGAATAGGGAGTTGTTTCTATATGCCAAGTAAATTCATAGTTGTATTCAGGTAAATAAAAATCATAAAGAGAATCAATTACTAATTTCCATAGGCTCTTATAAATATAGTGTTTGTCGGTAATTAAAAAGCTTTCTTTAATACCATCAAAATCTTCTACTATAAGTCCTAACATATGGTCAATATTGTTTTTGTAATAACGGTTTTGGGTTGTGTCTAATATTTGGTTTATTATGAGAAATAGATCTGGGGTAAAGATTTTTTTTAGATCTATATAATCGTTTAATATCTGGTTCATACTCTACCCTTATTATAATAATGTTACTTTTTTTGCAATGTAAAACTTTCCTTTGTCATTTCTTATCACGAATGGTTCAAAGGTAACTATATCGCCAACTTTAAGTGGGCCTATTTTTATTCTAATTTCGTTATCCATTCTAAATTTTATCTTTTTATCGTCGGAATCTCTTAATTTATTGTTTTTAATATATGTTGCATTAGAGTTGACAGATGTCACTTCCCCTTTGAAAATTGTTTCTTTTCTATTTGCTTTTACAAATTCTGGAATGTCGATGACGCTGACTTTTGTAATGTCTGTTATTAGTTTTGTATAATTATCTATTGTAGAGGTTTTGCATAAATCCTCTAATAAAACTTTACCTTCAATTAATTCTATAAGTTTTAAGTTATCAATGTGTATGCTTTTTGCTACTTCAAGACATGATTTATAATTATCAATGACTTTATTTATTAGTCCGTCTTGGTTTAATGCATTTTTATCTTTCCATATGACTTCGTGGTGGGATATTCTATTTCTGAGTATATTTACTACTGATATGTTTTTATATATTTCCCCAATTGATAAATCTGTATCTGGAAATATATCATCTTTATATGTCGGCCATAGTTGTAGCGAGCCTTCGTTCGATTCATTGTGTTCTTGTGAGCAAATATTTGCCCAAAATCCAAACGGAAGTAATGCAATTAAATCGTCAGTAGTGTAATTGTTTTTTTTATGACATTTGCCGTATGCGTATTCAATCTGTTTCCTAGATTCATTATTTTCATCAAGACTTCGAAAGTAGGATATAAAACCCTCACCACTCAAGGTTGGTTTTTTTTCATTGATTGTATTCATAATAGAATTTCTTAATGAAACTTCAATTATATGAATGATTGAATTGAATACATTGCTTAATTTTTGATTCCAAATGTATAGACCAAGGCATTGCTCTTCTGTAGTTGCATTGAAGTATGTTTTATAAACATTTAATCTCTTTGGTGATATTAATTTTACAATATTATCCATTACACTTCCCTTCAAGTATTGATTGAATGTTTTTTGAACGATATATAAAAATTTGTGCATCTACTATATATCTTTTTTTGCTGGTATGTATATGTTTGTAAGGGGTTTTGCTGTAACTAAGGTCACTATCTAAACAGACGTTTGGAATTCCGCAGTGGTTGTACCTTTTGGATTGCATATTAGACATCCATACTTCCAGATGTCCACGCATGGGTTTAAAATGTGATGTGTTGACATAAGTGCTATTACATTTAAACCATTCAAAGCTTTACGATATTTAAGTTTCGTTACTCAACAATGTCTTTTCTCCCTACTTGACATCGTAAGGAGTTTCACATATGATGTATCTACACCACAGGATTTAAGGTGTATCAAAGTTGATAGGGCTACGTCCCGAATTTTTCATGAAAAGCCTCTTATGAGGCTTTTCGATTTTCTGTATCTATTATTAGCTCTTCTGACTTCCTTGTACAGCTAAGTCTATCTTTCTGCAAATCCTAAACTTCCCCGGCACTATTCGTTTAAATACGATTGCAACATTCAATCATTTCTTGTAACTCATGCGTGTATCACAGCCAATGAAGTGATTTTTTTGTCATGATTTTCAATTAACTATGTTCAGTAAAGTAATGCTGCATCATGTGAGTGCTTGATTCGATTAATTTCTAGTTGAACTGAATCTCAGAATTTTGACATACTCAGTAACATGTTTTGAAAGGTGTTATATCATTAATCTATAAGAAAAATCCCTAAATGGAATAAGTTTCTTTCCGTTATTATTTCTTTTGTAAGGTAATGGCGATGTGGGAAAAGATATTACAAAAAAATCTTTATTCTGAATGGGTTATCCGAAACACCCTATACTGGATGACTCCTGTAAGTCCATGGAAACTTGAAGAAAACACATCCTCGTGGATTATCTTCTTTGAGATAGAAGATCCTGAATGTGAGTTTGAATTCGAAAGGCTGTTAAACGATTTTAGCCTGCGTGAGAAACTTCACCATCAAACTGGTCAGTTGCGTGATGCCATTATCAGCAAGGTTCTCCGAAGCATAGATGACAGGCTTGCAAAATGAGACTCATGCCTTTTAACTTCGACAGGATGCCTGACGGCCGGGTATTCATCAGCAACCTCGCTGGCTTTCATCATTTTGTAGGTGAGCAAGAATTTTTCGATCTCGTAAACGGTCATATCAGCCTGGAGCAGTCCTCATCGCTTGAAAGCAAACTTTTCGTTTGCGGAGAGGAATCTTCATCTGTTACCCCTCATGCACTAAGTTCGGCTTTTGCCAAACGACTCATGAATGAACTGGCGGTCAGGCCAATCTTCATGATTGTACCTACTCTTCGTTGTGATCATACTTGCAAATATTGCCAGGTCAGTAGGGCATCGGTCACAACTTATGGTTATGATCTCAATCCTGAACTGATACCGCAAATTGTCAACACTATAAAGAAACTGGGTACACCTCCCTATAAAATAGAAGTACAGGGCGGTGAACCACTTCTCCGGTTCGATCTTGTCCAGTCAATCTATCACGAGTGCGAGATTTCATTGGGTAGTGGTGCTTTCGAAATGGTAATAGCTACAAGTCTGTCATTACTCGATGAAAGCATCCTCTCATGGGTTAAAGAGCGGAATATCACCTTCTCTGTCTCTCTTGATGGGAATGAAGCCGTCCATAACAAGAATCGCCTTCTTACTGACTTTCAGGCTCACAACAAAGCAGTAACAGGTATTCGGAAAATCACAGAAGAGCTTGGAGCAAACCGGGTTGCAACTGTCACCACTGTTACTAAGGAACTGACAAAGGAGCCAGCTTCCATAGTAGATGCTCATCTGTCTCTGGGTCTTACAGACATGTTTATCAGGCCTGTTAGCCCTTATGGGTTTGCTCAGAAGCAGAGCTTCACTTTTTCAATGCCAGAGTATTTTGCTTTTTATAAAGAGTTGATGCAGGAAGTGTTGATTCAGAATGAAAAGGGAATACCTGTCATTGAGCACTCGGCTGCTATTCATCTCAAGCGAATTTTCAATCCAGGCTTCAGTGGTTATGCTGATCTAAAATCGCCAAGCGGAGTCGTGCTGAACTGCATCCTGTTCAATTATGACGGTAAAGTCTACGGTAGTGATGAAAGTCGTATGCTTCAGAAAGTAAACCCGGAAGCAGATTTCAGTGCAGGAGAGTTTGCCTCACTCTCATTTATTAGCAACGAATTCTACCGTTCCGCTCTCTCATCTTCATTTAACTTCGCCATGCCAGGTTGTGACACCTGTGCATACCAGCCTTTCTGTGGAGCAGATCCTTGCCAGAACATTAGTGTTCATGGCGAACCTGTTGGTGACAAGAGTCGTTCTACTTTCTGCCAGTATCACAAAGGTATGTTCCGCTTCCTTCTGAATGAAATCTCTCAGGATGGACCGATGGCAAAGATGCTTAAAGGGTGGGTTTATGTCTGAGGTGCTGAGAAACGACATTTTCAGATTTACGGCAGATCTGCCAGTTCAGCAAGGTTTCTATCGCTTGTGCAAATCTAAGCCCGAAAATCCTCAATTCTATCTGCCAAATTTACTGGTCAGTGAAACTGAACTCGATTCCAGACTTCCTGCATATTTTGCAGACTACGTTGTGAGCACTAATCTTTTCAATTCCATAGAAGATGGTGATATAGGGATTGTTAACAACGGAAACATGATTAGGGTGATTTTGTCACGGAGAGCAAACCATAACACTGTTCTGGTAACTGAAAGGTGCAATAACAGTTGCCTTTTTTGTTCTCAGCCTCCTAAGACAGGAAACGATGACTGGCTTCTTAACCAGTCAGCACTTGCCATCGCCTCTTTCTCCCTGAATGGTGTAGTAGGAGTGAGTGGGGGAGAACCTCTACTGTATGGCGAAGATTTCCTGCAATTTCTGGACTTCATAATCGAAAACTCACCTGAGACAGCTTTGCATGTTTTGACAAATGGACGAAAGTTTGCAGATGTCAGTTTTACTGAACAGATGAAAGAGCGAAGCGAAAAGCTCAAAATAACTTTCGGTATTCCGCTTTATTCTTCAAGGTCGTCAGTTCATGACTATCTGGTTGGAAGCGAGGGGGCATTTGATGAGACAGTTAGGGGGCTTATCAATGCCGGTAACTCAGGAATCAACATTGAGTTAAGAATCATTCCTACACTGGCTAACTATATGGAACTGGACAAAATCATAGAGTTCGCTGGTCGCGTGTTCTCCAATATCAACCAGATTTCTCTTATGGGGTTAGAATCCATTGGCTGGGCACGTAAAAACTGGTCATCAATCTTCATTGAGCATGATAGCTATAGTGAGAAAATTCTCTCTGCCATAGGAACAGCACAAAGGTCAGGTATCCCCCTGACAATCTTCAATTACCCATTGTGCCATCTTCCTGAAAGAGCTTGGAGATTTGCTACTCAGTCAATTTCTGACTGGAAAAATTACTATCCCAAAGAATGTGATGAATGTACTCAGAAGTCTTACTGTGCTGGTTATTTCAGTTCATCAAAAGGCCGTTTTCATCAACCACCGAGACCAATTTTATGAAAAAATTTAATTTCGCTGCTCTGCTTCCGGGATTTTTAGCACTCAATAATTCTGTATGGGCAAGTGATTCTTCCACTGGAGCGAGTGATTTGCCAGGCATGACTCTTAATGAGCATGATTTAGTCATAGCTCCACTTAACACGGAAGTACCTTTCTACATTGCAGGGCACCGTAGTCATAGCTCCCATCGAAGCCATAGTTCTCATAGATCTTCGTCTGGTGGTGGGTACTATGGTGGAAGCACTCCTTATTATCCTAAAACATACAGTTCACCAAGCTCATCAGGTTCATCCAGTTCAGGGACAAGTTCGTCATCGTCTTCTTCATCTATTCGTTCGCTTCGCTCTAATGACATGGATACCTCTACGACCACAAACTCTAATGGAACGAATGGAACGAATGGAACGAATGGAAATAACCGTTCAAGTAGTGGGGTGGCTTCTGATACTGAAAAGCGTAAACGTTTAATCATGCGAGTACAGTTTGCGTTACTCGATAAGGGGTTCTATAACGGCAATATAGACGGAAGCATGGGACCTGCGACACGAACTGCTATCAAGAATTACAGAATTGCAAACGGACTCCCCACACCGGCAAGGGAAACCTTGGATACACAGTTGCTAAATTCATTGAATATATTGGCTCGATAAGAAATTTTTATGAACTTGCACACTTACAATTTCACTCTTACACAATAAAAATACAAAAGGCTATATAATGTCAGTGAGTTATAATATTTACAGGATGCCATGTAAGCTCTTGACTGAGTTGACAAAGAAAATAACTAAAGAAGGACTTGTTGAGCAAAAAACTATATCGCATAAGGCTTATCAACTTAAGTTTTATTTCTCTGATAAATTAAAAGGGAATGAAGTTTGGTGGTGGGAAGTTTTTAGTGATTTCTTTAACGAAAAAACTAAAAAGCCACATAATATATTTTATTTTGGTCTGCTAATAGGATTTAAAGAAAAAGACCCTGAAAATTGTTATCTTATTAGTCTTGGTAAGTCGCATTTTTATCTTAGCAAATTTATAGAAGCTGACTTCGGACTAAATGTAGCAATGCGTATAGCTAATGATGAGAACATCTTGCTGAAGAAAAGCAGATTCTTTTGTGGAGGTAAGAGTCAGGAGGCGTCATCATATTCAAAATTTGTGCAAGGATCATATTTTCCTGGTGAATCAATTGAACATCTTAAAACGAAGGCGAAAGAGACTGATAAGTGGGGAAGTAATAACATTACTTTTTCAGACTCAATCCAACTAAGTTTAGATGGAGATCCTACTGCATTGGTTGATGTATTCGACGATATAGATTCTTCATTAGCAACTAAGGAAATAATTGAATTTCCTAAATCCGAAAAAATAACTGACGAATTAAAAATAGAAGAGCTTGACAAGTGCCTTCTGAATTCAATTCTCACAGGTGACGCAAATGTTATTATAGATGAAATTCAGTCTTTTGGTGCCTCTATTATAATAAATAACGCTTTGACACACTTTAAATTGCACACAAAAATTGAGGGAAGTAGCAAGTATGATCAATCAACAAATAAAGTAAATGATATAAAAATGACAGATATAAAGGAGTTTTTCGATAAAAATGCCATAAAAGATATTAATAAAGTTTATGTTAAAATAACCAATGATGCTAATAATGGACACACTGCATCCCTGAAAGAAATTCTTAGCATTACTTACACTGAAGGCAGCGAGCACTACTTCCTTAAAAGAGGTAATTGGAATAAATTTAATGCTGCTTTTATGAAATACCTTTCTAATTCCTTAAAAAACATAACTTTTGAAATTAAAGATGATCTTAAGGAAGTTGAATTCAATACATGGCAATCAATTAAAGCACAGCAAATCACTCAAGGTAATTCTAAAGATAAATTGGATTACAGGGAGTATTGGTTCAATGAGAAAATGGCCAATGAGCAAGGCTATAAGCTATTAGACAGACAGCTTACAAAAATCACTTCAATAAGTGAGGTAGGGAAAGATTATAATGTCGAGGTTGCAGACCTATATAAAAATGGGGAGTTAATTGCCGTAAAAATATCCGATAAACCTCATGATCTAATATATAATATTCAGCAGTCTATAACAACCATCCAAACTATACAAAGGGGGGCAATAGAATTTAAAAGCTCCATTACCGATGTTGTGTTATGGATTTCCACTACAAAAAAAGTTAAAAATTTAATAGATATTAATTCTATTCAGTTTTTATTAGCTATACAAACTTGGAAAGAAATTATTGAAGGGTTTAATTTAAAGCCAAAAATATATTACTCCCATCACGAAAAACCCAAACCTCCCCAAAAAAACCAAAAAGCAAAGAAAAAGACAGGGGGGAAAGCATAGGTTCTAAAACTTATTTTTCAGACACTCGGAGGATGAACATTGTAAGTGCTAATTTTGTTTTGACCATTTATAAAAGTCACTTATCAAAAATAATGATTCCCTCCTCTTTTTCAAAGAGGAGGGGGGAGAAAAAATTCATCATCTCGTTTTAAAAAAACAATAAATATAAAATCATTAGTGCCACGCATTAATCTACTTGATTTGTCGGCTAATCGGGTATCATATCCGGTAAATTAATTAAAAATGCCCATGAAGCTTTATTATTAATTTTGATGCTCTCTTTGATACTGGATAATCAATTCGAACTCTCTAACTTCTGCAACTACATGAGTTACATGATGTGTAGTATCAATTGATACCCAATTCGTAGTATTACCAACAAATTCTTCATTGGCACATTCATAAATCTTTTTATCACCCCAGCTAAATTGCTCACCTTTATAATGGGGGGATGAAACCAGTATTTTACATAAATCTTGCATTTGTGCTCCCTTTTTACCGGTAGCACGAGAATAGCCTCTTACAACGAAAAGGCTATCGTCTATCGTATATCTAATCTTACCGTTAGCATCAGGTGCAATGATGTCATCTCCGATAGAGGGATTGACGATACCATAATCTCCAAATACTAAATTTAAATCAGGTTGGAATTTTTTGAATGCTTTCCATACCTTAGCTTCTTTACGAATAACTATACCTTCTGAATTGTGGGTAGGAACCATTCCATTAATATCACTTGTTATTGAACTTCCCGCAATTGAAATAAATTTAAAATTATACTTGTACAATGAATCCAGTGCTCTCTGTACTGTTTCATTTAGATCAACTATTGATGTTTTAGTAATATCTTCTAAATCTATCATGACAGAGCAATTTTCTGGCATTGCACCCAGCGAGGTTAAAATACCTTCTATTGTTTCAATAAACGGTTCTTCTTCGATCATATCTTCAAAAGCAAAAGAGTTTAACCGAATTACAAAGTCAGTATAGCTTGTACCTAATTGTTGCAAAGTAGTTGCATACTCATCATCTTCCCATCGGTCATAACCGACGACAGGAATGATATTGCACCCAGCATTTCTTAAGGCACTGGTGAGATGACTTAAAATATGCTCCCCTGTTTCAAGAGAAGAGTTTGGAGGCCATCTGCTTATGTCAATCCCCATAGGGAGCTTTTGCATTCTTTCGGACAATGTTTTAATTGTATTGTTTAGAAAAAACTCAACAGGATTACCTATGTTAGAATATTTTTTATTTGCTCTCTGTTTTTTCGACAGATATGGGATTTCAAAAATCGGAAGCATGTCCCTTATAACGTGGGGATAAGGAAGCATAGACTCAATGGCATCTAACTCACCTTTCTTAGCTTTTAAAATCGGCATATATTTAGGGTACATATAGACACCTCGTCTACCAAATATGATTAGGGAAATGCTTTCTTACTTCACCTTGACCAACTAAATCAGAAAATTGATTGTATTTTCCAGTTTCTCTTCTAATTCTTCCTGCTATTATTGCAGGATGAATTCTTAATTCTCTTGAAAGCTCATCTATCGTGATTGTGCTGGGATTTAAGTAAGCTGAACTCCGTTTCCAAATGACGCGAGGAATGAGAGTATCTCTGGCTATCCGATTAGCCTCTGCTTCCATTTTGTCTGTACTATTCTTGAGTGTTTCAATATCATCGATAAATGTGTTAGTAGAATCTGCATGTTTCCAGATATGGACTAACTCATGTAAAAGTGTAAACCAGAAATTATCTAAACGATCTTGTCTTAAAGTGAGTGCAATAATTGGTCTACCGTCAATATCCCTCAGAGCAGCCCCATCAACAGCAGTACCAGTCAGACAAGGTTCAATGATCACACAAATCCCATTTTTTTCTAAGAACTCCACCGCTAATAGAGGCCCATATTCGGACCAACTTAAATGTGCGATCTCTTTTAAAAAATCTTTAGTTATGCCATCTTGCCTAAATTTAGTAGCGAGGTTTTTTTCCCTAGCTTTCTGGACAACTCTTGCAATCCATGCATGTAATTTATAAACAGTTGTAGGTGAGTAAGACTCTCCGTTAAGTGTTCGCTTGAAGGCTGCTGTAGAAAAATTCGCTCCCAAACCCTCAATGAAATTTTTGACTTTTTCTTCTGTTGTCGTCTTTGTTTGCGAGACAACATTTTCTATCCAACCTTTGGAAAGCATTTCTTTTATAGGAAATTTTGACCAATTAACCTCCTCAACTGGAGAACGATTTGCATATCCAGTTTCTGTTTCTAAGCCCAATAACGTTTGAGGAGACATACCTAAACCTATTGATAAGGCTTTGATCATAGCAACGGTTAAAGGACGTTTTCCCGATAACACCTCTGATACACGACTTTTTGTTCCAAAATATGGGGTCAGATCCGCTTGGCGTAAGCCCTGTTCGTCCATTCGGAATTTGATTGCCTCGATTGGATCTACCGGTGTTACTGGATAGTTAGCATTTTCATAATTTTCAATAACAACTATAAGTAAATCAAGACGTTCTGATTCTTCAGAACCTGCAGGAAGTTCCAATCTGAGTAATCTCTCAACTTCTGAAAGGGCCGCATGATATTGTTCTTCAGTTCGAATAACCCGAACTTCAGTAAGTTTACTCATTTAGATACCACCTGGTTAATCACCGCAATGCTCCTTTCAAACTGAAATGTTACTTTTATGCCCTGCGATTTAATGCCTCGAACAAAGAACACATAGCACAAATTATCAATCTGTTGTGCTCTGGGGAAAGCATCTAAAACTCCCTTAGCATCTTTCCAGTAAGCGTTAGTGAGCTCTGCAACCCAAGCGGAAAGCCAAACATCCGTTTCAGGGTTAGTACCACTTAGCACTTGAAGCCTTTGCTTGCCGATTAGTCGCATTGATGTTCTCCATTTGGGAACCAGAATAAGTGTGGTGATTCTGAATGTCAATACAATGTTCCCATAAGTGGAACTTGTCGCCTCCAGTTCTTATCTCTTTATGGCTACATAACTCTAAGAATCAATGGAAAGCTCTTTAATACGAATAAAAATATGATTTAAATCAAATATATGTAGGCGTGCCATAGAATCAAGATAGAGCATAAAATTATTTATTATCAGTTATTTATGTTATTAGTCTTGTGACGATTGTCAGTTGGTAAGAGAGGTAGTTTTTGCGCATAATAGGTTAGTTAGTACGTCGTGAGAGCTAACACAACAAGTTGGGTTCGGGATTAGATTGAAATCTGCCTCATCTTTCATATAAGGATATGCCCTGAATTAGTAATGTTCGATTATCACCAATCGGGACTGATGGTATCAGTGATGGTATCATTGATATTTTGTTATATGTTATCCATTATAAATCATAAGGATAGTTGCGATGTTCGAGTCCGGCCTTCGCACCAAGTCGACAATAAGATCATCCGATGGCACTTTTTATGTGAATTTCAGTATCGGTTTAATCACGCCGTTTAACGAATGAGAGCGTTATCCATCCACCAACCGCACTAATTCGGCTGCAAATTTTTCCGGATAAAGTATTTCCCCTGTCGATTACGTTGGCATAAGAAACAATACTATACCGTTGCAATTTAGAGCTATTTTGAATGCCTGTAAACGAGAGGATTAATGTGCGACATTCGGGATACGTATTAAACTCGCAGAAATCAGGCTCATAACCACTAGCGGGCAGGTCACCAACCCTACACCCCATAATCCCGGTACAGCCAATACCCGCCAACCAGCACCACAACATTCAGTACGATGCTAATAATGAAATATGTTCTGAATGGCTGCTTCTGGGTTTTGTGGCGAAAACACTGCTGCCCGGCAATCGCGCCCGGCCATCCGCCAAGCAGGCCGAAGGCCAGCAGGGTGGATTCCGGGATCCGGCCCCAGGCTTTACGGGCGGCTAATTTGTCGATGCCGTAGATAAGCCAGGTCAGCACGTTCGCCAGCAGGAACCACATGGCGATGGAATAGGGCAGTAACACGCTGCCGACGGCGGCAAGGGCCAGCAGGAAGTAACAAAAATAACCGAGCTTCATACGATATCAACAGCGCTTAGCAGTGGCAGGGAGAGCAACTATATCTGGTTTGCTGACTGGCGGTAAGACGCCGATTGTTAATCGCGACAGGTCGACAACTTTACCTCTTGCTCCTTACCGGCAACCCATTTCCCGCGCCAGCGTCCCCGGCAAAGTCTTTAGCGTTGTGGCAATGGCCGCCGGCAGTGCCGACCACAGCGTCAAATGCGGACTGGTTCGGCGCTCAATCTCCGCCACCGTCACCTGATGGTCGCAAAAATTAGCATCGCGCGGCGTTGCCTGGTCCAGCACAAATGCCGCGTACTGGCCGCTCTGCGGACCATTATCGAGGAAAATAATCTTCCAGTAGCCGCTGGGGATCTCCACACCCGGCGCGGCGGGCAGGGTGGCGATATGCCGCTCGAACAGCGGCCCGGTAACCGCATAAACCGCCGTCACCTCCGGGCGCTCGGCCAACGCGCGCTCCGCGTCTTCCAGCCGAGCCCATGCCCCCTGATTCAGCGCCGCTTCCTGCGGAGTGATATTCGACAGATAGTTCAGCGCAGGCCAGTCCTCCACGCCGCCGAGGCTCGCCAGCGGTGCCTGATGGCCGCGATCGACCGCCAGTAAAGTGTTGGCCCGGCGATAGTCGGCGGGCGCCAGGGTATCGGCTGCGGGTAAATCGGGGTCCTGCTTCCACACTCTTGCCCGGTTGCTGGCCTCGCTGGCACGGGTGATTTTATACGCTACCCAGTTGGCCAGTTTACGACTGGGGTTATTGTTCAGCGTGTAGGCCGCGCGGAAAAGCGTCTGTTGGCTGCCGCCGGTTGGGCAGCCAACTTCGCAATTATCCACCTTTACTGTCGTGGCATGGCAGGGGGATATCGTGCTCAGGGTGGAAAGTAATAACAGCAAAAATAAACAGGGTGGAGAAGGATTCAGGTTCATCGATAGCGCTCATTAATTTAAGGCCCACCTTTTCTCCGCGTGATAAATACGCAGCCTGGGTGAGCAGGAAAATCAATGAAGCTAAAGGGGAGAACGAGGAGTGAAGGTCGATTTGCGCAGAGGATGAGATAATATGAGAGCGGGTGAGGGTTAAATGAGGTAATTGCTTGTGGGTCTAATAATAAAAAGGCCCGCCGGTGAAATACCAACGGGCCTGCCTTTACTTATTCTCCGCGCTTGCCCCGATGCCGGTACAACCACATCAGCTTATATGCCGCCGGAATGATAAACAGCGACAACAGCGGCGCGGTGATCATCCCGCCAATCATCGGCGCGGCGATACGGCTCATCACTTCTGACCCGGCGCCAGTGCCCCATAAAATCGGCAGCAGGCCGGCGATAATCACCGCCACGGTCATCGCCTTTGGCCGCACGCGCAGTACCGCGCCCTGATACAGCGCTTCATCGAGCTTATCGGCGCTGAAGGTCTGCGGGTTCTCCAGCGATGGCTCCGCCTCAATGGCGTGGCGCAGATACATCAGCATCACCACGCCAAACTCCGCCGCTACCCCGGCCAGGGCGATAAAGCCGGTACCGGTGGCCACCGACAAATGGAACCCCATCCAGTAGAGGAACCAGATCCCGCCGACGAGGGCGAACGGCACGCTGGTGATAATCAGCAGCGCCTCGCCGAAGCGGCGGAACGCCAGGTACAGCAGCACAAAGATAATCATTAGCGTCATCGGCACCATCAGCTTCAGCTTCTGATTGGCGCGCTCGAGTAGCTCAAACTGCCCGGAGTAGGAGACGCTGATACCCGGCTTCAGCTTCACCTCTTTGCTGATGGCCTGCTGCAGATCGCGCACCACCGAGACCATATCGCGGTCGCGAGCGTCGATGTAGATCCAACTGGTCGGGCGGGCGTTCTCGGTCTTCAGCATCGATGGCCCGGTAACGACTTTAACCTCGGCGACGTCGCCGAGCACGATCTGCTGCTTCAGCGGCGTGAGGATCGGCAACTGGCGGAGGATCTCCGGGCTGTCGCGATAGCTCTGCGGGTAGCGGATGTTGATCGGATATCGCTCGACGCCCTCTACCGTTTCGCCAACCATCGCGCCGCCGATGGCGGACGAGACGAACAGCTGCACATCGCCGACGGTCATGCCGTAACGGGCCGCCTTCTCACGCCGAATATCAATGTTGAGGTAGCGCCCGCCGACCAGCCGCTCGGCTAATGCTGACGTGACCCCCGGCACGGTGCGCGCCACCACTTCAATTTGTTCGGCGATGGCATCGATATCGGCCAGGTTGGTGCCGGAAACTTTAATGCCGATCGGGCTCTTGATGCCGGTGGAGAGCATGTCGATGCGGTTGCGGATCGGCGGCACCCACAGGTTCGCCAGCCCCGGCAAACGCACGGTTTTATCCAGCTCCTCGACGATCTTCTCCATGGTCATCCCCGGTCGCCACTGATCCTGCGGCTTGAGCTGAATCGTGGTCTCTACCATCTCCAGCGGCGCCGAGTCGGTGGCGGTTTCGGCCTTGCCGGTTTTGCCGAACACCCGCGCCACTTCCGGCACCGTCATGATCAGCTTATCGGTTTTCTGCAGCATATCCGCCGCCTGCGCAGCGGAGATCCCCGGCAGCGTTGACGGCATATACAGCAGATCGCCTTCGTTAATCTGCGGCAGAAACTCGCCGCCGACCCGGTTAAGCGGCCAGATAACCGTCAGGATCGACAGGAGCGCGATCAGCAGGGTAGTCTTCGGCCAGTGCAGTACCTTCAGCAGCAGCGGGTGATAAATGCGGATCAAAAAGCGGTTCAGCGGGTTGCTGTTCTCCGCCGGGATCTTGCCGCGGATCCAGAAGCCCATCAGGATCGGGATCACCACGATCGCCAGCAGCGCCGCCCCGGCCATCGACCAGGTTTTGGTGAAGGCTAGCGGGCCGAACAGTTTGCCCTCCTGGCCTTCGAGGGTGAAAATCGGGATAAACGACAGAGTAATGATCAGCAGGCTGATAAACAGCGCCGGGCCGACCTCCACCGACGCATCGGTAATGATTTTCCAGCGGATGTCGTTGCTTAGCTTCTCTCCGGGGTGCTGATGTTCCCACTCTTCCAGCCGCTTATGGGCGTTCTCAATCATCACGATGGCGGCATCGACCATCGCCCCCACCGCAATGGCGATCCCGCCCAGCGACATGATGTTGGCGTTAAGCCCCTGGAAATGCATCATAATAAAAGCGAAGCACAGGCCGAGCGGCAGCGAGATAATCGCCACTAGCGCCGAGCGCACGTGCCACAGGAAAAGGGCGCAGACCAGCGCGACAACGATAAACTCTTCCAGCAGCTTGTAGCTGAGGTTGTCGATGGCGCGGTCGATAAGCTGGCTGCGGTCGTAAGTGGTAACCACTTCAACCCCTTCCGGCAGGCTGCTTTGCAGCGACGCCAGCTTCTCTTTGACCGCCGAGATCACCTCGCGGGCGTTCTTGCCGGAGCGCAGGATCACCACGCCGCCGGCCACTTCGCCTTCGCCGTTAAGCTCGGCGATACCGCGCCGCATCTCCGGGCCGATCTGCACCCGCGCGACGTCGCCGAGATACACCGGCACGCCGTTGTCACCGGTTTTCAGCACGATATTTTTGAAGTCGTCGAGCGTTTGCAGGTAGCCGCTGGCGCGCACCATATATTCGGCTTCCGCCAGTTCGACGGAAGAACCGCCGGCTTCCTGGTTAGACGCATCCAGCGCCGATTTCACCTCGCCGAGGCTGATGCCGTACTGGGTCAGCTTCATCGGGTCGACGACAATCTGATACTCCTTGACCACGCCGCCTACCGAAGCCACTTCCGAGACGTTAGGAATGGTTTTCAGCTCATATTTTAAGAACCAGTCCTGCAACGAGCGCAGTTCGGCGAGGTCATGTTTGCCGCTGCGGTCGACCAGCGCGTACTCGAAGACCCAGCCAACGCCGGTGGCGTCAGGGCCCATTTCGGCGCTGACCCCGGCGGGCAGTTTGCCCTGCACCTGGTTGAGATACTCCAGTACCCGCGAGCGCGCCCAGTAAGGATCGGTGCCGTCTTCAAAAATCACGTACACGTAGGAGTCGCCAAACTGCGAGAAGCCGCGCACCGTTTTGGCGCCGGGGACTGACAGCATGGTGGTGGTCAGCGGCCAGGTGACCTGGTTTTCAACGATCTGCGGCGCCTGTCCCGGGTAGCTGGTTTTGACGATTACCTGCACGTCGGAGAGGTCCGGCAGGGCGTCTACCGGGGTGTGGATGATGGTCCAGGTTCCCCAGATGCTGAGAAACAGCGCCGCCATCATCACCAGGAAGCGGTTGGCCACCGAGCGGCGGATAATCCATTCAATCATTGTTCCGTTCCTCAGTGCGAGTGGGCGGTAGGAGCCGTGACATCAGGAGCCTGCGCGCGCATGCGCTCCAGCGCGCCGGAGATATTGGCTTCCGAGTCGATCAGGAACAGGCCGCTGGCGACGACTTTTTCGCCCTCCTGCAGACCGCTGCGAATGGCCGTGACTCCATTGGATTCATGGAATGCCTGCACGATTTTCGGCACGAAGCGGCCCTCGTTATCCACGGTAATCACTCGCTGCTCGCTGCCGCTGTCGATCAACGCTTTTGATGGGATTAGCAGCATCGGCGCGCTTTCGCTGGTCAGTTTCAGATAGGCGTTCATCCCCGGCTTCAGCGCTTCATCCGGGTTGTTGACCTGCAGGCGTAGCTGCAGCGTACGGGTGGCGCTATCGACGCTGGGGAGAATGGTCCATTTGTTGATACTGAAGGTTTTTCCCGGCCAGGCGGGAACCTGAATGGTGAACTGCGAGGCGTCTTTAATTAGCCAGGCGATGGATTCCGGCACCGCCACGGTGACCCACACCGGGTCCATGCCCTGAATTTTCGCCACCACATTATCTTTGGCGATATTCATTCCTGCGCGCAGATCGAAGGCGGTAATAACGCCATCGATCGGTGCTTTGAGGGTAAAGCGGGTCTGGATTTTACGTGTGGTTTTCAGGCGGCGGACATCATCATCCGGCATTCCGGCGAGGCGTAGACGCTCGAGGATCCCCTCGACCTGCGTAGCGGTGCCCCCGGTCTCCTGCAATAAAAGATATTCGCTCTGCGCTTCCACCCAGTCCGGGATGGTCAGCTCGAGTAACGGCGTGCCTTGCTTGACTTTGTCGCCTACGGTCAGCGGAGAGACTTTATTGATAAAGCCCGCCGCCCGCGCCTGCATAATCACGTACTGGTACTCGTTATAGCTGATGTTGGCCGGGAAGGTCTGGGCGTAGCGCAGCGGCCCGCGGGTGACCGCGGCGGTTTTTACGCCGAGGTTTTGGGTCTGCGTCGGGTTGATACGTACCCCCGGCGCACCGGCGGCGGCACTCTCCTCATCAGCGTATTTCGGCACCAGGTCCATATCCATAAACGGCGATTTACCCGGTTTATCAAAGCGAGTATTCGGGTACATCGGGTCGTACCAGAACAGCACTTTACGCTGCTGCTCGGCCGCCGGAGCGCTATCCATTGTCGGCGTCAGTCGGGTATACAGCGCCGCGGTAAGCGCGCCGCCAATTACCATGCTGCCGAGGATCAGCGCCGTATTTTTCAGTGTCAGGGATGCCATGTGTCGTCCATTCAGTTATTGAGGGGGCCTACCGTCGCCGGGCCGTTATTGGGCGCGGATATCCTGTAACAGCGACAGATTGCCCTGCTGAACGAAGGTGAAGTCCACGCTGTCGCCGTCCTTCACATTGTTGAGCTGCGTTTGCGAGGTGATGGTGAAGCGCATGGTCATCGGCGGCCAGTTCACCGCCGGGATGGCCTCGTGGGCGATAGTGATTTTTTTACTATCCATATCAATGGCTTTAATGACGCCTTTGCCAGTGATGCTTTGCGTCTGCGCGCCAGCGGGCTGCTCGTGCATTGCCATACCGGCGTGCGGGTCGGCGGCCTGGGCCGCGAACACTGCGCCAGAGAACAGGGTGAACAGGGCGATTTTAGAAAGTGAATTCATAATCAAGACTCCTCGGGTTATTCCATCCAGCCGCCGCCGAGGGCGGTGAACAGGGTGATTTCATTCGCCTGACGGGAATAGTTGAGTTCCAGCAGGGTTTGTCGGGTGGTAAAAATGTCGCGCTGGGCGCTCAGGACTTCGATGTAGCTGACCGCGCCGTGACGATAGAGCGCGGTGGCGCGTTGCAGAGTGATATTCAGCGAGGCGAGATAGCGCTGCTGGGCGGCAATCTGATCGGCCAGGCTCTGGCGCAGGGCCAGCGCGTCGGCCACCTCTTTAAAGGCAGACTGAATCTTTTGTTCATAGTTGACCACCTGCTGCTGCTGGCGGATCTCCGCCAGGTCAAGGTTGGCCTGATTGCGCCCGGCGTTGAAAATCGGCAGTTCGATTTTAGGGATGAAGTTCCACATCGCGCTGCCGGCGTTAAACAGGCTGGAGAGCTCGCTGCTGCTGCCGGAGAGCGAGCTGGTCAGGGTAATCGACGGAAAGAAGGCCGCCCGCGCGGCGCCGATGTTGGCGTTGGCCGCCAGCAGGCTGTGTTCGGCCTCTAAAATATCCGGCCGCTGCAGCAGGATCTCTGAGGAGAGCGACGGCGGCAGGGTTACGCCTTTCAGGTCCACCGCGCTGCTGGCGTTATCGTCCGGCAGCCGTTGATAGCTGCCGAGCAGTAGCTGCAGGGCGTTATTGGCCTCCGCCAGCTGGCCTTGCCGTTTGGCGATATCGGCGCGGGTGCTTTCGATCATGCCGCGCGCCTGTTCCAGCGCCAGAACGGTGGTGCTGCCGGTCAGCAGCTGTTTTTCAACGAAGGCGTAAGACTGCTGATAGTTCTGCAAGGTGTCGTTCGCCACCTGCAGCTGCGCCGCCGCCAGCCGCTGGTTGAAGTAGCTTTGTGAAACGTTAGCAATCAACAGGATATGCACCGCGCGCCGCGCTTCTTCGCTGGCGAAGAAGTTCTGCCGGTCGGCCTCGCTAAGGTTTTTCAACCGGCCAAAGAAGTCGAGGTCGTAGCTGAGATTCAAGCCGGCGGCATAATCGCTGTTGGTGATGGTGTCGCCTTTGAGCTTGCCGCCATAGGTGGTGCTGCCGTCGCCGTTAAGCTGCGGGTAGCGGTCGGCGTCGGTCACCCGGTACTGGGCGCGGGCTTCCTGCACTTTCAGCGTCGCCATCCGTAGATCGCGGTTGTTGGTCAGCGCGGTGCTAATCAGGCTTTTCACCTGCGGGTCGACGAAAAAGGTGCGCCAACCGGTCTCCTGGTAGCCCGCCGTCGCGGTAACCAGTTTGTTCTGGCTGAGAGAGAACTGCTGTGGTACCGGCGCGGCGGGGCGCTGGTAGTCCGGAGCAAGTGACAAACAGCCGGTTAAGGCGAATATCACGCTGAGAGTAAGAAGCTTTATTGGGCGCATGGCGACAGACGGTTTTTAGCGATTTATCAATGGCGGATACTTTACGCAGCGGGCTCTGTTCAACGCGTGACAGGAAAATGACAAAGCTGTCATTTTCCTGATATTTCATTGCTATCCGGAGGGGCTCCTCTAAAATTGAATACCCGCACAGAGCGCGCGTGAAGGAGCCAGCCGTGAAGATTTTGATTGTCGAAGATGAGAAGAAAACCGGGGAGTATCTGACCAAAGGGCTTACCGAAGCCGGATTCGTCGTCGACCTGGCCGACAACGGCCTTAACGGTTATCACCTGGCGATGACCAGCGACTACGATCTGCTGATCCTCGATATCATGCTGCCGGACGTCAACGGCTGGGATATCGTGCGCATGCTGCGCGCCGCCAATAAAGGGATGCCGATCCTGCTGCTCACCGCGCTTGGCACTATCGAGCATCGGGTGAAGGGGCTGGAGCTGGGCGCCGACGACTATCTGGTAAAGCCCTTTGCTTTTGCGGAACTGCTGGCGCGGGTGCGCACTCTGCTGCGTCGCGGGGCGGCGGTAATAGTAGAAAGCCAGTTTCAGGCGGCCGATCTCAGCGTTGATTTGGTGAGCCGCAAGGTGACGCGTGGCGCGACTCGTATCACCCTGACCAGCAAAGAGTTTACCCTGCTGGAGTTCTTCTTGCGCCATCAGGGCGAGGTGCTACCCCGCTCGCTGATCGCGTCGCAGGTGTGGGATATGAATTTCGACAGCGACACTAACGCCATCGACGTGGCGGTGAAGCGGCTGCGCGCCAAAATCGATAACGACTTCGAGCCGAAGCTTATCCAGACCGTGCGCGGCGTCGGCTATATGCTTGAGGTGCCGGATGGCCGCTAAGCGCCCCTTTTCGTTGGCCACCCGGCTGACCTTCTTTATTAGCCTCGCCACCATCATCGCTTTCTTTGCCTTCACCTGGATCATGATCCATTCGGTGAAGGCCCACTTTGAAGAGCGCGACGTTCACGATCTCAAGCAGCTCAGCACCACGCTTGAGACGGTGCTCAACCACGCCGACTATCCGCAGGAGCGGCGGCTGGAGATCTTAAAAAACGTGATTGGCGGCTACGCTAACGTCTTTATCTGTCTGGATGATGCCGAGGGCAATATCTTATTTCAGTCGCCAGACGGCCCGGAACTCAGCCATATTATGAGTACGCCGGGTCTGGCGATGAAGTTGCGCGATGGTAATGTGATTTCATGGACCGACCCGCAGCCGCGGGAAATGGTTCATGATAATCATCAAATGGAGACCCGCTCCTGGCGGCTAATCATGTTGCCGCTGGGCAAGCAGGCAGATGGCAAACCGGCCTGGCATCTGCTGATGGCCTTATCGATCGACTTTCACCTGCACTATATTAATGAGCTCAAAGCAAAGCTGATTTCCGCGGCGTCGATAATCAGCCTGCTGATTATCGCCATCGTGCTGTTTGTGGTCTATCAGGGGCATAAGCCGATTCGCCAAATCAGCCGCCAGATCCAGAATATTACCTCGCGGGATCTCGATGTACGCCTTGACCCACAGGCGGTGCCCATCGAGCTGGAGCGGCTGGCGCTGTCGTTTAACCATATGCTGGAGCGCATAGAGGATGTCTTTACTCGCCAGTCGAACTTTTCCGCCGATATCGCTCATGAAATCCGTACGCCGATTACCAACCTGGTCACGCAAACCGAAATCGCCTTAAGCCAGAGCCGCAGCCAGCAGGAGCTGGAAGAGGTGCTCTATTCCAATCTCGAAGAGTTCTTGCGCATGTCGCGGATGGTCAGCGATATGCTGTTCCTTGCCCAGGCGGATAATAACCAGCTGATCCCTGAACAGCGGGCGCTGGATCTGGCCGAGGAAGTGAATAAGGTATTTGAGTTCTTTGAAGCGTGGGCGGAAGAGAAAGAGGTGGCGCTGCGTTTTGTCGGTAGCCACTGCCGGGTGATTGGCGACCCGCTGATGCTGCGGCGGGCAATCAGCAACCTGCTGTCGAACGCGATTCGCTATACGCCGGCCGGGCAGGCGGTGACCATTCAGTTGAGCGAAAGCGCCGAGAAGATTCGCCTGGTGGTGGAGAACCCCGGCGCGCCGATTGCCGCCGCGCATCTGCCACGCCTGTTTGATCGTTTCTATCGCGTCGACCCCTCGCGCCAGCGCAAAGGCGAGGGCAGCGGCATCGGTCTGGCGATTGTAAAATCGATTGTCAGCGCTCACCACGGCAGCGTAGCGGTGCAGTCCGATCTGCGCTCCACTCGCTTTATTATCGTGTTGCCGAAATATGCGCAATAACGGCTGAAAGCAAGCGGGCAGCGCCAGGCGGCTGCCCGCAGTATTGCCGTTCTCTTACTCTTCGAAATACCAGTAGCCCTGATTAATCAGGCGCGTCAGTTCGCTAACGAACGCCGGATTTTTCAGGCCGCTGCCGAGCTCTTCTTGACCTAACGAGGTATAGCGACATAGCGCATCGAGCGCGCCGGCATCGGTAGTGTCGAGTTGTTCGCTATGCACGAAGAAGCTGTCGCCGATATGCAGAACGCGCAGGCCGCTCAGGCGAGAAAGCTTTTCGCCGCCCAGCAGCGCATCGACCACTTCCTCTTCTTCATATGCCGGTTCCGCCGGAGCAATATCCAGTTCGTGACGCGGCGTGGTGACGAAACTGCCGAACCACTGCTTGAAGTCTTCGGGTTGGCGAATCATGTCGATCATCATGTTGCGCAGACGGTCGAGTTCATACTCTTCAACCCGGCCCGGATGGTCGCGGCAGGTGAGGTCCGGATCGCTGTAGTGTTCCCCGCCGAGGTCGTTTTCCAGCACATAGTCGGCGAAGCTGCTGATCAGGTCGCGGCCGTTTGGCCCACGGAAGCCGACGGAGTAGTTCAGTGCCGTTTCGTGGGTCACGCCGTCGTGTGGGAATCCAGGCGGAATATAGAGGATGTCGCCCGGCTCCAGATCTTCATCAATAATCGGCGGGAACGGATCAACGTGCAGCAGCGCCGGATGTGGACAGAACTGACGCATCGGCAGCTTGTCACCCACGCGCCAGCGGCGGCTGCCCATGCCCTGAATAATAAAGACGTCATACTGATCGATATGTGGGCCAACGCCGCCGCCTGGAACGGAGAAGGAGATCATCAGATCGTCTAAACGCCAGTCCGGCAGTACGCGGAATGGGCGCACCAGTTCGGCGGCAGGCATATGCCAGTGGTTTACCGCCTGGGCCAGCAAGGACCAGCCGTTTTCACCCAGCCCATCGAAATGTTCAAAAGGACCGTTACTGGCCTGCCACTTACCGTTGACCAGGCTGACCAGCCGGCTATCGACTTCCGGTTCCATGGCTAACCCGGCCAGCTCGTCTGGCGTAATGGGGTCGATGAAGTTAGGGAACGCCTTCTTTAATACGACCGGCTGCTTTTGCCAGTACTTCTCTAAGAACTCGGGCCAGTTAATGTTGAGTTGATAAGCCATAGATTATTACCAGTAGGAAGAAACGGCTCTGATTATAGAAAGGAGGGAAAGCGTGGCGCTTTGTCATGGGTCAAGAGTGATGCTTAATTCACCATTAGCGTTATGAGGGCGTCGGCAGAGCGAGAAAAATCACTTTTCCGCAAAAAACGATTTTGACTGTTACTACGCTACAAGCCGCATAAACACTGGGTTTTCGCATTTATATATCAAGAAGGATAAACGTGAAAAGTGTAATTAATGAGCGCTTGATAAGTTTTTTGTATTTTAAGGCTTGCTATATCTCAGCAGCTCCCTATAATGCGCACCCACTGACACGGCAGATGTGAATCACTTCACACAAACAGCCGGTTCGGTTGAAGAGAAAAATTCTGAAA
>ENA-OWYJ01000008-OWYJ01000008.1-human-gut-metagenome-genome-assembly--contig:-NODE-8-length-91399-cov-51.0791_pt1 | contig 91399 bp, 88 predicted proteins | sample MGYA00249749_ERZ652084 | MGnify/ENA primary metagenome ERZ652084 (study PRJEB26925, sample SAMN05827239) | human gut metagenome | biome: ENVO:2100002; feature: ENVO:00000062; material: ENVO:00002003...
ATAGCAAGCTGCCGGTTCTTTTTTTATTTACGGATACCTCTGCGTATCCTTTTTTCTTTGTTCTAAACCGAAGTATGCCTTACTTATAATCCTTTAAATTAGGACTACTTTGTAGTATAATAGATATGGTGATAAAATGAAAATTAAATTATATTTTGGACAAGAAGATGCTATCAAAAAATCAGGAATTGGTCGTGCTTTTGTCCATCAAAAAAAAGCATTAGAATTATCAGGAATCCCTTATACTACAGATAAGGATGATTTGGATTATGATATTCTCCACATTAATACTGTATGGCCTGATAGTTTTAAGATAATAAATCAAGCACGAAAGTATAATAAAAAGATTGTATATCATGCTCATAGCACAGAAGAGGATTTTAAAAATTCTTTTATGTTTTCTAATACTGTTTCAGGGGTTTATAAAAAATGGCTGATCAGTATGTATACAAAAGGTGATTATATTGTAACTCCGACTCCTTATTCAAAGCGGATTTTAGAATCTTATGGAATTACACTTCCAATTAAAGCAGTTTCGAATGGTGTTGATTTGACACAGTTTAATCCTAGTCAAGAACAAATTGAATCGTTTATTCAGCAATACAAAATTGATTCTAAAGATGTTGTTATTATTTCGGTAGGTTGGCTATTTGAAAGAAAAGGATTTGATACTTTTGTATCGGTGGCAAAGAAATTGCCTGAGTATAAATTTATGTGGTTTGGTGATATTAAATTATCACGTCCTACAAAAAAGATTAAAGATTTACTAGATGATTTACCTCAAAATGTTATTTTACCAGGCTATGTTAGCGGTGATATAATTAAAGGGGCTTATGGAAGAAGTAATATATTCTTTTTCCCATCAAGAGAAGAAACTGAGGGAATAGTTGTATTGGAAGCTTTGGCAAGTAAATGTAATGTTTTACTGCGTGATATTCCTGTTTTTTCAGATTGGTTAGAAAATGGCGTGAACTGTTACAAAGGTAACCACACAGATGATTTTGTTGAAATCATTAAAAAGATGATTAACGGAGAATATCCTTCATTAGTTGAGCAAGGCTATAAAGTAGCTAAAGAGAGAGAACTATCAAAGATAGGGAAAGAATTATTAGAGGTGTATGAAGAAACGCTGAACCTCTAATATGAGGAAAGCTTATGGATAAGAAATCTAATAAAAAATATTTCCTTAATATTATTTTAATTCTTGTTTTAGGGGCAACTGTAATTTATTTTACAATGAAAGATGATTTACATGCTTCTTTAAGAGCATTAACAACGGCCTCGCCTTTATGGATTGTTATTTCCTTTGCATTAATGTCTATATATTTTTTATTAGATGGAATTAATCTATATACTTTTGGTAAGTTATATAAAAAGGATTATAGTTATAAGCAAGGGTTTGTAAATTCGATTTCAGGAACTTTTTTTAATGGGGTTACCCCCTTTTCTAGTGGGGGTCAATTTGCACAAGTCTATATTTTTAATAAGCAGGGAATTGCCCCAACTAACTCTGCTAGTATTTTATTGATGGCTTTTATTGTTTACCAGTCAGTACTAGTTTTATTTACTGCAGTAGTGATGATTTTCCGTTATCAGGCTTATAGTTCAATGTATTCAGAATTTTTTTCATTAGCAATTTTAGGCTTCTTGATTAATTTCTTTGTTATTACTGGACTATTTTTAGGTGCTAAATCAAAGCGATTACAAGATTTTATTTGTAATAATATTGTAAAAGCGTTAAGTAAAATAAGAATTGTAAAAAACTATGAAGATACTTCTATTAAGATTGCACGTTCACTTGAAAACTTTAGAACAGAGTTAAACGTGTTATTAAAAAATAAGAATGTATTGATAAAATCATCATTAATTAATTTGTTTAAATTATTAATTATGTATAGTATTCCCTTTTTTGCAGCAAAAGCATTAAACCTTAATGTTTCATTTATCCAAATATTCGATTTTATTGGTATTTGTTCATTTGTTTATATGATTACTGCCTTTGTTCCGATTCCTGGAGCAAGTGGCGGGAGCGAAGGAGTTTATTATATGTTATTTAGCCCTATTTTAGGGGCTGTTGGTACGCCAACAACATTATTAGTATGGCGCTTTGTAACCTACTATTTAGGACTAATTATTGGTGGTATCATTTTTGCAACTAATCGAGAAATAAATAGATCGGAGTAAAGTAATGAGAATAGCAATTTTTTCAGATACATATATCCCTGATATTAATGGGGTAGCGACATCAACTAAAATATTGAAAGATGAATTAGTAAAACATGGACATGATGTAGTTGTTGTTACTAGCGAGTTACCTAGTGATAGTGATTATATGGATGATCCTCATGATAATATCTTAAGAGTTCCTGGATTGGAAATACAAGCCCTGTATGGTTACCGGGCTTGTAATATTTATTCCTTCAAAGGAATGCGTGAAATTAAGGGAATGAACATTGAAGTTATCCACGTTCAAACTGAATTTGGGGTAGGAATATTTGGAAGAATCGTAGGAGAAACTCTTAATATTCCAGTTGTCTATACGTATCATACGATGTGGGCAGATTATTCTCATTATGTTAATCCTGTAAATTCTGGAGCTATTGATGGTTTGATCAAAAAGGCAATTACACGTATTAGTAAATTTTATGGTGATAAAAGTACTGAATTAATCGTACCTTCTTTAAAGACTAAAGAAGCATTAGAATTATATGGTTTAAATAAAGACGTCCATATTATTCCTACAGGATTAGAACTAGAAAAATTTGATCCTAAAAATAAAAATACTGAATTGATTGAGCAAATTAAAGACAAATATGGAATTAAAGATCAGTTTATTGTAACTTTTTTAGGACGAATTGCGAAAGAAAAAAGTATTGAAGTATTAATTGATGCAATGAAGGAAGTTATTAAAGAAAATGATAATGTACTTTGCTTGATTGTCGGTGGAGGACCACAGTTAGAGGAATTGAAAGAATTAGTAAAAGATGATCATATCAGCAATTATGTGATTTTTACCGGCCCTAAGCCTAGTAATGAGGTACCAAGTTATTATCATTTATCAAATGTATTTGTTTCTGCTTCAATAACTGAAACTCAAGGATTGACTTATATTGAGGCGATGGCAAGTGGAATACCTGCTGTTGCACGCTATGATAAAAATTTGGAGGATGTTATCGATGACGGTGTAAATGGGTACTTTTTTAAAGAAACATCGGAACTAGTGGAAATCCTACTAAAATTAATTAATCATAATTATTCTAAAATGGCAGAAGCCGCATACTTAAGTGCAATGAAGTTTAGTAGTGAAGTATTTTATGAAAAGGTAATTGCTGTTTATCAGCAAGCAATTAATTCGAAACACTATTCATATACGGTCAAGTCGATATATCCGGTTAAAAGAGGGATAAATGAAGTTGTTTTTCTATTTGATGAAAGTGAGATTATTGTTGAGGTAAATGATAAATTAATTAAAGCTTATCAATTAGAGCCAAATAAAGTTATTGATAAAGAGTTATTTGATGTTTTAAAAGATTTTGAACAAGTTTCTCGGGCCTATAATAAAGCGTTAAAATTACTCACAGTAAAAGATTATACTTATAATCAAATGAAAAAGAAGTTAATGGATAGTGGTGATTATGATGATACACAGTTAGATGCAACGCTAGAGTTACTTCAAGAGAAGAATTTAATAAATGATGAAGCATATACCTTAAATTATTTAAAACGCTGTACACGACTTGGAATTGGCTTAAATAAAGCTATTTATAATTTACGGAGTTATGGAATTGATAGTCAAATTATTGATCGATGTTTAGAAGAGATTGATGATGATGACGATGAGTATAATGCTGCTACCACATTAATTGAATCCATTTATAGTCGTAATACTAGTTTTTCTTATAAAGCAATGGTGAAGAAAATTCGAGATAAACTTTATATAAAAGGCTTTACTTCTGAAACAATTGAACGAGCACTTAGTGATTTTGATTTTGAGTTTGATGATCAACAAGAACAAGAAGCTTTGGAAAAAGAATTCTCAAGACAAAAGAAAAAGTATTCAAAAAGATATCAAGGTACTCATTTAAAAGAAAAAATCATTGATACTCTTTTAAGAAAAGGTTACAATTATGAGCATATTAAAGAATTATTAAATAGAGAAGGAGCCTTGGATGATGAATAAAATAAATGAATTAAAACCTGGTGATGAAGGCGTAGTAATTGAGGCACTGATTAACCGTGTTGTTGTTGGAAAAACAAATGGGGCCAATCGTTCTACCTATCTTAGTATTACTTTACAAGATGCTACTGGGACAATCGATGCTAAATTGTGGAATGCAACTAATGAGCAAGTAGAAAAGTTAGTTATGGGTTGTGTTGTACAAGTAAAAGGTGATGTAATCAAATATAATGAAGATCGCCAAATGAAGATAATCAAAATTGTTGTTGCTTCAACTGAACCTCAAGAACAAGTTAAATTTCTAAAAAGTGCGCCACAAACAGGAGAAGAGCTTGTAAAGGAGATTTATACTTTTATTGAGCGAATTAACAATCTTAAGTTAAATCAGTTAGTTAAAGCATTATTCAACGAACATGTTGAAAAATTAACAATTTATCCTGCTGCTAGTAAAAATCATCATGAGTATGTATCTGGATTAGCATATCATACTTGCAGCATGTTAAGGATAGCTGATGCTTTGGCTCGATTATATCCATCATTAAATAGAGATTTGTTATTTGCGGGAATTACATTACATGATTTAGGTAAAACAGTAGAACTAAGTGGTCCAGTTGTACCTGAATATACAATCGAGGGTAAATTATTGGGTCATATATCAATCTCTCAGGCAATGATCAAAGAAATGGCTGATAAAATGAATATTGAGGGTGAAGAAGTTACGCTGTTACAACATATAATTTTATCTCATCATGGAAAAAACGAATTTGGTTCACCAATACTGCCACAAATCAAAGAAGCAGAGGTAATTTATTTAATTGATAATATGGATGCTCGGATCAATATGCTAGATAAAGCTTTAGAGACAGTAGAACCAGGTGGTTTTTCAAAACGAGTTTTTGCTTTAGAAAATAGAGCCTTTTATAAACCAAAAATGAATTAAATTAAGATTGTAAAACTTATTAAAAAGAGTAATTCTATCATTTGACAGAATTACTCTTTTTCTGTGTGCCGAGCATGGCATACATTTAGCTGGTGAAAGTCCCACCACGGGTATTTACCGCTAAGAGTAGTGAACCACAAACCATTAGTAGTGATGCTATGGGTGATGGAATTGGTGTAGCGAAATATTCGAGATTACGAAAAGAAATTTGATGAGGCTGAATGGGAGATAAGGTTGCAGAACAAACCAAGACAGTAAATCAAAAACCTGTGAAGATAAAAAAAGATGTATGCCTTACCTCGGGAGACCTTGTGGACGATGAAGTCCAGTAAACTGTTAAAAACAGTAATGATACCATCGATAGAAAAAGATTTATCACAAGAAGTCTGATGAAGTCATAGTAGTCAGAAATGATGAAGGACTGAAACGTTTATAGAGTGCAAATCACTATAAGCAATATTTGGATAGTTCGAAAGTGAGGGTAGCCTAGAACTGGGAAACGTAATCCTAGATGGTAAAAGTAAAGAGAATTTGAAAATGACTATCGAAAAGGTCAAACAAAATAAAGGAGTACCTGGAATAGACAAAATGACTGTGCAAGAGGTGGAAGAAGCCAAAGGCAATATATAGAAATCTAATGAAATTAAACAAGGCATGTAAATGTAGATTTAGTGAAGATGACATTTATAAGTGTGCAAACACAAGGTTAGGCTGGTATAGGAGAAGTGGAATGAATATAGTCAATTTTATAATATCGCTAAAAGTTCTAAGCATAAAGAAAGGTGATAGACCAGGTTTAGTCTATCACCTAGATTATTATCTTAAGAGTGATATAAATGTAGAGCCGTATACGAGACACGTACGTACGGTTCAATGGGAGAATAAATTATCAAATTTATTCCTTTACCCTATTAATGAAATAGAAGTATAAATAACAATTTAATTATTTAAATTTAAGAATTTTTACGATCACTTTAAAACCAATTAGCAGTTTCAGAAGTATGATAATGTATTTGCAATTCGGAAATGTGATAACTTAACACATTATTATTAAAAAGTGGTTCATGTTTATAAAATTCTTGTATTTCAATTTCATTTCTAGATTTTATTACAGTTATTGAAGAACTCATATCGCTTTTTAATGACGAAAAGAGTACTTTCCCCGCTTTCATTAAAAGATTTGTATATTTTTGATGCTCTTGCATCATTTCATTTGTCATTCGTTCAGGATGAGTAACGATACCTTCGATTAAAAAATACTTCATAGTTTTAACTTCCTCCAAAGTCAATAATTTTAAATAAATTATAACATTTAGATTAAGTATCGTCATTTTTTTAACTTTTATAATTACAGATAGGATAATCAATTTAAAATGATTTTGATAAAAAAACGCTAAATAAGTAATATACAAGAGTAAATTACTTTAATTTAGCGAAAATATCTAAGTTTTATAAGCTGTTTATTTTATTAAAAATATTATCTAAATCAACTTCTTGACTACGATCAGTAAAGTCGATTTTGATTTGATCTGTTTCATTATATCTTGGAATAATATGGATATGAAAATGCATAACAGTTTGACCAGCCACTTCATTTGCATTGGTAAGCACATTCGCGCCTTTTGCGTCTAAATTAGTGATTATTTGGTTAGTAAGCTTTTTTGTTACTTTGATTAGATGGCTCAAAACTTCTTTATCAACATCTAAAATATTTTGATAGTGTGTTTTAGGAACAACTAATGTATGTCCGTTAGTTGTTTGACTCAAATCTAAAAAAGCTAGACATAAATCATCTTCATATACAATTTTACCAGGTATTTCTTTATTAGCGATTTTACAAAAGATACAATTCTCCATTTCTATAAGTCCTCCATAATATTATTCTAACATAGAAAAAAGATAAGGGGAAACCCCTTATCCGAAATAATCTTCATTTGATTCTTTAATTTCATCTTTGATTGCTGATTCGTATACATCAAAATTGTATTTCTTTAAATAATATGTTTCCATTTTTGTAGACATATCACTAACAGAAGCTAAATTAGTAATAATTTCATCTTTTAGATCTTTTTTATCTGTATTGTAAACATAAACTACAGCATATTTAGATTCAGATGTCTTAATCACTTTATTATAAATACCATCTTTAGTAAATTTATCTAATTTTTTAATAATTTTTGAGTCGACACTGCTTGTTTTAGTAGTGACCATACCAGCATCAGTACCATTGTTTTCAGTCATTAAAGTGTCAAAATCACTGCCATCTTTAACTTTATCAATTAAACTTAAGGCAGCTGATTCAGTGTCTAAAGTAATAATTTTTAAATATTTAACTTTGTATTCTTTAACCAGGTCATCATAGTTATCTTTAATATATTTTTCTTTAAGCATGGTTTGTTTTACTCCTAAAGTTAAAACACCATCGATATATTCTTGTTCAGTTTCATAACCATATTGTTTAGCATATTCTTCTAATGAAGTAGTTAAGTTTTCAGTAAAACTTGCAACCTTTTCATTAATTCTAGTTTGCACTGCATCCTTATCTGTCAGTTCTTGATCAGCAATATAAGTTAAAGCTAATGAAAGAACTTCAGAACTTCCATATTCTTTTAGTAAATAATGGTAAACATCATTTTTACTAATTTTAACATCATCAGCAGTTGCAATAGTCTTATCTCCATCTTTTATTTCTGAAGTATAAGTAGTTGCACTAGAAGAACTACATCCGACCAAAAGAGTTGCAACTATTGCTAAAGGAAATATTTTTTTCTTCATTAGTTTGTTCCTCCTCGGCTAGTTTCGCGTTCTTTTAAAGCTTCATCAATTACATTATTAATTATTTTTTCAGTATTTTTATCATCGTATTTAACATTATAAGATTGATAAACAATATAGCTCATATACTTATCATATGCAATCAATGGAGTATCAATAGATAAATCTTTTTTTATTTCTTTTTTTATACTATCTTTATCAGTACTAGTAACTTTTACAAAATAATATCCATCAGTACCTTTTATGGCTTCACTAGTTTCACCACTGGCAAGTGCTAATATTTTAGTTTCAACATCACTACCAAATGTTTGTGAAAGACCACTTGTAGTATCTACAATACCTAATTTTCCTTTATTCTTGTTAGTGTTTGTATCATCAGAGTAATCTTTGGCGATATCTCCAAAACTTTTACTTGAGCTTAATAAAGCAGTGACTTCACTCAATTTTGCTGTTTCATCAGCTGTTGGATTTTCAACATCAGTCATTGAAACTTTAATAAGACTAGCTTCACGTGGACTTGCTTGAGTGTAATAATCATCGAAAACTTCATCAAAGTTCTTTTCAACGTAAGCTAATAAAAAGTTGCATCTTTGATAGACTCTCACCATGTTTTCACGATATTCATCAAGTGAATTAAATCCACTTGAACTTAACGCTGTTTGTAATTGAGTTTCAGCATTATCGCCATATTGATTTTCATAGTAAGTTTGGATTTGATCAACTGTTTCATTAGCATCAGTTTCCATATCCTCATCGATTGGGAATTTTTGATCCATTAATTGTTGAAGCACGGCATTAAAGTATGAACTTTTTCCACTGGCAGTAGATATTACATCGTTAAAAATATCATCCGCAAAAATATTTTTATCTTTTTTCCCACTGTTTAAAGAAGCAACTACATATTTCCCATCTTCTTTAACTGTTTTCGAGCTGTTTTGACAACCAGTTAATAAGAAACTAGTCACGACTAGTGCCGCAGCACATTTACCTAATTTCATATCTTTCCTCCTTATCTTTCCATAACGTTACAATTATACTATTTATCGCATCTAATTTCAATAAATTAGGCAAAAACACATTGCCAATTGTTATTTTAACATAATTTATAATATGTAGGTGGTAGGAGGGGATTTGATGAATAACTGTAAATGCACTAATGTAAACATCTATGTCTTGTTTATTATTCTAGTTATTGTAGGTATCTATTGTATGTAATAAAAAGGAGGCGATTACAATGGCATGCCAAGATAATTCTTTTACATTGATCTTAGTTTTATTCATTTTATTAGTAATCATTTGTAATATGTGCTAATTAAAAAAGGATGTCGCCAAGACATCCTTTTAAATATAAAAAACTATTGCAATAAAATGTAAGATAGAAGCTATTGAAATAAATATATGCCAGATTACATGGTTGTAGGGTATTTTTTTATTTGCATAAAAGTATGCTCCGATTGAATACATTAAACCACCGATAACAATTAGCCAGAGAAAAGCAGCACTAGAATTTTGAATGATTGAAGGCATAAATAGGATGGCTGTCCATCCCATAACTAGATAGATAGTTAGCGAAAGCTTTGGTAAACTTTTTATTGAAATAGATTTATATAAAATTCCTACTATTACCATTGCCCATTGAATAACAAGGATGATGATTCCCTGATATCCTTTAATTAAACACAGAGCAACTGGGGTATAACTTCCAGCGATTGCAAAATATATAAAGATATGATCAAGGATTCTGAATACCTGTTTATGAGGACTGTCATGATCCATAGCATGATATAGAGTTGAAACAAGAAACATTAAAAAAATGCAAATTGTAAAAACACTAACTCCAAAAGATTGGATAGGACCACCTTTAACATATGCATATACAGCACAAGCTGGGATTAGAAGTAACATGATAAATGCCATAATTCCATGAGTTATACAATTAAATAACTCTTCTTTAAAATATGGCGGAAAGATTCTTTTTATTTTTTTTGTAATTTTATTATTCACTTTTTCCAATTTTATCACCCAGTACATACTATAATATAAATTACTTTTAAATTCAAACAAAAATGATACGCTGCTGCGTATCATTCCATAAGCTTTTCATTTTGATGATTTTCTTTATAAACTTGAAAAGTTATTTTAGCACTTACTAATAGTGGCATAGCGATTACCATTCCCCAAATACCGAAGAGAGAAGAACCAGAGAGAATCCCAAAAAGTACCCACATTATACTCAAATCAATTCTAGATGAATAGATACGTGGAGTAATCACATATGACATAATCGTCGATTGAATGAAAATCAAAATAAATAAAATAACAATTGTAGTAGTTCCCATTCCTAACGAAGTAATTAATCCTAAACAATTCGCAACGATTGGGCCAACATATGGAATAATGGAGCTGGCTCCTGAAACAAACCCAAGAATTAACCAGTTAGGATGACCAATTGCTAGATACATCAGCATTGTTGTAATTGCTTGAGCGATTGCTCCAATAAAGAAAGCTTTAACATATTGTACTAAAGAAGAATCAATTTCACGTAAATAGATTGGCAATGTTTTATCAATACGATATGTAATATTACGAATATGACTACGGATATTTTTAAAATTACTAGACATATAAATTGCTAGAATGATGTAGATTAAAAAATTAGTGACATTGATCATAACTTGATTTAAAACATCTATAGTTGTATCTAAAACAACTGAATCTTTAAAGAAAGCATTGACAATATTCTGAATATGGCGCATTAAAGAAGAAATATCATAATTGAAATTTTCCTTAACAAACACACCAATTTCACCAAGTCCTGAGTAAAAAGCCGGGAACATTTCAGAGATACTTTCATAAATCATTGGTACAGCTAAAGAAATTAATAAAGTTAAAATAGCAAAAGCAGCTAAGTAGACCATTGTTACGGCAATGCTTCGTTTAGTAACATACTTTTCAATATAATTTATCAGTGGATTTAAAACAAAGGCAATTGTAAATCCGACAATAAATGGTTTAGAAACCAGCCAGATCGCTGATAACACCCCATACCATAAATCACCAGTGGCAATAATTAATAGTAATATTACTAAAACGATCATCACATTTAATAAAGTATGGGTGATTTTTTTTGATGAAATAATTTTAAATAATGCTTTTAGAAATTCCATTTTTACACCCCCATTACATATAAATATACCACAATTTACTAATAATATAAATTGAATTGAATTTCTATTTTAGAAAAATCAAAAATAGTTAAAATGTATAAAGTTTTATAATTTTCATCTAAAAAAAGCAATTGGATGTTATGATTAGAATATTATAATAGAGCAAATCTCTTGATAATTATCGATAATTTGGTCACAATGTGGTTATAATATAAATTGTGCTAGATTTTGATTGGAAAATAGTAAAAATTTTTGCTATAATTTATCATTTTATTTGTTTTTTGATAACTTATCTAGTAGAATTAGTAAGGATAGAAAGGGGCTTAATTATGTCAACTTTAAAAATAGAAAATTTGCATGTCAGTATTGGAGAAAAAGAAATCTTAAAAGGTATCGATCTTGTTGTTAATACTGGTGAAACCCATGCGATTATGGGGCCAAATGGTAATGGAAAATCAACATTATTATCAGTTATCATGGGGCATCCTAAATATATAGTTACTCAAGGTAGTATCTACATAGATGATCAAAATGTTTTAGAAATGAGTGTTGATGAAAGAAGTAGGGCAGGAATCTTTTTAGGAATGCAGTATCCTCAAGAAATTCCGGGTGTTACAACTTCAGATTTTTTAAGAGCTGCATTAAATGCACATCAAGAAAAACCAGTATCTTTATTTAAATTTGTAAAAGCACTGGATAAAAATATTGCTGATTTGAAAATGGATGAGAATTTAGCACATCGTTATCTAAATGAAGGCTTCTCTGGTGGAGAAAAGAAACGTAATGAGATTCTACAAATGAAATTATTACAACCTAAGTTTGCTCTATTAGATGAAATTGATTCAGGTTTGGACGTTGATGCGTTAAAAATAGTATCACAAGCAATTAACGCTATGAAATCAGATGATTTTGGATGTATTATGGTTTCTCACTATGAACGGTTGTTTGAATTGGTGCCACCAAGTCACGTTCATGTATTAGTTAATGGTAAAATTATTTTAAGTGGTGGAATTGAAGTAGTAGAAAAAATTGATCAAGAAGGCTATGACTGGGTAAAAGAATTAGGAGTTGAAATCGCTACTGATGAAAAGAAACCGATTTTACTTGAAAGTTGTGCCAATAAAGAAAGAATGAAAGCTAAATAATGAAACAGTTAAAAGAGATTAAAAATTATTTAGTATTTCATAATGGTACAATTGAATGTCACCCAGAAAATGTAGGAATTGCTATTAATGATGGTAAAATCGATGTTAAAGATGCTGCCTCATTACAAATTATTTATCTAATTGATCAAGAAGGAAAATATTGTTTTGACCTAAAGATTAAAGGACAACTGGAATTAATTGAGACTTATGATTTTAAAGTTCCAGCATCTTTAGTTAAAAACATTGAAGTATTGCAAAATAGTAATATTTTAAGATATAACGATAATCAAAGCAGTGTCAACGGGACTGTTGAAGTAACTGAAAATGTATCGGTTGAGCGTGATAGTAATGTAAGATGCGCTTATGTTGAGTTATCAGATTCAAGTATTGAAATGAATGTTAATCATGCTTTGAATGGTTCTAACGCTAATAGTACGGTGCGCTTAGCTTCATTAGCTAAAGGACAGGAAAAGAAGCATATGACATTTTCGTTAACGCATTTTGCACCACATACAACCGGGATTATGGATAATTATGGTGTTGTTAAGGATGCATCTAATTTAGTTATCGATGGGATTGGAACAATTAAACAAGGAAATCATCAATCTAGCAGTCATCAAACAAATAAAATTATTGTTTTTGATGAGAAATGTAATGCCAAGGCAAATCCATATTTATATATTGATGAATATGATGTAAAAGCAAGTCATGGTGCTAGTGTCGGTAAGATTGATGAGGATCATTTGTATTATCTCCAATCTCGTGGTTTAAGTAAAAAAGATGCAATGCATTTAGTAACTTATGGATATTTTATTCCAGTCATGGAATTTATAGATAATGCTGATTTAAGAGAGATGTTTAACGAAACATTAAAAGAAAAGGTGGGAATTTAATGTTAGATGTAGAAAAAATTCGTCAGGATTTTCCCATGTTAAATGGTGCTACGATGCATGGTCAACCACTGATTTATTTTGATAATGGTGCTACAACTTTAAAGCCTCAGTGTGTAATTGATGCTGTATGTAATTATTTGACAAACTATTCGGGTAATGCACATCGTGGTGACTATGACTTATCGCATGATGTTGATACACAGTTCGAAAAGACACGTGATTTAGTTGCAAAATTAATAAATTGCGATCGAAAAGAAGTAGTTTATACATATGGTTCAACAGACGGGCTAAATATGATAGCATTTGGCTATGGGATGACGCATCTAGATGAAGGTGATGAAATACTTTTAACCGTTGCTGAGCATGCCTCAAATACTTTACCATGGTTTGAAGTCTGTGATACGGTGGGAAGTACGGTTAAATATATTGATTTAGATGATGAAGGACGTCTTACTGTTGCTAATGTTTTAAAAGCAATTAGTGATAAAACAAAAATTATTTCAATAGCTCAAGTTTCAAATGTTCTTGGATTTGATGGACCAATTAAAGAAATTTGTCAAATTGCTCATGAGCGCGGTATTATCGTTTGTGTTGATGGTGCGCAAAGTATTCCTCATGAAAAGGTTGACGTCCAAACATTAGATATTGATTTTCTAGTTTTTTCTGGACATAAAATGTGCGGACCAACTGGGGTGGGAATTCTTTATGGTAAATATGATTTATTACAAGAAACAAAACCAACTCGTTGGGGTGGTGGAAGCAATGCCCGATATAAGAGCTGTGGAAGGATTAAATTAAAAAATGCACCGGCTAAGTTTGAGGCTGGAACACCTAATATTGAGGGTGTCATTGGTTTAGGTGCCGCAATTGAATATTTAATAGAAATTGGGATGGACAATATTCGTGATTATGAATTAGAATTACGTCAATATGCGGTTAAAAAAATGTTAGAATTAGATAATTTGGAAGTTTATAATCCAAATGGTCATGGAGCGATTGCTTTTAATATCAAAGGTGTTTTTAGTCAGGACGGAGCTTCACTATTTAACACATATGGTATTGCAATAAGAGCTGGGCAACATTGTGCTAAGATTCTTGATGAATTTTTAGATGTTAGTCAAACTCTTAGAGCATCATTCTATTTCTATAATACATTTGAAGAAATTGACAGATTTATTGAGGTATGTAAGAAAGGAGATGACTTTTTAGATGCCTTCTTTGGATAGTATGATGTTACGACAAATAATTATGGATCACTATGAAAATCCACGTAATCATGGACTAGTAGATGATGATAATTATCAGTCAGTAAATATGGATTCAGAAACTTGTATTGACGATATTGATGTGCAAGCCTTAATTGAAGATGGTGTTATTAAAGATATCCGTTTTGATGGCGAAGCATGTGCAATTTGTACTGCTAGTACGTCAATTATGAGTGAATTATTGATTGGTAAAACAATTGATGAAGCTAATGTTATTATTGAAAATTACAATAATATGATTTATGAAAAGGATTATGACCCTGAAATTTTGGAAGAAGCAATTGCGTTTATGAATACTCATAAACAGGCTAATCGTATTAAGTGTGCTACTTTAGGATGGACAGGAATCAAACAGATCCTCGATAAAGAATAGGAGGAAACATATGGCAGATATAAAAAATGAAATTCCTGATCAGGAATATGCCTATGGTTTTAATGATGGTGATGTTTCAGTTTTCAAGACTCCTAAAGGAATAAATGAAGAAATTGTTACTGAAATATCAAAAATTAAGAATGAACCAGAATGGATGCTTGAATATCGTCTAAAATCTTATCGCTGCTTTATGGAAAAGCCTATGCCAACTTGGGGCGTTAATTTAGACCGTATTGATTTTGATGAATATACTTATTACGTTCGTCCTAGTGATAAACAAACGAATAAATGGGAAGAAGTACCTGAAACAATTAAACAAACATTTAATAAATTAGGTATTCCTGAAGCAGAACAAAAGTATTTATCGGGAGTTAGTACTCAGTATGAATCAGAAGTTGTTTATCATAACATGTTAAAGGAAGTTACTGAAAAAGGTGTTATTTTCCTAGATATCGATAGTGGTTTACGTGAGTACCCGGAAATATTTAGAAAATATTTTGATACTGTTATTCCTTATAATGACAATAAATTTTCAGCTTTAAATGGAGCTGTTTGGTCTGGGGGATCTTTCATTTATGTACCGCCAGGAGTGAAATTAGATAAACCACTACAATCTTATTTCAGAATCAATTCTGAGCAAATGGCACAATTTGAAAGAACTTTAATCATTGTTGATAAAGGAGCGGATATCCACTATGTTGAAGGGTGTACTGCACCAAGTTATTCTCGTGATTCTCTTCATGCTGGAGTTGTTGAAATTATTGTGGGTGAAGGAGCAAAATGCCGTTATACAACGATTCAAAACTGGTCTAACAACATTTTGAATTTAGTAACTCAGCGAGCAAAAGTATTTAAAAATGGGTCAATGGAATGGGTCGATGGAAATATTGGTAGTGCTGTAACTATGAAGTATCCAACTTGTGTGTTGATGGAAGAGGGAGCAAAAGGTTCTTGTATTACTATTGCTGTAGCGGGTGAGAATCAGATTATGGATTCAGGTTCAAAGATGATTCACTTAGCGCCTAATACATCAAGTAGTATTGTTTCTAAATCAGTTTCTCGCCGCGGTGGAAAAGTCAATTACCGGGGAATGGTACAGCATGGTGCTAAAGCTTATAATTCAAAAAGCAAGGTTGAATGTGATACGTTGATTTTAGATGACATTTCAACTAGTGATACAGTTCCGGTTAATTGGATGCGAAATAATGATTCTATTATTGAGCATGAGGCGACTGTCTCAAAAATTTCTGAAGAACAGCTTTTCTATTTAATGTCTCGTGGTTTAACAAAAAAAGAAGCAATGGAAATGATTGTAATGGGGTTCATTGAGCCGTTTGCTCGCGAATTACCAATGGAATATGCTGTTGAACTAAATCAATTAATTAAATTGGATTTTGGGGATCAGGGTATTGGATAAAAAAGTATTACGGAAACAATTGATTCAAGCAAGATTAGATTTAGATAGCGAAACTTATGCATCTAAATCTAATTTTATTGTTTCTAAATTAAAACAGCAACCTGAATTTATTGAGGCAAGAGCAATTGGAATCTATGTTTCTTTTAGACATGAAGTAGAAACAATCAGTTTGATTAAGGAAATAATTAATAATAAAATTGTCTGTGTTCCAAAAATTAGTGGTAAACAGATGGATTTTTATCAAATTAATTCAATCAATGAATTAAAGACAAGTAATTTTGGAATTTTAGAACCTAATAATAGTCATCCTGTTACTAAAGATAATCTTGATTTACTAATTGTACCAATGGTTGGCTACGATCAAAGTGGTAATCGATTAGGTTATGGCGGTGGTTATTATGACCGCTATTTAAGTGATTATTGTGGTAATGTAATTGGCTTGGCATTTAGTTTCCAAGAAGTTGCAAATTTACCAGTAGAACCATTTGATTTGCCGATTAAAAAGATTATTAATGAAAAATAATCACGGTTTTGTTATAATGGGGAATATAAAGTAGGGTGAAATTATGTCAAGAGAGAAAACATTAGTTAAAAATACGTTAATTATGGCGTTGGGGACTTTTCTGCCTCGGATTATTAATTTATTGACTACGCCAATTATTACTAGTGCAACTACTGATGCGCAGTATGGGCAATTAGATTTAGTTACAACGACGATTCTTTCATTTATTGTACCTTTATGTACGTTGCAAATTGAACAGGCTCTATTTAGATTTCTTGTTGATGCTAAAAGTGAAAAAGAACAACGGCGTGTCATTACTAACGGATATGTAATGATTTTTGGACTTATGGTGATTGCTGCGATTATTTGTCTGTTTGTGCCAATCAGCATGTTTGAAGGCAGTTTTAAGCTATTGATTATTGGATATATATGGATTGAGATTATTGCAACAACTTCTAGGTTTGTTTTAAGGGCTTTTTCCAAATATAAAGAGTACTCTATTTTGGCGGCGTTAGTTGTAATAGTCAACTTTGTTGTTGTCTCAGTTTGTTTATTGTGGCTAAAGACAGGGTATATTGGGGTTTTAATAGCATTAGTAGCTGCTGATGTAGTCGGCTTTATTTATGTACTATGCGTATGTAATATTTTTAAATTTTTTAATTTTAAATATTTTAGTAGCGAATATGCTCTTAAAATGCTTGGCTATGCATTACCGTTTGTACCTAATATGGTATCATGGTATATTAATCAATTGTCTGATCGATGGATTATTTCAATTTTTCTAGGGGCAGGGCCAAATGGAGTTTATGCCTTGGCTAATAAAATACCTTCGATTGTTAATATCTTATATCCGGCCTTTAATTTAGCTTGGACAGATTCGGCAACAAGGAGTGTAAATGATCCTGATAGTGGCAGGTATTATAATAGGATGTTTCGGATGTTGTTTTGCATTGTCTCAGCAGGTTCAGTTTTATTAGTGGCTGGATCACCGATCATCTTTGGAATTTTATGCCGTAATAAAGAATTATATAGTGCTTTCGATTATACCCCAACCTTAATTTTAGCTACATATTTTTATTGCTTCTCACAATTTTTTGGAAGTATTTATGTAGCTGTTAAAAGTGCTAAAAATATGTCGGTAACAACGACTATTGCAGCTATAATCAATATTATCATCAATTTAGGTTTGATTAATATTATTGGAGTACAGGCAGCTGTTCTTTCAACATTGGCTGCGAATTTATTTTTAGCGGGATATCGGTTCTTTGATTTGAATCGGCGCTATGTACGTTTAAAAATAAATAAACGTCTAACAGTGTTGACAATCGTAATTTTTATAATTAGTATGTCTTTAGCATGGTCGGGAGATAAAATTTTATGGATATTAAATATTGTTATTGCGCTTGGCTACGCATACTTTATTTCTGGTGATATTTTTATTGGAATGTTTAAAGCTGTTTTAAAGAAACGTTAATAGTAATAATGTTAAGATTTAATTATTTAGCAAAGTAATTAAATTTTAACATTTTTTTTATGTCCTTTTTTGTATAGTTAATATTAATGAATTGGGTTACAGGAGGATAATATGGAAGCATATCAAAAATCGTTTAAAGAGGTCCAGCAAGCACTAGGAGTCAGTGATAATGGATTAAGTCAAAAAGATGTAATTAAGCGTCAAACACGATATGGAAGAAATGAAATTATTGGTGAAAAGCGTCAAAGTGTTTGGGGAATCTTATTTGATCAGTTTAAAGATTTATTAGTAATAATCTTGATTTGTGCGGGTATTATTTCAGCTATTAGCGGAGAATTTGAAAGTACATTGGTCATCTTGGTTGTAATTACTTTAAATGCATTGCTAGGAACATTTCAAACTGTAAAAGCACAGAAATCTTTGGATAGTTTAAAAAAATTATCTATGCCAAAAATAAAGGTGTTGCGTGAAGGTAAATTAGTTGAAATTAAATCAAACGAATTGACAGTAGGTGATTTGGTATTTATCCAGGCTGGAGATGTAATTGCTGGTGATGGACGCTTAAAAGAAGCGAATAATCTTCAAGTTAATGAAAGTGCATTGACAGGTGAGTCAAATAGTGTCGAAAAGCAGTTAGTTGCAATAAATCATCAATGTACTATTGGAGATATGACAAATATGGTTTTTTCAGGAAGCTTAGTTACAAATGGAACAGGGCAATATATTGTTACAAACATTGGAATGAAAACGCAGTTAGGAAAGATTGCTGAGATGTTGAATGCAACTAAACAGCGTCGTACGCCATTACAAAAGACGTTAGATGAATTTTCAGTAAAATTGTCAATTGGCATTATTTCAATCTGTATTATTGTTTTGTTTATGGATGTCTTTATCGCAAAAGAACAATTGCTCGATGCTTTGATGATTGCAGTAGCATTAGCTGTTGCAGCGATTCCTGAGGCATTAGGATCAATTGTGACTATTGTTTTGTCGATTTCAACTCAAAAAATGGCTAAAGAAAATGCAATTATTAAAAATTTAAATGCTGTGGAAAGCCTTGGTTGTGTTTCAGTGATATGTTCAGATAAAACAGGAACATTAACCCAAAATAAAATGACAGCAGTCGATATATATACAAATCGGATGTTAATACAAGCAAATCGTTTAAATCATCATGAATATTGTCATAATATCTTATTAAAGGCTTTTGTTTTATGTAATAATGCTACTATTTCTAAAGCACAGAGTATTGGTGATCCAACAGAGATTGCCTTACTGGAATTATATCAAGATTATAATTATAAAAACGCATATCGATTGCAGACTAAACGTCAACAGGAATTGCCGTTTGATTCCACCCGAAAGCTGATGAGTGTTACTTCAAAGAATCATCTATACACTAAAGGAGCCCCAGATGTTTTATTAAAACGATGTAATCGAATATTAATAGATGGATATAAAGAAATTTTTACTAATAAAGATAAGCAGCGTATTATGGAACAAAATGATGCTTTGGCGCGCCAGGGAAAGCGTGTATTAGGATTTGCGTATAAAGAGTTTTATCGTAATACATTAGAAAAAAGGGATGAAAATGATTTAGTTTTTGTTGGTCTAGTATCTTTAATTGATCCTCCTCGCATTGAAAGTGCTCAGGCGGTCAAAGATTGCATTTTAGCAGGGATTAAACCAATCATGATAACTGGTGACCATGTTGTAACTGCGTGCAGTATTGCAAAGAAAATTGGTATTTTTAAGCAAGGTGATAAATGTTTAGAGGGAACTCAGTTAGATAAACTTACTGATCAGCAATTGCGGAATTACTTGCCACATGTATCTGTTTATGCGCGAGTTGCACCAGAACATAAAATTAGAATTGTTCAAGCTTGGCAAGCACGTGGAGCAATTGTTGCAATGACCGGTGATGGTGTTAATGATGCTCCGGCTTTGAAACAAAGTGATATTGGGGTAGCGATGGGAATTACGGGGAGTGAAGTTTCTAAGGATGCAGCTAGTATGATTCTGACAGATGATAACTTTGCAACTATCGTTAAAGCAATCATTACTGGCCGAAATGTATATACAAATATTAAAAATTCAATTATCTATCTTTTATCTGGGAATTTATCCGCAATAATTTGTGTTTTAGTTACATCATTTGCAATTTTACCAACTCCTTTTTTGCCGGTTCATTTACTATTTATTAACTTAATTACAGACTCTTTACCGGCCATTGCGATTGGGATGGAAAAGGGGAGTGATGAAATTCTAAAGCAAAAGCCACGGGGATCGGGCGATTCATTACTTAATAAAGAGACAATTTTACAAGTGAGTTTTGAAGGGATAATAATTTGTATTTTCACAATGTTAGCTTATTTTATTGGTTTACGCAGTGATGAATTGACTGCTTCATCAATGGCATTTGGAACACTTTGTTTGGCGCGACTATTGCATGGATTTAACTGTCGAAGTAACTTGCCACTATATAAAATTCCTGTAAATTATTATAGTGTTGGAGCTTTTGTAATTGGAGTATCATTATTAACATGGATTCTAATTTCTCCTAATTTTCATTCACTTTTTTCAATTAGTGAACTATCACTAAAACAATTAGCAATAATTTTTGTTTCTGCAGCATTTCCAAGTATTATTATCCAAATATATAAGATGGTTTCTTCGAGGTATAATTAGAAACAAAACTAAATATAATATATTGGTGGTTTAATGAAAAAACGATATATATTTATTGTAATTACCATTATTTTAGCAATTGTTATTCAAGTTCTTAGTGTTAATATTACTCCTGCATTAAAGAAGATTGCAGACAAAGAAATAAATCGGTTTTGTCAGATGGTAATCAACAATACCCCTTTTCCAGTTACATTAGACCATCAGGAACTGATCAAGATCAATCGTAATGGTGATGAAATTGCGACAATTAATTTTAATACGAGTTATGCTTCAAGTATTGGAGCTAAAATGGTTAATAAATTAGATGAATTGTTTGTAGCGATTGAAGAAGGAACATATAAAAAAACAGATAATTCTTTTTATCAACGTCGATTTCAAAAGATGAGTGACGAAGGTGGGGTAATCGCTTCTATTCCCATTGGAGCATTAACACAAAATCCTTTCTTAGCAGGTGTTGGACCTAAAATAAAACTTAAATATGAAACTATATCTGCGATTACTTGCTCAGTCGAAAAAGATGTTAAAAGCTACGGTGTGAATCATGTTATGGTTTCTTTGAAATTGGTTATTAAAATTAAGATGATGGTATTATTACCATTTTATAACGAGGAGTTTAATAAAGACTATGACTATCCATTAGTGATGGAAATTATTGAAGGGGAGGTGCCTAATTGGTATCAGAATTAGAAATTTTACAACGTTTTTATCAGATCTATCTAGAACAAGAAAGTGATTTCTTTAGTTTTCAAGGTAATTTTTATTATTTATGCAAGGTTAATAATTTTACTAATGACTATCCATACTATGTAAATGCATTAGGACTAAATGGTTTCATGGTTGTTAATAACTGTTTTAATCGTCCTATCTCAATGGACTATATATTGTATACTTATCAAATCGAAGATTATCATTTTGAAATGTTTTTACAATATTCTTTGCGACCTTTAGATATTCAGGTTGAAGTTTTAAAAATTAAAGAAAGCTGGTGTGCAATTCTTGATGAAGCAAAGTGCAAGATTGGTAACTATGCTTCAAGAATCAGTCATTTTGAACATTTTGTAGTGCTGTCATATTACTATCAAGGTCTTGGAGAAGCCGCAATTAGCGTGTTAAATGAAATTAAAGAAACTAAGCTAGTTGCGGGGATAGAACACTTTAATATGATCGATAACTATGAGATGCTTTGCTGTCCAGCTAATTTAGTCATAGCTTCAAGAGTCAAGGATTTAGCCAGTAGCTATAAAAATAATTTGATTTCAGTTGAACAGTTAGAAGAGTACATTCAGATTAGCGCTCTAACAGTAGATGAAATAATTTATCTCTATTCACGATTATTGTTTCCAAGTGAATTTATGCAGCTGGCAATCAATGATGATTGTAATGATGCACAAATAAAAAAAACACTTTTGAATATGTATCAAAATATAGATAATCAAAAAGCGTCTTTAGTAATTGCGTGGCAAATGTTAAATAAATATACTCGTTTACCCAAAATTGCCTGGTTATAAAAGCCAGGTAATTTTTAATAAAATAAAAAACCCACACTTAGTGTGAGCAATTTACTAATGGAGCGGGTGATGGGAATCGAACCCACGTAGTCAGCTTGGAAGGCTGAAGTTCTACCATTGAACTACACCCGCAATTTTAATGCATTAATATGATAGCACTATTTTTAAATGGTGACCCGCAGGCGATTCGAACGCCTGACCCTCTGATTAAAAGTCAGATGCTCTACCAGCTGAGCTAGCGGGTCATTATTAATGGCTGGGGTACCTGGATTCGAACCAGGGAGATGACAGAGTCAAAGTCTGTTGCCTTACCGCTTGGCTATACCCCAATGAATGGTGGAGGAGGGCGGATTCGAACCACCGAACCAAAGGAACTGAGTTACAGTCAGCCGCGTTTAGCCACTTCGCTACTCCTCCATCATGGTGCCGGCTAAAGGACTTGAACCCTCAACCTACTGATTACAAGTCAGTTGCTCTACCAATTGAGCTAAGCCGGCCTATTTTATTTTAAATGGTGGAGGTTAACGGGCTCGAACCGCTGACCCTCTGCTTGTAAGGCAGATGCTCTCCCAACTGAGCTAAACCTCCAGTGCCTTGGTGCCTAAATATATTATCATTTACTTTTCAATTAGTCAATAAAAAAAATTATAATAAATTAATTTTTTTATAATTAGTTTAATATAATAAGCACTTCTTTTACATTTTGGCCATATTTTAAATATTTATGCAAAAGAAAAGACGATCAAAGATCGTCATAATAATTAATAGCCTGGTTTACCAAGTAATTTAAACATATTTGCTTTGTACACTTCAACACCTGGTTGATTAAATGGATTAACACCAAGTAAATATACAGACATAGCACATGACATTTCAAAGAAATATACCATGTAACCAAAACCATAAGCATCCATTTTATCTAAAGTAATCAAAATGTTAGGTACATTACCAGTATTAACATGAGCATCAACAGTTCCTTCACAAGCTTTTTTATTTACATAGTCTACAGATTTACCTGCTAAATAATTAAGACCATCTAAATCATCTTTATCACTAGGAATAGTGATATCTCCAGCTGGTTCTTTAATTTGCATGATTGTTTCATAAAGAACTTTTGTACCTTCTTGGATAAATTGTCCTAAAGAATGTAAATCAGTTGAGAAAGTAGCACTAGTAGGTAAGATACCTTTACCTTCTTTACCTTCTGATTCACCGTAAAGTTGTTTCCACCATTCAGCTACCATAGCTAGTTGTAATTCGTAAGTTACAAACATTTCAGCAGGATATCCGGCTTTGTGTAAAATCTGACGAGCAACACCATATTTATAAGCATCATTTTGATCAAGATCAGCATTACCGTATTTTTCCATCGCATCTTTAGCACCTTTTAACATTGCATCTACATCAATTCCAGCCATTGCGATTGGGAATAATCCTACTGGTGTTAAAACTGAATAACGGCCACCAACATCATCAGGAATTACAAATGTCGTATATCCCTCTTCAGTAGCCAAAGTTTTTAATGCACCTTTAGCCTTATCTGTTGTAGCAACGATTCTTTCTTTAGCTCCAACTTTACCGTATTTAGTTTCGCACATTTCTTTGAAAATTCTAAATGCGATAGAAGTTTCTGTAGTTGTACCTGATTTAGAAATTACATTGATAGCAAAATCCTTATCTTTAATATAATCAGCTACTTGTTTAATATAATTTGATGAAAAAGTATTTCCTACATAAATGATTTCAACATCATTAGTTGGATATAATCCGTTGATTGCTTCAATTGCTGCACGTGCACCTAAGTAAGATCCCCCAATACCACAAACTAGTAACACATCTGTTTTTTCTCTTAGACTAGCAGCTGTTTCTTTAATTAATTCAACTTCAGCTTTATCATAATTTTCAGGTAATTCAACCCACCCAAGAAAATCATTACCAGCTCCAGTTTTGTTGTGAATCATATCATGGATTTCTTTTACTTTGTCCTTGTATGATTCTAAATCCTCGCTTAATTTAGCTTTAGATAAATCTAATGTAATCATTTTAACTTTCCTCCGTGATTCCTTGTTTAAGCCATTTTTCCATGGCAAGAGCTAATGGTTTGAAACCATTAGGCGTTTCAACGATTAATCGTCTAGGATTCTTATAGTAAACACGTTTATTGCGTCTACGATAACGATTATCAATGGCTTTCAAGCTAAGTTTAGCATGGTTAGTTTCCTGATCAAAATCAATAACTTTTACTTTGATTGATTCACCCACCTTAACAAAACTATCGATGCTTTTAACGAATTTATCAGATATTTCGGAAATATGTATTAATCCTGTTGAATTATCTGGTAAACTGGCAAAAGCTCCATATGGCTGGATACCAGTAATTTTGACATCAATGATATCACCGCGTTTAATCTTTTGGCTCATTTAATAATCACTCCCTGCGTGGATATTATAGCACAAAATAAATAAAATTATTTCATTTTTTATAAATAATACAAAAATCATTGATAAGGCAATAGATTCAATAAATTTAGTATATTTTTTTATTAAGTAAAAGAATACATTTTTAAGGTTGTTAAAATTAAATTTAAGCTAAGAATAAAGTATTGCGCCATCTAGAACCAGGAATAACAATTTAAAGAATGTAGTAGAAGAATAGTTATTCTAAAATTATGTGAAAAGGAAATGAATGATTTGCTGGTAGAAGTAAGATGGCTTTACTAGTTTTAAAAGACGATTAGAGAATTAATGAATATAAATAGGCTGGAATTATTGTCCAGCCTATTTGTGTATATAAGATTATTTTCTAAATATCTTTAAATTACTGATATATTTTATTTATTAGTAGTCTAAAACAATAACTAGATTACAATTTTGATACTTGGTCACTTAATCCTTTATGCTTTAGAAAGATTGATATAATTTGCGATATGAGAGTAAGCATTCTAAGCTCTTCTTTTGTCCATATTCGTTTTCCTGTACATTCATCAAAGCCAACGAAACCGGCAATCATTTCCTGCTCATAATACGCACACTGTAGTGTAGAATGAATTCCTCGGGCTTCAAACAGTTGTCTTTGTTTTTTGCTTAATGACGTGACATCATGACAGTAGAAGATAGAATTTTCATCGAATACTCTTTCATATTCATCCATATCATGATAAGAAATATTTTGTAGTTGTTCTTTTACAGCGGTGATCCCTTCATTACACCATTCATATGTATTGGAGCAATGTTCTTTGTCTGTCATGGTTTCGAAAATATAAGCACGGCTTACGTCATAGCGTTTTCCAGTAATTTCAAGAATCAGATTAACAGCTGTTTTTAAATCTTTGTTTTGAAATAGAATACGAAAGGCGTAATCTGCTAATGAAACAGATGTTTCACTATAAGATTGTTGTGAATCGATAGTTGCACCTAGTGAAGAATATGCGGTAATACTTTGCTGATTACAAGATTTTTCATTATATACGATATATGTATTCTTGCCTTGGATTTTGGCTTGGTAAAGGGCTTTATCAGCATTTGCATACAATTCCAAAAAATTATGTCCATCTTTTGGATATAAAGCGATACCAATACTGCTTGTTACCTGAATCTTACTTTTCTCTTTGTCAAATAGATGGGCAAATGTTTTTTGTAGTTCTTCAGCTTTCTTTTCTGCATCTAAGTGGCTAGTAATATTTTTCATGAAAATAATAAACTCGTCACCACCAATTCTACCAACGACATCACTATCACGTACTTTCTTTTTCATAGCCGTTGCCATTTCACCTAATACCATATCTCCAGCAATATGTCCCAATGTATCATTGATTTGTTTAAAATTATCTGTGTCAATCATGAAGAGTGCTCCCTTAGAGTCATGATGTTCAATAATAAAGTTTTTTATTTGATTTTCGGTTTCAGAGCGGTTGTATATCCCAGTTAATGCATCTTTTTCTGCTTTATGCTGTAATGTCTTTATTTTTTGTCTTTCATCTGTAATATCTAGACCCATACTATAAAAACAAGGGATACCATCCCAGCTGTCCCTTTCATCTACGTAGCATAATGTCAGTGTCCAGATACGTTCTTCTTTATTACGGGTATAGACTCGTCCCTCGAATACAACGCTCTCTTTTGAATTTCTTAATTTATGAACAATCTGCTTGGCTCTTTTTAAGTCCTCAGGATGCATATAGCTTTTTAACTCATAACGTTCACTTTTAAATTGTTCTTTTGTATAACCAATCATTTTAAGAAAAATATCATTGCACCAGAGAATTGAAGAATAATCCCTTGCATCAACACGTACCATCGCGGCAGAAATGGTTTTTAAAATTGCTTCTCGTTCTTGATCTTTCTTTGCTAGCTTATATTCAGTACTATAAGTGTCATGGGAAAGCTCAATACGGGCAGAGTGGCCATGCCAATTCAACATACGATCCTTGATAATAAAATTTCTTTTTAATAAAGGGTTATAAAACTCCCATTCATAAGTTTGATCCTTTTTTAAATATTTATTTGTACAGAAAGGACAGGGGGAACTTCTACCTTGTATGATTTCATAACACTTTTTCCCTATTGCTTGTTCAGCTCTAGTACCAAGCGTTTCACATGCAACTTTATTTAAATATAGAAGTTCATATGTGTCAATATCACTGATATAAACATTTCCGGCATTTTCTGCCATCATCCATTGAAAGTTATCTATATATACATTTTTAGTTGAAATGAGTGTATTATGTGTATTGATTAAATTACTAATATCGTTATATGCAATTGTTATTACTTCGAAAGAAAGTGAAATAGATAATTTAATCCATTTTATTTCATCATGTCTAAAAGGAATTCGGATTATACATTCTTGATGTAAATCACGATGCTCTTGCAACTTTGCTAATTGATTTTCAAGAATAATAAAATCATCTGTATAAGGTTTGTAGTATGTTTTTAAATCCTGCCAAATCATTTTAAAATCTTTTTTTTCATGCCCGGTCATTTTATAAAAAGCATCATTTGCCCATATAAATGAGAGTTTTTTATCAGGTTTGTGTTTACTAATTGGAGTTGCCAGAGTATTTAAATATTTTTCTAAAATAGCATTTTCATTAATCGACATTTTCTTTGCAGTATTTTTATTGTTCATCATAACCACCCCTCCTGATATATCACATTTATATCACACATATCATTCTTTTATTATAACATAGTAATTTGAAAACGCTATCTTTTCGTTCTGCTGAATAGTTAATGAAGTTAAAATGTAATATTGAAATATCTAATAAAAAATATTTTACAATAAATTTTTGTTAATTTTGGTAGTGGTCAGATAGTATAATGATTTAATAGAGAGACTAAAATTTGATAGAAGCGAAGGTATTATAGTAAAGTTTTGTTTTGGTAATTAAGTCATAGAGGATTTTTTATGAAGAATGAAATATTTTATGAATATGAATCATTAGAACAGAGTAGGAAATAGAAGGATATTTTTGTTATTAAGAACAAAAAATCAAAACATAATTAAAAAGATTGACTTCATTATGAGTGAGAAATCAATCCTTATATTTAAATTAAAATATTGTGTCTAGCTTTGTAATTTTAGCATATATGTACGTAGTTAGAACATTTGTCAGACAGATAAAGAACCTCAGTTTAGTGGGGCTCTTTATCTGTGTTACATGTCCTTTTGCATGTTTGAGAAATGAGAGTTTTGGGACTTATACTCATTTCCCGGATATATTATATCAAAATAAAAAGAAGAATGAAAAAATAATGCACTATTTTTTATCCCGTAATAGCTGATATATTCTTGCAAAAGAAAAACAGTCATTTTTTTATATAAAAAACACAATAAAAATCTGATTATCCGCTAAAACACAGTATCTATCAGCATTTTCAAGGAAACAAACACATCAATTTACTACTTATTTACTACTAACGAATGAGCCTTGATACGCAAGTTTTCCTAGATATGCAAAGATATGGTACAGCACATCAGTATTGAAACAAGAAAAAATTGAATAACTTATAGACTATGGAACGCCTAACATGACGTTCCTTTTCTATTTCCAGCCGTTCTTATTGGACGGCTATTTTATTACCAAAATGAAAGGAGCATTAGATTTATGAAAAAGATGTTAAAACGATTGTGTACGGGCTTCTTAGCTCTTGCAACTGTCGTTACTGCTTTACCGACGACACCCGTTCATGCAGAAAGCAAGCAATACTGGACAGAGTCAAAAGAGCGTGTCGGTATCGTTGAAAAAGTAATGAATGACGGTTCGATTGGTTCTACCTTTAACGAGGGACATTTGACCGTTGAGGGCGAGGACGCTTACTGTATCGACATTAACACAGACTTTAAGAATGGCTACAAGACCAGAGCTGACGCAAGCACCCGTATGAGTGCCGACCAGATAAGCGACGTTGCCTTATCTATTGAATATGTGAAACAGTACACAGACAGCCACAGCGGAATAAGCAACAATCACGCCTACCTTTTAAGACAGCTTGTTGTCTGGCAGAGATTAAGCGTACATCTTGGCTGGCAATGTGATAACGTGCGAGCTTCTTATGATGAAATTCCAAAGGCAACGCAGGACGAAGTTTTCTCTGGTGCGAAAGCCTTTGTCAAAGAAAATAAAGGACGCTATGAATGTGGCGGTTATATCTACTCTGGCGAGGGGCAGGAATTGGGACAATTCTGGGCAAAGCTGAATGTCGGAAATGCGAAACTTAAAAAGGTTTCCAGTAATACAAGCATTACAGACGGTAACGGGAATTACTCTATTGCTGGTGCAACCTATGGTGTCTTTTCTGATAAGGACTGCACGAAACAGCTTGCCACCCTTACGACTGATGAAAACGGAAATACAGATGTTGTAGAGGTAAAAGCAGGAACAGTCTATATCAAGGAATTATCTGCACCAGCAGGATATAAAGTAGATAAAACAGTCTATCCATTGACAATCAAAGCTGGCGAAACAGCGACCTTGAACGTATCTGATACACCAAAAGTAACGGACACTTTGATTGAGCTTTTCAAGATTGATATGGAAACACAGAAAGACAATCCGCAGGGAAACGCTTCTCTAGCAGGTGCGGAATTTACATGGAAGTATTATGCAGGCTTCTATAATAAAGACAATCTCCCTGCCGAAGCTACTCGTACATGGGTTACAAAGACAATCGCTGAAACAGACAGCGACGGGACAACCCACTACATCACAAAATTAGCGGACGCATACAAGGTATCTGGCGACAGCTTCTATATGCAGGACGGAAAAGCGATTCTTCCACTTGGGACACTTACTGTTGAAGAAACAAAAGCTCCAAACGGCTACTTGTTAGAGGGTGCATATATGCAGGCTGGCGATAAGTCCGAACAGATAAAAGGCTTATATGTAACACAGATTACCGAGGACGGCGACCTTGCCGTACTATCTGGAAGTAACCAGTTTTCCGTATCAGACAAGGTTATCCGTGGTGGTGTGAAAATTCAGAAACGAGATTTAGAAACGGGCGATACGAAGCCACAAGGAAGTGCTACCTTTAAAGATACTGCTTTTGACATCATTTCCTTAAATGATAATGCGGTATTGGTTGAGGGCAAGCTCTATAAGAAAAATGAAGTGGTAAAGACAATTCATACAGATATTGAGGGTATCGCTTCTACTTCTGCTGATTTATTACCTTATGGAAACTTCTGTATCGTTGAGAGTGAAGCACCAGACGGATATTTGACAGACGGTGCGAAGCCGATTGATTTTGCAATCACAGAAAACGGAAAAATCGTGGACTTAACCGACGAAGCCCATTCTATCTATAATCAGATTAAGCGTGGAGATATTGAGGGCGTGAAAATCGGTGCAGGTACACACAAGCGTCTTGCTGATGTTCCGTTTCGGATCACAAGCAAGACAACGGGCGAAAATCATGTAGTGGTAACTGATGATAACGGGCAATTCTCCACTTCTGCTGACTGGGCTTCTCACAAGCACAATACTAACGCAGGAAAGACCAGCGAGGACGGTGTGTGGTTTGGAACTTCTGAACCAGACGATAGCAAAGGTGCATTACCTTATGATACCTACATCATTGAAGAATTACGCTCTGACAGCAACAAAGGCTTTGAACTTATCCCACCTTTTGAAATCGTGGTATCAAGAAATAACCTTGTGGTTGATTTAGGGACTCTGACTGATGAATACGAAAAAGAAATCTCTATCCATACCACAGCGACCAGCAAAGACGGCGAAAAAACTATCCTTGCAGGAAAAGAGGTAACAATCGTTGATACGGTCAAATTAGACGGACTTACCAAAGGCACAAAATATCAGCTCAAAGGCTGGCAGATGTTAAAGGAAGAAAACGCCGAGCTTATCATTGACGGGAAACGTGTAGAAAACAATTATACCTTTGTCGCTGATGAGGAAGAAATGAAAGTAGAAATTTCTTATACATTCAATGCGTCTGCTTTAGGTGGCAAGAACCTTGTTACCTTTGAAGAATTGTATGATTTCAGCAATCCAGACGAGCCCGTAAAAGTTGCGGAGCATAAGGACATTGAGGACGACGGGCAGACCGTTTTAATCACAGAGCGTATCATCAAAATTCATACGACTGCTACCGACAAGGACGGCAACAAAGAGCTTGAAGCTGGAAAAGACATTACAATCATTGATACCGTAACCTTAGAGGGCTTGGAAGTCGGTACACAGTACAAACTTGTGGGCTGGCAGATGTTGAAAGAAGAAAATGCAGAGCTTCTTATCAATGGGAAACGTGTGGAAAGTGATTATACTTTTACCGCTGACAGCGAAACTATGAAAGTAGAAGTTGTCTTTACCTTTGACGCTACTTCTCTGGACGGCAAACATCTTGTAACTTTTGAAGAATTGTATGATATGAGCAATCCAGACGAGCCGAAGAAAGTTACCGAGCATAAAGATATTGAGGACGAGGGACAGACGATTACCTTTAAGGAAAAGCCCGAAGTCCCAGACGAACCAGAGAAACCCGAAACACCACAGACACCAGAAAAGCCGAGCAGACCGAGCGATAGTCCCAAAACGGGCGATAACACAAACCTTTACGGACTGCTTGCACTTCTTTTGACTTCTGGTGCTGGACTGGCAGGTATCTTCTTCTACAAACGCCGTAAAATGAAGAAATCATAAGGCGGTAACGGTATGAAAAAAGGAAAATCACGTTCTCCGCCAAAGCGGTCAAACGGCAGGCTTCCGCTTATTCTGGCTTGTCTGCCTACAACCTGCAAGAACACGGATAGTCAAGGGTGCGAAGCATTGATTTTACCCTTTACTATCTGTGGGATTGCTGGTACTTCCCAAACCGCCAGAATAAGAAATCACAATCAATAAACTTATCAAAAATAGAAAGAAACGAGGTAAAACAATATGGAAATGAAATATGTCGTGCCAGATATGGCACAGTCTTTTGGAACTCTTGAATTTGCAGGCGAAAGCGACCATGTTTTTGACAGAGATAAAGATAACCGCAGATTTTTCGCAAGAAGAAGCTACAACCTTTATTCTGACGTACAGAAAGGCGAAAATGTTGTGGTGGAAATTCCCGTGCAGGCTGGCGAAAAGAAGTTCAAGTATGAACAGAAAGTAAAACTTGTCAATCCGAAGTTATACGGCAGAGGTTACGCAATCGGAGATATGGGACATACCGATTATGTGTTAGTTGCTGATGATATTGTAGCAGTTGAAGAAAAGTAAAGGAGTGAAGAATTTATGAGATTATCAAACGGGTTTGTTATTGACAAAGAGAAAACATTTGGAGAATTAAAGTTTACAGCGGTGCGTGATGTGTTCTTGCAGAACGAGGACGGGACACCGAGTACCCAGCTTAAAAAGCGTATCTATGATTTGAAATGCAGTCTGCATGGTGGAATTATCCCCGTGTCTGTACCGCCAGAAGTACCGTTAAGGGAATTTCCTTACAATGCAGTTGTGGAACTTGTCAATCCAGTAGCCGATACAGTATCACGAAAAACTTATACGGGTGCAGATGTGGACTGGTATGTAAAGGCAGAAGATATTGTGTCGAAGAATAAAGGTAATCAGAACGCAGGCAATCCACAGAACCATACACCGCAGGGACAGACAAAAAAATAAATCAAGGTCATAGATTTTACTCTGAAATTACAGTATAATGAGCCAAAAGAGCCGTATTTAAGCTATGTAAAATAATTTTGACAAGGAAAAAAAGGCTTTGTCGAAGATATTGGATAGACATTTGAGGGTTAATATATGACAATGACACCGAAAGGAGCAATCGGAATATGGAAATAGGTAAGAAACTTAAAAATGCACGAGTACAGTCTGGAATGACACAAGAAAATGTTGCAGAAAAAATCAATGTATCAAGGCAGACAATTTCAAACTGGGAAAATGAAAAATCTTACCCAGACATTATCAGTGTAATAGAGTTGAGCAACCTATATTCTATAAGTCTTGACGTATTGCTAAAGGGTGATGAAAAAATGATTGAACATTTAGAAGAAAGTACAAATGTTGTAAAAAGCAACCAAAAAATGATATGGGCAATTATTGTAAATATCATTGTCGTAGCATTGCTGATAACATTAAATATGTTTATACCAGATAACCGTTATTTCTTAGTTGGAATATTTTGTCTTATGGTTATCACTTCATCAGCATTACTTTACCAGATAATCAAAAAATTTTAAGGAGGATATTTTGTTATGGATTTGAACATAGTTTTAGCGGTAATTTGTGGAGCAGTTGCACTTGTAGGAGCGTTTTGTGTTGTGTTTCAGATTTATCATATGACTGTTATAGACGCAACAGCCAGAGGATTAAAGCACCCTAAATTTTGGGGAGTATTTACAATGAGTGGGAATAATTCAAGTGGTTTGCTTATGTATCTAATCGGAAGAAGAAAATACCCTATTGTAAATATGAGTGAAAGCAACTCAAAAGAATTAGAAAAACGTAAAAAATCAGCAGGTGTTGGACTGTTATTTTTGTCTATTGGTGTAATTGGCATTATATGTGCGACCTTAATATAACTAAAAATGCAGATTTATGATTATATCTTGCAACATTTACAAAGCAGTTAGTCTATACGATTGACTGCTTTTTTCATATCCAGAAAGGAGTGATTGATTTATGCGTAAGATTTGGAATAAAGGACACCGTATCAGAGCCAGCGACAAGCACCTTGTCTACCACTTTTCCATAGGAACGCTTCTGTTTGTATTCGTGGCGGTTCTTCTGCTACTGAATATGAAACAGCTCATGCGTACCGAGTGGGAGCATTTCAGCTTGTTAGAGAACGGCTTGACGCTTTCCCCTTACAACTTCATAACTATACTGATAGCGACTGGTGTTTGTGCATTGGTCGCTTTTCTATATTACCGCTTCTGTTACGACAGTTTCAAGAAGCTCCTGCACCGTCAAAAGCTGGCAAGAATGGTACTGGAAAATAAGTGGTATGAAGCCGATACCGTACAAGACAGCGGTTTTTTTACTGACCTGCAAAGCAGATCAAGGGAAAAAATCGTCTGGTTTCCAAAGATTTATTATCAAATGGAAAAGGGACTGCTTCATATCCGCTGTGAAATCACGCTGGGAAAATATCAAGACCAGCTTTTACGGTTAGAGGATAAATTGGAAAGTGGCTTGTATTGCGAGCTGACCGACAAGACCTTGCATGACGGTTATATCGAATATACCCTGCTTTATGATATGATAGCGAACCGCATTACTATTGATGAAGTACGGGCAGAAAGCGGCAGTCTTAGACTGATGAAAAATCTTGTCTGGGAATATGACGCACTCCCTCACGCTCTGATTGCTGGTGGGACTGGTGGCGGTAAAACCTATTTTCTGCTGACGCTCATTGAAGCCCTACTGCATACCAACGCTGTCCTTTACATCTTAGACCCAAAAAATTCAGACTTAGCAGACTTGGGGACAGTTATGGGAAATGTGTATCACACCAAAGAAGAAATGATTGATTGTGTCAATGCCTTTTATGAGGGCATGGCACAGCGAAGTGAGGAAATGAAGCGACACCCGAACTATAAGACGGGCGAAAACTACGCCTATCTGGGACTGCCACCCTGCTTTCTTATCTTTGATGAATATGTGGCATTTTTTGAAATGCTGGGGACGAAAGAAAGCGTGAGCTTACTTAGCCAGTTAAAGAAAATCGTTATGTTAGGACGGCAAGCAGGTTATTTCCTTATCGTTGCCTGCCAGCGTCCAGACGCAAAGTATTTCTCGGACGGTATCAGAGATAATTTCAATTTCCGTGTGGGACTTGGGCGTATCAGCGAATTGGGTTACGGTATGCTGTTTGGTTCAGATGTGAAAAAGCAGTTTTTTCAAAAGCGTATCAAGGGACGTGGCTATTGTGATGTGGGAACAAGCGTCATAAGTGAATTTTACACGCCTTTAGTCCCGAAAGGACATGACTTTTTGCAGACTATCGGCAGGCTTGCACAAGAAAGACAAGTTATGCCAGAACAACAAGGAAAGGAGAACTAACTCATGGAAATAAAAGAAATCAATAAAATAATACAATCAGATGATAAAGACGAGAAAGCTAAGAGCGTAAAATGTATCTGTATCAATTATGGAGATTTTCTAGCCGATTGCGAGGGATTTGTGCAGAAACGTTATCACGATTTTAAATGTAATCCAAAACATCAGTTTGAGAAAAAAGCTGATACTATTCTTGAAAATGCAATTCACGAAAAAAACTTCATGCCCGATTTGTTCTTGATACGCTTAAATAGAAAACAGTCGGCTTGCAACAGCCAGATTGATTTTGTTTTTGAATTGCTTGATAAGTCTTTTCTGGAAACAGACCCTATCCGTAAAAGTGAAATATCAGAAGAAACATTAAATTTATGTTTATCCGCTGATGTTTCGTTCATCATGGTTTACATTGGTATGAACAGGTAGGATAAGTTCTGCCTGCACAACGGCAGGAACGGTCGGCGGAGCAAATACGACCGTGGAAGCCGTTTTGCAGAGCAGGGCTTGTCCCTGCTCTGCTGATGAACCCCTCGGTATCTAACAGAGGGGTACGTTTGCAAATAGACAATAGCCGAAAAACATAGGAAACATAAGGCTTCTGGCATGGTTTTCCAGCAAAAATCGGCTGTGAAGTCGCCTTAAAAAACTTCACACTTGACAGATTGGGGGTATGGTTCTGAATGAAGAACAATGGATAAAAGAATTACGGGAGAAACGGATTGCTTACGGTATTTCACAAGGCAGGCTGGCGGTGGCTTCTGGTATCACAAGGGAATATCTAAACAAGATAGAAAGCGGAAAAATGAAGCCGTCAAAAGAACTTCTGGAAACTCTGCACAAGGAACTGGCAAGGTTCAATCCAGAAGCACCGCTTACCATGCTGTTTGATTATGTAAAAATTCGTTTTCCCACGCTGGATATACAGCACATCATCAAAGACATATTAAAACTGAATATCAACTATATGCTCCATGAAGATTACGGACATTACAGCTATACGGAGCATTATTCTTTAGGGGACATCTTTATCTATACGTCGGCTGACGAAGAAAAAGGTGTCCTTTTAGAGTTAAAGGGGCGTGGTTGCAGGCAGTTTGAAAGTTACCTGCTGGCACAGCAAAGAAGCTGGTATGATTTTCTCATGGACGCACTTGTAGACGGTGGCGTGATGAAGCGTATCGACCTTGCTATCAACGACCATACGGGCATTTTGGATATTCCAGAGCTTGCGGAAAAATGCAGGAAACGGGAATATATTGGAAAGTCCAGAAGTTATAAGTTTTACCAGTCGGGCGAGCTTATCAAGCACAGAGAGGACGACAGAGAATATATGGGACGTACCCTTTATCTTGGTTCGCTGAAATCAGATGTGTATTTCTGTATCTATGAAAAGGACTATGAGCAGTATGTCAAGTTAGGGACACCGCTTGATGAAGCCGACATTATCAATCGTTTTGAGATACGGCTTCGCAATGAGCGTGCTTATTATGCAGTACGGGATTTGCTGACCTATTATGACGCAGAGCAGACTGCCTTTTCTATCATCAATCAGTATGTTCGCTTTGTTGATGAAGAACCCGACAAGCGAAAAAATGACTGGAAACTCAATGACCGCTGGGCTTGGTTTATCGGCGATAACAGACAGAGCTTGAAGCTGACGACAAAGCCAGAGCCTTATACCTTAGACCGTACATTGCGGTGGGTACAAAGGCAGGTAGCACCGACTTTGAAAATGCTAAAAAAAATTGATAAAGGAAACGGGACAGACTACATGGAAACAATCGAACAGCAGGCAAAGCTCACAGAAAAGCATGAAATGATAATCAAACAGCAGACGACCCCTGCAAAAGATTTGGTGGAAAGTTAGGAGTGATAAAAATGTGGGAATTAGTAAAAGACTTCCTGCTGGTATCTATGGGAATGGGTATCGGTATAGTCTTAATGTGTATTTTAAATGTCGGCAAAGAAGCTGACTGTAATATGAAACAATTAGAAGAAAGCGAGGACAATTAAATGAATTTCGGACAAAATTTGTATCAATGGTTTTTATCAAATGCACAGAGCTTAGTGCTTATGGCGATTGTGGTTATCGGTATCTACTTAGGGTTCAAGCGTGAGTTTTCCAAACTTATCGGCTTCTTGGTAGTTGCCTTGATTTCTGTCGGCTTGGTGTTCAATGCTGGCGGTGTGAAAGATGTACTGTTAGAGCTGTTCAATAAGATTATCGGTGCATAAAATATTGAAATTATCTTTAATTGCAGAGCAAAAAATGATATGATAACATAAAATCTTTCATAAAAACAAAATACATTCTTTCGTGTTTTTTAAGATTTTTACTGTATCATTTTATTTAAAATTACTAGGAAAGGACGATTACTATGTTATCTACAATTTATGCTTTGCTATGTATTATAGTTCCTTGTTCCTTATACCAGCTTATCATTTGCAAGCGTCAAAACAAAAAACAAGAAAACAAAGCAATTCATTTTGTATGGGTATATATTTTTCTGTTATATATCTACTTGACGTTCTCTGTTGCAGGTATAGGTAGTATTTGGGATATTGGACATTATGATACGATTATCAGATTAGAGGAAATCAATTTATTACCGTTTCAGTCTGAGGGAATAATGACTTATGTTTTAAATATTATAATGTTTTTACCTCTGGGCTTTTTAATTCCTTTAATTTGGAAACGATATAGAAATCCTCTGAAAATTTTTATGATAGGCTTCGGTTTTTCGTTATCCATTGAACTTTGCCAGTTATTCAATCGGAGAAATACAGATATTGATGATTTAATGATGAATACACTAGGGGCAGTTATTGGTTATCTTATTTGGAAATTGACAAAAAGGTTATTTAAAAATATAAACCATAAATCTATTTCTCTTTCTAAACTAGAACCTATTGTATATTTAACTCTTGCAGTTTTAGGAGAATTTCTATTATTCAACTGGAGTTTTTTTCTCTAGTGCTAACAAAAATGTTTATACACGGAGCAGTTAGTCTTAGGATTGACTGCTTTTTTCTTGCCAAAATTTCAGATTGGAGTGATGAAATGAACGATATTTTTAAGGATATGCAGGCAAAAGTCGGCTGTGATTATATTTCTGACCTGTCCTCTTGCAAGCGTAAGGTGTGGCAGGAAATGAAACGGCTAAACCCTGCTGATTATGAAGAAAGACAGTTAGAAGATTTTTCAAAATATGTGTTTGGTATGCCGTACCAGACCTTAAAAGATGTGATAAAACAACAGAAAGGACGTGAGGAACAATGCAGGAAACAAGGGTGCTGGTGGAAACGAGAGGAACAACTGGCGAAGAAACAATATCATACTGGTTCGACCTGCCGATAGATGTTGCCGAGTTTGAAGAAAAGTTAGGTGTCGGTGCAGAAAGTGGGGATTACCGCATTATCGAAAAGGTACTGCCCTTTGCTGATGAAGTCCACGAACATACCAGCGTGTACCAGCTCAACGAATTAGAGTTTATGTACCGCCAGCTTTCCAGCGATATGCAGGAAGAATATGTATCACTTCTTACCGTGTATGAAAATTTAGAAGCACTTTATATTTGCAGGAACGTGATTACCGTTTATCCCGACTGCAAGAGCATGATAGATGTTGCAAAGCAAAAGCTGATGAACGACCCGACGTTCAAGCATTTATCCGAGGACTGTCAAGAATATTACTTTGATTTTGAAGCCTACGCTTCTCACTTGCAGGAACACGGGAAATTTTTAGTAACAGAACACGGTATCTTTGAACTGCCAGAGTAGGAAATGAGGTGGTGCTTATGATGGATGATATGGCGGTTTATATTGCTAATCTCGGAAAATACAATGAGGGCTATTTAGTCGGTGCTTGGTTCACATTTCCCATTGACGAGGAAGATGTAAAAGAAAAAATCGGCTTGAATGAACAGTATGAGGAATACGCTATCCATGATACCGATAACTTCCCTATTGCGATTGGCGAGTATGTTTCCATTGAAGAACTGAATGAAATGTATGAAATGATAGAGGAACTTCCCGACTATATCGTAGAGTGTCTGGACGAATTTATCAGCCACTACGGGACGCTGGAAGAAGTCGTGGAACACAAGGACGATATTTATTATTATCCCGACTGTGAAACCATGACAGACGTTGCCTACTACTACATAGACGAATTGCAGGCACTAGGAGATATTCCACCCCACTTACAAAACTACATTGACTATGAAGCCTACGGGAGAGATTTGGAGCTGGGCGGTCGCTTCATTGAAACAAGCCGAGGGATATGCGAGATACCATATTAACGCTGGAAGATCAGCAACAAGCTTTGTTGCTACTGACAGCGTATTTCTCTTTAAGGGACAGTCTGAAACATGGCTGTCCTTTTCTATTTTGAAAGGAGCTGAAAGAACTTGAAAAAGATTAAATCTTATACGGGTATCTGGAACGTGGAAAAAGTCTTGTATGCAATCAATGACTTTAACTTACCCTTTCCCGTTACCTTTACACAGATTACATGGTTTGTGATTACAGAATTTATCATCATTCTGTTTGGGGATATTCCCCCACTTTCCATGATTGAGGGAGCATTTCTCAAATACTTTGGTATTCCCGTTGCTCTCACTTGGTTTATGTCGCAAAAGACCTTTGACGGAAAGAAGCCGTACAGCTTTTTGAAATCACAGATAACCTATGCGATAAGACCCAAAATCACTTATGCAGGAAAAGCCGTAAAACTGCATAAGCAGACCTTGAATGAAACAATCACGGCAGTAAGGAGTGTGAACGATGTTCCCGATAAAATATATTGACAATAACCTTGTCTGGAATAAGGACAATGAGGTGTTCGCTTACTATGAGCTGATACCATATAACTATTCTTTCTTATCCGCAGAGCAGAAATTTATCGTGCATGACAGTTTCCGACAGCTTATCGCACAGTCCCGTGAGGGGAAAATTCATGCCTTGCAGATTGCTACGGAAAGCTCCATACGAAGTATGCAGGAGCAGTCAAAGAAGCTGGTAACGGGAAAATTAAAGGAAGTTGCCTATCAGAAGATAGACGAACAGACCGAAGCGTTAGTATCTATGATTGGGGACAATCAAGTGGACTACCGCTTTTTTCTTGGCTTTAAGCTCATGGTTACGGAAGAACAGCTCAATCTGAAGAACATGAAAAAATCGGCGTGGCTGACGTTCACGGAATTTCTCCATGAAGTGAACCATACGCTGATGAACGACTTTGTTTCCATGCCGAATGATGAAATCAATCGTTACATGAAAATGGAAAAGTTACTGGAAAATAAAATCTCCCGTCGCTTTAAGGTACGTCGCTTGGAAATCCATGATTTTGGGTATCTCATGGAACATCTTTACGGCAGGGACGGTATCGCCTATGAAGATTATGAGTACCAGCTACCAAAGAAGAACTTGCAGAAAGAAACGCTGATAAAATACTACGACCTTATCCGTCCGACAAGGTGTGTGATTGAGGAAAGCCAGCGGTATTTACGCTTGGAACATGAGGACAAGGAAAGCTATGTGTCCTATTTTACCGTCAATGCGATTGTGGGGGAGCTTGATTTTCCGTCAAGTGAAATCTTCTATTTCCAGCAACAGCAGTTTACCTTTCCCGTTGATACCTCTATGAATGTAGAAATCGTGGAAAATCGAAAAGCATTAACAACCGTCCGCAACAAGAAAAAGGAATTGAAAGACCTTGACAATCACGCCTATCAAGCAGGAAGTGAAACCAGCTCAAATGTGGTGGACGCTTTAGACAGCGTGGACGAGCTGGAAACGGACTTAGACCAGACAAAAGAAAGTATGTATAAGCTCTCTTATATAGTGCGTGTATCGGCTGATGATTTGGACGAATTAAAACGCCGTTGTGATGAAGTCAAGGACTTTTACGACGACCTCAATGTCAAGCTGGTGCGTCCTGCTGGGGATATGCTGGGGCTTCATTCTGAATTTCTTCCTGCCAGCAAGCGATATATCAACGACTATGTGCAGTATGTAAAATCAGACTTCTTGGCAGGACTTGGCTTCGGAGCGACACAGCAGTTAGGGGAAACTACGGGTATCTATATGGGTTATTCCGTTGATACGGGAAGAAATGTGTACCTGCAACCGTCGTTAGCTTCGCAGGGCGTAAAAGGCACAGTTACAAATGCCCTTGCTTCTGCTTTTGTCGGTTCGCTTGGCGGTGGGAAGTCGTTCTGCAACAATCTTCTGGTGTATTATGCGGTGCTGTTTGGCGGTCAAGCACTTCTGTTAGACCCTAAAAGTGAGCGTGGCAACTGGAAAGAAACGCTCCCAGAGATAGCCCATGAAATCAATATCGTAAACCTAACCAGCGACAAGGACAATGCAGGACTTCTTGACCCGTTCGTGATTATGAAGAATGTGAAAGACGCTGAAAGTCTGGCAATCGACATCTTGACATTCCTTACGGGTATTTCCTCTAGGGACGGCGAAAAATTCCCCGTGTTACGAAAAGCGGTGCGTTCTGTTACCCAGAGTGAAAATAGAGGACTGTTGCACGTTATTGAGGAATTGAGAAAAGAAGATACCGCAATCTCACGCAACATTGCAGACCATATCGACAGCTTCACGGACTATGATTTTGCACACCTGCTGTTTTCAGACGGTACGGTGGAAAATGCTATCAGTCTGGATAACCAGCTCAACATCATTCAAGTAGCGGATTTAGTATTACCAGATAAGGACACGACTTTTGAGGAATACACGACCATTGAATTATTGTCGGTGTCTATGCTGATTGTGATTAGTACCTTTGCCCTTGATTTTATCCATTCGGACAGAAGTATTTTTAAGATTGTCGATTTAGACGAAGCGTGGGCGTTCTTAAATGTGGCACAAGGCGAAACCTTATCAAATAAGCTGGTTCGTGCTGGACGAGCTATGCAGGCAGGCGTTTATTTCGTTACCCAGTCTGCCTATGATGTTTCAAAGGAAAGTCTAAAAAACAATATCGGCTTAAAATTCGCTTTCCGTTCTACTGACATCAACGAAATAAAGCAGACCTTAGAATTTTTCGGTATCGACAAGAACGACGAAAACAACCAGAAACGGCTTCGTGATTTGGAAAACGGACAATGTTTATTGCAGGACTTATACGGGCGTGTGGGTGTGGTGCAGATACACCCCGTCTTTGAAGAACTGCTACACGCCTTTGATACCAGACCGCCCGTACCGAGAAATGAGGTGGTGTGATGAAAGAAAGGATAAAAGGTGCGTTCACAAAAAGGAAGATACTTCACTTTCTCAAAATGGCTCTGTTCGTGGTGGCACTCTCCCTTATCCTGCTTTCACTTCTGGGGACGGTGGCTCATGCGACGGGGCTTGTGGACGATACCATAAACGCAGAAAATCTTTACTCAAAATATCCCCTTTCCAACTACCAGCTTGATTTTTATGTGGATAATAGCTGGTCGTGGCTTCCGTGGAACTGGCTGGACGGGATTGGAAAATCGGTACAGTACGGGCTTTACTGCATTACCAACTTTGTCTGGACGATAAGCCTTTATTTAAGCAATGCCACGGGCTATGTGGTGCAGGAAGCCTATAAGCTGGACTTCATCAACGATATGGCAGACAGTATCGGAAAGAGCATACAGACCCTTGCAGGCGTAACACAGAACGGCTTTTCTTCTACGGGCTTCTATGTTGGTTTCCTGCTCCTCATTATCTTAGTGGTGGGACTTTATGTAGCCTATACGGGACTGATAAAAAGAGAAACCAGCAAGGCACTTCACGCTGTTATCAACTTTGTGGTGGTGTTTGTGCTGTCCGCTTCGTTTATCGCCTATGCTCCCGACTATATCAAGAAGATAAATGAATTTTCATCAGACATCAGTACCGCTTCACTTGACTTGGGAACAAAAATCATGCTCCCCAACTCTGACAGCGAGGGCAAGGACAGCGTAGACTTGATACGGGACAGCTTATTTTCTATTCAAGTGGAACAGCCGTGGTTACTTTTACAATTTGGCAACAGCAACGCAGAAGAAATCGGGGCTGACCGTGTAGAAGCTCTGGTATCGGCAAGCCCAGAGGACGAGGACGGAAAGAACAGAGAGGAAGTCGTGAAAACAGAAATCGAGGACAACGACAACAACAATCTGACGATACCGCAGGTCGTTAACCGTTTAGGTATGGTGTTCTTCCTACTGTTCTTTAATTTGGGTATCACGATATTTGTATTCTTGCTTACGGGCATGATGTTGTTCAGCCAGATACTTTTTATTATCTTTGCAATGTTTTTACCTATCAGCTTTTTACTTTCCATGATACCGAGTTATGAAAGCATGGCAAAGCAGGCAATCGTAAGGGTATTTAATACCATAATGACACGGGCAGGAATAACGCTCATTGTAACGGTGGCGTTCAGCATTTCCAGTATGTTTTATAACATATCCACGGACTATCCGTTTTTCATGGTGGCGTTCTTACAGATAGTGTGTTTCGCTGGTATCTATATGAAACTGGGCGACTTAATGAGTATGTTCTCTTTAAATGCCAGCGACAGTCAAAGCATGGGACGAAGAATTTTCCGCAGACCGTATCTATACTTGGCACACAGGGCTAGACGAATGGAGCGACGCATGGCAAGGGCTGTGAGTGCCGGCGGTGTTTCGGGCGGTGTGGCTGGTGCAGTTGTCGGAAATGCTGTTGCGAATAAAAGAGCAGAAAGAAAAAATACGGCTTCTAAAGAAAATCGGGGCAATCCCACTTCCAGCATGGGACAACGTGCAGGCTCAAAGGTGGGTGCTGTCTTAGATACGAAAAACAAGCTCAAAGACAAGGCTGGTGCGTTGAAAGAAAATCTCAAGGATATGCCGACCCAGACTGCTTATGCGGTATATTCTGCAAAGGAAAAGGCAAAGTCCAGCGTGTCCGACTTCAAGCGTGGCATGGTGCAGGAACAGCAGTCCAGACAGTCGGGACGTATGGAAAAACGGGAACAGCATAGACAGAATATCGCTGACAAGCGTATGGAGCTTCAAAAGGCACAAGAAGCAAGGCAGGCACAGCGAAAGGCTGACGGATCAGCGACAACGGGAGCTACCCGTCCCCATGAGCGACCAGCCACAGCTTCAACCATTCCAAAGCCGAGTGCTGAAAAAACGCAGGAAGTCAAACGCCCTGCCACAGCGACGACTTCAAAAGCAAGTGAGCCAGTCAAAACAAATGTTGTAAAAGAACGTCCGTTATCTTCTGGTACTTCTGATAGAAAAACGACCCAGCCTACACAGACAGTACATAGGCAGAATGTAGAGAAAGTGGTATCGCAGGAAACACGCCAGAATTATACAAAAGACCGCAGGACAAAGGTTCAGCAGACCCAGAGAGTCCAGAAGAACCAGCAGACCACAGAAAAAAACCGTAATCTTGTAACGAAGAAAGGACAGAAGAAAAAATGAAACTGAAACATATCGCTCTTATCGGCAGTCTGTTTCCTATCCTCTTTTCTCTGGTGCTTTTCTTTGGGGTGCTGATTAGTGCGGACAGCGACGACGAGAACAGCAACTTTTCTTCTGGCATTACGGGTATGAACTTATCCGCAGAAGTCTTGAAACATCAGCCTATGGTGGAAAAGTATGCCAGAGAAAACGGCATTTCCGAGTATGTCAATGTGCTATTGGCTATCATTCAAGTAGAAAGTGGCGGTACGGCAGAAGATGTTATGCAGAGTTCGGAAAGTCTGGGACTACCGCCCAACTCTTTAGATACGGAAAGCTCAATCAAGCAGGGGTGTAAATATTTTGCGTCCCTGCTTTCTTCCTGCAAAAATCAAGGTATGGACGATTTGAATGTAGCAATACAGTCTTATAACTATGGCGGTGGCTATGTGGGATATGTGGCAGGGAAAGGAAAGAAACATACCTACAATCTTGCAGAGAGCTTCGCCCGTGAGAAATCGGGTGGAAAGAAAGTAACCTATACCAACCCCATAGCTGTTGCAAAGAACGGGGGCTGGCGGTATGGCTATGGAAATATGTTCTACGTCGAGTTAGTCAATCAATATTTAACTGTTCCGCAGGTGTCGGGAGAACTGGCACAAAAGGTAATGAGTGAAGCATTGAAATATCAAGGCTGGAAGTATGTGTATGGTGGCAGTAACCCGAACACTTCCTTTGATTGTAGCGGACTTGTGCAATGGTGTTATGGAAAAGCTGGTATCTCCTTACCGAGAACAGCACAGGCACAGTATGACGCAACCCAACATCTTCCACTCTCGCAGGCAAAGGCTGGGGACTTGGTATTTTTCCATTCCACCTATAACGCTGGTTCGTATGTAACGCACGTCGGTATCTATGTAGGAAATAATCAGATGTACCATGCAGGCGACCCGATAGGATATGCAGACCTAAGCAGTAGTTACTGGCAACAGCACTTAATCGGTGTAGGACGAGTAAAACAATAGAAAGGACTTGAAAAATATGTTTAAGAAGAATAAGAAACAGACAGAAACTATCAAAGAACCAAAAGAAAAAAAGGTGCGTACTGTCAAGGTAGGCACACATAAGAAAACCGTGATTGTGTTGTGGGTGGTGCTTATCGCAAGCGTGAGTTTCGGAGTGTATAAAAATTTTACGGCTATCGACCAGCACACCACCCATGAAAAAGAAATCATTGAACTTCGCTTGCAGGACACTAACGGGATTGAAAATTTTGTGAAGAACTTTGCGAAGTCCTACTACACATGGAATAACAGCAAAGAAGCGGTTGAAGCAAGGACGCAGGCAATCAGCGGTTATCTGACAAAGGAATTGCAGGACTTGAATATAGATACAATCAGAACCGATATACCGACCAGCTCCACAGTTACAGATGTGATTGTGTGGAGTATTGAACAGTCGGGAGCGGACACTTTTTCTGCTACCTACGAAGTAGATCAGCAGATAAAAGAGGGAGAACAGACAAGCAATGTCAAGGCAACCTATACTGTAAAAGTCCATGTGGACGCTGACGGGGATATGGTAATCGTTCAGAACCCTACTCTTGCACCAACAATAGAAAAATCAAACTATGAGCCAAAGACACCAGAAGCAGACGCAAGCGTAGACGCTGATACTGTCAATGACGCTACCGCATTTCTGGAAACATTCTTTAAGCTGTACCCGACAGCCACAGAAAAAGAGCTTGCTTATTATGTATCGGGAAATGTGCTTGAACCTATCGGCAGGGACTACCTTTATTCTGAACTGGTAAACCCTATCTTTACAAAGGACGGGGGCAATGTAAAAGTTAAAGTAGCTGTGAAATTCCTTGATAATCAGACAAAGGCAACTTTAGTTTCGCAATATGAGCTTGTGTTACATAAGGATAGCAACTGGAAGATTATAGGATAAGTATTAAGGGGTTATCAAAAAAAGATAGCCCCCTTTACCCTAAAAGCAGAAAATGTTGCTCACGTTTCAGATATATGTTAATATTAAAATTAGAATAGATTAACAAAAAGAGATGATTGGTATGGATAATAGATTTAATAAATCTTGGTATGGAGATAAAGCACAATTAGTCGATAGTGATAATGATTGTGTTATTATAGATTATGGCTGTAAAGGAAAAGGTATTATTACAAGTTATAATCTTTATGACGGTATCACTCTTTGTTTTCTTGATTTTTATACAGATGAAATTATGCCCTCACAAAAATTTAATCCTGATATAATTTCTATTGTCCATTGTCAAGCGGGGCGTTATGAATGTGAATTTTCTAATCATCAGATGTTTTATTTGTCGGAAGGATATTTCAGTATTATGGGGACTAAACATTTGCCTATATCTTTTTCCTTTCCCCTAAAAAAATGTTACGCATTTAGCTTAGTCATAGATAAACACGCCCTTAGTGCAGATACACAAAAAATTCTAAATGATTTTTGCTTAGATATGGACAAAATAAGTGAAAGATTAAAGTTAAATAAAAATGGATATTTAAGTCATGCAGACTTTGAGTTAGGACATCTTTTTGAAGAATTTTATAATGCTAAAGATAAGGAAAGTATTACCTATTTTCGTGTTAAAGCAATCGAATTTTTATATTTCATCAACAAACTGTCGGGCAATGAAGAAACTGAATTTCGATATTTCAACAAAAAATATATACAAATAACAAAAGATGTTTGCAAATATATGACAGAACATTTAGAAGAAAAAGTATCTCTGGAACAATTAGCTTATGAAAAAGGAATTAACTTGTCGTTACTGTATAAAGTCTTTGCACAAGTATATGGAGATACTCCTTATTCTTACATAAAAAAATACAAGATGAATATAGCGTCTAATGAATTAAGAAATTCAAAGCGTAAAATAAATGATATTGCGTTAAGTCTTGGATATAGTAATGCAAGTAAATTTTCTATTGCATTTCAATCGGTATATGGTATTTTACCTAAAGATTATCGAAAGGCAGAAAATTAACACTTTTGGGCTATTTTTTGGATAGATATATAGCTATGGAGTAGAAGCAAATAAATATAAAAAGTAAAATGATGTATGTTAGCAGTAGCTAACTACATCATTTTTTAGTTAGGAGGATTTATTATGGCAAAGAAAACGCCAAAACAGGTAAAGCCTAAAACTGGCTTGGCACGATGTATGGAACTGGCTTCAAATAAGAAAGGACTGATTTTTATATCCGCTATTCTTTCTTCCTTAGCGTCGATTGCTTCATTTATTCCTTATATTGCAGTTTACTTCATCATTCGTTCTATTCTTCAAGTTTATCCAAATTTGAATAGCTTAGATGTCAATGAAGTAATGGGGTATGGCTGGTTGGCTCTGGGTGGAATTATCGCAAATATTTTGTTGTATTTTTTGGCGATATTTTGTTCTCATCTTGCGGCTTTTGGAACATTGTATGAATTAAAGGTTAAATTTGCAGAACATATTACCAAAATACCTTTAGGTTATCATTTGATGATCGGAAGTGGACGGTTAAGAAAAATCATGGACGAAAATATAGAAAGTGTTGAGGGTTTCATTGCACATCAATTTCCTGATTTTGTGGCTTCCGTAACTGCTCCGATTGTTATGGTTATTTTATTATTTGCTATTGATTGGAGATTCGGCATTGCTTCTCTTGTTGGTATTATTTTAGCTTTTATTGTTCAGTTTATGGGTTATGGAAGTGGGGCAATGAAAGAAAATATGGGGAAATATCAAATTGCTCTTGAAGATATGAATAATGCGTCTGTTGAATATGTACGAGGTATGCCAGTCGTTAAGGCTTTTAATCAGACAGCTAATTCATTTGAACAGTTAAAACATGCAATTTCTCAATATACAGAATGGGTATTGAAATTTTCATTAGGTTGGCAAAATTGTATGCCTGCATTTACAACGATAATTAACAATATTTATCTTGTGCTTATACCCGTAGGTATTTTAATTGGTACTAATGCAGTAAACCAGAAAGAGTTTCTGATGACTTTCATCTTCTATTTGCTCTTTGTTCCAGCAGTAGCGGGTATACTTAATAAAATTATGTATGTTTCAGAATCGTTTATGCAAATCAATGGAAATGTTGCAAGAATGGACGAAATATTTAATATTCCAGTCTTAAAAGATACACAAATATCAAAGACTTTTGATAATGACAATGTTACATTCGATAATGTTAGTTTTTCTTATACTGGAAAAGAGAATGAACTGGCAATAAAAAATGTTTCTTTTGAAGCAAAGCAAGGGGAAATAACAGCGATCGTCGGCTTATCTGGTGGTGGAAAAAGTACGATTGCTAATTTGATTTCTCGTTTTTGGGACGTAACCTCTGGAAGCATTAAAATAGGAAATGTTGATGTTCGTGAAGTTGGAACTAATGACTTAATGAAACATATTAGCTTTGTGTTTCAAGATATATTTCTTTTTAAGCAAAGTATTTTCGATAATATTCGCATGGGAAATCCAAACGCAACAAAAGAGCAAGTCATATCAGCTTCTAAAGCGGCACAGTGTCATGATTTTATTTCTAAATTACCAAACGGATATGATACAGTAGTCGGAACACAAGGTATACATCTTTCAGGTGGAGAACGACAGAGAATTGCTATCGCAAGAGCTATTATTAAAGACGCACCTATCATTGTATTAGATGAAGCAACTGCATTTAGCGACCCTGAAAATGAATATTTGATACAAAAGGCTTTTGAGAAACTTATGCAAGACAAAACTGTCATTATGATTGCACACCGTCTTTCTACAATTCGTAATGCAAATAAAATTATTGTTATGGAAAATGGTCGCTTAATTGAAAGTGGGAAACATAATGATTTAATACAGAAAAATGGACGTTATGCTGAAATGTGGAAACATTATACAGAGGCGATTGATTGGAAAGTTCAAACAAAGGTGGTGCAGTAAAATGAAAAAATTAAAAGAAATATTATTTTTATCAGATAAAGGCTATGCTGATTTGAAAAAAGCAATCATTGCTTGTACGATTACAAATTTAGCAATGTTACTTCCGTTTTGTATTACAGTTATGGTTTTTAGTGAGCTATTAAATCCTTTTTTAGGGCAAGAGTTAGATTGGCAAAATATCTGGTTGCTTTGGGGAGCAGGTATTATTTCAGCAATCATTGTTTTCTTAGCTTCCAAAAATGATTATCGCAAGACTTATATTGCTTCTTATAAAGAGTCAAATGTTACTAGATTGCGTATTGCTGAACATCTGCGTAAACTTCCTATGAGTTTCTTTAACACAAAGGATTTATCAGAAATTACAACAAATATGATGTCGGATTGTAGTAGTATGGAGTCAATGTTAAGTAGTACTATTCCGCCTCTAATTGCAAATGGAATTTCTGTAACTTTAACCTGTGTTCTTCTTGCACTATTTGATTGGCGTTTAGCATTATGCGTTTTCATTACATTACCGATTGCTTTCTTAGTTATTTGGTGTAGCAGGAAATATCAGATAAAATTATTTGAAAAGCAAGTGGAAACAAAATTAAATGCGTCCAGTCAAGTACAAGAATATTTAGAGGGAATAAAAATCATTAAATCATGTAATTTAAGCGGCGTTCACTTTAGGACTTTGAACAGAGCGTTATTGGAAATGAAAAAAATTGCTGTTAAAGTTGAAATGGTTGTCGGTATTTTTATGTCCAGTGCAAGCATGATTTTACAAGCAGGAATAGGAATAACTATATTTGTAGGGACAATCTTATTAGTCAATGGACAAATTGAGCTATTACCTCTTCTTATGTTTTTCTTGATTGTAACAAAGATATATGGACCGATATTAGCTATTTTATCTCAATTAACTACATTATTAAATCTTAATGTCGTTACAGAAAGAATGAAAACATTATTGACTACTCCTGCTATGAGTGGGAAAGAAGAAACACCTCAAACTTATAATATTAAGTTAAATGATGTATCTTTTGCTTATAACAATGAAGATGTTATTCACAATGTTTCATGCACAATACCACAGGGAAGCATAACAGCGTTAGTTGGTCCGTCTGGAAGCGGAAAAAGTACAATCGCAAAATTGATTGCCAGATTTTGGGATATACAAAGCGGTTCAATAACGATTGGTAATAAAAACATTAAAACAATCAATCCTGAAAATTTAATGGAAAAGATGTCCTTTGTCTTTCAAGATGTTACATTGTTTAATGATACAGTTTTTAATAATATTCAAATGGGAAATCCTAATGCTACCAAAGAACAAGTATATAAAGCTGCCAAAGTAGCTTACTGTGATGAATTTGTTCGTAATCTGCCAAATGGATATGATACTATTTTAGGAGAAAACGGAAGTACATTGTCAGGTGGAGAACGTCAAAGAATTTCTATTGCAAGAGCTTTATTAAAAGACTCTCCGATTATTCTTTTAGACGAGGCAACCGCCTCTCTTGACCCAGAAAATGAAGTTTTCGTACAAAAAGCACTTGCACATCTGATAAAAGGTAAAACAGTTATTATGATTGCACACCGTCTAAGGACTGTGGTAGATGCAGACCAGATATTAGTAATGGAAAATGGAAAAATAGTTGAACATGGGACACATAATGAGCTTATGGGAAGAAAAGGGCTATATCACAAATTATATTCTATTCAACAAGAAAGTCTGGGGTGGTCTGTATAATCGTATAGAAAAACTGATATAGAATAGAAAAATAGTATTATAAGAGCAGAAACATTAAATTTTCAATGATTTATAATATCATAACTTGCTTTTCAAGATGTTTATGCTTAAAGGAGAAACACACATATGATTGGTCTGAAAAAACGAGATATTAAAAAAGCATTGAAAGCTGGGGCAAAAGCTGGCGGTGTATCATTGTCTGATGTTCGGGCGGATATTGAAGCAACGATTGATGAAGCTATGAACAGCACCGACCCAGAGGTGCAGGCAAATTTTAAAAAGTATTTTGGAAATAAACGCCCTACACCAGAAGAATATATTTACAAGATTACCAAAAAGACAAAAGTGTAATACAAAACAAGTGCTGTAAGGGGGATTGTATTATGGAACATTTTAAGCGAAATTCTATACAATCATACACTACCTAATAGCATTTTATTAAAAACTGAATATTTTACAGCTTTAATAGCTCGTATAAAACTATATGTTTTGTGCGGGCTTTTTTCATACCAAAAAAAATTTTTTAAATTTTTTCGGTTTCAACTTAACAAATCACACCTGCCGTTCCCTATATGGTGCGGAAAGAGGGATAACCACTTTTCACGTCGTAACGGAAAGGGGGTGAGATTGATGAAACCGTCTGACTTCCAGAAAACAGTTCAATGCCGTTTTGAAAGTTGTTTGAAGAAAGTTGTCCGACATGTTGTTAAGGACTATCAGAAGAAATTAAAACGACGACAAAAGGAAGAAACACTCTTTTGTGAACTTCCAGAAATCGTTGTAGAAAATCTGGCTGTCTGGGACGACTATGATACGGACTATACGATTTTCAATGTATGCGGTAATGATATTCGTGTCTATGATGATGAATTGGCAGAAGCCTTGAAACAGTTGTCTGAGCGTAACCGTGAAACTTTGCTGATGTATTATTTCTTGGAAATGAACAACGAAGAAATTGCAAAAAAGCAGAATATTTCCAGAAGCGGTGTATTCCAAAATCGGCATAACTCATTAGCACTTATGAAAAAATTACTAAAGGAGAAACAGTAAAATGAAGCAAACATTTAAGAAGCCGTCCTACTATTTGCTTTCGCAAGCAATGGATGGGGACGAAAAAGCGATTGAAAAGATACTGGCATTTTATGACCCGTACATATCAAAATGCTGTCTGCGTCCACTCTATGATGAATACGGCAATGTTTATATTGTTGTAGATATGGAGTTAAAGGGACTTATCAGAGAAGCACTTATTAAAATGATTTTAGGGTTTGATATTGCCTTAGAAATCGAAGAAGAATAACAAGCAGTAAACGCAGAGCATGATTTGTTCAATCCCCTCTTTCCTGCTCTGAAAGCAACACGCTTTCGCCACAGCTCTTTGACAACTGAATAAAGCAGACAGATACGTTTGTGAGATAGCGAGCCACGGGGACTGTACGCCACGACCTTTTCAAAAAGAAAGCGAGCGACCCACGCAGTGATCCGAGAGCGACTGTTGGAAAAGTCGTTTTGCCACGACCTATCCTCACAGAATAATGATACGTCCGCATGGTGCGGTTCTGCCCACAAGAATGGGAATAGTTGAGATACTAACGGAGCTTTTCAAAGCCGTCTGCCTGCTTGTAAAAAAATGACACATAGTAAAGGGGGTGCATAGATTATGAACAATACTGATGTGCCTATCTGGGAAAAATATACGCTGACGATTGAAGAAGCGTCTAAATACTTCCGTATTGGCGAAAAGAAATTGCGTAAATTAGCCGAAGAAAATCTTGACGCTGGCTGGGTTATCGTGAACGGTAATCGTATTCAGATAAAGCGAAAACAATTTGAAAAAATCATAGATACATTGGACGAAATCTAATGTCATTGAGCCGTAGATATGGTATAATATTAGTAGCGTATCACGGCTCATTCCATGACGGAAAGGAGCTTTACACTATGTCTAATGTGAAACGAAAAGACAGTAAAAATCGCAATTTGCGTAATGGAGAGAGCCAGCGAAAAGACGGAAGATACGTTTATAAATATACCGATATATACGGAAAGCCACAATTTATCTATTCTTGGAAACTTGTACCGACAGACAAGACACCTGCTGGAAAGCGTGATGATATATCGTTGAGGGAAAAAGAAGCACAGATAAAAAAAGACCTTAACGACGGTATCGACACAGTCGGCGGTAAAATGACAGTCTGCCAGCTCTACGACAAGAAGAACAGCCAAAGAAAGAACATCAAAAGAGCTACTGAAAAAGGACGACAGTATCTTATGAACGCTCTAAAAAATGACCCATTGGGTATGAGGGCGATTGATACGGTTAAGCAGTCGGACGCTAAAGAATGGGCTATTAGAATGAGTGAAAAAGGATATGCCTATAAAACGATTGATAACTATAAGCGTTCCTTGAAAGCGTCATTTTACATGGCGATACAAGACGACTGTATCAGAAAGAACCCATTTGAATTTAAGTTAAGTGATGTTCTGGAAGATGATACCGAACAGAAAGTTATCCTTACACCAGAGCAGGAAGAATGCCTGCTTGCCTTTATGGAAAAGGACAAGATTTACAGTAAGTATTATGATGAGGTTGTGCTTCTGCTGGAAACGGGACTTCGTATTTCTGAATTTTGCGGACTGACGACGCATATTGATATGCAGAACAGAGTACTCAATATAGACCACCAGTTATTGAACGATAGCGAAATGGGTTACTATATTGAAACGCCAAAGACCAAAAACGGAAAACGGGAACTTCCATTGACAGAACGGGCTTATCAAGCAATCCAAAGAATACTAAAGAACAGAGGAAAGGCACAACCGTTGATTGTAGGTGGTTACAGCAATTTTCTATTCTTAAACCGTGAGGGCTTGCCTAAAGTTGCAGGAAACTATGAGGGCATGGTGAGAGGACTGATTAAGAAGTATAACAAGTATCACACGGACAAGTTACCGAACATCACACCACATTCATTCCGACATACTTACTGTACGAATATGGCAAACAGAGGAATGAACCCAAACACTCTGCAATATCTCATGGGACACGCTAACATAACCATGACACTTGGCTATTACGCACACGGTACATTTCAATCTGCAAAAGCAGAACTGGAAAGACTGGCTTGTTAATATCGGAGCTTATATTTACTACTCATTTACTACTTTTGGTTGCATTTTCATGCTGGTAAATGCCAGCTTATGCAAGGTATCTTCCAAAAAGAAAATACCGATAAAGCCCTAAAATACGGGATATATCGGCATTTACCAACTTATGAAAAGATAATCAGAAATTTAGTAAGTTTTTAGGATAAAAAAATAAAAAAGTTAAACAATTAATAGTGATGAAGAATTAATAGTGATGAAGATAGGATATTTAGTAGTAATGGTCTTTATTAAGTATCTTGTTTTACAACACCGTCATTACAGTGTTTTTCATCCGACAGTTAGTCGATTATAATATAGATCATCTAAGTGATTTTTATGGTTTTTAGTTAAAATCATATTATCCTAGTAATTTTCTTAATTAAAGTGTATATTTATTTAAAAATAATTTTTTTGTGGTAAAATAGATAAGTGCTAAAGGAGTGAAGGACAATGGAAAATACAAGTACAATTGAAGAAGTAGAAAAAGTAATTAACAAATTAAGACCGTACTTAAATCGTGATGGTGGTGACATCGAATTAATAGATTTTAAAGATGGCATTGTTTATGTGAAGATGTTAGGTGCCTGTGCGGGTTGTTCAATGTTAGATGAAACTTTAAAGGATGGTGTTGAGCAAATCTTAATGGAAGAAGTACCAGGAGTTTTAGGAGTGCAAAATATTTTAGAAGGAACTGAGTATTAATTTAAAACAAAGTTGAGACAAAAAAAGATTCATTCCATGCTAAAATATTAGTATCTAATAAATTGCTTGCAATAATGTCTTAGATATATTATTATGTATTTGTTGTTTTAAGGAATATTATTTTTTAATTTATGCAAACTAAGTTAAGGTGATAATATGAAGAATGTAAGGCAACAAAAAATGATTGCCAGTATCTTATTAGATATTGGACTCGATGACGATATTATTGAGGTAATAACGTCACTAACTAAAGAAGAAATAGAACAAATAAATAAAAAAGACTCTTATTAAGAACTACTAGATGAAGATCGATGATGTAGTGGCAACCCTATATTAAATTAGAAGGTGCCTAACTGAGCAAGTTTATACTTGAACAATGAGAGAAGGCTTCCTAACTATGTATGCTTTCTCTTTAGGAAGCTTTTTTATTTGTAGAAGGAGAAAGAAAAATGAAAGAAAAAGTATTATTTACCTCTGAATCAGTTTCAAAAGGGCATCCTGATAAAGTTTGTGATCAAATTAGTGATGCTATCCTTGATGCGTGCTTAAAAGAAGATCCTAATTCACGTGTGGCCTGTGAAGTTTTTGCTACTACTGATCTAGTAGTTATTGGTGGAGAAATCACAACTACTGCAGAAGTTAACTATGAGCAGGTAGCTCGAGATGTTTTAAAGGACATTGGATATGATGATAGCGATAAAGGAATCGATTATCGGACTTGCAAGGTTCAGGTAGTAATGGATTTACAGTCTCCTGATATTGCTTTAGGAACAAATGACGAAGTGGGTGGGGCAGGTGATCAAGGAATCATGTTTGGTTACGCCTGTAAAGAAACAAAAGGGTATATGCCTTTGCCGATTTCAATTGCTCATCATTTGGTTCGTTATGCAACTGAAAAAAAGGATACTGGAGAATTTAAGTCAGCCCGTCCTGATATGAAAGCTCAAGTAACGATTGATTATACCGAAAGTACTCCTAAAATTGATACTATTTTAATGTCGATTCAGCACGATCCTGATTTTGATGAAACTGAATTCAAACGTTATATTAAAGAAGAAATAATGGATGCAGTTGTAAGAAAATATAATTTAAACACTGATTATAAAGTGCTGATCAATCCAACTGGTCGCTTTGTTATTGGAGGACCGCATGGTGATACTGGCTTAACTGGGCGAAAGATTATTGTTGATACATATGGTGGGGCTGCTCGCCATGGTGGTGGGGCTTTTAGTGGAAAGGATCCATCCAAAGTTGACCGTTCAGCTGCCTATATGTTGCGTTATATTGCTAAAAATATTGTTGCGGCAAATCTTTGTGATAAATTAGAAATTCAGGTTTCTTATGCTATTGGAGTTAAAGAACCTACTTCAATTTTTATTGAGACGTATGGAACTGAACATGTTGACCATGATATAATCCTAAAAGCAATCAGAGATAACTTTGATTTAACTCCAGGAGGAATCATTAAAACGTTAGATTTACGTCAACCATTGTATCTAAAAACAGCTGCTTATGGACACTTTGGTCGTGGGGATAACAATCTTCCATGGGAAGAGTTAGATAAAGTAGAAATTCTAAAAAAATATTTATAGATAAAAATGCTCGATTTATTCGAGTGTTTTTTGTTTATGTTAAATTTAGGGAAATTTTATCAATAATTTGAGTGTTATTTTACAAATATATATTGTATAATATGTTTATACAAAGGAGGAATTCTTATGAAAATCTCAGTAAGAGGAAAAAACATTGAAATCACAGAGGCTATCGAAGCAAAGATTTCAGAAAAACTATCTAAATTAGATAAGTATTTCATCGTAAGTGACAATGTTGAAGCAAAAGTTTTATGTCGAGTTTATCCTTATGGACAAAAACTTGAAGTTACGATTCCTACTGAATATGTACTTTTAAGAGCAGAGGTCGTAGATGATGATCTATATAATGCTATGGATCTAGTTGTTGACAAATTAGAAGGACAAATCAGAAAGTACAAAACTAGACTAAGTCGTAAATCAAAAGATAATAAACTTGCGCTCAACCTATCTTCAATTGAAGATGTTGAATCTGAAGAAGATGTCTTGGTAAAGGTTAAGTCAATTACCCCTAAACCAATGGATATGGAAGAAGCAATCATGCAAATGGAATTGATTGGTCATTCATTCTTCGTTTATCGTGATGTTGAAAGTGATTCAATTAGTATCGTATATCGTCGTAATGATGGTGATTATGGTTTAATTGAAACTAGTAATTAATAATTGAATAATAGAAAAAGCCCTAAATGGGCTTTTTTATTTTACAACCTTGATAATAATCTTTAGCAACCATTAATTTATCAATATCATTTAAGATAGTTACTTTACGAATTGACCATAAGGGAGCGACTAAATCTGAAATATTTCCATCTCCGGTTAATCTTTCAATAACAATATTTTCTGGGATGTAACTTAATTGTTTGACAACTAAATCAATATATTCGTCACGACTCAGGATTTTAAAAGGCTGTTGTAAATATAACTGATGTAATTTTGTTTTTTCAATGACATAAAGCATATGGATCTTTAAGGCTTGAATGTCCAACTGCCCAACCGCCTTTGCTGTTTCAAGCATCATTTCATATGTTTCACCAGGTAGACCATTGATAATATGTACACAGACATTAATTTTTAATTTTCGTAATTTATTCAAGCCGTCTAGGAAGTCTTGATAATTATGGCCACGATTGATTAGTTCACCTGTTTGATCGTGAATGGTCTGTAAACCTAATTCGACCCATAAATCGCAGCGATTATTAACTTCTGCTAAATAATTTAAAACATCGGTTTCCAAGCAGTCTGGACGAGTTGCGATGCTGATTGCAACCACATTTTTTTTATTGATAAATGGTTCGATACAAGCTTTGATTTTTTTTAATGGGCCGTATGTATTAGTATTGGCTTGAAAATAAGCAATATATTTACAATTTGGCCATTTATTTTGAAGAAGCAAACTAACATTACTAAATTGTATTTCTAATGAATCCTGGATATTTCCGGCAAAATCACCTGAACCAGTGCTGCTACAAAAAATACAGCCGCCCGTGCCTTTAGTACCGTCGCGATTTGGACAAGTAAAGCCCGCATTCAAACTAACTTTGGCAACTTTACTTTGATATTTATTTTTCAGATAATAATTAAAAGTATGATAGCGTTTATTATCATCACTATATTTAAATAAGTTCATTTTATCACCATTGCTATTATAACATAAGGAGGACGTTATGGCATTACAACTTATTAATATTACTAAATTTTATAAGTATGGAAAAAAGAGACAACGTGTTATTGATGATCTAACAATTAAATTTCCAAGTAGAGGGATGATAGGAATCATTGGTCAAAGTGGTACAGGGAAATCGACTTTGTTAAACATTATTGCGGGAATTGAGCGTCCATGCAATGGTCAGGTATTAATTGATGGGCATAGGCTCAACTATCAACAAATTAGAATGTATCAACGTGATTATATTAGTTATGTTTACCAATTTTATAATTTAGTCAATGCTTTAACAATAAAAGAGAATTTAATCTTAATTACAAAAATAAAAGGTATTGATTTAAAGCAAGTGTCTGGTCAATTGGAGGAATATTGTCGAACTTTAAAAGTAGTTGAATTGTTGGAAAGATATCCCGATGAACTATCGGGTGGTCAAAAGCAGCGAATTGGATTGGTTCGAGCTTTCTTGTGTAATACACCAATTCTTTTAGCAGATGAACCAACTGGAGCATTAAATGATAAATTAAGTATTGAAGTGATGAGACTTTTAAAAAGGTATGCCAATGAGCATTTAGTGATTGTTATTTCGCATAATTCTCGATTAATTAAACAATATACAAAAATGATTGTAGATCTTGATAAAAAAAAGAATTATTATAATTTTAGTAATGAACGATATCATAAATATTCACCAATAATCATAAAAAAGCAGCCAGGTCGACTGCTTTTTTATTGTAAAAGGCAACTCAAATATCAATTTAAAAAGATAATAATGATGTTTGTATCACAAATATTTATTATTCTAGCTTTTGTTTTATTATTAAGTGCTTTTAATGGTGGATGGCAATATTTAGAAAAAAAATTTGAAGAAGACCCATTAAAAAGAGTTATTGAAGTTTCAAAAAATGATTATATTAATAATATCTTTGAACGCAAAGAAATTAAAAAATTTGAGAAGAATAATAAAATAGCAAATGTTGCTTACAAATTAGTATTTAGTAATGGAATTTTAAGCAGTTATGATGAAGAGTTAGACGTTGAGGTATATCAGATATTTAAAACTAAAAAGTTAGATTATATTTCTGGGAAATATCCTTCAAAAGAGAATCAAATATTAATTAATCAGACAACGGCAAAGAAGTATAAATTAAAAATAGGCGAGAGAATTAATTTTGAAATTAATGATGATGAATATGAATTCACTATTAGTGGAATCATTAATGATCATATTAATATAGGGGTTAATCTTTATTTAGAACAACAGTATTTAGAAGAAGAGTTAAGTGATGATTGCCTGGATAAAACAGTTTTAATATTTCATAGTGATCAAGTAGATGCTGTGATAAAAGAATATCAAAAAGATTATTTGCTGATTAATCTACACGGTGATTATATTGACAACTATCGATCAATTTTTGATATCACTAGATTTGTGATTTTCTTATTTATTGTAATTAGTTTTGCTATTTCATTAATTTTAATTTCAGTTATTCTTAAAACAATTTTTATTGAACGAAAAAGAGATACTAGTCTTTTATTGGCTAATGGTCTTGGTAAAGGTAAAGCAATTAATTTATTTTGTCGTGAAGCAATTTTGATAGGAGGGCTGATTGGAAGTGCGGGAGCAATCTTAGCAATGGGCGTATTAAGATTAATTGAGCTATTTGATTTAAGTGATTATTTATTTAACATTCCAAGGTTGTTTGTCTTACCGAAATATATTTTTACAAAATATGATTTATATGTAGTGTTGATTGTTATTTATATAATTGCATGTTATTTAGCAGGGTTACAAGCTAGTCTTAAAATAAACAGAATGGATATTAGCATATTGTTAAAGGAGAACTAAAATGCTGGAAATTAAAAATTTAACTAAAAGATATGATGAAACTATTATTAAAAATTTAAACATAATATTACCAAGTACGGGATTGATCATAATAGTAGGAAATTCTGGATGCGGAAAAACAACATTATTAAATTTAATTGGTGGAATAGATCAAGATTATGAAGGAGAAATATTATTTGATCATCAAGATATTCGAAAAATTAAAAAGTATTGTCGTAGGCATATTGGTTTTATTTTTCAGGATTTCAATTTAATTAATTGGCTAAATGTCAAAGAAAATTATTTGTTAGCAAAATTTTTTACTAAAATTTCATATAAAAGAGCAGTTGAAGATCAAGAAGAAAAATTGGAACTCCGAAAACTGAATAAAAAAAGGGTCAAAATCTTATCTGGTGGACAAAAACAACGGGTTGCATTACTTCGGGCAATGATTAAAAATGTTGATATTTTATTGTGTGATGAGCCAACAGGTTCTCTAGATGATAAAAATGCAAAGATGGTTTTTGAATTATTACATGCAGAAGCTAAGGAACGACTTGTCATTGTTATAACGCACAATGAGCAATTAGCTTATCAATATGCTGATCAATGCTTTTCTATGCAAAATGGACAATTGATTGGGAAGTATCGCCGGGATAAAAATAATCATTTTTATTCGCGTTTAGTCAAACAGCATTCACCATTAAAATTATATCAACTGGCATTGTTACAATATCGTGCTAATTTGGGTAGAAATTTAAAAATATCATCTGGTATTACAGTAGCTTTGATTTGTATTATGATTACCTTTACACTGAGTGGATCATTACAAACCCAAATAAAAAGACAGCTTGATTCTATATTTCCAAATCAACTAATTTCGATTCAGAATGTACATAAAAAATTACTTAGTTATCATGAGTTATTTTCATTATCAAATTTAGATATGAATGAATTTATCTATGGGGAACCAGCCGATTATGAATTTATGGGAGTATCACTGCAAAGTGATTATGAAGTTGAAAAAACAATCTATATCAGTGATATGACTAAACCAATAAAAAGTAGGAATTTGGAAATAGGACGTGAAACAAAAAATAGTAATGAAATAGTTTTATCAAAAACAACGGCAACACATCTTAATCCTGATTATCAAAAATTATTGAATCAACAATTATATGGATATTATTTAAAGGACGATCAAATTAAAGGAGTCTCACTCACTGTTGTTGGAATAGGGAAAGATGTAACTGCTTTTGACACAATCTATATTAATGAATTAGCTAATCTCGATCATATTAGCCAAGCTTTTGCGATTGATAAGAAACAATTATTGTTTCAATTAGCTATGATCAATTTAAATAGCAAAGCGGATCTTGATGATCTTTTAATGGATTTAGAAGATCAGTATAGTCAATTTGAATTTAAAGTTGCAGGAGAAAATATTAATGAAAGAATAGATACATTTATGTTACAAATTCAAAGAGTTCTTTTACTATTTTCTTTATTGGCTATAGTAGCAGCATGTTTCTTAATTGGGGAAGTGTTATATTTGTCTGTTATAGAAAAAACAAAAGATATCGGTATTTTTAAATGTATGGGTGCGAGTAAATTACAGATCATGAATTTAGTTTTATTAGAAAGTTTTACTTTAATTAGTGGAGCGTTTATCTGCTCTTATGTATTTTTTTATCAATTAGTTAATTTAATTAATCAGCTTGTTGAAAATGAGCTGCAGCTTGATTTATCAGGAGCGTTTATTCAAATTGATTATCAGTTAGTAATTGTTATCTATTTAGGAGCATTATGTTTTGGATTGTGCAGTAGCTATATTCCCGCCTTTTTGGCAGGCCGGTTAGATCCTATTAAAGCATTAAAACAACCAAATTATTAGTAATAAAATTTGTTGCATATCAGCCTTTTTATGTTATAATATTCTAGTATTTGAAAGTCGATGAATAGGACTAGTAGTAATTGACGTTTTTTATAGAGAATCAGTGGCTGGTGGAAACTGATAAAACGGGTTATGAACTCACCTAGGAGATGCAGCGGGGAATTAAGTAGTCGTTGTCGTTAACTGCGTTAAAGTTTTGAGGGCTAGGTCTTTTAGACTTGGAACTAAGGTGGTAACGCGATTAAAAGTCGTCCTTAGATAGGATGATTTTTTTATTTTAAGGAGGAATTATAAAATGCCGTTTGATCACAAACAAATCGAGCCGAAATGGCAAAAATATTGGGATGAGCATAAAACATTTAAAACAGACTGCTACGATGATAGTAAACCAAAATATTATTGTGTGGATATGTTTCCATATCCGTCAGGGAATGGTTTACATGTAGGGCATCCAGAAGGGTATACTGCAACAGATATTGTTTCAAGAATGAAAAGAATGCAAGGATACAATGTTTTACATCCAATGGGATTTGATTCATTTGGACTTCCTGCAGAGCAGTTTGCTATTCAAACAGGACATCATCCAGCTGAATTTACTAAAAAGAATATTGAGGTATTTAAGGGACAAATTAAATCTTTAGGTTTCTCATATGATTGGGATAGAGAAATCGCAACTAGTGATCCTGAATATTATAAATGGACACAATGGATTTTTACAAAACTTTATGATGCCGGTCTTGCTTATGTAGATGAAATTCCTGTAAACTGGTGTCCAGAACTTAAAGCTGTTTTAGCAAATGAAGAAGTTATTGATGGAAAAAGTGAACGTGGGGGATATCCGGTTATCCGTAAGCCGATGCGGCAATGGGTTTTAAAAATTACTGAATATGCTGAAAGATTGCTTGAAGATTTAGATGATCTTGATTGGCCTGAAGCAACAAAACAAATGCAGCGAAATTGGATTGGAAAATCAGTTGGAGCTAATGTTGATTTTAGGATTGATGGAACAGATAAAATATTTACAGTCTTTACAACTCGTTGCGACACTTTATTTGGTGCAACTTATTGTGTTATGGCACCTGAGCATCCATATGTAGCTGAAATTACTACATTGGAACAAAAAGAAGCTATTGAAGCTTATAAAGAAATTTGTGCAAGTAAATCAGATTTAGAAAGAACTGAACTAAACAAAGATAAAACAGGTGTTTTTACAGGAGCGTATGCAATTAATCCTGTTAATGGTAAGAAAATTCCTATCTGGATTTCTGATTATGTACTAGCAAGTTATGGAACTGGTGCAATTATGGCAGTACCAGCACATGATGATCGCGATTGGGAATTTGCTAAAAAGTTTGGAATTGAGATCATACCTGTTTTAGAAGGCGGAAATATTGAAGAAGCCGCTTATACTGAAGATGGATTACATATTAATTCTCAATGGTTAGATGGACTAGGAAAACAAGAAGCGATTGATAAGATGATTGCCTGGTTAGAAGAGCATAAGTGTGGAGAAAAGAAAATTTCTTATAAGTTAAGAGACTGGTTATTTTCTCGTCAACGTTATTGGGGTGAGCCAATTCCAATCGTACATATGGAAGATGGAACAATGAGAACCGTTCCGGTTGAAGAATTACCATTAGAATTGCCAGCTACTAAGAATTTTCAACCCCATGATAGTGGTGAATCACCATTAGCTAACTGTGAAGATTGGTTGGAAGTAGAGATTGATGGTCAAAAAGGTCGTCGTGAAACTAATACAATGCCTCAATGGGCAGGATCTTGCTGGTACTATATTCGCTATATTGATCCACATAATAGTGAAGTTATTTGTGATCCTAAATTGTTAGAAAAGTGGTTGCCTGTTGATTTGTATGTAGGTGGTGCTGAGCATGCTGTATTACACTTACTATATTCTCGTTTTTGGCATAAAGTATTGTATGATGCTGGAGTAGTGAAATGTAAAGAGCCATGGCAAAGATTATTCCATCAAGGAATGATTCTTGGAGATAATAATGAAAAAATGTCTAAATCACGTGGTAATGTTGTTAATCCTGATGATATTGTTGCTTCTCATGGTGCAGATTCATTAAGATTATATGAGATGTTTATGGGACCATTGGAAGCTGCTCTTCCTTGGTCAACAAATGGATTAGACGGTTCACGTAAATGGTTAGATCGGGTATATCGTTTATTTATCGAACAAGATAAATTAAGTGGTGAAAATGATCATAGTCTTGACCGTGTATATCATCAAACAGTTAAAAAGGTTACAGATGATTTTGAAACATTAGGATTTAATACTGCTATTTCACAAATGATGATCTTCATTAATGAATGCTATAAAGCAGAGACAGTATATAAAGAGTATGCATTTAATTTTATCAAAATGCTTTCTTGCATTGCTCCTCATATTTGTGAAGAAATGTGGCAAATGTTGGGACATGATAGTTCGATTGCATATGAAACTTGGCCAACATATGATGAAAATATGTTAGTGAGCGAGACAGTTGAAATGGGTGTTCAAGTTAACGGGAAACTTAGAGCCAAGATTCAAGTGACTAAAGATACTGATGATGAAGCTGTGAAGGAAATTGCGTTTGAACAAGAAAATGTTAAAGCTCATACTGAGGGTAAAAATATTGTAAAAGTGATTGTTGTAAAAAATAAAATTGTCAATATTGTTGTTAAATAGTTATAAATAAAAGAGACTGTAACGCATTAAAATTGATATGCTTCTTTCTGGGGAGACAAGTGAAATAATAAAAACTTGTCACTTAGGAGGAAGCATATTTTATGTCTAAAAGAAAAATATCCATTGAGTATAAGGTATATGCTGTAAATTTGTATCTAGATGGAAAAGAAAGCCAAAATCGAATTGTATCTATGTTTGGTGTCAGCAAGCTGTTTTAGATTATTTAGATGGTCGTGGTTCCTTGGATGATATTTGTAAAAAATACGGAATTTGTCAAAGATTGAAGTTACAACTCTGGATAAAGAAGTATAATAATCATGAAGAGTTAAAATCATCTGAAATAGGAGAACACACTATTATGACAAAAGGAAGAAAAACTGCATTTGGAGGTTGTACAGAGAAAGCTCTGAAAACGAACAAAAAAACAGACGGATTACTGATGAGATTGAAAAGCTCCATACAGAGTCACCAGATAGAGGATAATGAAGAATTAGAGATGATCTAGAATGTTATCATGACATTGATGTTAATGATAAACGAGTACTACGTACTACTTAATATCAAATCAACTATTAAATACTCTACTAATGGATGTACAGGACAGGCTGTAAATCCTCAATATATAGCTAAAAATTTACTTAATCGAGAGTTTACTACCGATGCACTAAATGAGAAACGGCTCACAGATGTAACAGAATTCCATTATTATATCAGAATCGAAAAACATAAAATTTATTTGCAAATCGCATAAAAACTGCCAGTAGATAATCTACCGGCAGGAAAAATTTTATATTTTTTCAATTGTCTATTTGACAGGTTGCAGTTCACTTTAGACGTTACAGCCTTTTTTAAATACATTATTAATTTTATTGTATACTAATGAGAATTATATATAAAACAATAATATATAGTTTTTAGCTATTTTTCATATAAGTCACTAATTGATCAACGGATATACCATGTTGAGCTAATAATTCATCAGCATTAAAATCAGTATGAAAGGCCTTGGAGATACCATAATTCTTGACTTTCATCTCTGTCATACCGTAGAAACTGCTTATTCTGTGCCCATATCCACCTTCTAATTCACCATCTTCTAAAGTAATAATAAGACGATGATTATTAGTCAAGTCATTTAGTAATTCTTCATCTAAACCTGTTAGAAATTTTGGATTTATTACAGTGATATTTTTACCGGTATCCTCTTTGTATTTTTGAGCTGTTTTTAAGGCTAATGGAAGCAGATTACTTACTCCGATAATAGCAATATCATTACCTTGTTGAACAATTTGAGATTTATTATGGATAGAGTAATCAGTTGTGTCTTCTTGACCACTTTCAATCATTTGTACTGGGACTCTGATTGCAATTGGATGATCTTTTTGGGTAGTTGCATATTTAAACATTTGTAAATACTCTTCTTTAGTTGTCGGCGCTAAATAGATTAAATTTGGAATATGTGCAAACATTGCAATATCACATAAAGCTATATGAGTATTTGAATTCATCCCATAGACTCCAGCGGATAGAACAAGAATTGTTGCTGGATTATTGTTCAGACATAAATCGTGAGATAGCTGATCATATGTACGTTGTAAAAAAGGAGCAAAAGTTCCAAAGACAGGTATTCCGCCATTTTTAGCAATCCCGCTAATCATTGCCATAGCATTTTCTTCAGCAATGCCAACATCAATAAATTGTCCACGTTCGACATATTCTTTTCTTACAGGTTCGATGAATCCTAGCCCCATCGGTGTACCGGCATTTACAACAATAGCCTTTTTATTTGCATTTAATAAGTTAGTCAAGCTATCGAATAGGGTTTGATCATCTTCATCAACAAATTTATATGTTCCATCAGCAACATTAAATGGACCACCAGCATGCCAAGCTTCCTTGTTTACCTCTGCATATGGTAATCCTTTTCCCTTGATTGTATGGATATGCAATACGATAGGGTGATCGATATTTTTAACACTTTCAAATAATTCAATTAATTTTTCGATATCATGCCCATCATCTAAGTATTTATAATCAAGACCAAATGATGTAAATATATTGTTATTACTTGTTCCGTTAGTGTCTCGTAATTCTTTAAGCGTTTGATAAATACCGCCATGATTTTCGGCAATACTTTGATCATTGTCATTAACGATAATGATCAAGTTTTTATTATATTCGCCTGCATAATCGATAGCTTCTAGTGCTTCTCCACCTGATAAAGAACCATCGCCAATAATAGCGATAATATTTTCGGCTTTTTTATTCAAATCTCTTCCAATTGCTAACCCAAGAGCAAGTGATACAGATGTAGAAGTGTGACCAATTGTAAACATGTCATGTTCACTTTCAAGTGGGTTGGTATATCCTGTTACGTCATGGAAATGTTCTTCATCTAGAAATGCCTCTTTTCTGCCGGTCAATATTTTGTGTGGATAAGACTGATGGGAAACATCAAAAACGAATTTATCATTTGGTGAATCAAAAACATAATGTAAAGCTACTGTCATTTCTACCATCCCTAAATTGGGACCACTATGTCCGCCGGCTTTACTAATCTTATTAATCAATGCTGCTCTAACTTCGTTAGCAAGTTCTTTTAATTCTTTTCTATTCAATTTTTTAAGATCGTTTGTATCGTCTATTTTTTCTAAAAACATATTTACCTCCCATATAACTAGATACTATAAAAAATACTTTTTATAGGTGATAATATCATACATCTTGAAGTTTACTTCAAGTCAAGAGAAAAATTAAAGTAGTTTATGAGATGATAATTAGAATTACTGTACTGAACATATTTATTAATAGAGGAAAATAAGTATAATAAAAGAATGAAGTATAGAGTAGATTAATTAGTAATTTTATGATAAGTGAAAAGTGATAAGTAAAAAAGGTGATTTTTTGATACAATGAAGTTCACTACACAAAGTCACCTTTTTCATTTGATTAATATAATTTTAAGCAGTTATAATGCATTTTCGAGGACATTTTTCTTTGCAAAGTCCACAATTTGTACATTTAGTATAATCAATCCGTGCTAAAGAGTTTTCAATAATAATTGCATTATTAGGACAATTACGAGCACATATACCACAGCCAATACAACTAACAGCGCAATTTTTACGAGCTCGGAGAGCTGGTTCATTTGAATTACATTTTACTACTGCCTGTTTTTGATATGGAATCAAAGTAATTACATTATTTGGACAGACTCTAAGACATTTACCACATGCTTGGCACAAGTCTGGATTGATAACGGCAACCCCATCAATAATTGAAATGGCATTATATTCACATTCTCTGACACAACTGCCGTATCCCATGCAGCCGTGACTACATTGTTTATCTCCACCACCAGGGACGATGGCTGCGTTATTACAGTCTTTGATACCGTGATATAAGTACTGAATCGTTGCATTTTCGCAAGTACCACCGCAACGAACAAATGCTGTCATTCGCATTGTTTCTTCACTTTCTACTCCCATGATCATTGCAATGGCGTCAGCTACACTTTTTCCTCCAACAGGACATTGATTGATCTTTGCTTCACCAGCAACAATTGCTTTGGCTAGCCCGTCACATCCGGGATAGCCACACCCCCCACAATTATTTCCAGGAAGTTCTTCACGAATTTGAATTTCTTTTTCATTAACAGTAATGGCAAATTTTTCACTAGCAATTGTCAGAAGAATACCAATAAGTAAACCGATTGCACCTACAATAATGGCCGCAATTATAATTTCATTCATCTTATATTCTCCTCCTTATATTAGACCTGAAAAGCCAATGAATGCAATTGCCATCAGTCCTGCTGTGATTAGTACAATGGGGGAACCTTGGAATGAAACAGGAATATCATTATCAGCGATTTTTTCACGTATCCCAGCCATAATAACGATGGCAATCGTAAATCCAACAGCTGTTCCAAAACTACAAACAAGACTTGTCAAAATATCATAATTATTTTGAACATTTGTGATAGCAACTCCTAAAACGGCACAGTTAGTTGTGATAAGAGGAAGATATACTCCCAAAGAACTATATAAGCCAGAGCTATATTTTTTTAAGAACATTTCAACTAGCTGCACCAAAGCAGCAATAACTAAGATGAAGGTAACAGTGTTTAAATATTCTAAATGGAAGAGTACTAGTATTTTGTAAACTAAACTTGTTGCAATTGAAGCAATAGACATTACAAAGATGACAGCACCACCCATTCCTGCTGCTGTTTCAATTTTTTTTGATACTCCTAAAAAAGGACATAGACCTAAGAATTGACTTAAGACAACATTATTTACTAAAGCGACACTAATTAATAATAAAATCATTCCCGTCATTTATTTTTCCTCCTTTAAATCACAAAGTGCCTTTTCATCACTGCTACGACAATGAAGACAATCATGATTACAATTACCATCTTTGTTTTTATTAGTTGCACTTGGCAGTTTTAAACGGTTTTGAATAGCCGTTAGACCAGCTAAAACAAAGAAAGCGCCAGGTGCCATTACAAAGATAGTTACAGGTTCAAGATGAGCAAAAAAGCTATAAATATTAGTGCCAACTAAATCTTTAAAAAGTGGCGCAAACTCAATTCCAAAAAAAGTACCACTGCCCAACATTTCTCTAATTAAACCAATACAAGTCAGTGCAAGCGTAAAACCTAGCCCCATACCAACACCATCAAATAACGATAAAACGCAACTATGTTTTGAAGCGTAAGCTTCAGCTCGTCCTAAAATGATACAATTAACCACAATTAGAGGAATATAGATCCCTAATGTATCATATAATGAAGGCAAATATGCTTGTAATAGTAATTGGACAATTGTTACCATTGAAGCGACAATTACGATATAAGAAGGAATTCGCATTCTTTCAGGGATTATTTTTCGTAAGAACGAAATCATAAAATTTGATACGGCAAGGACAATCATCGTTGTTAAGCCCATTCCTAATCCATTGACAGAAGAAGTTGTTACTGCAAGAGTAGGACACATTCCTAACATTAAAATCAAAGTTGGATTTTCTTTTATGATTCCATTATAAAGACGTTCAACATATTTATTCATGATTAGCCTCCTTGATTTCCTGGTTGATTGCTAAGGCTCCGTTAATAGCATTGTTAAAAGCTGATGAAGTAATTGTAGCTCCGCTTAGAGCATCAATTTCATCTTCATTTTGCTTACCAGTTTTGGTGATTTTAAAATCAGTTACTGATTTATGATAATATTGATTTTTAAAATTATCATTTTTAGCATTCATTCCTAATCCAACCGTCTCATCAATTGAGAGGACTTCAATTCCCGTAATTTCATCATTAGTATCAATTCCAACAACTAATGTGATATCACCGCCATAACCATCTTCAGTAGTGACTTTGACAACATGTCCTATTAATTCTTTTTTATCATTTGTAACGACTAAAACGTCGTCTATCACAATGCCATTTTCACCAAAGTTATATTTTTTGTCTTTTATAACATTAGGAAAATTTTTAACAAGTTGATTTATTTGTTTATTATTATCAAAATTTTGACCTTCTTTAAAAACACTTCGATAAGAATCTTGTATGATTTTTTCATTTTGTCTAGCAATTGGGTCTTTGGTAATAGAATTAACCATAGCTAGAGATAAACTAGCAGCAACTGTAATTACAACAAAAACGAGAATATCTTTTAGAAGATTTTTTTTCATTATGCTTTACCTCCACTACCTTTTATTTTAGGCACTGTTACTTTTTCAATCAAAGGGACAAGTAAATTAGTAATGATAATAGCAAATGACATTCCCTCAGGAGTATTACCATAGAGCCTAAAAACAGCAGCTAATATTCCAATAACCAGTCCATAAATAATTTTACCGGTTGGAGTAATCGGACTTGTCACATAGTCAGTAGCCATGAAAAATGCCCCAATCATTAAACCGCCACCACAAATTTGTTGTAATAAAAATAGACTGTTAAAGTTATTATTGATCAAAATGATTAAAGAAAATGAAAATAGGATACACAATGGTATTTTAGGACTAATTACTTTTCGATAAATTAGGTAGACAGCGCCTAAAAGCAGAGCAATTACTGATGTTTCACCAATCGTACCACTAGTATTTCCTATAAACATTTTGAGAAGATTGACATTTTGTCCATTTTGTATCATTGCCAGCGGAGTAGCACTAGTACTTGCGTCGATGCTAACAAAGCTGTTCATTTTTCCGGCAAATGAAATTAATAAAAAACATCGAGCTGCTAAAGCAGGATTCATAAAGTTCTGACCAAGTCCACCAAAAAGTTGCTTAACAATTATAACTGCGAATATACTTCCCAAAGCAACCATCCACAATGGCAATGAGCTTGATAGGCATAACGCTAATAATAAGCCTGTGATGGCTGCGGAGCCGTCTTTAATCGTGATTGGCAGCTTCATCAATCGTTGATACAAATATTCACTTAGAACAGCTGTAATAATAGCAGTTGTAATAACAAGAAACGCATTAAATCCAAATTGATAAATTCCAAAAAAAGTTGCTGGTAATAAAGAAATGATTACGTCATACATAATATTTTTAGTTGTAATTGAACTACGAATATGGGGAGCAGTAGACACATTAAATAAATTATCCATTATTTTGCTCCTTTCTTGCGATCGTCATTAATTGCTTTTTTTATTTTTTTAAATGATTGTGTCATGTTTCGCTTTGCAGGACATGTGAAGGTACAGCAGCCGCACTCCATACAATCGTTGCCGTGAACCTTTAAAAAGTTTTCTTTATCGCCTGTTCTGGCATAACGGTATAGTAATTGTGGAATAAGACCGATAGGGCAAACATCGACGCATCGGCCGCAGTGAATGCACGCAGTTGGAGCGGTTTTAGATACTTCATCTTCACTTAGGCAAACTAAAGCAGAAGAAGTTTTAGAAACTGGTACATCTAAATTAAATAAAGCAGTACCCATCATGGGACCACCAGAAATGATTTTTTGAGGATGTATTTTAAAACCTCCACAAGCGTCAACAAGGGTCTGATATTTAGTTCCTAGGCGAACCTTAAAATTTTGTGGTTGAAAGATTGCATCACCAGTTACCGTTACAATCTTTTCAATTAGTGGAATATTTAAGGCAACGGCCTCATAGATAGCAATAATAGATGCAACATTGCTGACAATACAGCCAACATCAGCTGGCAACATCCCATCTACAATTGTTTGATTAGTTAATACTTTAATCAATACGCGTTCACTTCCTTGAGGGTATTTTGTTGGTAAGGCTGCTATTTCAATTTTATCTTCATCTACAACGACTTTTTTTAAATGAGCTAATGCTTCTGGCTTATTATCTTCAATAGCAATAATTGCTTTGGCATTTTTAAATAACTGTAATTGAATTTTGATGCCAGCGATTAATTTATCTGTTTCTTCTAGCATTAAACGATAGTCAGAAGTTAAATAGGGCTCACATTCTGCACCGTTGATAATTACATATTTAATTGAGTCATCATCTTTAGGGGTATTTTTTATTGCGCTGGGGAAGCCGGCGCCACCTAAACCAACAATTCCTGCGTGAGCGATAAGTTCACGAATTTGCATACTGCTATAATTATGATAATCATTTGTTGTGTTGTATTCTGGAATACTTTGATATTGGTGATCGTTAGTAATAACGATACAATCAACAAAAAAACCAGTAGGGGCAAGTCGTAAATCAATTGTTTTAACGGTTCCAGAGACAGAACTAGCAACATTGGCAGAAATCATACCGTTTCCATTAGCAATAATTTGGCCAACTAAAACATGATCACCTTTAGCAACGATAGCTTTAGCTGGAGCACCAATATGCTGTGATAATGGATAAATCAGTTCATCACCAGGATTTAATAGTTTGATTGGATGATTGGCGGAAAGACTTTTATTATCATGGGGATGGATTCCGCCTTTAAAACTTAGTATTCTCATTTGAATTAAACTCCTTTTTTGGACTATATTTTAATTATAGACTTTTTATAATTAATATTAAATAGTTTAGACAAGTTAAAAAATTAACTTAAAAAGCAATCCTTTCAAGAGGATTGCTTTTACTAGTTTATAAATGAAATTGAGATTCATCAAGACGTAGACTATAACCTTGTGGGTGTTTACAAACTGGGCAGATCGTTAGTGCATCAGTACCTTCATAAATAAAACCACAGTTCATACACATCCATTTTACAGTAGACTGGTCATTAAATAATTTACCACTGGTTAATAAATTATGATATTTTTTAAAACGTTCATGGTGATAGTGTTCAATCTCACAAATCATGTAAAAAGTTGTTGCAATTTCAACATAACCTTCTTCTTTAGCTTCATCACCAAATTGCTTGTAGATAGATGTTGCTTCATCGTATTCGTGTTGTGCTGCTTGTTCTAATAACGAACTTAAATCCTGATCTAGATCAACAGGATAATTAGTCTCCATTGAAACATTAGCATCTTTAAAAACATCTTTAAGATAATTGTAAAAAACTATCGCATGCTCTTTCTCTTGATTTGCAGTAAAATAAAGCATATCTTGTAAAATAGCCATTCCATTCTTACCTGCGACTTTAGCAGCCATTTCATAACGCATTCGAGCTTGACATTCACCAGCAAAAGCTCTTAATAAATTTGTTTTGGTTTTTGTTTCCATATATAAGTTACCTCCACTTTTATTTTTAACAAAATAAAAGAAGATTAAACTTAATCTTCTAAGAATCAAATAATCTCTTTAATAATAATTAAAATATTATAACGCTGATATAGATACTGCTAACAAGACAAATAATCTAGTTGATCATATCTTTATTCATTCCAGTTAATTCCATATATTCAGTTTTAACATTTTTCAATAATTGCATAAATGTCCAATTTACATTTGTTTGAGTTACAATTGCCTTTAACGGAATGAAAGGAATGTTTGCTTCTTTAAAAATTTGTAATAGCAAATCAACTTGTTTATCTTCAAAACCAGCCATAACCATCATGTCATCTTGTGGAATCTCTGTTAATGCTTCAGTTCCACGTTCAAAATTATCAGCACCTAAAATATACCCAATCGGGCTCATTAAATCACTTGATTTAACAATGATTACTTCAACATTCAGTTTTTCAAGAATTGAAATAATTGCTTTACCAGCATCAGTTTTATCAATATTGTATAATAATACAGTTTCTTGCATATGTATTGCCTCGCTTTCGTTTAATAGGTTATCATATTTATGGTTAACGTTCAACTAAGTTGACTTAATGTGCTATAATTTATTCGGGTAGGTGAGATAATGCGGTATTATTTAGAAAAAGAAATTACAAATAGTTATAAAGAAGGAAGCTTAGTTATTGATATTCTTAGTAAAGAAGATTTCATAAACCAGTATCAAAAGGAAAATCATGCAAACCATGTGATTAGGCATATTGGGGATATTATGTACTGTAAAGTAGAATTATTTTACGATGTGATTTGCGGAGCGTTTGTTATACCTGACAAAAAGGATTTAAAAATAAAACATTGTTTTAGTTTTTATTTAACAGAACAAAAAATGATTTTTATTGATGATAACGATTATGTGATGAAACTTATTGAAAAAATGAAAGATACATATACTAATAATCGTCTAAGTTTGAACAAATTTTTTCATGATTTGATTTTCTTAATAACTGTTGATGATGGAATGTATTTACAAGAATATGCTGATCGTTTACAGGTCATCGAAGACAAAATAGCTTTTAATTTCAATAGTCAAATAAATAATGAGATAATCTTGCTGCGTAAAGAACTATTAATTTTAAATTCCTATTATAATCAGTTGGGGGATATGATCGATATTTTAAGTGATAATGAATCAGATTTCTTAAATGATTATGAATGTCATTTATTCAGCATGCAGGCACGTAGGATTGATCGTTTGGATAACCAGTTAAATGCTTTAAAAGATTATTCTTTGCAAATAAAGGAAATGTATCAAAATAAAATTGATACCCACCAAAATAAAATTATGACTGTTTTAACAGTTGCAACAACTATTTTCTTCCCGTTATCGATTATCACAGGATGGTATGGAATGAATTTTAAAAATATGCCAGAGTTAAATAATCCTTATGGTTATATTATTGTTATTGGAGCAAGTATTTTAGTTGTAATTATTGAAATGTTAATTTTGAAAAAGAAAAAATTCTTTTAGAAAAAAATGTTGACGTAGTCAATAAAAAAAGGTATAGTAAATAAGCAACAAATGATAGCAGCACATAGAGTTTTGAAAAGAGCGTTTATAACTTAAGTTTGTAGAGTAGCTAGCTGCAAAGTGAAATACTTAATATAAACACAATTCAAATAATCTATGCAATGTTATTGTTTTATGCAAATAAAACAATAAATGGAGGAAGACAAATGTCACGTTACACAGGACCTCAATGGAAATTATCTCGTCGTTTAGGATTCTCTACTTTAGAAAATGGTAAAGAATTAAATAAGAGAGCTTATGCTCCAGGTCAACATGGTCAAAAAAGAAAAAAACAAACAGAATATGGTTTACAATTAGCTGAAAAGCAAAAAGTAAGACATATGTATGGAGTAAATGAAAAACAATTCCATAACACATTCAAACAAGCAGGTAAAATGGAAGGTATCCATGGTTATAATTTCTTCTGCTTATTAGAAAGAAGATTAGATAATGTTGTTTACAGATTAGGATTTGCACCTACAAGAAGAGCTGCAAGACAATTAGTAAACCACGGTCATTTCTTAGTAAATGGAATTAAGACTGATATTCCATCATTCCGCGTTAAAGTTGGAGATGTTATTGAAGTTAAAGAAAAATCTAAAAATTTAGCAATCATTAAAGCTAGCTTAGAAGCTAGAGTACATACTCCTGCTTTTGTAGAAGTTGATGATACTAAATTAACTGGAAAACTTGCTCGTTTACCAGAAAGATCTGAATTAAATCAAGAAATCAATGAGTCATTAATCGTTGAATACTATAACCGTATGGGATAATCCCTACGGGATTAAACTGGTATATCTTAACTATGCAGAAGTTAGGATATACTTTTTTTTGAATTTGATTCTTCGTTAGATTATTAATTGCTGGTTTAAAACGACAGTTTTGCCATCCTATTTAAAGAACGAGCGCACAGGTTGATAGCAATTATAATTATTTATAAAATGGTAAGAAAATTATTTTTTATTGGTTTAAATTAAAATAATTAAAATGATATTCCGGATAACCCTAAGAAAAAATCATATAAAATTGAAAAAAGTATTTGCATAAAAAATTAATTTAATAATGTATTAATTTTGATAATTTGATATAATCAAATTAATGTGGAGGTATGTATGACAGATAGTAGAATTTGTATTGCCTTGGATTTTCAAAATAAGGCAGAAGTAAAAGAATTTTTGGAAAAATTCAATGATGAAAAACTATATGTAAAAGTTGGAATGGAACTATTTTATGGTGAAGGTATTGAAATCATCAAAATGATTAAAGAAATGGGACATAACATTTTTTTAGATTTAAAATTACATGATATTCCTAATACTGTAAAAAGTGCAATGAAGCAACTAGCAAAATTAGAAGTAGATATGGTCAATGTTCATGCTTCAGGAAGTATCGCAATGATGAAAGCTGCAATTGAAGGATTAGAAGCAGGCAAGACAGGTGATAAACGACCTTTATGTATCGCCGTTACATGTTTAACGTCACTTGATCAAGAAGTGCTAGATAACGAGCTTTTAATTAACGATACATTAGAAAATGTCGTTTTAAAGTGGGCTACTAATGCTAAAGAAGCAGGACTTGATGGTGTTGTTTGTTCACCATTAGAATCTAAAGTGATTCATGATAATTTAGGAATGGAATTCATAACAGTAACGCCAGGAATTCGTTTAGCTGATGATAGCGTAAATGATCAAAAACGGGTTACTACTCCAGCGATGGCACGCGAATTAACATCTAGTTATATCGTAGTAGGTAGAACGATTACTGGATCTGCTGATCCATACGCAACATATAAAAAAGTATATCAAGATTTTCAAGGGTAGAGGAGAAGAATAATGAAAGAATTAATTGCTAAAGATTTATTAGATATTCAAGCGGTTTTTTTAAGACCAAATGAACCATTTACATGGGCTAGTGGAATTAAATCACCGATTTATTGTGATAATCGTTTAACATTATCATATCCAAAAGTTCGTAAAGATGTAGAAACTGGACTAGCTAAATTAGTTCAAGAAAATTTTCCAGAAGCAGAATGCTTAATGGGAACAGCTACTGCGGGAATTGCTCATGCTGCATTAGTGGCAGATATTTTGGAATTACCAATGGGATATGTCCGTGGTGGGGCAAAAAGCCATGGTCGTAACAATCGGATCGAAGGAAAAGTAGAACCCGGCATGAAAGTTGTTGTGGTAGAAGACCTGATTTCAACGGGGGGGAGTTCATTAGAATGCGTTGAAGCGCTAAAAGAAGCCGGTTGCGAAGTAATTGGAATGATTGCTATTTTCACATATGGATTACCAAAAGCAACAATTAATTTTGAAGCGGCTGAATGTAAATATGTAACATTGACTGATTATGATACATTGATCGGTGTAGCAAAAGAAAATGACTATATTAAAGAAGCTGATATGGAAAAATTAAAGGCTTGGAAAAAAGATCCAAGTGACGAAAGCTGGATGAGTAAATAGAAGGTAAAAACACCTTCTTTTTTTATATTTTCCCCCTAAAATAAAGATATTTTAATTGCATTATCATTGTGCTATAATTATAATGCTATTGTTGTAAATAAAAGTAGCTTTGGAGGTAGAAAATGCTAAAAAGTATTAAATATGTTCTAAAAGAGAATTTCTCAAATTTATTTAGAATATATTCAATTTCGAAATATGAATTATTATCTGATATTCGTGATTCCCGTTTGGGGATTTTTTGGAATTTTGCTAATCCATTGATTCAAATTTTAACATATTATTTTGTTTTTGGTTTAGTAATGAATCGTAAAGATGTAGATGGAATTCCTTTTATTCAATGGATGTTGGCGGGAATGGTTGTTTGGTTTTTTATTAATCCTTGTATTACTCAAGGGGCTAATGCCATTTTTTCAAAGACGGGTGTAATTACTAAAATGAAATTTCCAGTTAGTGTTTTACCAGCTACGGTAGTTTTAAAGGAATTATTTAATCATGCCTGTATATTGCTTTTAATGATTATTTTTTATTGTACTCAAGGTGTCTATCCATCAATCGAGTGGTTGGGAATTATATATTATTGCTTTGCGGCCTGCTGTTTTGCTGTGAGTTTAGCGATGATTACATCTGTGCTTAATATGATTGCTCGAGATACTCGTAAGTTGATTTTAGCGTGTATGCGTTTGATTTTATATTTAACACCTATTTTATGGCCGATTTCTCGTTTTAGTGAACAGACGTTATTGTTTGATATTATTCGTTTTGTCATGAAAATCAATCCAATCTATTATATTGTATGTGGGTATCGAGATTGTTTTTTATATCACCTTGGATTTATGCATTATTGGAAACAAATGCTGGCTTTCTGGGGGATTACTGGAATACTGTTTGTTGTTGGCTGTTATATGATGTATAAATTCAAACATAAATTTATTGATATGATCTAGGTGGTAGAAATGGAAAATTACGCAATTAAATTTGAAAATGTTTCAAAAATATATAAATTGAAAAAGAAAAATGATGGTAATACTAAAAGTAGTGAAACAAAAAGATTTTATGCTTTAAAAAATATTAGTTTTGAAATCCCACAAGGGGAAGTAGTAGGGATTTTAGGAACTAATGGCTCAGGAAAATCAACTCTGTCACTTATCTTGGCGGGAATTAGCGAAATCGATGAGGGTGTCATGCATATTAATGGTGAACAATCATTGGTTGCTATTAATACCGGTTTAAATAAACAGCTAACAGGTTTAGAAAACATTAATGTTAAAGGTGCTTTATTAGGACTATCAAAAAAGCAGATTCAGGAGATTATTGATGGTGTTATTGAATTTGCGGAGCTAGGAGACTTTTTATATCAACCTGTAAAAAAATATTCTAGCGGGATGAAATCACGACTTGGTTTTTCAATCTCTTTATATTTAAATCCAGATATTATTATCGTTGATGAAGCTTTATCGGTAGGTGATAAAGGTTTTGCACAAAAGTGCATAAATAAAATGAATGAATTAAAAGATGAAGGTAAAACGATTATATTTATTTCACATTCATTGCCTCAAGTTCGAAATTTTTGTCAAACAGCAATGTGGATTGAGGGAGGAATGTTAAAAGAATATGGTGAAGTCGGGGAAGTATGTGATCATTATGGTGAATATGTTGATTACTATAACAGTTTAACGAACAAAGAAAAGGCTAAAATAAGAGATAATAAATTTAAAAAACGAATTGTTCAAAATCCTCAAATTGGATTTTGGGAAAAAGTTTTAGATCGGATAAAAGGATAGGTGAAAATAATGAAGAAGGTTATTACATACGGAACATTTGATTTATTTCATGTAGGTCATTTGAATATTATTAAAAGAGCAAAAGCGCTGGGTGATCACTTGATTGTTGCGGTAAGTAGTGATGCATTTAATGCGCAGAAGGGGAAAAAGGCATATCATAGTGATCATGATCGAAAATTGATTTTAGAGGCGATTAGATACGTTGATGAAGTTATTTTTGAGGAATCTTGGGATCAAAAAATTAAAGATGTTCAAGAACATGATGTAGATGTATTTGTAATGGGTGATGATTGGGAAGGTAAATTTGATTTTTTAAAGGATTACTGTGAAGTTGTCTATTTACCAAGAACTGATGGTATTTCAACAACAAAAATTAAGGACGATCTACATAAATAGGTGTAAAGATGAAACTTAGTATAATTATCCCTTACGATCGTTACAAACAGTATTTACATGATTGTCTAGAAAGTGTTTACGAACAGCGGTTAAATGATTATGAAACTTTACTTGTTGTAAATAATAAAAAAGAGATTGATCAAGATATCAAAGCGTATGATATTAATTTAAAAATCCTTGAAGCTGGAGAAAATTCTAGTGTTGCTAAAAAAAGAAATATTGGCTTAGAACAGGCAAGTGGTGAATATATCTATTTTATTGATTGTGATGATTATTTGATGCCAAATACTTTAAAATTATTAATTACTTGTGCTAATCAAAATGATTTAGATTTAGTTGCAGGAATTAGACGCTTTACATGGTTCAAAAAGAAAGTTTTTGAGACCATGGGTGATGAAAAAAATAATGAATTAAACTTAAAAGATAAAGATCATGATTATGATGATAAATTTATTGAAAAAGTATATGACCAAAATAATGTTGATGAATATATGGTAGATGTTTTAATTCGGAGCCGACATGCTATTCGTAATATTTCTGTCTTAAATGTTTTAATAAAAAAGAAACTGATTGATGAGCATCAAATTCGTTTTAACGAAGATTTTTTCTATTACACTGATGTTCCTTTTGTAATCCAATTAGTTAATTACGCAAAGAGTTTTGATCGTGTTGAACAAGCAATTTTTGTTAAAAGAAAACATAATGATCCAATCAATACACCTGCTTTATCACAAATAAAAGATTCTGAAAATAAATTTGATGAATTTTTGATGGCTTATCGCTATAGTGCTTCTTTAGTAGCTCCAGATAGTTATATTCGTTATTATTTAGATTCGAAAATGCTTAGATATTACACAAAGTTTTTTGCACGAAAGATTCGGCGCAGTAAAGATGATATTTGGCGTAACGAACGATTTAAAGCAATGGGAGAAATATTAAAAAATATTCATCCTCGTTTATTGAATAAAAGTTCTCGTTATAGTAAAAAAATGATCAAAGCTGGTCTAAATGGTGATCTTGAGTTAGCAAAGAAGACTGTAAGCCGGCATTTAGCAAAAATAAAGTTTAAAAAGATCTTAAAAAATAAAAACGAGATGAATAAATATTTATATCGCCATAAATATATTAATAAACCGCTTGAAGAAAATACGGTTATGTTTGAAACTTTTATGGGAAAAAGTTATGCAGATTCACCTAAATATATTTATGAATATTTAGCGAAGAATTATCCAGGTAAATATAAGTTTATTTGGGTATTAAATGATCCTAAAGAAAAATTGCCTTACGAAGGTAAGATTGTCAAAAGATTCACAAGGGAATATGCTTATTATTTAGGCGTTTCTAAATATTTTGTTTTTAATATTCGTCAGCCATTATGGTTTAGAAAGCGGGAGGAACAAGTTTTTTTAGAAACGTGGCACGGAACGCCACTGAAACGTTTAGCGTTTGATCAAGAAGAGGTTACTGCTGCTTCGCCGACCTATAAAGCTCAATTTTATCGTCAAAAACAAGAATGGGATTATTTGATTGCACCGAATAAATTCTCTAGTGATATTTTCAAAAGTTGTTTTATGTACGATGGTAACATGCTGGAAACAGGATATCCAAGAAATGATTTATTATCGTTACCAAACCGTGATGCAATAGCTTTAGAATTGAAGAAAAAATTAGGGATTCCTCTAGATAAAAAGACTATTTTGTATGCTCCGACATGGCGTGATGATGAGTATTATGGAAATGGTAAATATAAGTTTAAATTGAAATTAGATTTAGATTTATTAAAGCAGCAGCTTGGTGATGAATATGTTGTATTGTTAAGAACACATCATTATATTGCTGATGCATTAGATGTTACGGGACTAGAAGAGTTTGCGTATAATTTGAGTAAGTATGATGATATTACAGAAATTTATTTAATTAGTGATATTTGTATTACGGATTATTCTAGTGTGTTTTTTGACTATGCTAATTTAAAAAGGCCGATGTTATTCTATACGTATGATTTAGATAAATATCGTGATGTATTAAGAGGTTTTTATATTGATATGGAAACAGAATTACCAGGACCATTGGTTTATACTACTGAAGAAGTTATTGATAAAATCAAGAATCTGAATAGTTTGAATCAAGAATATCAACAACGTTATGAACAATTTTATGAACGTTTTTGTTCATGGGAAGATGGGAATGCTGCTATGCGAGTTGTTGAAGCAGTTTTTAAATAAGGGGTTTACCCCTTATTTTTATGGGAGGAAAGTAAATGAAAATATTAAAGAAACTACTCGGTAAGTTAATCAGAATTTTATATCGATTCGTATATCGATTTATTCCTTGTCAGGAAAAAACAATTCTTTTTATTTCTTTTCATGGTCGCGGTTATTCTGATAATCCAATGGCAATTCACCAATATCTTTCAAAACATTCACAATATGCTGATTATCGTTGCATTTATGCAATAAAAAATCATAAACAAAAAAAATTAAAAATTGAAAATGCTAGAATTATTGAGTATTTTAGTATTGCTTATTTTTTCTATCTAGCGCGTAGTAAATATTGGATTGCTAATTGCAAGCTCCCAAAATATGTTTTGAAAAAAGATAGCCAAGTTTATTTACAAACATGGCATGGGACACCATTAAAAAAATTAGCACATGATATTGAAGTTCCAGAAGGAACAACCTTTTATCGTAGTGAAATGAGCGTTGAAGAAATGCGTTCAACCTACGATAATGATGTAAGTAAGTATAATTATATGATTAGTCCTAGTGCTTTTACAACTGAAGTCTTTCAAAGTGCTTTTGCGATTGAGAGAGAGCGCTTGATTGAAACGGGATATCCACGAAATGATATTTTATCAAATTATAATTCTGATGATATAAAAAAAATAAAAGATAAATTAAATTTACCTGAAGGTAAGAAGATAATTTTATATGCGCCAACTTGGCGTGACAATTCATATAATTTAAAAGGGTATACATTTAAATTAGAAGTTGACTTTAAAAAGTGGCAAAAAATTCTAGGTACAGATTATATTGTTATTTTTAAACCCCATTATTTAATTGTAAATGATTTTGATTTAGAGGCAGTTAAAGAATTTGTCTACTACATTGATCCTAAAGAAGATATTAGCAGCTTGTATTTAATTGCCGATGTCTTAGTTACAGATTATTCAAGTGTATTTTTTGATTATGCAATATTAAAACGACCAATTTATTTTTTTATGTATGATTTAGACACTTATCGTGATGAGTTAAGAGGCTTTTATTTAGATATTTATCATGATTTACCAGGCGATGTTATTGAAAGTGAGGATGAATTGATCCAAAAAATTTTCTCTGAAAAATTTGACTATAATCGATTGCAAATATTTAATGAACAGTTTAATAATCATGAAGATGGCAATGCGAGTAAACGGGTTATTGAAATTTTATTAAAGTAGGTGATGAGATGGGAATAAAGAAAATTATTATTAATATTATCTTAAAAATAGCCAATATATTTGTTTTAAGATGTTCAATCAAGCAAGGACAAATAGCCTTTATTTCATTAGAGTCGAATCAACTTGAAAGTGATCTTGAACTTATTTATCAGGAGTTAAAAAAAGAAAACAAATATAGTTTAAAAATGGTATTAATAAATTATAATAAAAAAAGTTTAATTAACAATTTTTTGTATATGTTAAACTGTATTAAGCAAATTTATGTAATTAATACTTCTAAAGTTGTTTTGATTACAGACAATAACTATGTAATTAGTAATTTTAAACGACCTGGCGTTAAAGTTATTCAGGTATGGCATGCGACTGGAGCAATCAAAAAGTTTGGAAATGCTATCAAACGTGAATATCCTATTAAAAATTATGACTATGTGATTGCAAATAGTGATTATTGGAAGCAGCCTTATCAAGAAGCTTTCAACGTTTCCGAGCAGGGCGTTATTATTACAGGAATGCCACGTGTGGATCATCTTGTTGATCCATATTATTTAACACAAGCGAAAGCACGTATGTATAGTAGATATCCGATTCTAAAAGGAAAAAAGGTTATTTTATATGCACCAACTTTTAGAGGAAATATTTATCAGGGTTTTAAAACAGTTGACTTTGATGCTCAAGCAGTTTTAAATGCACTGGGAGAAGAATACGTAATAATCTTTAAATTTCACCCATTGTTATTGAAAACTACGCTATCAGACGATTCTAGAGTGATTAATATGAATCATGAAAATACTCATGATTTATTCGCAGTTTGTGATGTCTTGATTTCTGATTTCTCATCAATTATCTTTGATTATTCCTTATTAAATAAACCAATGTGTTTTTTTGTTCCGGATTTAGATGAATATATTGAAACATTAGGATGTTTTGTGGATTATCGAAGGGTCATGCCCGGAGCAATCTGTTATAATGAAACGCAAGTTATTGCAGCCTTGCAAGGTAATAAAAAATATGATATTAAGGCATTTAGAGATATGTTTTTTAAATATCAAGATGGTCATAATACACAAAGAATTGTTATGTTTATCGATAAATTAATAAACACCAAGAATTAATTCTTGGTGTTTATTTAATGATTTTCATTCGCCAAATAATCACGGACATTTGATAAATTGTCCATGATCTTATTAGTCATTATCGCAAACTTATGATCAGGGTATTTTAAATCAGGAATACAAATTACTTTAATGCCTGCACTATAGGCAGCGTTAATTCCGGATTCAGAATCTTCGAGAACCAGAGCTTCATCGGGCGTAATTCCTAATTTTTGGCATGATTTTAAAAATACTTCAGGATCAGGTTTTCCTTTTGTTACTTCGTCACCACAAATGGAATCATCAAAATATTTTTGTAAACCAGATAATTCTAAAATATGATCAACACGATGACGCTGTGAACTGGTTGCAACAATTGTTTTATAGTCGTTTTCTTTTAAATACTTTAGTAACTCAATTAATCCTTCTTTTAAAGGAACCCCTTCATTTTCAAATAAGTCAGCCATATATTGATGAACTGCTTTAATTGTTTCCTCAACATCAAAATCGTCGCCATAATCTTTATGGAAAAGCTCATAGACTGCTTTAACAGGCTTTCCTAAAAGAGTTTTATAGGCTTCTAATGATAATGTTAAATTATGTTTAGCTAATACATGCTTATATCCCTCGAATGTAACTCTCTCACTATCAATCATTAAACCATCCATATCAAAAATTACTGCTGTTATCATCTTTTTACCTCCACGCAAATATCATATCATAATTATCCGATTAGTAAAAAGATTTTCATAGAATAAAAAAAGTTCTAATTCATATACTGCACTAAAGGAGTTGTAGATATGATACATAGAGGGGAAATTTATTATGCTGATTTATCTCCGGTAGTGGGGAGTGAACAAGGAGGATATCGACCTGTGATTGTTTTACAAAATAATAAGGGCAATCGATATTCGACAACAGTGATTATTGCGCCAATTTCTTCACGATTAACAAAAAATCCGTTACCAACCCATGTGATGGTTGATTGCAGTTCATTGGAAAAAAAGAGTGTAGTTTTACTAGAACAAATTAGAACGATTGATAAACAGCGAATTAAAGAAAAAGTTGGAATGATTGATAGCCAAGTAATGAATCTGATCAATCAAGCAATTAAGACAAGCTTGGATATTAAATAGTTTCCTTTTGAGTCAGATATTTGCTATAATAGCCCCATGGAGGTAGAGGAAAGATGAATGTTCGTGATATTAAATTAAAGGCTAAAAGTGTTTTAGTTAATCGTAATAATATAGTTACAGTATTTGTGTTTATTAGTGTAATAACAACTTTGGCTAATTATATTGGTTCAGAAATTGGCGGGGTGATACCATTTCTTTCATTGATTGTAACTATTATAATGTTGCCCTTTGGTCATGGGAATGTGGTAACTGCATTAAAAACAGTCAATGAACAAGGTGATGAGGTCACTATTGAACAAGATGGGGTAGTCGGATTAAGACGTTTTAAAGATTTATTTGGCACATATTTTATTAGAGAAATATTATTATTGGTGATTATGATGCTGCTTGGATTAATCATATTCGTAATTGCTAGATTTACAGTAGACAGTAATATTTTTTCTCAATTAGGAGCAATTATTGAGCAAGCTGCTGTATACTCTACTAATGTAAGTGCATATTTAAATGATCCAACTGTAATTGAAGCATTAGGAACACTAGGAGTAATCTTTTTTATTGGTATCATCATTATTGCAATTGTAGCGTTTATTTATAGTTTGGTATTTGCTTTAACACCTTTTGTATTAGAAAAATATAATATACGCGGTGCCAAGGCAATGAGTGAATCAGCTCGTTTAATGAAAGGACATAAACGAACTTTATTTATGCTGTATTTGTCATATTTAGGATGGGCTATCTTAGTATTAGTACTTTCTGCTGTTGTTGAGATGATTTTACCGATTCCATTAATTTTGAATATTATCGTGGCGGCTTTGACTACTTATTTGTTTGGTGCTGAACTAAATACTAGTTTAGCAGTATTTTTTGAAGAAATTGATTTAGAAGATAAAAATAATATTTAACGAGGTGTTAATTTGAATTTGATAAAAAAAATTAAATTAAATAGTAGGCAAAAGGCGATAGGGGTCATATTGATTTTTCCCTGGTATCTTTATTTTGCACCAATTGTAATTAATTATTTTTTGAAGCTATATACAGTATATATAGCTAATGATTTTTCAACTAATAGTTTAAATGCATTTTTTAATTTATTCATTGGAATTGCAACTGCTATTCCTTTGATTATTGTGTTTAAGGGTTTTATTAAAGAAAACTGGCTTGTTTTTAAAAAAGACTTTTTGGAAAATATAATATGGGTGCTTACGATCGGGATTGGTTTAGCATATTTATTTTCAATTGCAGGGGAACTGATTGTCAATCTTGTAGCCCCTCAATCAGGCGAAGCAGCTAACCAGACATTAGTGGAAACTCTTGTGCAATCTAATTTTCTATTAATGTTTTTTCAATCAGTAATTATTGCACCATTTATTGAAGAGTTGTTATTTAGAGGTCTGATTTTCAACAGTTTACGACAAAAAAATATGGTTTGGGCTCATTTGATTTCAGCATTCCTATTTGGCTTGTTACATGTTTACAGCTATATTTTAGCTGGTGATATGAGTGAATGGATTAAATTGATTCCATATATGATGGCAGGTTTATCTTTTTCAATCGTATATGAAAAACGTCAAACAATTATAGCTCCGATCATTTTACATGCTGCAAAAAATCTAATCGCAGTATTGTTAATGGCGACGATGTTTTAAACACTATGCATGACATAGTGTTTTTTATTTTATAATAAAAAAACCGTAAAACTTATATAAATAAGAATTACGGAAATTTATTAATGGTCTCCCCTCACGGTCTCGAACCGTGGACCCACAGATTAAGAGTCTGTTGCTCTACCAACTGAGCTAAGGAGAGAGGACAGATATTATAATACACCTATTTAAACATAAAAGCAAGTTAAATTTAATGAAAAATGACATTAGCTATGCTATAATTACTAGGTGAATGGAGTGATCTGGCAATGTTCTACAAACAAACTATTAACAATATAAAAGTAGTTATTTTATCATTGGATGGAGGATTATTAGATCTAAATCGGCTTAGATTTAATTATTTTAAAAGGATTTGTAAAACTCACAATTTTGAATTAACTAAAGATATTTTCGAGGAAGCCCTTGGAAATATGAAAACAATGTATAATGATTTTCCAATTTCTAAAGATATTAATCCCGATGATATTAATAAGTTGATTGAACGTGATTTATACGAGTATGCAAAGTTAAAGCCTGAGACAATAAAAAAAGAGGGAACGGATGAACTGTTACAATTTTTTAAACAAAAAGAGATTAAAATTGCTGTGGTTTCAACTCATAAAACAAAACGTGCAATTCAATATTTACAATTAACAAGATTGTATGACAAAGTTGATTTTGTTATTGGCGGCGATAGCGATAATCTACCATTACCAGATACTGCTGTTTTAAAAACAACTCTTGAACAAATGAACTGCAAACCAAGTGAGGCAATTGTAATTGCAAACTATCCAAATCTTCTTTATGCAGCTAATCAATGTTTAATCAATGTAATTTATCTAAGTGATTTATGCTTGGTACAAGAATCGATTGGTCCAAGGGTATTTAAAATTGCAAGAAATAATTTAGAAATTATTAATATTTTTCTTTTTGCACGTTACGATACAATGGAAATATTTTCGCCGTTATTAGGGATGTCTAGTGATATGGATATTGAAACACTAGATAAAACATACGCTAAGCTGCTTGAAGAGTATCAAAATGATCAGCAGTTGATTGAACTAGTTCGCAATACATATCATTATTTTTTGGGAGAAATTGCAAATCGTGAAGCTGATACCGTCAATACATCGTTATTTGAAGATGAAGATGTTATTGTAGCGACAGTGGATGATGAACATTTTTCTAATCCCCAAAGTATTGCAACTTTGGAAAAGTCAATTGAAGAGGTTTTAGAGTCAGAAGAAGTTTCAGAAACTGACAACGAAATTGCCGATACTGTTTTTAAAAGAGAGAATTTATATCAGGATGATGAATTTTCAAAAACAAGAACAGCGATAGGATGTGATCCTGAACGCGTTAATGAATTGATGGATATTATTAATGGTAATTCTGGAACCAAGTTGGAAGAGGGAGAATTATTTGAAAAGTCAAATGATGAAATATTATTAGAAAAACGGGGACTATTGTCTTATTTTATTAATTTTGTCTATACTGTTATCGTGGTGGGACTGATATCATTTTTAGGATTAATAATTTTTATCGGTTTTGAAGATTTTATTCAGAGACCAGGTATTGTTGCTGGAATAATTAAAAGCATTATTGATTTTTATGTTAATCTAGTTTTATCCATATATGCGGTTATTTTTAACAGCTTAAATGCTCTACTAAGTTTTATTCCTGATTATTCTAGTTTAATTGCGGGTAATGGTTTATTATCGACAATGGCAGTAAAATTAGTATTGTTCATTATTTTTAATGTAATAATAGTCTATATAGTTAAAATGATTTATTTATTAATTACAGAAGCGGAGGAAGATGATGCGAATTTTGCAGAAGATTAAAGAAATAGATGTTAAAACATCGCACTTTTTTCCGCAGTTTTATCATCATCGTTTTTTTAGTGGTGCGATGAAGTTTATTGCTGGAATTGGTGATTTTGGAATGATTTGGCTTGTTTTAATTTTACTTTTAAGTCTTAATGATAAAACACAGCTGCTTTCTCAAAAAATGCTGGCAGCGCTAATATTAGCAACAGTCATCGGTCAAGTGACAATTAAGTCGATTGTAAGGCGTAAGCGACCATGTCATACATATCATGATGTTGAAATGTTGATTCCAGTTCCGAGTGATTATTCATTTCCTTCAGGACATACTACTTCAAGCTTTGCATGCGCAACGACTGTATGTTTCTTTTTTCCTAGAGTCGGCTTTATTTGCATGATTTTTGCTGCATTAATGGCTTTTTCAAGATTGTATTTGTTTGTCCATTATTTGAGCGATGTTACTTTTGCAATTGTTTTGGGAATTAGTGTTGGAATAATTGTTATGTTATTTTAGTGTGATAAAAGGAGCAAGGGTCTGCTCCTTTAAAAAAAATAAAAAAATTATTTTTTAAATAAGACTGATTTAAACGAAATAATTTGCTTTTTTATCAGGTGGAGTAAGTTTTTATAGAAAAAAAGTTGGCTAAAATTATTGCAAAAACTTTTTACATATGATATTATGTTTAAGCAATAGACGGAGACATACTCAAGAGGCTGAAGAGGCGCCCCTGCTAAGGGTGTAGGTCGGGAAACTGGCGCGAGGGTTCAAATCCCTCTGTCTCCGCCATTATATTGGTCTGGTAGTTCAGTTGGTTAGAATGCCGCCCTGTCACGGCGGAGGTCGCGGGTTCGAGTCCCGTCCAGACCGCCAATTAGATTGTTTAGTTTCACTTTGGTGAAACTTTTTTTATAAAAACAAATCATTATGATTTGTTTTTATTAATATAAGCATGCAAAATTGCAATCATTGTTTTAGAATCAAAGATTTCGCCATTAACTACTTTGTGATAAGCGGTATCAATATCCATTTTAATTAATTCAATTACTTCATCTTCATCACACTCTAAAGGATTTTCGACTTTGTAAACATCATGAGCTTCGTATACATAAAGCCATTCATCACTATAACCAGGAGTTGGTAAAAACTTAGAAATTAAACTTATCTTTTTAGCACTATAGCCAGTTTCTTCTTCTAATTCTCGTAAAGCGCATATAGCAGTATCTTCATTTAATTCTAATTTACCCGCAGGAATTTCTAAAGTATCTACAGCATTAGGATACCGATATTGCTTTACTAATAAAATTTTGTCATCAACAATAGCAAGAACGCCAACTCCGCCGTGGTGTCGAACTACTTCTCGAGTTGCGAGATTCCCATTTTCACATTCTACTTTGTCTTTATAAACAGTGATAATTTTTCCATCATAGATTATTTCTGATGATATTTTCTTTTCCATTAGTTTCACCTCATTAAAAGTATAACAAAAAAAGTATGCGGGGGTGCATACTTTTTTCTATTATTTCACGTAAGGGTGATAATAGGGGGTATGTAAAGCGAAATACTTCACTTAACAAAGTCAATTATAGCATCAGTTTCATAAAATGTAAAGGGTTACAATAAAAGTATTAGGCGTTTTTAGCAAATTTTGTTATAATGTTTCAAGGTGATATAATGAAAAAATTAAAAATAACAGAAAATGATGCTAATCAAAGAATTGATAAATATTTAAAAAAGTTACTAGTTAATGCTCCAAATAATTTTATATATAAAATGTTTCGAAAAAAAGATATCAAAGTAAATGGGAAAAAAGTGGATGAAAAATATATTTTATCATTAGATGATGAGGTCGAAATGTTTTTATATGATGATAAATTCAAAGAATTTACAGAAACCAAAAGTATCTATGAGGTTAATAAAACGTTTAGTGTTCTTTATGAAGATAAACATGTATTGATTGTTTTTAAACCAGCAGGGCTTTTAGTTCATGAGGATGCAAATGAAAGCATTAATACTTTAACAAATCAGGTTTTAAGTTATCTTGCTTCAAAAAATGAACTAGATCTAAGTCGAGAAAATACTTTTATGCCAGGACCAGTTCATCGTTTAGACAGGAATACTAGTGGAATTGTAATTTTTGGTAAAACTTTGGCAGCTTTGCAAAATCTCAATGAAATGATAAAGCAACGTCATTGCATTGAAAAAAAATATTTAACGATCTGTCGCGGACAATTGAATCATCAGCGAAATTTACACGGATATATGATCAAGTTAGAGAATCAGGCTCAAGTTAAATTAGTAAAGAAAGACTATCCTGGGGCTTTAACGATGGAAACGATTGTTAGGCCGTTAAAATATAATTGTGATTATAGTCTTGTTGAGGTTACATTAATAACTGGACGGATGCACCAGATCAGAGTACATTTATCAAGTATTGAACACCCAATTATTGGTGATCGTAAATATGGAGATTTTGAACTGAATAAATATATTAAGAAGACTTTTGGTTTAAATAATCAATTGCTGCATGCTTATAAAATAAAATTTGTAAAAACCTTTGGTGTACTAAATTATCTTCAAGATAAAGAGATAATTTGCCCTGTGCCGGCTTTGTTTGAAAAAATAGAGAAAAGTTTGTTATAGACACCTTTAAATAAAGAGTTGTTTATTGTATAATTATTTACATAGATTATAGGAGGAAAGATATGAAATACTATATTGGAATTGATTTAGGTGGGACTAATGTTCGTACTTTGCTGGTGGATGAAAATGGTAAAACTTATAGTGAAGTAAAAGATAATACTGAAAGAGAAAATGGTCCTGACTATGTATGTGCTAAAATCATTCGTCAAATTGAAAGTTTAGATACATCAATTTGTGGTGGTTTACAAGGTGTAAGTGGAATTGGTATTGG